>ERZ1645187.3852-NODE-3852-length-12423-cov-6.893273_pt1 | contig 12423 bp, 14 predicted proteins | sample MGYA00575352_ERZ1645187 | MGnify/ENA primary metagenome ERZ1645187 (study PRJEB40837, sample SAMN11349314) | freshwater sediment metagenome | isolation source: river sediment | host: Sediment | place: India: Wazaribad , New Delhi | collected 2017-02-21 ... | reverse complement strand
CGGCTGACGCCCCTTGCGGGCGACGAGGCCCGCCGCCGCGGCATCAGGATCGAAAGGACATCGGCATGATAAGGGCTCGCGTCAGCGGACGGCTCTGGTCCACCCGCCACATCGGCACGCTTCCGACGGGGGCGCTTCTGGAGGTGGAAACCGAGACCGGCGCGAAACTGGTCGCCTTCGACCCGCTCGGCTGCGCCGAGGGCGAGGCCGTCCTGATCACCCAAGGGTCTGTCGCCGCATCGTGGTTCACCGAACGCGCGGCCCCGATCGACGCCCTGATCATCGGTTCCATCGACGAAGAATCCGCCGGGAAACCGGCCATCAAACGCAAGTAAGGGAGTTCCTCAAATGGCAAATCTTGCAATCGGAATGATCGAAACCAAGGGCTACGTGCCCGCCCTCTCGGCGGCGGATGCCATGGTCAAGGCCGCCAATGTCGAGATCATCGCCCGCAACGAAGTGGGCGGCGGTCTGGTCTCGGTCGTCGTCCGCGGCGATGTCGGCGCGGTGAAGGCCGCGACCGAGGCCGGGGCCGAGGCTGCTGCGGCGGTCGGCGAGGTCACCGCGGTCCATGTGATCCCGCGCCCGCATGTGGATCTGGCCAAGCATTTCGAGGCGGTGAAGGGCTGACCGCCCGCAGCCATGCAAGCAAGGACTGAGGCATGACAGAGCTTCGCGTCTATCTTCCCATCGAGGACCTGCAGCCCCAGTTCGCGGCCTATCTTTCCTCGCCCACGCGGGCGAGGGGATACCCGCCCTTCAAGGGCCAGCATTCGCTGATCATCGAGGTGTCTCCGGCGCTGGCCATCCACCGGATCACCGATCTCGCGCTGAAATCCGCGCCCGAGATGGAGCCGGGGATCCTTTATACCGAACGGCAGTTCGGCCTGCTCGAACTGCATTCCGACCGGATGGAGGATCTGGATGCCGCGGGCGAAGCGATCCTGAAAGGGATCGGCGCCCGGCCCGAGGACCAGTTGAAGCCGCAGATCCTTTACCACGACATCATCGAGGACCTCTCGGACCAGCATGCCATCATCCTGAACCGCTCGCGCGATGCCTCGATCCTCGTGCCGGGGGTGGCGCTTCTGATCTACGAGATGGCGCCCGCCCTTTTTGCCTGCGTCGCCGCGAACGAGGCCGAGAAGGCCGCGCCGAATGCGGTGATCAACGACGTGCAGATGATGGGGGCGACCGGGCGGCTTTTCATGTCCGGCAGCCTTCAGGACATGCGGATCGCCCGCGACACCATCACCGCGAAGCTGGAGGCGATCAAGGGACGCTGAACTTTACGGCTCCCCCCTTCGGGGGCCGAACGACCAGGCATAAGGTGGGTCAATCACCGGTCACATAACCAACAAGGGAGCATCAAGATGATTACGAGACGTCAATTCTCGCTGGGAACCGCCAGCCTTGCCGGTCTCTCGGCCCTTTCGCTGCCCGGCAGGGCGCTTGCCGATCGGAACGACCAGCTCAACATCCTGTGCTGGGAAGGTTATAACTCCGACACGGTCCTGAACCCGTTCCGCGAGGCCCATCCGGGCGCCACGGTGCGCGCCGAAAGCGGCACCTCGGACCCCGAGATGATCAACCGCCTGCGCGCGGGCGAGATCGGCACCTGGGACCTGATCAACGTGAACCAGCCCTGGGCGCGCGGCGAGCTTCTGCGCGACAACCTCTTGAAGCCGCTGAACAAAGAGCGGTTCATGCCCTATTTCGAGAAGATGACGCCGGAATTCGCCAAGCCCTATGCGCTGGCCTTCGCCGACAATGGCGACCTTCTCGGCATGCCGCAGCGCTACGGGCCGTTCTCCTTTGTCGTCAACACCGACAAGATCAGTATCGAGACCGCCGAGGAGCAGGGGTGGAACCTCTTCTTCGATCCGGCGATGAAGGACCGCTACGGGCTGCTGACCTATGACAACTGGAACGTGATCCACCTCTGCCTTGCCGCCGGGCTGGACCCGTTCAAGCCGGTCGAAGGCGACGATGCAGCGAAATTCGCCGAGACCTGCAAGCAGATCGTCGGCGGCGCCAAGCTGATGACCGACGATCTGGTCGCCATGAACACCGCGCTGATCAATGGCGAGATCGACGCCTATTTCACCGGCGGCAACTATACCGCCTCGCCCGCCCGCTATGACGGCGCCAGCTTCGTGCGCGCCATCACTCCGCGCTCGGGGCCGGTCGGCGGCAAGGGCGGCGTGGTGTGGGTCGAGCTTACCTCGGCGGTGAACAATCCCGATCCTTCGTCGCTGGCCGAGGATTTCCTCGAATTCGTCCAGCAGCCCGAGATCTGCAAGGCGGTGGCCTTCTCGGAAGGCACCTACAATCCGATCGCGCAGATGGGCAACCCCGAGGTCATGGCGCTTTTCGACGAAGAGATGCTCGACGCGATCCAGTTCGACACGCTGGAAGCCGAGCTGGCGCGCTGCGTGGAATTCGACGTGGTGCCGTCCTACGACGCGCTCCTGGCGGCCTATGTCGCCGCCCGGCGCGGCTGATCACGACCTTCCCACGGCCTGCCGGGCGCATTCGCCCGGCAGGTTCCACCTGTTTCAATGACCGGGAACGAACGATGGTCCTCCAGCCTTTCGTGCGGATCGAGAATGTCACCAAGCGCTTCGGGCGCTTCACCGCGCTGGACAGGATCAGCCTCGACATCGCCGAGGGAGAGTTCCTGACCATCGTCGGCCCCTCGGGCAGCGGCAAGTCCACGCTGATCCGGCTGCTGGTCGGCATCGACGACGTGACCGAGGGCACGATCAGCCTGAACGGCGCCCGCATCGACACCGTTCCCGCCAACAAGCGCCCGACCTGCATGGTTTTCCAGTCGCTGGCGCTTTTCCCGCATATGAGCGTGGGCAAGAACATCGAGTTTCCGCAAAAGCTGAAGAAGGTTTCGCCCGAGGCGAGGAAGGCCCGCGCGCTGGAGCTCATGCGGCTTCTCCGCCTGCCCGAGGACTATTACGGCAAGATGATCAGCCAGCTTTCCGGGGGAGAGCGGCAGAGGGTGGCGCTGGCCCGCGCGCTGGCCTTCGATCCCGAGATCATCGTCTTCGACGAACCCCTGTCGGCGCTGGACTACCGGCTCAGGAAGACGCTTGAGAAGGAGTTGAAAGACCTGCACTCCCGCACCGGCAAGACCTTCGTCTACATCACCCATTCGCTGGAAGAGGCCATGGTGATGTCGGACCGCATCGCCATCATGCGCCTTGGCCGGTTCGAGCAGATCGACACCGCCGAAGAGATCTATTCCCACCCGGTCAGCCGCTTCGTCGCCGGTTTCATGGGCGAGGTGAACCTTTTCGAGGCCGCCACGGATGCCTCCGGCGCCATCGGTTGGAAAGATGCCGCGATCACGGCCGCGCCCGGCGCGCTGGCCCTGCCGCCGGGCTGGCGGGGCGCGCTGATGGTGCGCCCCGAACTCGTGCGGTTCCTGTCCGAAGGGCTGGGCGCCGATTTCACCCTGAAGGGGCGGCTGGTCGCAGAATACGCGCTCGGCTCGAGGATCCAGTATTCGGTCGAGACCGAGGGCGGGCTGCCGGTGACGGTCGAGCGGCCTTTCGAGGCGCGGCTCGACGCGCCGGTCGGCAGCGCGCTGACCATGGGCTGGGACCGCGGCGCGGTCCACCCCATCGCGGACGGGGTGAGCGTTGAAGGGGACGGCCATGGAAAAGCTTGAACACCGGCTCGGCTTCCTTGCCGGCCTGCCGATCCTTGCGCTGCTCACGCTTGCCTTCATCATGCCGCTGATCGTGGTGGCGGGCTTCGCCATCATGCCGCAGAAGGTGTTCGAACTGGCGCATATGCCGGATTTCTCGTCCTTCGCCGAGATCTGGAAGCAGGGCTATTACAAATCGCTCTTGCGCTCGCTGGGGCTTGCCTTCCTGACCACGGTGATCCTGTTCGTCGTCTGCTGGCCGCTGGCCTATGGCATGGCCAAGGTCTTCGGCCGCTTCACGCTGGTGATCACGCTGGCGGTGGTGCTGATCCTCTTCGTCTCCGAGAACATCCGGCTGTTCGGCTGGAGCCTCTCGCTGATGAAGGGCGGGCTGATCGAGGGCCACCTGAGGGCCTGGTTCGGCATCACCTTCGAGACCCCGCTTTACGACTGGCCGGTGATCGTCTTCGCCATGTGCTACGTCTACTTCCCCTTCATGCTGTTTCCTCTGGCGCAGGGGATCAGCCTCGTGCCCGAGGATGCGCGGCTTGCGGCCTCGGATCTGGGGGCCAGCCCCGCGGTGATCCTATTTCAGATCGAGATGCCGCTGGCGTCGCCCGGGATCATGGTGGGAAGCCTCTTGACCTTCGTGCTGTCCGCGGGCGCCGTGGCCGAGGCCAAGCTGCTGGGCGGCCGCTCGGTCGTCGTGCTGACCGACGACGTGGAAAGCGCCTTCACCTTCGGGCAGAACTGGCCGCTCGGCTCGGCGCTGTCGCTGATGCTGATCGTGATCGTGGGGCTTCTGGTGCTGGTGCCGATCAGCCGGATCAATCTTGACGCGATCATGGGGAGGAAGAGGTGAGATCGGTCTCCGGCTCCACCCGCATCGCGCTTTATGTCTACGGCGTCCTGATCCTTGCGGTGCTTTACCTGCCGCTGGTCTCGGTCGGCTTCGCTTCGGTCTCGAAGGCGCGCTACCTGACATTTCCGATCAACCGCTACACCGGCGAATGGATCGAGCAGGCGCTGACCAGCCCCAATGTCCGCGATCTCGTGGCGACCTCGCTGAAAGTTGCGGTGTCGGTCACCGTCCTGTCGATGGTGATCGGCTTCTTCGGCGCGCTCGCCTTCGCGCGCTTCCAGTGGAAATACCGCGGGCTTTTCCAGAAACTGATCCTGCTGCCGATCTTCTTTCCGCAGACGGTGCTGGGTCTGGCGCTGCTGATCTGGTTCTCGGCCCTCGGCGTGCAGCCCAGCTGGAAGACCGCCATCGTGGCGCATCTGGTGTGGATCGCACCGATCACCACGCTGATCATCGCGATCCGCGCCTATGGCTTCGACCCTTCGCTGGAAGAGGCCGCGCGGGACATGGGCGCCTCGACCTTCACCATCCTGCGCGAGGTGACCTTGCCCCTTCTGATGCCCGGGGTGATCTCGGCGGGGCTTTTCGCCTTCCTGCTGTCCTGGGGCAACTTCCCGCTGTCGCTGTTCACCACCGGCGTCGATTCGACGCTGCCGAAATGGCTCTATGCGCGGATGGTCTCGGGCTACACGCCGCAGATCCCCGCCCTTGGCGTCCTGTCGGTGGTGGGGTCGGCGGTGCTGATGCTGGTCGGGTTCCTCGTCTTCAGATGGACCCGGCGCCGCGCCTGAGGGCGGCTTGAACAAGAAGAACAGGGAGAAAGACATGCTGACATCGTTGAAGGGCCGTTCCGTCATCGTCACCGGCGGCTCGAAGGGCATCGGCCGCGGCATCGCGCGGGTCTTCGCCCGGGCGGGGGTGAAGCTGACCATCGTCGGACGGGACAGGGCGGCGCTGGCCGCCGCAGTGGAAGAGATGAACGCCGCCGGTGCGACCGCCCGTTCCGCCGTCTGCGATGTCAGCGATTACGCGCAGGTGCAGCGGATGGTCGATGAGGCCGCCGAGACGCAGGGGGGCCTGCATGTCATGTGCGCCAATGCCGGCGCCTTCCCGCAGGTCAAGATCGTCGATCTTACGCCCGAGGACTGGGATGCGACGATGGCCAACAACCTGCGCTCGACTTTCCTGTGCGTGAAGGCCGCGATTCCGCATTTCGAGAAGGCCGGGAAGGGCCGCGTCGTCGTCACCTCCTCGATCACCGGGCCGGTGACGGGCTATCCCGGCTGGTCGCATTACGGCGCCTCGAAGGCCGGGCAGCTGGGCTTCATCAAGACCGCCGCGATGGAACTGGCGCGCTACAACACCACGATCAATGCGGTGATGCCCGGCAATATCGTGACCGAGGGGCTGCAGGGGCTGGGCGAGGATTACCTCAAGACCATGGCCGCCTCGATCCCGTTGAAACGGCTGGGCGATGTCGAGGATATCGGCAATGCGGCCCTGTTCTTCGCCTCGGACGAAGCGGCCTATATCACCGGCCAGCAGATCATCGTAGACGGCGGGCAGATCCTGCCGGAATCGCTTGAAGCGATCGCATCGATCTGACGGGAGGGGGTTCATGGCGACGCAATCCATGCCGCTTCAGGATCTCCTGAAGCATCTGGAGGGGCTGGCGAATGCCTCGCTGCCGCTCTGGCCGGTGCCCGAGGGCGCGCGGGCGCGGCTGATCAACGTGTCCGAGAACGCGACATATCTGGTCGAGGCCGAGGGTTTCCGCTCGATCCTGCGCATCCACCGCCCGGCCTATCATTCGAGGCGCGGCATCGGGCAGGAGCTTGCCTGGTCGGCGGCGCTGGCGCAAAGCGGCCTCGTCCAGACCCCGCCGCCCATCGCGGGCAGGAACGGCGATCTGGTGCAGGAGGGCAGGGCGCCCGGCCTTGCCGAGCCGCGCTACATGGTGATGTTCCAGTTCGCCGAAGGCCGCCAGCCAGACGAGAACGACGACTTGGCCGCGCCCTTCGAGCGGCTGGGCGCGATCGCGGCCCGCACCCATATCCATTCGCAGGGCTGGACCAAGCCCGATCCGCTGGAGCGGCTGGTCTGGGATGTGGACGCGGTCTTCGGCTCGCAGGCGAACTGGGGCAATTGGCGCGATGCGCCGAATGTCACGCCGCAGATCCGCGCGGTGCTGGAGGAGGTCGAGGCGATGATCCGCCTCAGGCTTCAGGCCTTCGGCAAGGGGCCGGACCGCTATGGCCTGATCCATGCCGACATGCGGCTGGCCAACCTGCTGATCGACGGCGAGACCACCACGCTGATCGACTTCGACGATTGCGGTCAGGGCTGGTTCCTCTACGATTTCGCAACCGGGGTCAGCTTCATGGAGGACCATCCCCAGGTGCCCGCCCTGCGCCGGGCCTGGGTCAGGGGCTACCGCAGCGTCCGCCCGCTTTCCGATGCCGAAGAGCGCGAGATCGACACCTTCATCATGCTGCGCCGCATGGCGCTTCTGGCCTGGATCGGCAGCCATATCGAGGCGCCCGAACCTCAGGCCATGGCGCCGCATTTCGCCCGCGTCTCGGCGGAGCTGGGCCGGGCCTGGCTCGACCGGATCGCGGGGGCCGAAGAGGTGGCCGCCGGCGGCTGACAGGGGGGCCGGATGGCGGATCGCTCCGCCATCCTTGCAGGTCTCAGGCCAGCGCCTTGCTGCGGGTCTCGGCGTCGACCAGGCGCGCCAGCAGCGCGGCCAGCACCAGAAGCCCCGCGAAAAGCGCGATGGCGGTCGCCGTGCTCTGGATGAAAAGATAGACCAGCACCGAGGGCGCCAGCAGCCCGCCGAGCCGCGCCATCGCCCCCGCCGTGCCCATCCCCGTCGCGCGCGAGCCGGTGGGGTAAAGCTCGGGCGTGAAGGCGTAAAGCGCGCCCCAGGTGCCGAGAAGCGCGAAGCTCATCACCATCAGCGCCACGCCGATCAGCACGGGCGAGGTGGAGACCGCGAACATCAGGCAGGCCGCCGCGCTGAGCAGGAGGAAGCCGACCAGCGTCGGGCGCCGCCCCCAGGCCTCGACCCCCCAGGCCGCAAGCGCGTAGCCGGGGATCTGCGCCAGCGCCAGCACGACAAGGAAACCGTAGCCGCGCACGAAGCCGAAGCCTTGGGTCGCCAGTTGCGCCGGCATCCAGGTGAAGATGCCGTAATAGGTCATCGACACCAGGAACCAGACCGCCAGCATCAGGATCGTGCGGCGCAAAAGCGCGGGCGAGAAGATCCCCTCGGCCCCGACTTCGGGCAGCAGCAGGCGCGCCTCGCCAAGGGGCTGTTGGCCGTTTGTCTCCAGCACCCGGTCCAGCACCTTGCGGGCCTCGGCCTCGCGGCCCTTGCGCAGCAGGTGCAGCGGGCTTTCCGGTATCCAGAACCGCAGGAAGATGCCGACCACCGCCGGAACCGCGGTGACGAAGAAGATCACCCGCCAGACCTCGGCCACGCCCCAGGTCGTGGCGCCCCAGGCGGTCAGCGCCACGATCACCGTGCCCACCGCCCAGAAGCCTTCCAGCATCACCAGCCAGCGCCCGCGGCGCGAGGGGGGCAGGAACTCGGCCATCATCGCGTAATCGACCGGCAAGGTGCCGCCCACGGCAAGCCCGGTCAGGAAGCGCAGGACCAGAAGCGTGGCGAAATCCGGCGCGAAGGCCGAGGCGAGGCCGAAGACCGCATCCATCGCCACCGTCGCCAAGAGGACCCGCCGCCGTCCGAAACGGTCGGCCAGCCGTCCGAAGGCCGCCGCGCCGATCAGCATGCCGAGGAAGAAGAGGGTGCCGGTCTGCAGCGCCTCGGGGACCGTCATCCCGAAGGTTGCGGCGATCGAGGCCACGGTGAAGCCCACGGCCAGCACCTGCATGGCATCGGCGGTCCAGACCAGCCCGAAAATCCCCAGAAGCCTGCGCTGAAAGCGCCCCGTCCCGCCGCGTTCGAGAACGGCATCCACAGCGATCATCCGAATGTTTCCTTGCTTCCCGGGCGGGCCGGGGTGGCGCCTTGCCACATCATCGCAACATATACTCGAATCGAGTATATGTGCTGATAATGCTCTGGATGAGTATATGTCAATTCCTGCTGATCGGCAGCCGTGTCCCGGCCAGCGCACGCGCTTCCAGCACGGTGGCGCGGTAGCGATAGAGCATCGCCGGGCGGCCGCGGGTCTCGGCGGCCACCTCGCCGGTCTCCTCGATCAGTTCCTGCTGGTCGATCTGGCGGCGGAAGTTCGATTTGTGCAATTTTAGCCCGGCCAAGGCCTCGACAGTGCGCTGCAATCGCAGAAGAGTGAAACTCTCGGGCATCAACTCGAAGGCCACGGGGCGGTATTTGATCTTGGCGCGCAGCCGCGCGATCCCGGTCGCAAGGATGCGCCGGTGGTCGCCGCGCATCGGCCGGCCCATGCCGGGCGCCTCCGTCCGCCCGGCCTCGGGCACCAGCCCGGCCTCGTAGATCAGCTCGTAGCGCTGCAGCGCCAGATCCTCGTTCCACCCCCGGCCGTCCAGCCCGAAGGCATAGTCCAGCCGCTGCCGCCGCCCGGCGTCTTGGCCTGCCCAGTCGGCCAGCCCGGCCACGATCTGCCCGATCACCGGCGGCACTCCGGCACGGCGGTCCTCCCAGGGGAAATATTCATACCAGCCGTGCCATTCCGGCCGGTCGCCCCCCGGCGCGGGCTGTTCGCGCACCAGCCCCAGATAGCTGATCGAGATCCGCCGCGCATCCTCGGCCCCCGGGTCGCGGTCGCGGTCGGCGAAGGTGTAAAGCTGTTCGAGAAAGCCCACCGGATGGCCGGTCTGCTGCTCGATCCAGTCGCGCAGGCCCGCCTGAAGGCTGCGGTGCGACGACACGAACGGCCCCGAGGGCAGGGCCTGTCCCGCCGCGACCGTCATCACGCGCGGCTCTTCATCGGTGACGGCGGCCAGCACCGCGATCAGTTCCGCCTGAGCAATGCCCGTCGCCAATCGACCACCCTTCGTCTTGCTTTGCGGCATCATAACCGGCTCAGCCCCGCTTCGCACCCCGCGCGGCGGGGGAATTTGATCATTTTTCCGGCCCCGCCGGAAGGGCTGCACCCGCGCCGCGGCCCGCGATCAAGCCTTGACGGCGGCGGGCATCATCCTGTCTGCTGAAGGCATATATCCGGCAGCCTGGCCCCGATTCCCGATGCGTCCCTTGCGCCTTCGGGAGGCGGGGCTTTTCGTTTTCTGGGTGGCATGAAGCGGCGCATCGACCTTGGCCTTCTCTATTCGCGCTCGGGCAGCTATTCGCTGATCTCCGAGGCCTGCCGGATGGGCGTCTTGACCGCCGTGGCCGAGGTGAACGGCGACCCCGCGCTGGATATCAGCTTTGCCCCCGTGGAGCGCGATCCGGGCGGCAACATCGACCTTTACGGCCCGCTCTGCGAGGAAATCCTGCGGACCAGCGGCGCGCGCCATGTGATCGGCGGCGTCACCAGCTGGAGCCGCAAGGAGGTGATCCCGACGCTGGAACGCGCGCGCGGAACGCTGTGGTATGTGCTGCCCTACGAGGGCTTCGAGGCTTCGGACCATGTGGTCTATACCCATGCCTGCCCCAACCAGCACCTTCTGCCGCTGATGAGCTGGACCTTCGCGGGTTTCGGGCGGCGCGGCTACCTGACCGGATCGAACTACATCTGGGGCTGGGAGATGAACCGCCTTGCCCGCGAACTGATCGCCGATGCGGGCGGCGAGGTGCTGGGCGAGCGCTACCTTCCCATCGGATCGACCGACATCCGCCGGATGATCGAGGAAATCCGCGCGACGCGCCCCGATTTCATCCTGAACAACCTGATCGGCGACACGCAATACACCTTCCTGCAGGCCTATGCCGAACTGGGGCGCGAGGATGCGCATTTCCGCCCCGCCACCTGCCCGGTGCTGTCGTGCAACCTGACGGAATGCGAACTGCCCGCCATCGGCGACGCGGCCGAGGGGCTGATCGCCGTCGGCCCCTATTTCCGCTTTGCGGCGGGCCAGCCGCAGCCGGGGCGTTTCGGCTCGTCGCACGAGGCGTCGGCCCATGCGGCGGTCTGGATGCTGGCGCGGCTGTTGACCGGGCGGCCGGGGGCCGAGACGCTGCCGATCTCGGCCCTGCTGTCCGAGGCGGCTGCTGCCGGGATCGGGGTCGATGCGCGGACCCATCACACCGTCCTGCCGGCGCTGGTCGGGCAGGTGCGGGGCGGGCGGTTCGAGGTGATCAAGGACTTCGGCCGCATCGCGGGCGATCCCTGGCTGACCCGCGGGCGCGGCCTGCCGGTCCTGTCGCCGAAGCTGCGGGCGGTGACATGAGACGCCGGGTCCGCAGCCAGAACCTCGGCGGCGCGCGGGCCGTCCTGCTGCACCGCCCGCATCCCACCGTGCAGGCGCTGGAGCGGCAGTTGCACGCCATCGGGCTGGTGGCCGAGCAATGCTGGCCGGAACTACCCGCTTCGGTCCTTGCCGCCGATTTCGTGTTCTTCGATGCCGACCACGGCCATGACAGCCAGTTCCCGTGGCAGGCGGGCGCGGCGCCGATGCCGATGATCGCCCTCATAGGCTCCGAGGCGCCGGGGCGCATCGAATGGGCGCTGAACGCAGGCGCGGATGCGCAACTGGTGAAGCCCATCGGTGACGGCGGCGCCTTTTCCGCCCTCCTGACCGCCCGTGCGGCCTTCGATGCAAGGCAGGCGCTGGCGGCCGAGATCGAGGCCCTGCGCCAGCGGCTGGACCAGCGCCAGACCGTGGTGCGCGCAGTCGCCATGCTGATGGGCATGGGCAAGACCGAGGACGAGGCCTATGGCCAGCTTCGGGCCATGGCGATGGCCTGGCGGATCAGCTTCGAGGCGGCGGCCGAGCGGGTCGTCGCAGCGCAGCGCCCGCCACGGGCGGAAGGCGGCCAGGATGGCTGATGCCACCGCCATCGCCCCCCGGCCCGTCACCGCGCTGCGCCGGCTCTTGCGCCGCAGGCTGGCGCTTCTGGGGCTGGCCGTCATCGCGCTGGCGGTGCTGGGCGCGGTCTTCGCGCCATGGATCGCGCCCTATGCGGCGGAAGAGCAGCTTTTCGACGGCCTCACGCTGGAAGGCGCGCCCTTGCCCCCGAACGAGGTCTTCCTCTTCGGCACCGACCTTCTGGGCCGCGACCTTTTCAGCCGGATGCTTTACGGCGCACAGACCTCGCTGGTGATCGGGGTGGTGGCGAACGGCATGGCGCTGGCCATCGGCACGCTGGTCGGCGTGACCGCGGGCTTCTTCCGCGGCTGGATCGGCGGCGCGCTGATGCGGCTGACCGACCTGATGATGGCCTTCCCGGCGCTTTTGCTGGCGATCTGCCTTGCGGCGATCTTCTCGCCGTCCTTGTGGATCGTCGCCATGGTGATCGCGCTGGTCAACTGGGTGCAGACGGCCCGGGTGATCTATACCGAGACCACCGCGCTTGCGACGCGCGAGTTCATCGCGGCCGAACGGACGCTGGGCGCGGGCACGGGGCGCATCCTTTTCCGCCACATCCTGCCGCATCTGGTGCCGACGGTGATCGTCTGGGGCACGCTGGGGATTTCCACGACCGTGCTTCTGGAGGCCACGCTGTCCTTCCTTGGCGTCGGCGTGCAGCCGCCCACCCCGAGCTGGGGCAACATCATCTTCGAGAACCAGACCTATTTCCAGGCGGCGCCCTGGCTGGTCTTCATCCCCGGCGCGGCGATCGTGCTGCTGGCACTGGCCTTCAACCTTGTGGGCGATGCGCTGCGCGACGTGCTGGACCCGACGCAAAGGGGGCGCGGCTGATGGCGTCCTATATCCTGCGCCGCCTGATCCAGTCCGTGCTGATCCTTCTGGGCGTCAGCTTTATCACCTTCGTGCTGCTCTTCGT
>ERZ1645187.3850-NODE-3850-length-12426-cov-7.480236_pt1 | contig 12426 bp, 10 predicted proteins | sample MGYA00575352_ERZ1645187 | MGnify/ENA primary metagenome ERZ1645187 (study PRJEB40837, sample SAMN11349314) | freshwater sediment metagenome | isolation source: river sediment | host: Sediment | place: India: Wazaribad , New Delhi | collected 2017-02-21 ... | reverse complement strand
CCGCCTTGGCGGCGCGGGCGCAGGCGAGGACCAGATCGTGATCGACTGCGCGGAATGCTGCTTCGTCCTTGCCTGCCTTCTTCCACGTCGTACCCAGCGCGCAAACCAGCACATCGGCATTGGCGGCTGCAATTGCATCGCCCCAATGTTCCGGATCGGCCACCAGCACTTCCATCCGGGCGCCAGGTGGCAAGGCAATCTCGCGCCGCGACACCGCGATGATGCGGATATCGGGGCGCTGGACCGCCATGCGGATCAGGGTCATGCCGATCAGGCCGGTCGCCCCCACCAGCACGATGCGGGTGGGCTTAGACATTCCGCAGCCCTTCCGGCGTGCGACCATAGATCTTGGCATGGGCCGCAATCGCATAGCGATCGGTCATGCCTGCAATAAAATCAGCAATATGGCGGCTGCGCTGCGGCTCTTCCGCTGGCAGGTTCTGCTGCCAGCCAGCATCCATCAGGCTGGGGTCCTGCGCATAGGCGGCGTAAAGCTCTGCCGTCACCGACCGCGCCCGCTCTGCCGTGTGGAGCTGCTGCGGATGGTGGTAGAGCTTGGCATACATGAAGTTCTTCAGCCGCCGCTCGTTCTCGGCCATGGCTGGAGAGAATGCTGCCATTGCGCGGCCAGCGGCGCGTACTTCCGCCGCGCTGGCCATGTCCTTTACCCGCATCGCCGTCTCGCCGATCAGATCATTGACCATCAGGCCGATCTGGCTGCGCACCAGTTCGCGCAGACGGCGTTCCTGCGGCGCACCGGGGAACTTGCGCTCAATCTCGCGCCACTGGTCCGCCACGAAATCGAGCGTCAGCAATTCATCGAGATCGAGGAACCCGGCCCGCAGGCCATCGTCAATGTCGTGATTGTCATAGGCAATGTCGTCTGCCAGCGCGGCGACCTGCGATTCCAGCGAACCCCATTGCGTCAGTTCCAGCGGATAGGCCGCGTCGAGTTCGGCCAGCGCCCAGGGCACGTTGCTAACCGGGCCATTGTGCTTGGCCAGGCCTTCCAGCATTTCCCACGACAGGTTCAGCCCTTCATGCTCGCAATAGGGGCTTTCCAGCCGCATCAGGACGCGCAGGCAATGGGCGTTGTGATCAAAGCCACCAAACCCGCCTAGCGCATTGTCCAACGCTTCCTCTCCGGCATGGCCGAAGGGCGGATGGCCGATGTCATGGGCCAGGCACAGCGCCTCGGTCAGGTCCTCGTCCAGCCCCAGCGCGCGGGCGATGACGCGGCCGATCTGCGCCACTTCCAGACTGTGGGTCAGGCGAACACGGTAATGGTCGCCATCGGGGGCGATGAACACCTGCGTCTTGTGGCGCAGGCGGCGGAAAGCGATGGAATGGACCACCCGGTCGCGGTCGCGCTGAAAGGCGCTGCGCGGACCGCGGGCGAGCGACTGCTCGATCGGGAACTCCCGCCCCCGGCTCTGGGCCGGATCACAGGCAAAGCGCGCTCTCACGCCCGCCCCGCAATCTGATCGGCAAAATCGCTGCGTGTCGGCAGCCGGTTCTTGCCGCCGATCAGGCCAAATTTATGCAATCGCGTAACTCCCGGGCTGGAAACCCCTGTTGCGAGCGCCTTAGGCGAGGAGCCTGCGCAGGTCCAGCATCTGGGAGGCATCCAACCTTAGAAGAGCGCGGCTGGGCGCGTTTCACTTTTCCCTTGCAAGGCCGCTGGCGCAAAGGGCCGCGCTGCTCGCCGTAACTGAAACAGCCTCGGCATCGCCCACCCGGCGCACAGCCAGGACATAGTCGGACAGGCTCTGCTTCTCGCCGCGCAACTGCCTCAGCTTGTTCAGCTGGATCAGACTGAGCCGGTCAGTCATGCGCGTCGCCATGCAGGCCGCGTTCGGCTCGGACAGACCGGCTTCCAGCATCGCGCTTTTGACCTGACCATAGGCCAGCTTGCTGGGCGAACAGGCAGCCAGCGCAATCAGCATGGCAAGTCCGGCAGTCCGCATCAGTGCGCCAGCGCCTTGACGATATCCTCGACCATCTTCTTGGCATCGGCCAGCAGCATCATGGTCTGGTCCATGTAGAACACGTCGTTATCGACCCCGGCATAGCCGACCCCGCCCATCGAGCGCTTGATGAACATGATGGTCTTGGCCTTGTCGACATCGAACACCGGCATGCCATAGATGGGTGATGACTTGTCGGTCTTGGCTGCCGGATTGACCACGTCATTCGCGCCGATGATGAAGGCCACGTCGCACTGGCCGAATTCGGAATTGATGTCTTCCAGTTCAAACACCTCGTCATAAGGGACGTTCGCTTCGGCCAGCAGCACGTTCATGTGGCCCGGCATACGGCCTGCAACCGGGTGGATCGCATATTTGACCGAGACGCCTTCCTTCTTCAGCAGGTCGCCCATTTCGCGCAGGGCGTGCTGGGCCTGGGCCACGGCCATGCCATAGCCGGGAATGATGATGACGTTTTCCGCTTCCTTGAGCAGGAATGCCGCGTCTTCCGCGCTGCCGCGTTTCCACGGGCGCTGCTCCTTTGCCTCGCCACCCGCCGCTCCGGCATCCGCGCCAAAGCCGCCCGCGATCACCGAGATGAAGCTGCGGTTCATCGCCCGGCACATGATGTAGGACAGGATCGCACCCGACGAACCAACCAGCGCGCCGGTGATGATCATCGCGGAATTGTGCAGGGTAAAACCCATCGCCGCCGCAGCCCAGCCCGAATAGGAATTGAGCATCGAGACGACCACCGGCATGTCCGCCCCGCCAATCGGGATGATCAGCAGAAAGCCGATCAGGAACGACAGCACCGTGATCGTCGCAATGATCCACAGGCTCTGGTCGGTCATGAAGAACCCGGTCAGGCCAAGGATCGCCAGCAGCGTGCCGAGGTTGATCACGTGCCGCGCGGGCAGCAGGATCGGCGCGCCGCTCATCTTGCCCGCAAGTTTCAGGAAAGCGATGACCGAGCCGGAAAACGTGATCGCCCCGATGGCAATGCCCAGCCCCATTTCCAGCCGCGAAACCGGATTGATCGCACCGTCAGCACCGACAATGCCGAAGGCTTCGGGATTAAGGTAAGCTGCCCAGCCGACCAGCACGGCGGCAAGGCCGACCAGGCTGTGGAATGCTGCAACCAGTTGCGGCATGTCCGTCATCGCGATGCGGCGGGCAATGATCCAGCCGATCCCGCCACCGATGGCAATCGCGCCTAGGATTTTCGGCAGACTGGCGATCTGGTGGGTGACCAGCGTGGTCACCACCGCAATCAGCATACCCACCATGCCATAGCGGTTGCCTCCGCGGCTGGTGCCGGGGCTGGACAGGCCGCGCAGGGCCAGAATGAACAGCACGCCCGAAACAAGGTAGGCCAGCGCCACCCATGGGCTTGCAGCCAGTTCACTTACGGCGGCTGAGAGAAGCGTGAATTCCATCACTTCTTCTCCTTCTTCTTGTACATCGCCAGCATCCGCGCCGTCACGGCAAAGCCGCCGAAGATGTTCACGCTGGCCAGCACGACGCCCAGCAGGCCCAGCCACTTGGCCACACCGCTACCAGCCGCCGCAGCAGCAATCAGCGCGCCGACGACGATCACCGATGAAATCGCGTTGGTCACCGCCATCAACGGCGTGTGCAGCGCCGGAGTAACCGACCAGACCACGTAATAGCCAACAAAGCAGGCCAGCACGAAGATCGAGAGGATCGAGATGAAGTCCACTATTTTGCCTCCCCGCCACGGGGAGGGGGACCGTCCGCAGGACGGTGGAGGGGGCTGGCAACCCGCACGGCGATTGCCTCGGCCGTGCCGACTGCATCCGCCAGAACGCGCTGCGCCGAAACCCGCAACACCCTGTACCCGTTATCGTTCAGAAATTTCGTCCGCACTGTATCACGTGCAGGATTGTCACCCATGTCATGGACAACACCATCCACTTCCACGACCAAGCGCTCGGCAAGGCAGCAAAAGTCGACCACATAGGGCCCGATCGGGTGTTGCCGCCTGAACTTGAGCCCTTGGGGGCGCGAGCGCAATGCTTGCCACAACAGCCGTTCCGGCACACTCATTTCGCGGCGAAGTTGGCGGGCTCGATAAACGATTGGCCTTTGCGTAGCAGGCTTGCCCCCTCCACCACGCTTCGCGCGGTCCCCCTCCCCGTTTCGGGGAGGAAAGGTACCGCCAAAGCTCACCCCAGCAGCCTCTCGTTCACGATTTTCCCGCCCTGGGTCAGCCGCACTGCATTGCCGATTTCCTCGTCCAGCACAGGGCGGCCCTTCTCCTTGCCCCAGAAGGCGGAGAGGAAATTGTAGAGATTGCGGGCGAAAAGCGCCGAGGCATCTGCAGCCAGATGAGCCGGGGTATTGGCCCAGCCGATGATCTTCACGCCGTGCCTGATCACAACCTCGTCCGGCTTGCTGCCTTCGACATTGCCGCCCTGCGCGACAGCCAGGTCAAAGATCACGCTGCCCGGCTTCATCGTCGCGATCTGCGCGTCGGAAATCAGGCGCGGTGCGGCCCGGCCCGGGATCAGCGCAGTGGTGATGACGATGTCCTGCCTGGCGATATGAGCGCTGACCAGTTCGGCCTGCGCCTTCTGGTATTCCTCGGACATTTCGGTGGCATAGCCGCCCGTGCCCTCACCCTCGATTCCGGCAACGCTTTCGACGAAAATCGGCTTGGCACCCAGCGACAGGATCTGCTCCCTGGTCGCGCTGCGCACGTCGGTGGCTGAAACCTGTGCGCCCAGCCGGCGCGCGGTGGCAATCGCCTGAAGACCGGCAACCCCAACCCCCATGACAAAGCACTTCGCGGCCGAAACCGTACCCGCCGCCGTCATCATCATCGGAAAGGCGCGGCCATAGGCATTGGCCGCTTCGATCACCGCCTTGTAACCGGCGAGGTTCGACTGACTGGAAAGGATGTCCATGCTTTGCGCGCGGGTGATGCGCGGCATGAACTCCATCGCCAGCGCTTCAAAGCCAGCCGCCGCATAGGCAGCGATGCGGGCGCGCTGACCGAAAGGGTCAAGCCCGGCGACGATCCACGCCCCGGGCTTGGCATCCCTTATTGCTTCGGGTGCCGGGCCCTGAACGCCCAGCACGATATCCGCACCCCTGATCGCGTCCTTTGAGACTTCGGCCCCGGCGGCGGCAAAATCCTGATCGGAGATCGCTGCCGAGATACCTGCCCCCGGTTCGACCGCTACGCTGGCGCCCAGTGCGATGAACTTCTTCACCGTTTCCGGGCTGGCCGCGACGCGGGTTTCCCCACTCGCGGTTTCCTTCAGGACCGCGATCCGCATGGGTGCGGAGGCGCTTAGGAAGCGATCTTGAAGACGACGAACGCCGTGACCAGAACAGTCAGGATCGAACCCCACTTCACCAGGCCGAGGAAGCCGGTGTAGGTCGATTCATGTGCCTTCATGTCATTGCCGCTAGCCATTCGAGGTACCTCTGTTTTGCGATGGTTGAATTTGCCCGGTTCTCTATCCGGCATTTCCCGCCCGCTCAAGGGGCAAGCCAGCTGTGGCAGAGGATTAGGTCTCGCTTAATTGGCTGTTTACCTAATCGAGCTAGCCGAGAACCGTTACGAAAGCGGGACTAGCGATTGGACATGACGGAAATCGAGCAGCGCCTGTTGTTGCTGATCGACGATGACCCGGCCCAAAGCCGGTTGATCGCCGCGCTTGCCCAGCGCGAAGGTTGGCGCACTCTCTTGGTCCACGATAGCGAAGAGGCGCTTGCCGCGCTATGCGGCGAACAAGGCCCCCTGGTGCAGGCGATCATTCTTGACCAGCGGGTGTGCGGCGATCAGGCCTGCGCGCTGATTGCCGAACTGCGCAGCCATCGCCCCAACCTGCCGATCCTGATGCTGACCACCAGCGCCTCGCCCTTGCTGGCGGTAGAGGCCATGCGCGCCGGGGCGTCGGACTATCTGGTCAAGCCCGTGCCGACAGACCGCATGATGCAGGCCCTGCGCCTGGCCAAGTCGCGGCAGGCCCCGCGCAACGAGCTGCAACCGCTGACCGAGAAGATCCAGACCACGCCCGATTTCGACGCGATGATCGGCGCAGCCCCCGCCTTCCGCTCTGCCCTTGCCGTCGCGGCCAAGGCGGCGCGCGGTCATGGCGCGGTCCTGATCGAAGGGGAAAGCGGCACCGGCAAGGAAATGGTGATCCGCGCAATGCACGCCGCCAGCCCGCGCGCCAAGCTGCCGCTGCGTTTGCTCAAGCTGGGGGCGATCCCTGAAAACTCTCTGGAATCGGCCCTGTTCGGGCATGAGAAGAATGCTTTTCCGGGCGCCTTTGATCGCCATGTCGGGGCATTACAGAATGCCGATGGCGGGACTCTTGCCCTTGATGAGATCGACCGGCTGCCGCTCTGCGTGCAGCAGCGCCTGATTGAAGCGATCGAGCGCTGTGATGTCCGCCCGATCGGTGCGCGCCATTCGTTCCGCGTCGATGTGCGCCTGATCGCGGCCAGCAACCTGCCGCTGGGCGATCAGGTGGAGCATGGCCGGTTTCTGCCCGAACTGCGCGATGTCCTGTCTGCCGTGGTGGTGCAATTGCCGCCGCTGCGCGAACGGACCGGCGATATTCCGGCACTGGCCCGCCATTTCCTTGCCCTGATCGGGGAACAGCCGGGGCTGCGCCCGCTGGGCATCACTGACGGCGCTCTCGCCCTGCTCGCCAATTATGACTGGCCGGGCAATATCAGCCAGCTTCAGGCCGTACTGTTCCGGGCAGCGGTATTCTGCGAAGGCGATGCCCTGACAGCCGAAGATTTTCCGCAACTGTGCGACCTGCTGGGCGGCGACAGCGCACAGCAACCAGTGCAGGAAGGGGTCGGCGTGATGCTGTACACCGCCGACGGCAACCTGCGCCCGCTGGAAGAAATCGAGGCCGACGTGATCCGCCTTGCCATCGGCCATTATCGCGGCCGGATGACCGAAGTCGCCCGCCGCCTCGGCATCGGCCGATCGACCCTGTACCGCAAGCTGACCGACCTGGGCATTGGCGACGCGGCCTAGGTCTGGTATTGCAGCCCCACGTTCAAGGAGTTCCGCAATTGGTCCAGTGACACCGCCCCGGCGGATTCAATCACTTCGCAGCTCTGTCGCGCTGCCCTGACCAATTGTATTCGAAAGGAACTCCCATGCCCCGACTTGCGGGAAAGATTTGCGTCATCACTGGCGCAGCACGCGGTATTGGCCGCGGCATTGCTGCAGCCTTCCAAGCCGAAGGTGCCGATGTCATCCTGACTGACCTTGACCACCGCCTTGGCAGCTCTGCCGCGGCCGAGATCGGTTGCCGCTTCATCCCCCTCGACGTGCGGGAAGAGGCGGATTGGACCGCTTTGGCAAAAGTGGTTCCGGTTGCGGACGTAGTCGTCAACAATGCCGGGATTACCGGTTTTGAAGCATCTCCCGGCCCGCACGATCCCGAGAATGCCAGTCTGGCAGACTGGCGGTCGGTTCACGCCACAAATCTGGACGGAACCTTCCTTGGCTGTCGCTATGCGATTGCGGCCATGAAGGCGAAGGGTTCAGGCTCGATCATTAACATCTCGTCCCGATCCGGGCTGGTGGGCATTCCCGGCGCAGCGGCCTATGCCAGTTCCAAGGCGGCGATCCGCAACCACAGCAAGTCAGTCGCGCTGTGGTGCGCCCAGAATGGGTGGGCCATCCGCTGCAATTCCATTCATCCGGCCGCGATCCTGACGGAAATGTGGGAGCCGATGCTGGGTGCCGGACCCGACCGGCAAGAGCGCATGGCCAGCTTTGTAGCCGATACGCCGCTACAGCGCTTTGGCGAAGTCCGCGAAGTCGCAGCACTGGCCGTGCTGCTGGCGTCGGACGAGGCGGCCTATATCACCGGAACAGAGCTGAATATCGATGGCGGATTGCTTGCAGGATCGGCAGTCAGCCCAGGGTAAATCGCGACAAGCACTTGCCATTGCTGCAAAAACTGCCAAACTGCCGCTGAGAGACCAGAGCGAGACGGAGGGACGATGATCCTGTGGACTATCGTGGCCGGCGCGCTGATCGGTTGGTTTGTTTCTTATTTCAGTCAGTTCGGCCTCGCATTGGGCGGCATGATCGGCTTTGCCATGGGGCTGTGGCTGCGCCGCGCTTTGCGGGACGAGGTTGCGCGCGAATGGCAGCGGCTAACCGATGGCCAGGGGGAGCATCCCGCCCCCCGGCCCGCCTCAATTCCCGTACCGGAACCTGCGGCAGAGCGGGAAGCGGTTTCCCCGCTGGGACCCGCCGAGCCGCTGGCAGCAGAAAGGCCGGACCAAGCCGCACGCCCGGTCCCACAGGCCGAGCACGAGCCGCAGGCGCCGGGTCTTTACGATGTCGTGGCCAACCACGTGCTGGACTGGTTCACCGGCGGCAACACGATCGTGCGGATCGGGCTGGTGGTCCTGTTCGTCGGGCTGGTCTTCCTTGCCCGGCTGGTCGCCAATGCCGGGCTCTATCCGCTGGAGGCGCGGCTGGCGACGGTTGGCCTGATCGGGGCTGGGCTGCTGGCAGTCGGTTTTCGCAAGCGGATCGAGCGGCCCGATTTCGCCCTGCACCTGCAAGGCGGCGGGGTTGCGGTGATGTACCTCACCGTCTTTGCCGCCGCGCGGATCTATGAAGTGATGCCGCCACTGGCCGGCTTTGCCTTCATGATCCTGTTTGCCGCGCTGGGGGCCACGCTGGCCGTGGTTCAGAATTCGAAGGTGATGGCGCTTGCCTCGTTCCTTGGCGGCTATGCCGTGCCGGTGCTGCTGGGGGGCGAAGCGGAAAGCCCGCTGGGGCTGTTCAGCTATATCACGGTCCTCAACCTGGCCGTGCTGGGAATCGCCTGGAAGAAGAGCTGGCGCTCTCTCAACCTGCTCGGCTTTTTCGCCACGTTCGGGCTCGCGACGCTGTGGGGTTCCGGGGCATATCAGGATCGCCATTTCCTGATCTGCGAGGTGTTCCTGGCCCTGTCGGTGGCGATCTATCTCGCCACGGCCCTGCTCTATGCCCACAACACCCCCGGCAAGCTGGGCAACTTTGCTGATTCCACGCTGCTATTCGGCACGGCGCTGGCCGGCTTTGCCCTGCAAGCGGGGCTGGTTCACGACAAACCCTATGCCGCCGCCTGGTCGGCCCTGGCTTTCGCTGCGACCTATCTGACCGTTGCCGCCTGGGCTTTTCGCAAGCGCGAGCAAGGCATGGGCCTGCTCAGCGAATGCCTGCTGGCCATCGGCGTCGGCTTCGTTACGCTGGCAATCCCGCTGGCGCTGGACGTGAAGTGGACCGGAGCCGCCTGGGCGCTGGAAGGGGCCGGGGCCTATTGGGTCGGGGCACGGCAAGCGCGCTGGATGCCGCGCGCCTTTGGCCTGATCCTGCAACAGTTCGGCGCGATCCTGGCCCTCGCCACGCTGCAGCCCGCCATTTCCCATGTGCCACTTGCCAACAACGGCTTTGTCGGCCCGCTGCTGATCGCCGTGCCGCTCTTGCTGACCTCATGGTGGCTGCGGCAGAGCTGGCCGGACAGCGGATCAATCTGGGCGCGCAACTGGGCACCGATCGAGCGCAGCCTTGGCAAGCCGTGGTTCCTGGCCGGCTTTGCCTTTGCCGCGCTGGCCCTGTGGCAGGAAGTGACCCGCCGCCTGCCTGCCGCAACCGATCTGGAACTGCCTGCACCGGTCCTGCACAGCCATCAGGTCGTGCTGATCAGCCTGCTCGCCACGCTGGCGCTGATGGCCGCGTCGGACTGGTTTGGCCGCACCCGCAAATGGCCCGTCGCCACCTGGCCGGGGCGGGTTTCGCTGCTGCTGATTGGCCTGGGCTTCCTGATCAATCTGGCCACCGAAAAAAGCGTTACGGACTGGCCCGACTTTGCCTTCTGGATCGCGATCTGGGCGCTGCATTTCTGGATGCTGCGCCAGCGCGACAACGACCGGCCCGAACCGCTGCGCTGGGACAGCGCGATGCACACGCTGGGCGTGCTGGTGCTGACCGCCATGCTGGCCGACTGCCTGTTCCGCCTGATCGACGTGGCAAAGCTGTGGAACAGTTCGTGGGCCGGGGTCGTGCTGCTGACCAGCGCCACGGCCATGGTCTTCGCCCTCACCCGCTGGGCTGGACGCGCGGTGCAAGGTTCACCCGACACGCTCGGCTGGCCGCTTGACCAACACGCCCGCGCCTATTGGGGCCGGGCTGGTAGCGTTCTTGCCGCGCTGACTTTCTTCGGCGCACTGGGCAGCGCGTGGTTTGCCGCGGGCGACACCCAGCCCCTGCCCTACATTCCGCTGCTCAACCCGATTGACCTTGCCGTGGGCCTTGCCATTGCCGCCCTCGCCCAGCGGCGGCTGATGCTGCAAGGCGTCACGCCGCAGCCACGGCTGGCGTGGAGCGCCGGGAATGCCGGACTTGGCGCACTGGCCCTGCTGGGCTTTGTTGCGGTAAACGGCATCTGGGTGCGCACCGCCCATCACTATCTGAACGTGCCGTGGGACGGCACCACACTCAGCAGCCCGACCGTCCTGACCGGCTTTTCGATCCTCTGGACCCTGCTGGCCATGGGCCTGATGCTCTATGCCAAGCGCATGGCCATGCGCCTGCCGTGGCTGACCGGCGCGACCCTGCTGGGAGTGGTTGTGGTCAAGCTGCTCTTCGTCGATATGTCACAGGCAGAAGGTATTGCCCGGATCGTCGCCTTTATCGGGGTGGGTATACTAATGCTGCTGATCGGCTATTTCGTGCCGCTTCCGCCGCGACAGGGCGGCGAGGAGAAGAAGTGATGTTTGCCCGTCTGGTCCGCCCGCTGTTGCCCGCTGCCGCTCTGCTCGCCCTTGCCGCCTGCGCCGCGGAAGAAGCGCCAGAGCCGAAAAAGCCCGACGAGTTTGCACAGGTTCTGGCCGTTGCCCCCACGGCGGGGAACAAGCTGGGCCGCGTGGTGCTACCCGCCGCTGCCGTGGCCGAAATCGTGCGGCCCGATCTGGGCGACGTGCGGATCTATGACGCCAGGGGCCGCACCCTGTCGCTGGCGCTGGCCTATGACCGTTCGGGCGAATCGAGCCTGCTGAAACCGAGTGACCTCACCGCGATCCCGCTTGCCAAGGGACCGGATGGAGAGGCCGTTCCGCTGACCATCGAAGTGAAAACAGGCGATGCCACGGTCGAAGTAACCGCCACCGATGCCGCTGACGCTGCGGACAAGCGCGCCGCCGTCCTGATCGACACGCGCGCTCTGACCCTGCCGGTGGTCGGCATCGAACTGGCCGCGCAATTGCCAAAGCAGGTGCCAGTCACGTTCACGCTGGAAAGCTGCAGCGACCTAAAGACCTGGGAACCGCTGGCTGACAAGGTACTGCTACGCCCGGGTAACGATCCCGAAGTGCTGGGCCAGCCCCGCATCGCTCTGCCCGCCGTAAACCTCAAGGACCGCTATGTCCGGATCAGCTGGGAAGCTGGCCCGGACATCGCCGTGACCGGCGCCAAGGTGCTCGAAGCGGTGACCCGCCAACCGGAGCGCGTCGATCTGGAAACCAGTGGCGCCGCGCTGAGCAATCCGCACGAACTGCGCTTTGCCCCGCAGATTTCGGTGCCGATTGCGGCTGTAAAGCTCGAACTTGCCGGCTCTGATGGGATCGTTCCGGTCCAACTGTTCGGCCGCAACGATCGCTCTGAACCCTGGGGACTGCTGGCCAATGCCACGCTGAAACAGGGCGAAGGGCCCGTCTCACTCGAACTGTCCGGCGCGACGCTGCGCGAATACCGCATCGCCGCCGATCCGCGCAGTGCCGGTTTTTCGAAGGTTCCGCTGGTCAGCCTTGCAGTCGAACCAATCACGATCTTTGCCGCTTTCAATGGCGAAGGGCCGTTCAATCTGGCGGTCGGCAATGCCAATGCCAAACCCGCCTGGTTCGATCCGGCCGACTTTGGCAAGCCCAGCGACCTGCTGCGCGCCTGGCGCTTGCAGGCTGAGGTGGAAATCGCCGGTGACGCCCCCGTCATCAAGCTGGCCCCGGCAGCACCCGAAAGCCCGTTTGACGCGCGCAAGATTGCCCTGTGGGCCGCGCTCGTCCTGGGAACGGTCGTCCTCGCCTTCGCCGCCTCGCGCCTGCTCCGCGCCCAGCGCCGTGCCCCCGGCTCCACCGGTTCTGGCGACACGGACCAGGCATAAGTCGAACCGGCCTAGACCCACGGCGGAAATAGCCCGGAACGGGCGGCAACAATCGCGCCCATGCGCAAATCACCCTGCGGCGGCTCAAACCACCGCATTCGGGCGGCGAAATGCGCCATTTTCCTTGCATTTGCGCATTGCGGAGCATAAGGGCGGCCAGTCTTTCAGAGCCTTGGCCCTGAAAGGCGCGGTGGACGGCATCCGGCCCCCATCGCAGTTCGGCCCTTTTGGCCCGCTTCGGGATGGTCCCGATGGCGGAGGAAAGACCGGCGGAAACAACCGCCTGGCCGGAA
>ERZ1645187.3849-NODE-3849-length-12426-cov-14.231994_pt1 | contig 12426 bp, 15 predicted proteins | sample MGYA00575352_ERZ1645187 | MGnify/ENA primary metagenome ERZ1645187 (study PRJEB40837, sample SAMN11349314) | freshwater sediment metagenome | isolation source: river sediment | host: Sediment | place: India: Wazaribad , New Delhi | collected 2017-02-21 ... | reverse complement strand
AACTCCTCGGCCTGGTGTATCGCGACCAGCCCGTGCAGATCGTCCATCTCGAACAAACCGCCTTCGGACCGTCTGAGGGCGATACTGGCGACGAACGCCGCGCCGCATCGGCGATCGTCAGCAGCGCCATGCTGAACGAGCCCGACTGCCTGGGCGCAGTCCATCTTTCGGAAGCCTGGGCGAGCGCGCTGGCGCGCACCAGCGGCGTCCGACCGGCGCAGGCGTCGGATCGACAGGACGTCCTGTGTGTCGTCGTCTCGCCGCGCGACGCCGAGCCTCGAACCCGGATGTTCGCGATCAGGCCGTCCACCCTGGGATCCGAGGCGCGGGATCTCGTCGAGATGAAGATCTGAGCCGACGGGCGCAGAAAGGGGGATCAAGCTCTCCAGGTCCCGATCCCCCTCACGCGGTCTCTCAACGCGTGGATCAGCCCGATGAAAGGATGACCACACGCATTTTAACCACGCGTGGCGGCAATCGAAAAGAGGCGTTTGAGACGGACTCGCCGTGACTGCGACGGCCGCCTGAATATGGCTGAATCGCGAAAAGAGACGGCCGCACATGGCGGCCGTCAGTCGAGAAGCGGTAAAGGGAGGAAATTCCCGCTTCAGGAGCTATCCGGCCTACAATCGTCGATTTCGCAACACGATGCAAGCGGGAAAACGCCGAGTTTCGCAAAGCGGTGAACAGGGCTTCAGCGCCGCCATCGCGGGTCGATGGCGCCAAATACCGAGCCAAACAGGGCAAATTCCGACATACAAGGGGCTGATTTCGGTTGAGTTGAGGGTGTTGAATCATCCTCATGGCGCCGGGGCTGTCGAGTTCGCAAAATATTCATTTTCTTTTTGGCATAAAATGGTATAGCTATTGTCGTCATGGGTGGCTGCCCTCCACGGTGATCTCGGACCGCCCATTCAACGATGTGATGGAGACAGAAGTGTCCGAAACCAATCTTGACCAGATGGCGCTGACGGCGGAGATCGTCTCTGCCTATGTCAGCAATAACACGTTGCCGGCGAGCGACCTCGCAGGATTCATCCAGGAAATCCATGCGAGCGTCGGCTTGATCATGGGCAGCGGCCTGCATGTGGTCGCCGAACCGCAGAAGCCGGCCGTCTCGCCCAAGAAGTCGATCTTCCCCGATTACATCGTCTGCCTGGAGGACGGGAAGCGCTTCAAGTCGCTGAAACGCCATCTGCGCACCAAGTATGGCCTTTCGCCGGAGCAGTATCGGGATAAATGGTCCCTGCCGAGCGACTATCCTATGGTGGCCCCGAACTACGCCAAGGCGCGCTCGATGCTTGCGAAGCAAATGGGTCTGGGCCAGCAACGCGCCAAGGCGGCCTGAACATCTGACTCATGGCTGGAAAGGCCGCCTGCGGGCGGCCTTTTCTGTGCGACATGTCTCGCTCGGCGTTTCGGGTTTTCGCATCGGGCAGGTAAGGTGGACGATCTCTTCCCGGAGGCGTCCTCATGCCTGTGAACCGATTTCAGGAAGCCTTGATCGCCAATTATCGGGACGCCGAGCTTCTGCTTTGCGTCTCGACACGTCCCGACGATGTCGACCGCATGGTCCGGGGCGAAGGCACCGGCGACGGCCTGTTCGATTTTCTCTGGAAGGAGATCTCGGATTTCCCCAATGACGCCGACCCGGAGGAAGTCGCCGAGCGCGTGCGGCAGGCGAGGCGCGACCTCGACGCCGTGGAAGCCGCGTTCGACGAAATGGAGATGGCGTCCGCGGCCGAAGCGCCGTCGCCGTGAGAATCCCGGTCGCCGACATCAAGGCGCTGCGCGGCGACCTCGCCGCCGCGGCGCAAACTGTCTACGACGCCTGGGCGCAGGATGAGGACGGCTTCGACGAAGAACTGGGCGCGGGCGGCGTCTGCCAGGACATCGCAGCCGCGATGGCCGCCGTCCTGTCCGGATGCGGCGTCGACGTCTGGACCGCATGTTCCGGCGTCGAACAGCACGTCTACTGCCTGGCCCTCTGCGCCGACGGCGTCGTCGAGATCGACGTGCCGCACCATCTCTACGAACGTGGCGCCGGCTATGTCTGGCGCAAGATCGACGGCGTGCGATTTTCTGCGGACGATGTCGTCGTCGAGGTGATCGATCCCAATGTCGAAAATGCGTCGCTCTATCGCGAGGACGATCCGTCCGACGATTTCGCATGCCCGGCGCCTTGATCGGAGAACGCCGATGAAATCGCCCTCCCGCCACGCATTGGATGGCCCTTCGGCTCCGGATCTGTTCTCCGATCATGCGCGTCCGGTCGATCTTGCCGGCGACGCGCGGCCAACGATGGTTTGGGTCATCGGCCGCCTCATGGAAGGAGACAGGTCGCCTGCGCGCCGCGGCGTGCCGGGAAAGCCCTCCAAACGCTGGTATGGCTGGCCTGCCCATCACGCGCCGCTCGACGCGGTGCGCGAGGGAATCGCGCTGGGGCCTTTCGACACCAAGGCCGAAGCGCGCGCCGCGACGTTGCGCCGGATCGCAGACCTGCCCAACGCCGAGCTGCAAGAGCGTCGGGAGCCGCGCCGCGACGACGACGAGGCGCCGTCGCCGCCTGTCCATCGCGCGCAATGGCTTCGTCCGGCGCGATCGAAGAAAGACGCGCCCCATGCCGCTGCTTTCGAGGTTCACGAAGGCGCGGACGGCCGCTGCGCCGTTTATGTCGCCGAACATGGCCTGGCGCCGCCCGGCCGCCTAATCGAGATGGCCGCCAATCGCACGGCCGCGGCGCGCCTGACGCAAGGCCGCGGTCGGCTCCATCCTTTCGACGCCGTCGCTCACGCCGAGACTCTGGCGGCCGAACGCGCCGCGGGCGAGCGTTTCTTCAACCTGCGACCGGATTTCCAGGCTCCGGTCTGGACGTCATGCACGCGGATCGAGGTCGAGGGATGCGCCGAGGCTTACGGCGCCCCGACTCCCGCGGCGCAGGCCGCCTTGTTTCGACTCGTCGCCGTTCGGCTCGATCACGACGTCGAAGATCTCGCCTGCTTCTCGTCGCTGGACGAGGCAGACGCTGTCGCAGGCGAACTTTCCGCGATGACTGGCTTACGCGTGGTCGATGCTGTGGGATTCGGGCGAAGCGAACCGAATAGACAATATTACGCACCGTCATTCTAGAAGAAACAGTGATGTTCGCTTGACGAAATCTGGCGATGGCGGCATGATGGTTTTCGCAAGCGGACGGGACGCGGCCGGGATCTGCGAGCCACCCCCATCACAAAGGATCGAACGATGTCGCCGCAGGACGCGAAAAACACCCTGACGCATCTGGTCCACAACCCGCTTCACGAACCGCATGAATTGCGGGCGGATGAGCGTGAGGCGCTGACGCGTAACGCGGAGCTATCCGGTTTCCGCGCCCCATCCGAGGCTGATCTTGGCCTTGCATGGTTTGCGCATCTTCGCGAGCGCGCGGGCGACCCGGTTCGCGGCGCAGAGTGAGATTCCGCCATGCTCGCCGTAGAACTCATTGCGGACGATCCGGACTATCCGGTGAAGGTCATCGCGCCTTCCTGGCGCGACGGAGAGGCGATCGGAATCCGCTATGGCCTCACCAAGATTCAGGCGGCCGCCCTGCGCGATCAAATCGACGCCGCATTGAACGAAGCAGAACGCCAACGGCGCAAGGCGCCGGGCCCGGAATCCTCTCCCTGGTTGAGGCAGGCTTGATCCCATGCGCGAAAGTCTCGAATCCCATCGCGTCATGGCGGGCGTGCTTCTTGGCGCGGCGATCGTGACGCTCATCGCAGGCCTGTTGGTCTGGAACGACGCTCGCGATCGCGACGACGGCGTCCCTCTCGCGGTCAAGGACGGCAAGCATCTTTTCGCGACGGTCCGTTTCAAGGGGCTCGTCGGCTACTGGCTCGGCCCGTGGCCCGACGCGCCCGATGTGGAGACGGCCTGCAAGGAAGCAGCCGCGCTGCTGCAAACGCGTGGGGACGCGAAAATCATCGATGGGAGCCTGCCGCGCCTTCTCGAACGCAAACTGGAGGTCGGCGACGTGAAAGCCGACTGTGAATGGAGCGTCGGGCCGCCCCCGCTGGCCGATGATGCGGAATTCAAGGCGCTCTTCGGCGCGACGCGGAAGGATGGCGATCATGGGTGAGCGTTCCGCGATCGAATGGACCGATCACACGATCAATTTCTGGATCGGCTGCACAAAGATCAGTCCGGGCTGCGACTTCTGCTACGCCGAACGCGACTTCGGCGCCGGAGGACGCTTCGACCGCGTCGAATGGGGCGCGCACGGGTCGCGCTCGTTTGTCAAATCGTGGCGCGGCGTGCTGGCCCGAATTGCGAAAAAGGCGGCCGTCGCCGGTGGCCGCGAGCGCGTCTTCGTCAACTCCCTGTCGGACTGGGCCGACAATCACGGCTCGATCTCGTCGGGACGCCGCGGCGAAATCTTCGAATCTGCGAAACACTATCCTCATCTCGACTTCCTGCTGCTGACCAAGCGGCCGCAGAACATGGCGCGCTTCCTGCCCGACGACTGGGGAAACGGCTACCCGAACGTCTGGTTGGGCGTCAGCGCAGAGAGCCAGGAGGAGATGGAACGCCGCGCGCCGATCCTGTTGTCGACGCCGGCCGCGCGGCGCTGGTTGAGCGTCGAACCGATGCTCGGGCCGATGGATCTGTTCAAGGTCCGCGAAGCGAGCGGACTGACCTTCAACGCCCTGTCGAGGAAGACGGGCGTTTCGTTCCGCGGCCAGGGCCTCGACTGGGTGGTGGCCGGCGGCGAGAGCGGCGCGCGAGCGCGGCCGATCCACCCCGATTGGCTGCGCGTGCTGCGCGACCAATGCGACCTTGCGAATACGCCCTTCTTCTTCAAGCGTTGGGGCGAATGGGGTCCCGACGAGGGCGGCGAGAACCAGGCGACAGACCCGATCTGGGAAGGCCGTGTGCGCGCCGCGGCGTGGAACGGCGCGACGCCGCTCGCCACTGGAGAATGGGTTTTCGCAACGAGCGGGTATGATCTGCCGACCGACGCCGGCGTCGGCGAATGGATCTATCGCCTCGGCGTCAAACGAAACGGCCGTGCGCTGGACGGACGCACGCATGATGCGGTTCCGACCGCACGGGAAAGGATGGCGGCATGAGCACGCATCTCGACGAACTGCGCGCCTTGCGCGAGGAAAACGACCGTCTTCGCGCCGCGCTGCGCGTCAACGCGGATGCGCTGTCTGGCATCCTCAAGCACGGCCTGCCGCGGAAAGGCCGCGGGCACGACGCGCAGGACTCCCATATCGGCGCAATCGACGATCTCGTCGCAGCAACGCAATCGGCCTACGCCGCGCTGGCGGGCATCTCGCTTGCCGAGTGGGCCTCCGCCCATCCCGGCCTCTACGACTCGCCGCCCGGACCGATCCAGGCGCCCGGCGGCGCGGCCGCCGCGCAGGCCGACGCGCCTTCCGACGCTGTCGAGCGCCTTCCCGCGATCGCTCATGCGCTCCGGCGGTTCGCCCATGTCGCCGAGCCGCTGGTCGCAGACGGGAACAGGCATCCGCTCGACATCATCGCCGAGTTCGGCGAAGGCGCGGAACGCCGCGTCATTCTCGTCGAACACCTGCGCGCCGCGCACGCCGCGCTCCATGCGCCTTTGCCCGAGCATTTGCCCGTCGACATCCGTAACGCTGTTTCGGCGATCGCCAGGGACTATCCGCCGCCCGAGGATCTCACCTTGCCGGAGATGACCGAACGCGGTCCCGCCGGCCAGATCTTCGACCTGGCCTGGCCGCATTTCGGCGGCGACGCGCAGTCCGGCGATTTCTGGCCGGCGTTCGGCGCCGGCGTCGAGTTCGCCCTGACGGCGTTCCCGCCGCCGGGGCCGACCTGGTCGCCGCAGGCGACCTGGCTGGTGAAATTCGTCGATTTCAACTGCGAGGATTACGAGATCTTCGCGCAGGCCGCCACGCCGCTCGACGCCGCGGTCGCCGCCTATGACGGCCTCTTCGACGGCGATCCGGAGTCGTTCGACGGCCTCGCGGACACCGTGATCGTCGAACGGACGCCGACGCCCGGGCCGTCGCCGACGCCGGCCGCCTTGCCCTGGTCGAACGACCGGAGGCACGACATCTCGATGCAGGACGTCGCGAGGATCGTGCGCGGCCGCGCTCCTGCGATGATGTCCAACCCCGCGCCGTAAGAAGGAGCCGCCGCCATGAGCGCCCAGTACGATCTTCCCCCCGCCGAAATGGCGCGCGCCTTGCGCTCGAACGCGCAGGACAATCTCGACCTGGCGAAAAAGAAATCCCGATCGCAGGACGAATGGATCCGCAAGGATGCTCCGAAATCCGAACGCACGGCGCGTCGTCTCAACGCCATGGCGATGCTGTGCGACATGTCGACGGCCGCGACCTATGGCGGCGTGCAGATGCGCGGCCTCGACGATGCGAGTCAGCCCAAGGCGGTCGAGGATCTGGTCGTCGCCCAGATCGAAGCCGAACACGTCCGCTTCAAGGGCGCCGTGACCAAGCCGGACGTCTACCAGCCCGACGACGTCGCCGCGATGCGGGCGCGGGTCGACTGGATGCGCAAGGTCGGCCGCCCGCGCGACGCCAGCGGCTTCAGCCTCGACGAAATCGATCGGCTGCTTCTCACCGTCGAGGCGAAGACGCCGCCGCTGGTCGTCGAACATGGCGACCTGCCGCCGTCGCAGGTCGAGGCCTTCCAGGGATCCGACGCAGCGGTGCGGCGCGCCGTGCTGCGCGGGCTCATCAGCAGCGAACCTTGGGACGACAAGGAGATCGACGCGTTCTGGATGAACGCCTCCAACGGGCAGCGCGCCTGGCTGGTCGAGAAGACCGTGGCGATCGCGGAAGAGATCGCCGACGCGACGCAAGGCTGGCTCGTCCAATTCACCGATGACGGCGGCGACAATCGCTACGCCATGGTGGCCGCCATCGACGCCGAGGAAGCGGCGATCCTCGCGCATGAAGCGCTGTTCGATCCTGCCGAAGGCGAGGAAAGCGACCCGTGGGGCCTCATTGGTCCGGCACGCGTGCTGCGCGCCTTTGCGGGAACGCGCGGCGCTATCGTGAAGATGGACGAGAAGGTCTGGACCGAGATTCCTGTCGCGTGGCTTGCCGAACGCATCCTGGAGCGGCGCGGTCATACGACCAACAACGATCCGACGCCCTAAAAAGCTTGTTGGAAAAGGGCTCTTATATGTCGATCAAGATCTACAACGGCCACATCACCTCTCTCGATCTGCGCTCCATCGTGTCGATCCTCGATCGCGAACGCGACGCGTTATGCGCAGCCGCCTGCGACAGGATCGTCACGGACCTGGCGGCGCAGGCGACCCGCATTTACGACCGCCGCGCGCTGGGATTGCCCGGCGATGATCCCATCAATTTGCAGGACATGGCGTTCGCCTACATCAGGGAGCGCAAAAGGCGCCGCGCCGGTCTTGCGCCCGACGATAGCCTGATCGTCTCCGCCAATGTCGATCTCCAGTTCTTTTCGACCAGCGACGACCACAGCCGCACGCTGATTCTCGCCTTCGGAAACGACGCCAGCTCGACGAAGTCGCTGCTGACGACGCTGCACGCGCGAGATTACAGCTATTGGGACAATGCCGATCCCGACGAAGACGTGTCGCCGGAAGAATGGAGGGCGCGCCTCAAAGATTGGGAGGCCGCCCTCGGCCCGATGATGACGCCGGCGCGTCGCGGGGTCGCCTTCGCGTTGCTTCCCGACGATCTCCACTACGATCTGTTCCAGGCGATGAAGCGTTTCGATCCGCAGACCGCCCAGCCTTCCCTGGCCGCGCGCGCCTGCGATCTCGCGATCGACGCCGTGCGGACGCGCCGCACGCCCGAGAACGCCACGGGCGACCAGATCGTCCGTCACATCATCAACTTCAAGCCGCGCGATCCGGCGATCGCCGCGGAAATCGCCGAGGTCGCCGGCAACTTCGCGTCGCGATTGCCGGACGTCTGGCTGCGAGACGCCTATTTCAACGCGCAGACGCGAGAGGCGATCATCGATCATCTCATGAAGGCTGAAGAGAGCGCGGAGGCCGCGAACGGACTCAGCTTGACTTGAAAACGCCGGCCATGCTGCGCGCCAGGCCCAAGGCGATCACGTTCGGGATTTTCGCAAGCCGCATGGTAGCGTCGAACGATGCACAAGGACGACGCCCCAGAGGATCGAACCATGTCCAAGACCTTCTCTCTCATCTCAGCTCATCCGGAGCCTGCATGGGACGGAATCGGCGCGGCGCCGGCGCCGGTGAAGGCGGCCATCGAGGCGCGGGCGCGCTCCCAGGCCGCCTTGAACTCGACGCTGGGCCTGCGAGCTTTCGCTGCGCGCAAGATCGTCCAGGACCCGTCGGGCAAGGGCGCCTCGATCGTGCATCGCGAAACACTCTATGTCGGCGGCCCGCAGGATCTGGCCGCCGCGCTGACGAAGTTCGTGGCGCCGACCCTTCTGAACGATCGATGGCTCGACGCCAACGCCGAAGGACTTTGGCGTGGCGAACTGCGTCTGGCGACATCCGGAGCGCTTTCGTTGAATGTCGCGTCCGCCGACATGCGCAAGGCGCTGGAGGCCGACCTGCTTCAAAAGGCGATCGACGATGCGCAGGCCGAAGCGCGCCGCGCCCGGCTGTTCAACTTGTGCGAACGGGAACCCGACTGGGCGTCGATCCGCAGGATCGAGATCGTCGGCTTGCGCCTTGACGGCGAGAGCCTGACGGCCTGCGCGCAGGCCGAAGCGGAATGGTTCGAGGTTCACGCGCTGCTCGATGATCGACGCCGCGTTCCGGTGATGCAGGTCGACACGCTCTATGACGCGGACGAGGCGGCGGAGCGCATGATGCGCCACAGCTGCGCCGTGGTGGCCGACGCGCCCGGACTGGAGCGCCAGGACGAGGACTTTGAATTGTCGGCGCGCCAGGACGCCAGCGTCGAACTGCGCATGTGAGGCGCCCCAGTCGGTTCTTCTCCCCTATTTCTGCAGGTCTTTCCGATGCGTGATCCCCGCCAGCCTCTCGCCGACGCCCTGCGCAGGATCGGGCGCACCTTCAAACCCGAGCAGACGCGCGGCCATGTCGGCGCGTTGCGGCTGTCCGACGGCGTCTCCATCGTGGCGACGCATGGATCGAGCCGCCAGGATCTCAACAAGGCGTTCGACCATCACGGCGCGATCATCGCCATCGGCGAGGGCGCGATCGCCCTGCTGGCGAAGGCTTTGACCGGCGATCTCGCGCCGAAGGATCCGGCCGAACTGCCTCAAGAGGCCTTGATCGGCATGAAAACGCCCGACGGCGGCGTGGAGGTGCTCGAAGGCCATAGCGACGAAACGCCGATCTACCTGCGCGATCGCGAGGGGCGCGCCATCGTCTTGAGCCTTGAGGCGGCCATGGCGCTGCACGCCAATCTCGCCGTGGTGATCGCATCGGCCGAAGAAGGATTCGCCCCTGAATACGGATCACCGGGATGAACAAGCTCTGCCTTTTGCCCTCCGGCTCGATCCTCTACGGTCTCTCGACGCCGACCTCCGACATCGACCTGAAGAGCGTCTTCATTCCTGAAGCGCGCGACATCCTGTTGCAGCGCGCGCCGCGCGTCGTGACGACCGGCGCCGCCAAGGGCGCCGACGGCAAGACCCTGGCCGGCGAGACCGAGGAGGAAAGCTTCTCCCTGCAATTCTTCCTGAAGCTCGCCGCCGAGGGGCAGTCGATCCCCGTCGAAATGTTGTTCTCGAAACCGATCGGATCTGCCGATCCGTTGTGGACCGAGATCGTCGACAACCGCGACAGGCTGCTGTCGAAAAAATCGAAGGGCTTTCTCGCTTATTGCAAGGCGCAGGCCGGGAAATTCTCGGTGAAGGGCGACCGCCTCGCCGCGACGCGCGACGCGCTCGACATGCTGCAGGTCGCCTTCGCGATCCATGGCTCCGGCGCCCGGCTCGGAATCATCGAGTCGGACCTCAATCGCCTTGCTCAAGCCCATGACGCCATCGAAATCTCGACCGACGACAAAGGTGTCGCCTATCTTTCGGTGTGCGGCCGCAAGACGCCGTTCACCGCGGCGCTCGGTCTGGCGCTCGATCTTGTCGCCAGGACCGTCGAGGGGTACGGCGCGCGGGCGCGCATGGCCGAAACGCAACAAGGCGCCGACTGGAAGGCGCTGTCGCACGCCTTACGCGTCGGCTATCAGGCGATCGAACTGTTCGAGACGGGCAGCCTCGCCTTTCCGCTGGCGCGCCGCGACCATCTCCTCGCCGTCAAGACCGGCCAGGTCGCGTTCGGCGACGTCGTCTCGGAGATCGACGATCTGCTGCCGCAGGTCGAGGCGGCGGCGCAGGCGACCAGCCTCCCCGACGAGCCCGACCATGTCTGGATCGAGGATTTCGTCGCAGACGTTTATCGCGACGCCGTCGTGCAGGAGATCGCACCGCCGCGGATGAGGGACGAAGACCTGTCGCCATGAGCGATGCTCAACGGCGACATCATCGTCTGCATCGCGTCACGCGCCCGGTGGATGAATCTCCGCCATCTCGTGGCCGATTTCGGCGACGGCGATGCCCTGCAGTTCGATCGCCTCGCCATAATGGCGGATGAGCATGCAGCCGCGCTCGTCGTCCTGCTCCCAGGCGCGATCAGCGTTTCCCTTATGGCGCCGGAAGGCCGCGATGGCGTCGTCGGGAACACGCGTCTCTTTCAGGCGGGCGAGACGCGCCTGTTCCGCCTCCACGGCGGCGCCGCGCGCCAGGTCGTCCTGCGCGTCGAGTTCGGCGGTCTCGCGACGCAGCGCGTCGACCTCGTCGTCGGTCAGAATCCAGAGATAGTTTTCGTGGCCACAAAACTCGGCGTCATGTGAACGGCCGCGCGTGATCGCGTCGATCGACGGACATTTCTGGTGCAGTCGTTCTTCGGCGCCGGGCAGCGCCGAGAATACGCGGCGCGTGTAGCCGCCCTCCGGCGCGTCGAAGCCTTCGTCGAGCGCATAGCCGCCCCAATGCGGGCTGTATCGCAACACGCGATGGATAGTCTGCGTCGCGCGCAGATTGGCGCGACGCTGCGTCTCCAGATCGGCGCTTATCTCTTTCGCGGCGCTCCGGGCTTCGATTTCAGCGGCTTTCAGACGCTCGCCGGTCGCCCCGTCAAGAGCCAGCAGGATTCGATCTTTCTCACCCGGCATGCCGAGATAACCAAGCCAGACGGCGCCGGCGGCGCGCGCCTTGGCGTGGAACGGCGCATCGGTGACTTTCTCGACGCCGTCGAACGGTTTTTCGATCGTCCGCCCTTTCGAGATGACGACGGCCGCGCCGCGGGCGACGCCGTCACACCAATATCCGTCGACTTTGGCGCTCCACGTCACCTCAACATCGGCGCCGCCGCCGGCGGCGAAGGCGTTGAACCCATAAGCCGAGGTCGTCGAGAAAATCGTGTCGGCGCCAGGCGTATTCCCTACCCAGGCGTAGCCGACCGTCCCGTTCATCGTCGCCGTGTTGGCGACGCCCGTGGCCTGCGTGGTCTGTCCCAGCAGCCAACTGACGTTCGCCGCCGACAGGGTCAACCGGGGAAGCGCATAGGCGACGATATCGTTGTCGCCTGCGAGAATGACGCCATAAGCGCCCGATCCGAAGGTTCCTCCGAAATTTCCGCTGCCGGATGTCGCGGTTCCGTTCGAGCTGTCGTTATAGCTGGCGCCTGCTTCCGCATAGCCCGCCAAAGCCGGCCCCGTCGAAAGCGCGATATATCCGGACATGGGGGCCGACAGGGCGACCACCGCTGCGGAAAGCCGCAACCGTCCGCCCAACGAAGGCAGGCCGAGCGCAAGATTACGCCGGTTGAAACCAAGGACCTGGTGCGCCTTTCGCATCGCGGCCATCAAGCGACGACGGATCGATTTGGCGAACGCTATTGCGGGCATCTGGATCTCCGCATTCTGGCGCGACTCGTGTGCCGTCGCGGCAAAGAGATTGACAAAAATGTCTTAACCATTCCAAAGCCGGATGGCCGAGCGACGCTATCGAAGGTCCGCCATTTTCGCAAGACATGCGGCGGCGCAGGGTAAATGGCCTATCCGGGGCTTCCGAATACGCGCACATCACTCAGCCGCCAGACGCCTGCTCCGGGCCGATCACGCGTCGCCGCATCGATGCGCGGCGACGAACCAGGCGGTCATTCAGGAATCTCGCTCGTGCAGGTCGCGCCCGACTTCTGGCCCGGCTTGCAGACGTCGAGCGAGGGATGAACAAGACGCCGGTCGTTCGGCGGACCGGTGAAATTCTCGCCCGGCTTGCCGCGCGCCTCGACCGTGTTGGGGGTCCAGGGCGTGTCGGGCCGCATCGAACCACGGGCGATCGCCGCGCGATCCCTGGCGCCGACGGGAACCGGCCGCCAGCTTCGCTCCTTCAGGTTGAACTCGGCGCCGTTGACGATCCGCACCGTGCGGTCGCCGA
>ERZ1645187.3847-NODE-3847-length-12428-cov-61.598319_pt1 | contig 12428 bp, 9 predicted proteins | sample MGYA00575352_ERZ1645187 | MGnify/ENA primary metagenome ERZ1645187 (study PRJEB40837, sample SAMN11349314) | freshwater sediment metagenome | isolation source: river sediment | host: Sediment | place: India: Wazaribad , New Delhi | collected 2017-02-21 ... | reverse complement strand
CCGCGCGTGATCGACACCTACCTGGGCGCGGCGCGCAAGAAGGCCGAGGCCTGAGTCCGCGGTCGGCCGCCGGGCAGCGCAGGCGGCCCACGGGCCTTCCGGACCCGGATTTCTTTTCAGAATTGGCACAAACCCAGCGTCGGACGGTCATCAGGCGCTACTCTTCGAATAGCAATCATGAACGCTTACCAACCCCGCACCGATGACATGGCCTTCATTCTGGCGGACGTGCTGCAGGCGCCGCAACAGTTGCAGGCGCTGAACGCCTTCGCCGAGGTCGATCCGGAGCTGATGCGCCAGGTGCTTGATGAAGCGGGCAAGTTCGTCGGTGCGGTGATCGCGCCGCTGAACCGGGACGGCGACGAGATCGGCGCGCAGTGGCGAGAAGGCGCCGTCACCATGCCCCCCGGTTTCCGTGACGCCTACCAGGCGTTCTGGCGGGCCGGCTGGCCGGCATTGTCCGCGGCCCCGGAAGATGGCGGGCAGGGCCTGCCGGCCGCGCTCGAAGCCATGCTGTACGAGATGCTGAGCGCCGCCAATCACGGCTGGACCATGGCGCCGGGCCTGCTGCACGGCGCCTATGAGTGCATCAGGCACCACGCCAGCGACGAGTTGAAAGCGCGTTATCTGCAGAAGGTCGCCACCGGCGAATGGCTGGCCACCATGTGCTTGACCGAGCCGCACGCGGGCTCCGACCTCGGCCTGTGCCGCACCAGGGCCGTGCCGCAATCCGACGGCAGCTACCAGTTGTCGGGCACCAAGATCTTCATCTCCGGCGGTGAGCACGACCTGAGCGACAACATCGTGCACCTGGTGCTGGCTCGCCTGCCCGACGCCCCGCCCGGGCCGAAGGGCCTGTCGCTGTTCCTGGTGCCGAAGTTCTATGCGAACGGCCACCGGAGCGCCGTTGTGTGCGAGCGCATCGAGGAAAAGATGGGCCTGCACGGTAGCCCGACCTGCGTGATGCGCTTTGACGAAGCCACCGCGTGGATCGTCGGCGAGCCCGGCAAGGGCCTGAACGCGATGTTCGTGATGATGAACGCCGCGCGCCTGCATGTGGCGCTGCAGGGCATCGGCCTGCTCGACGCCGCGTGGCAGAAGGCCGACGCCTATTCGAAAGAACGTCGACAGATGCGGGCGCCTGGCGCGCGCGACACCAGCCTGATTCAGGACCACCCCGCGATGCGCCGCATCCTCGACACCCAGCGCGCCTGGATCGACGGCGGGCGCGTGCTGGCGTACCGCACCGCGCTGGAACTGGATCTGATCAAGTACACCTCCGACGCCCCCCGGCGCGAGGCCGCGCAGCGCTGGTGCGCGCTGGTCACGCCGGTGATGAAGGCCGCCTTCACCCACCAGGCGTTCTACGGCGCCAGCGAATGCCTGCAGGTGTTCGGCGGTCACGGCTATGTGCGCGAATGGGGCATCGAGCAGATCGTGCGCGACGCGCGGGTGGCCATGATCTACGAGGGCACCAACGAAATCCAGGCCATCGACCTGCTGGTGCGCAAGGTGCTCGCCGATGGGGGCGCGGGCCTGCTGGCGCTGCTGCACGAGCTGCGCGCCGACCTCGACCCCAGCCACGCGCCCGACGCCCTGGCGCTGGGCCAGTTGGCGGCACTGGGCGAGCTCACGCTGGAACTGGTCGAGGCCTCGGCCCGCGACAATGCCCTGGGGTTCTGGGTCGCGGACGACTACCTGCGCGCCACCGCCGTGGCCTTGCTGGGGTGGGCCTGGGCCCGCATCGCTTCGGTACAGCCCGCCGCAAGAGCCGAACGTTGGCACCGACCCGCCCAGGCCGCACGCCACTGGGTTCTGCCCGAATTCGCCATGCGCGTGGCCATCATCCGCGCGCGCATCACCGACAGCGACGCGGGCCGCACGGCCTGAGCCCAGCGATTCATCCAAGCTGGAGAACGCCCATGACGTCTCGATCTTCCCGTGTCCTGCCCGGCCTGGCAGGTGCCTGCCTGGCGCTCGGCCTCGCCGCCTGCACCACGCCCACGCCGCAGGCGTCGGCCGGGCCGGTCCAACCCGCCGTGGGCGCCTCGGCCAAATTGGCTTGCGACGCGCTGCCCGCGCGCTTTGCTTTCGGCGGCACCCGCCTGGTGTCGGCCGAACGCGTGCCGGCCGGCCAGCTCAAGATCCCCGGCATCGCGCAGCCCATGCCCGAGCACTGCGTGATCAGGGGCGTGATGAACGAGCGCACCAGCCCGGTGGACGGCAAGGCCTACGCGATCGGTTTCGAGATGCGCCTGCCCACCACCTGGAACGGCCGCTTCTTCTACCAGGCCAACGGCGGGCTGGATGGCTTCCAGACACCCGCCTATGGCGACATCCTCGGCGGCGGTCCGACGAGCAACGGCCTGCTCAAGGGTTTTGCCGTCATCAGCTCGGACGCGGGCCATGCGTTCGACCGCAGCAGCCCCATCGGTGGCGCGACCTTCGGCCTGGATCCCCAGGCGCGGCGCGACTACGGCTACAACGCCGTGGCGCAGCTCACGCCGATGGCCAAGTCGCTGATCCAGACCTACTACGGCAAGCGGCCCGATGTATCCTACCTGGTGGGCACCTCCAACGGTGGTCGCCACGGCTTCGTGACCGCCTCGCGCCTGCCGGCCGAGTACCAGGGCATCCTGGTCAGCACGCCCGGCTACCGGCTGCCGCTGGCGGCGGTGGCCCAGGTCTGGGGCGCGCAGCAGTTCGCCGCCGTGGCCAAACTGGACGCCAGGACCGGCCGGCCGGATCTGGCCTCGGCCGCCACGCCGGACGACCTGGCTGTGCTGTCCAAGGCCATCCTGGCCCGCTGCGACGCGCTCGATGGGCTGGCCGACGGGCTGGTGTCCGACCTGGCGGCCTGCCAGAAGGCGTTCGACATCGCGCGCGACGTGCCGACCTGCCCGGCCGGCGCGGCCGCCGGCGGGGCCTGCCTGAGCGCCGCCCAGAAGACGGCCCTGGCGAAAGTCTTCGCAGGCCCGCGCGACGCCGCCGGCCAGCCGGTCTACAGCGGCCTGCCCTGGGACGGCGGCGTACAGGGTCGTGACTGGGCCACCTGGAAGCTGGTCAACAGCGTCGGCCCGCGCGACGCCATCGCGCTGGCCTTCGTGTTCACCACGCCGCCGGCCAGCCGGGCCGTGGTCAACGGCCAGGGCACCAGCCTGATCGACTACGCGCTGCAGTTCAACCTCGCGAGCGACCTGGCCAAGGTCCGCGCCACCGACGCAACCTACCCCGAGTCGCCGATGAGCGTGATGACGCCGCCCGACCCGCTGATGCGAGACTTCGTGGCGCAGGGCGGCAAGCTGCTGGTGTTCCACGGCAGCGCCGACCCGGTGTTTTCCGCGCTCGACACCCTGCGCTGGCAGGAGGCCTTCCGCGCCGCACACGGGGCGGCGGCCGACCGCCATGCCCGGGTCTACCTGGTGCCCGGCATGAACCACAGCCGCGGCGGCCCGGCCACGGATCAGATGGACATGGTCGACGCGCTGGTGAAATGGGTCGAACAAGGCCAGGCGCCCAACGCCATCGTCGCGCAGGCCCGCGGCCCGGGTTCCGCCGTGCCCAACCCCGAAGTGCCTGCCGACTGGAGCCCCAACCGCACCCGGCTGCTGTGCCCGCACCCCCAGGTCGCCCGCTACCAGGGCGGCGACCCCGAAACAGCCGCCAGCTTCACCTGCGTCGCGCACTGAACCCGCTCGCCGTCTGGTGTAAGGTCCGTCATTCCTGCATTCAGCCGACTCAGTACCGATGCCGCCCCGCGCGTCCGACACCGCCCGCCCCGCCACCCCGCGTCCGCGCAAGGCAGCGCCTTCGGACCGACCGCTGGCCGAAGTGGACACGGTGGACACCGCCTACCTTGAAACCCTCATCGGCTACAACGCCCGGCGTGCGGCGCTCTCGGTCATCGGCCTGTTCCTGCAGCGCATGGCGGTCTACGGCCTGCGGCCGGTGGATTTTTCGGTGCTGTCGCTGATCACGCACAACCCCGGCATCACGTCCCGGCAACTGTGCGGCGCGCTGAACATCCTGCCGCCGAATCTGGTGGGCATGGTCAACACGCTGGAGGGCCGGGGACTGATCCAGCGGCTGCCCCATCCCCGCGACCGCCGAGCCCTGGGCCTGCACCTGACCTCGGACGGCGAGGCGCTGATGCGCGAGGCCGAGGTCACCGCCAGCAGCCTGGAAGATGAGGCGGGCGGTCGGCTCACCGCCGCCGAGCGCAAGACCCTGATCCGGCTGCTGCGCAAGGTCTACCTGACGGACTGACCGCTGCCGAAGGCAGCGCCGCAAGGGCAGCGGTGCGCCAGGAGCTATGAAACTTGTAGCACTCAGGTTTTTGCGATATAGTCGCACCGCCTGACCGGATGCCCAGCCAGAACAAGCCCAGATCGTCCCAACACAACGAGGAGCACCAACCCATGAGTTCAAAAGAAAACGTCGCCGTCAACCAGTTGCTGGCGCTTCTGGAAACCCGCTACGCCCTGCGCGTGCTCTGGGCGCTCAAGGACGGTCACCCCCAGACCTTCCGCCTGCTGCAGGACAGCGTGGGCGGCATCACGCCCAACACCCTGAACACCCGCCTGAAGGCGCTGCGCGAAGCCAACCTGATCGGCCACGGCGACAAGGGCTACAACCTGACCTCTGCGGGTGCGGACCTGCTCAAGCGCCTGGCCGATCTACAGGCCTTCGCCACCAAATGGACCGCCGCGCAGGCCAAGAAGAAGTAAGACGCCACCTTCCCAACCGAAGTAGGACAGGCTTGCCTGTCCTTTTTCATTGCCGGCACCGGTTAGCGGCCACCCGACGGGCTGCTGGCATAATTCAGGGCTCTTTTCGCCTGCCGTTTCAAGCCGTTCCCAGCGTGGAATGGTCATCAGCAGCTACAGTAAATATAGCAACAGGACACACCATGATCACCACCCCCAGCGGCCTGCAGTACGAAGACACCACCGTGGGCGACGGCGCCGAAGCCCGCAAGGGCCAGAGCGTCACCGTGCACTACACCGGCTGGCTCTGGAACGATGGCGTGCAAGGCCGCAAGTTCGATTCCAGCAAGGACCGCAACGACCCGTTCGTGTTCGCGCTGGGCGCCGGCATGGTGATCCGTGGCTGGGACGAGGGCGTGGCCGGCATGAAGGTCGGCGGCGCGCGCACCCTGCTCATCCCGGCCGAGCTGGGCTATGGCGCACGCGGTGCCGGCGGCGTGATCCCGCCCAACGCCACCCTGCGGTTCGACGTGGAACTGCTGGGCGTCAAGGGCTGAGTTCACCCGCCGGGGCGGCAGCGGCACGACGCAGCGGCCGGTCGACCGGTTTTTCGACCCTCAGGACGCTTTTCGACGCTCCAAGGCCTTGAAACCGGGGCCTGAGCCCCCAATTCCCTGCGCGTCACCCATTCTTTCCTCAAGCCAAGTTCGCATGACCGATCCGATCCAACCAGAATCCCCCGCGCCGCTGACGGGCGAGCCCAGCCCAGAAGAACTGGAAGCCGCGGCGGCCGCCAGCGAAGACGCGCTGGCCCAGGCGCTGGCCGAGCTGGCCACCTTGAAGGCCAAGAACGCCGAAATGGCCGACCTCTACCTCCGCGGCCAGGCCGACGTGCAGAACGCGCGCCGCCGCGCCGACGAGGAAATCGCCAAGGCGCGCAAGTTCGCCCTGGAAGGTTTTGCCGAAAGCCTGCTGCCGGTGCTGGACAGTCTGGAGGCCGGCCTGGCCATCACCAACGCCACGTCCGAACAGATCCGCGAAGGCGCCGAAGCCACCTTGCGCCAGCTCAAGAGCGCGCTGGAGCGAAACAAGGTACTGGAGATCCACCCCGCCGTGGGCACGAAGTTCGATCCCCATCACCACCAGGCGATCAGCATGGTGCCGGCGGAGCAGGAGGCCAACACCGTGGTCTCCGTGCTGCAAAAGGGCTACAGCATCGCCGACCGGGTGCTGCGCCCGGCCTTGGTCATGGTGGCGGCGCCGAAATAGAAAAGACTTGAAACCGGCCAGGTTATCCACAACTTATCGACATCCCAACCAATCAGATCTCGGAGAAACACATCATGGGCAAAATCATCGGCATTGACCTGGGCACCACCAACAGCTGCGTGTCCATCATGGAAGGCAACACCACCAAGGTGATCGAGAACGCCGAAGGCGCGCGCACCACCCCTAGCATCGTGGCCTACCAGGAAGACGGCGAAGTGCTGGTCGGCGCCAGCGCCAAGCGCCAGGCCGTCACCAACCCGAAGAACACGCTGTACGCGATCAAGCGCCTGATCGGCCGCAAGTTCACCGAGAAGGAAGTGCAGAAGGACATCGACCTGATGCCCTATTCCATCGTGGCCGCCGACAACGGCGACGCCTGGGTGGAAGTGCGCGGCAAGAAGATCTCGGCCCAGCAGGTCAGCGCCGACATCCTGCGCAAGATGAAGAAGACCGCCGAGGACTACCTGGGTGAGACCGTGACCGAGGCCGTGATCACCGTGCCGGCCTACTTCAACGACGCCCAGCGCCAGGCCACCAAGGACGCCGGCCGCATCGCCGGCCTGGAAGTCAAGCGCATCATCAACGAGCCCACCGCGGCGGCCCTGGCCTTTGGCCTGGACAAGCAGGAAAAGGGCGACCGCAAGATCGCCGTCTACGACCTCGGCGGCGGCACCTTCGACGTGTCCATCATCGAGATCGCCGACGTCGATGGCGAAAAGCAGTTCGAGGTGCTGTCCACCAACGGCGACACCTTCCTGGGCGGTGAAGACTTCGACCAGCGCATCATCGACTACATCATCGGCGAGTTCAAGAAAGACCAGGGCGTGGACCTGTCCAAGGACGTGCTGGCCCTGCAGCGCCTGAAGGAAGCCGCCGAAAAGGCCAAGATCGAGCTGTCCAGCTCCGGCGCCACCGACGTCAACCTGCCCTACATCACGGCCGATGCGTCGGGCCCGAAGCACCTGAACATCAAGCTCACCCGCGCCAAGCTCGAAGCCCTGGTGGAAGAGCTGATCGAACGCACCATCGCGCCGTGCCGCACCGCCATCAAGGACGCCGGCGTGTCGGTGGGCGACATCCATGACGTGATCCTGGTCGGCGGCATGACCCGCATGCCCAAGGTGCAGGAGAAGGTCAAGGAGTTCTTCGGCAAGGAGCCGCGCAAGGACGTCAACCCCGACGAGGCCGTGGCCGTCGGCGCCGCCATCCAGGGCCAGGTGCTCTCCGGCGACCGCAAGGACGTGCTGCTGCTCGACGTGACGCCGCTGTCGCTGGGCATCGAGACGCTGGGTGGCGTGATGACCAAGATGATCACGAAGAACACCACCATCCCGACCAAGTTCGCGCAGACCTTCTCCACCGCCGACGACAACCAGCCGGCCGTGACCATCAAGGTCTACCAGGGCGAGCGCGAGATGGCCGGTGGCAACAAGCTGCTGGGCGAGTTCAACCTCGAAGGCATCCCGCCCGCACCGCGCGGCCTGCCGCAGATTGAGGTGAGCTTCGACATCGACGCCAACGGCATCCTGCACGTGGGCGCCAAGGACAAGGGCACCGGCAAGGAAAACAAGATCACCATCAAGGCGAACTCCGGCCTGTCCGAGGCCGAGATCCAGCAGATGGTGAAGGACGCCGAGCTCAACGCCGCCGAAGACCACAAGAAGCTTGAACTGGTCCAGGCCCGCAACCAGGCCGACGCCACCGTGCACAGCGTGAAGAAGAGCCTGACCGAATACGGCGACAAGCTCGATGCCGGCGAGAAGGACAAGATCGAGGCCGCGATCAAGGCCGTCGAGGACGCCCTCAAGGGTGACGACAAGGCCACGATCGAAGAAAAGAGCAACGCGCTGATGGCCGCCAGCCAGAAGCTCGGCGAGAAAATGTACGCCGACATGCAGGCCAAGGAGGCGGCCGGCCAGGCCGCCGCCGGTGCCGACGCCGGCTCGGCCAAACCGGCCGACGACAACGTGGTCGACGCCGAAGTGAAGGAAGTCAAAAAGGGTTGAGCATCGGGCGCCCCGGCGCTCGATGAAACCTGCCGCGCCTGATTGATTCCACGCATGGAATCTTCAGCGCGGCTTTGTTGTTGAAGGTATCCTGAACTCCTGCGAGGCCGGACCCGGCGTCACCCCGGGCGCCCCCTCAGACTGAACACCATGGCCAAAAGAGACTTCTACGAAATTCTGGGCGTTCCGAAAAACGCGTCGGACGACGAAATCAAGAAAGCCTATCGCAAGCTGGCGATGAAGCATCACCCGGATCGCAACCAGGGCGATGCGGCCAAGGCGGCCGAGATCAAGTTCAAGGAGGCCAAAGAGGCCTATGAAATGCTGAGCGACCCGCAGAAACGCGCCGCTTACGACCAGCACGGCCATGCCGGCGTGGACCCCAACATGCGCGGCGGTCCCGGTGCCGAGGGCTTCGGCGGCTTTGCCGAGGCCTTTGGCGACATCTTTGGCGACGTCTTCGGCGGCGGACGCCGCGGCCACGGCGGCGGGCGCCAGGTGTACCGCGGCTCCGACCTGAGCTACGCGATGGAAGTCACGCTCGAAGAGGCCGCCAGCGGCAAGGACGCCCAGATCCGCATCCCGAGCTGGGACGACTGCGACACCTGCCACGGCACCGGCGCCAAGCCCGGCACCAAGCCCATCACCTGCACCACCTGCCACGGTTCCGGTGTGGTGCAGATGCGCCAGGGCTTTTTCAGCGTGCAGCAGACCTGCCCGCAGTGCCAGGGCAAGGGCAAGATCATCCCCGAGCCCTGTACTGCCTGCCATGGCCAGGGCAAGATCAAGAAGCAGAAGACGCTGGAGGTGAAGATCCCGGCCGGCATCGACGACGGCATGCGCATCCGCAGCACCGGCAACGGCGAACCCGGCACAAACGGCGGCCCGCCCGGCGACCTCTATATCGAAATCCGGCTCAAGAAGCACGACATCTTCGAGCGCGATGGCGACGACCTGCACTGCCAGGTACCGCTGAGCTTCACCACCGCCGCGCTCGGTGGCGAGATCGAGGTGCCCACGCTGGCCGGCAAGGCCGCCATCGACATCCCCGAGGGCACCCAGGCTGGCAAGCAGTTCCGGCTGCGCGGCAAGGGCATCAAGGGTGTACGCTCCAGCTACCCCGGCGACCTGTATTGCCACGTCTCGGTCGAGACACCGGTCAAGCTGTCGGAGCACCAGCGCAAGCTGCTGCGCGAGTTGGAAGAGTCGCTGAAAAAAGGCGGCGCCAAGCACTCGCCCACCGGCAGCAGCTGGACCGACCGACTGAAAAGCTTCTTCAGCGGCTGATCACGACAGAACGCTCATGGTTATCATGAATCCATGAGCGTCAACATCACTTTTCTGGGCGGCGCCGACACCGTCACCGGCTCCAAATTTCTGGTCCAGCACGACGGTCACAGTCTGCTGGTGGACTGCGGCCTGTTCCAGGGCTACAAGCAGCTGCGGCTGCGCAACTGGCGACCGCTGCCCGTGGTCCCGGGACAGATTCATGCGGTGATCCTGACACACGCCCACCTCGACCACAGCGGCTACCTGCCGCTGCTGGCGCGCGAGGGCTTTCGGGGCCGGGTGCATGCCACCGCCGGCACGCGCGACCTCTGCGCCATCCTGCTGCCCGACAGCGGCCACATCCAGGAAGAAGACGCCGCCTTTGCCAACCGGCACGGCTTCTCGAAACACGCGCCGGCGCTGCCGCTGTACACCCGCCGTGACGCCCTCGATTGCCTGCGGCTGATCCACGCCGAGACTTTCGGCCACACCTTCCAGCCCATCCGCGGCTGGCGCGCCACGTTTTCCCCGGCCGGGCACATCCTGGGCGCTGCCAGCGTGCTGCTGGAAGTAGGCGGGCACCGGATTCTGTTCTCCGGGGACCTGGGCCGCCCCGACGACCTGCTGATGAACCCGCCCGCCGATCCGCCGGCCGCCGACACGGTGCTGATCGAGTCCACCTACGGCGACCGATTGCACCCCCCTGAAGACCTCGTGGCCGAACTCGGTCCCGCGCTGCAGCGCCTGGCCGCGCGCGGCGGCGTGGCCGTGGTGCCGGTGTTCGCGGTGGGACGTGCCCAGGCGTTGTTGCACGCCATCGCCCAGCTCAAGTCGAAGGGCGTGATCCCGCGCAGCCTGCCGGTGTTCCTGGACAGTCCGATGGCGGTGCACACCACCCACCTGTTCAGCGAGCACCCCGATGGCCACCGCCTGAGCGAGCACGAGGCGCAGGCGATGGCCAAAGTGGCCACCATGCTGGTCACGCCGGACCAGTCGAAGGCGCTGGCCAAACGCCACGGACCGATGGTGATCCTGGCGGCCAGCGGCATGGCCACCGGCGGCCGCGTGTTGCACCACCTGGCGCTGTACGCGGGCGACCACCGCAACATGGTCATCCTGACCGGCTACCAGAGCCCCGGCACCCGCGGCGCGCGACTGGCCAACGGCGAGAAGGCCCTCCGTATCCATGGCCAGGACGTCGCCGTGGCAGCCGAGGTGGTGCAGCTGGAGTCCGCCTCGGCCCACGCCGACGCCAACCAGATTCTCGACTGGCTGCGCCGGATGCCCGGCGCGCCGGACCAGGTCTACGTGGTGCATGGCGACCTCGCCGCCGCCGACACCCTGCGCCACCGCATCGAACACGAACTGAAATGGCGCGCGATGGTGCCGGAGCACGGTTCGACCTGGCCGGCGTGAACCCACTCCGACCACGACCCGTTGCATCGTGAGCACGCCCCGTCCCGCAGTCAGAACAGCCCCGAAATCCGCCCCGCGTCGTCAATGTCGATGCGCGCGGACGCCGGTTCCTTGGGCAGGCCCGGCATGGTGAGAATGTCGCCGCAGATCATCACCACGAACTCGGCACCGGCCGCCAGGCGCACATCGCGGATATTGACCATGTGGCCGCAGGGCGCCCCGCGCAGCTTGGGGTCGGTCGAAAACGAATACGGGGTCTTGGCCACGCATACCGGGTAGTGGCCAAACCCGTCTTCCTGCAGCCGCGCGATGCGCTGGCGCACCGCCGAGTCGGCAGAGATGTCGGCCGCCCCGTAAACCTGGGTGGCCACCTTCTTCATCTTGTTCCACAGGCTGTCTTCGTCCTGATAGACAAAGCGCATCTGGGCCGTGCCCGACTCCGCCAGCCGGACCACTTCTCGGGCGAGATCCTCCGCGCCGGACGATCCGTCGGCCCAGTGGCGGGCAACTGCCACCGGCACGCCCTGACGCGCCATGTGCCGGCGCAGCACCGCCAGTTCCTCCTCGGTATCGACCGTGAAATGATTCAGCGCCACCACGCAGGGCAGGCCGAAACGGTGGCGGATGTTCTCCACATGGCGCTCCAGGTTGGGCAGGCCTTTTTCCACAGCGATCGGGTCGGGCACCGTGAGGTCCTTCAGTTCGACGCCGCCGTGGAACTTGAGCGCGCGCAGGGTCGCCACGACCACCACCGCGTCGGGCCGCAGGCCCGACTTGCGGCACTTGATGTCGATGAACTTCTCCGCTCCGAGGTCGGCACCGAAACCGGCCTCGGTGACCACGTACTCGCCCAGCTGCATCGCCGCCTGGGTGGCGATGACCGAGTTGCAGCCGTGCGCGATGTTGGCGAACGGGCCGCCGTGAATGATGGCCGGGTTGTGCTCCAGCGTCTGCACCAGGTTGGGCTTGATGGCGTCCTTCAGCAGCGCCGCCATCGCGCCGTGGGCCTGCAGGTCGGCGGCGCGGACGGCCTGCTGATCGCGGGTGTAGCCGACGATGATGCGCGCCAGCCGCTCCTTCAGATCGCGGCGCGAGGTTGCGAGGCAGAAGATGGCCATGACTTCGGACGCCACCACGATGTCGAAGCCGTCCTCGCGGGGGAACCCGTTGGCCGCACCGCCCAGGCCGATCACCGTGGCGCGCAAGGCCCGGTCGTTCATGTCGACCACGCGGCGCCAGACGATGCGCCGCAGGTCGAAGCCCAGCGCATTGCCGTGGTGGATGTGGTTGTCGATCAGCGCCGCCAGCAGGTTGTGCGCCAGTGCGATGGCGCTGAAATCGCCGGTGAAGTGCAGGTTGATGTCTTCCATCGGCACCACCTGGGCGTGGCCGCCGCCCGCCGCGCCGCCCTTCATGCCGAACACCGGCCCCATCGACGGTTCGCGCAGCGCGATCACGCAGCGTTTGCCGATGCGGTTGAGCGCATCCCCCAGGCCCACCACGGTGGTGGTCTTGCCCTCGCCGGCGGGGGTGGGGCTGATCGCGGTGACCAGCACCAGCTTGCCGCGCGGCCCTTCATGACGGTCCAACCATGCGAGATCGATCTTGGCCTTGAAGTGGCCGTAGGGTTCAAGCGCCGAGGGTGGAATGCCGAGCCGCTCCTGCGCGAGCGGCAGGATGGGTTGCAGTCTGGTCGCCTGGGCAAGATGGATGTCGGTAAGCGCCACGTGGTTATCCGTTCCGGTTTTTGTCGATGGCGCCA
>ERZ1645187.3846-NODE-3846-length-12429-cov-4.983595_pt1 | contig 12429 bp, 9 predicted proteins | sample MGYA00575352_ERZ1645187 | MGnify/ENA primary metagenome ERZ1645187 (study PRJEB40837, sample SAMN11349314) | freshwater sediment metagenome | isolation source: river sediment | host: Sediment | place: India: Wazaribad , New Delhi | collected 2017-02-21 ... | reverse complement strand
CAGGTCGCGGATCAGCCCGTACTTGATCACTTCGGCAAGACCGGCGGAAAGTTCGCGGTCCGGCAAGGTATTCAAGCTGTCGCTGTCGGCAACGACGAGGCGCGGTTGCCAGAACGCGCCAATCATGTTTTTTCCGCGCGGATGATTGATCCCCGTCTTGCCCCCAACCGAAGAATCGACCTGCGCCAGCAGGGTCGTCGGCACCTGAATGAAGGGGACGCCACGCTGGTAGGTTGCCGCGGCGAAACCCGCAAGGTCACCGATGACACCGCCGCCGAGCGCAATGATGGTTGTCGTCCTGTCACATCGTTCGGCCAGCAAATGATCATAGATTCGGTCGAGCGTGTTGCCGTTCTTGAAACTTTCCCCATCCGGGAGGACAAGCGCCGTCGTGCCAGCGCCGACTTTTGCAAGGGCGTTTCGCACGCGCTCGAGGTACAGTGGCGCGACGACTTCATTCGAAATGACGCAAACACGCTTGCCGAGAGTCGTGGAGAATGACGTCCAGCCCGTATCAAGCAGACCCGACCCGATCAAAATCGGATAACTGCGTTCCTTCAGATTAATGGTCAATGTTTGCATAAGACGGGGAATATCTGTTTGAGCTCATCCACAACGGCATCCGGATCGCGTCCTGCCTCGACCACGATATCTGCAACCTCGCGATAGAGCGGGTCGCGCTGCTCGACCAATTGCCTGATTTTTTCCAGTGGATCAGCAACTTGGAGTAAAGGACGATTACGATCGTTGCGAGTTCGCACAAACAGCAGGCTGGCTGTCGCATGCAAATATACAACGCTTCCGGAAGCGAACAATCTGGCGCGATTGACGGGATTCAGCACCGTGCCACCACCGGTTGCTATCACCAAACCTGCCTGGGTCGCCACCTCGGCAAGCAATAATGACTCCCTTTGGCGAAAACCCGCCTCTCCTTCGATCTCGAAGATCGTAGAGACAGACACACCATTGCGACGCTCGATTTCGCGATCGAGATCGATGAAGTCCCGCTTGCATTCACGGGCGAGACGCTTGCCCAAAGTCGTCTTGCCCGACCCCATCATGCCGATGAGGAAAAGGGGAGAAACGTCGACCGGCTTGCTGGTTATGAACTGCCTCGCGAACAATGCACTATTTCATTGCCAGCGCATTGTCGATGATCTTCGGAGTAATCATGACCAGCAACTCGATGCGATTGTCATTTTTGGTTCTTGTCTTGAACAAGAAACCGACATAGGGAAGGTCGCCCAGGAAGGGTATCCGCGTCGTGCTGTCGCGCTCTTCCTGCTCGTAGATACCACCGATCACCACGGTTCCGCCGTTATCGACAAGGACATCAGAGTCGACTTCCTTGGTCTTGATCGAATAACCTAGGAATGTACTGACTTGTGGTCCCAGCGCATTCTTAGTGATCTTCAACTTCATCATGACCCGACCGTCCGGGGTGATGTGTGGCTTTACCTTCAACGACAAATTTGCATCCTGCCAAGCAACAGAGGTGGCGCCCGATGCGCTGGAGACCAGATAGGGAATCCGGATGCCCTGTTGGATCATCGCCTCCATCTGATCCATCGTCATTATGCGCGGACTGGAAATCGTCTTGCCCTTTCCATCGGCTTCCAGCGCGGACAACTCAAGCGTCAGCAACTGGGTCTTGGCCGAGTTCATCAGCGTCAATGCCAACTGGCCAGCAGGATTGGACACCGGCAGATTCACGAGCTGACTGTCTGCAATCACCGGGGTCGGCACTTCGCGCGTATATGTAATCTCACCAGTAGTTGCATCGACGTCGGTAATGATCGCAGACGCAGGATAACGGCCAGCTTCAGGCAAGTGAGCATAGGCATCCTTACTGGATCCAGCAAGGCCAAAGCGGAAGCCATCCGCTCCACCAATCTTGTGGCCCACATTCAAGCCTTGGTGATCATGCGTACCGATGCGGACACCAAGCGACTTCGTGAAGTTTGTATCAGCCTCAACGATGCGCGCCTCGATCAATACTTGTCGGACCGGACGATCAATCTGCTTCAACAGACTGCCAATCATGTCCAGTTTCGTAGGCACATCGAAGATGAATACCTGATTGGTTCTCTTGTCGATCGTCACTGTTCCATTGGCTGACAGGAAACCGTTCGACTTGCTTTTATCGGTTGCGGTCTCTGTCGCTCCTTGCGGAGTCAGCATAGCGACAAAATCCTCAGCCTTGAGGTAATTCAACTGAAATACCTCAAGTCTGGGAGGGTCGGCAGCAACGGCGGATTCCCGTGCCTTGACCAATTGCTCGTCGCGAGCGACGAGTTCATCCTGCGGGGCGATCCATATCACGCTGCCATTCTTCCGCATGGCCAGATTTTTTTGCTGCAACACGATTTCGAGCGCCTGATCCCAAGGCACGTCATTGAGCCGCAGGGAAACATTACCGCCTACCGAATCACTGATCACGATATTGAAGTTCGTGATGTCCGCAAACACGTGCAGCAACTCGCGCAGTGGAATATTCTGGAAATTAAGTGAAATCGCCTCGCCTTGGTAGCCCTTGCGACTTCCCTGGAACAGTTTGTTGGGGTCCTCCTTGACTGGGCGCACCTCGACGATGAACTGGTTATCCGTCTGATAAGCCGTATGTTCCCATAGACCAGTAGGGGTAATTTCCATCGTCACACCCTCGCCCTCGGCTTTGGTATTGACGGCGGTCACGGGGGTGCCAAAGTCAACAACATCGAGGCGGCGCCGGAGCGATTCTGGCAATTGCGTTTTCTTGAAACCGACAAAGAGCTTGGAACCTTTCTGGCTGACATCGATCGCCGTGTCACTTGAAGAAAGATCCACCATCACGACGCCAGCACCCTCTTTGTTGCGTCTGAACTGGATGTTGCGTACAGCGCTTTCCATATCCCTGCCCGTCTGCGCAAAGTGCTGTACAGGCGTCGCCGGACTCGCCGTATCGTATTGCGCTTCGTCAAGAAGAGTAATGAAAAGATGTTTTCCTTCGTTTCTTGCCTCGAACCGGGAATTCTTCGCAAGGTTCAGAACCAGCCGCGAACGGTCACCCGCCTGGACAAGGCTGTAACTGCGCAGAATCCCTTCGCTGACATTCTTGTTGCTGTGTCCCAAACCATTTTCGGTGCTCGGGAAGTCGAAAACGATTCTTGCAGGATTCGCAATCGTGAAATTCGACGGAACCGCCGACATCTCGCTCTGCAACCCAATCCTGAGAATGGTATTGCCGCCTGCCTTGCTGACAACAAGGGTTTCGATGACATTCGCGTTGTCCGCCGCTTGGGCTATCTTGGCAAACGGCAACGACACAGCAAACAGGATGGCAAGACATGCCCATATAAAACGCTTGACTTTCATTTCTTCGACTCCTTGCCCTGTGACCCATCCTGGAGTTGCAGGGTCATCTCTCTTTCCACCCAATCGGAAGTTTGGCCACTCGGGTCCTGCACAATCTCTTTCAAGACAATTTCACTCGATGTGATGTTGACGATGCGCCCAAAGTTCTGGCCCATGTAATTGCCCTTGCCCACTTGATAAACGACACCATCAACCTGTACCACCGCATGCTTCGACTTGCTCCTGGTCTTGTCGACGATGCCGATGAAACTGATCGTTTCGAGCGGATAGCTTTCCAACTGCTCTTTCGGGCGATCGAAATCAGGTTTGTTTGCGCCACCGCTTTCCTTTCTTTCAGGTTCGATGCGCAGCGAATTAAAAGGATCAATCTTGTCAGCAGCATCGTAAGAAACCACGGGGAACGGCTTTAGCTCTGGCAAGGGAGCGATCCCTCCCTTCAGGTCACGAGAAGACTCCTCCATCCATTGCTTGATTTCGCCATGACCTGCGTCGCCACATCCGGCAAGCAATGACAACGCTGTCAGCGCCAGAAGCAACGCCCTCATTTCTTTGCCCCCTTGGCCTTCTCCTGTTTCTTCCTGGCCGCCATTTCATCTTCATCCAGATAGCGGAAGGTCTTGGCTGTAGTAGCTAACGCAAGGACATCTCCCGACTTCCCTTGTACAACATTGATATCGTTCAGCGTGACGATACGGGGCAGTTTGGCGATATCTCCAGCAAAAGACCCGAAATCATGATAAGAACCGGTCAAATTAACCGTGATCGGTAATTCCGCATAGAAATCCTTCACGACCTCAGCGCCCGGCTTGAACAACTCGAATTGCAAACCACGCCCCAAGCCCGCCTGATTGATGTCCACCAACAGTGATTCCATCTCGGCAGCATTCGGTAACTGCTTGAGCAAAGCACCAAAGGAGCGCTCGATTTCAACCAATTGGTTGCGGTAAGCCTCAAGATTCACCGCCTGTTTTTTCTTTGCCAACCAATCACCCTTCAGCTTCTCTTCTTCTTGCCGCTTGACATCGAGTTCCTCGTACTGGGACTGCCAGCCAAACCAAGCTGCCGCTGCAATCAATGCCACGAACATGCCGGCAAGTATCACGATGCGCGGGATCAGCGGCCAGAGACCGGGATCCTTCGGATCAAGGGTCCTGAACTCTTCGGCGATTGCCTGAAAATCGATCTTCGGCAGCTCGATTTTCGATTTTCCGGGATTCATGCTGAACTTTCTCATTTGCCGACCCCGGGTTTTTTCGCACCTACCCCCGCACCAGCCTCGTTACTCGATTGGCGCGAGAAAAAAATACTCATCGAGAATTCGCTCATGCGACGCTTGGCGACTTGGGCCGCCTTGATCTCGATAAGCACCGGTCTTTCGAGAATCGGGGATTCGTCAAGATTGTGCATCAGCGTCGAAACCCGCGCGTTCGACTGGGCGTAACCCGTCAACGTGACCTTTTGGCCTTCTTGCTTGATCGACTTGAGATACACCCCCGAGGGAAGCTGTCGTGCCAACTCATTAAAAAGATGGACAGTCTCGGAACGGTTGGCTTGCAGGGCTTCGATCACCTGTTTTCGCTGCAACAAGGACTCGGTTTGTTCTTTGAGTTTCTTGATTTCTTCAATTTGCTTGTCGAGAACCGCAATTTCGCTTTTCAGGAATCGGTTCTTTTCCGCCTGACGCTCGATCATGGCATCAATCAAACTGTAGCCGACGAACCATATGAATGCCGCCAGCACAGCTACCAGCGCTGACAGGGCATAAAACTGCTGGCGCAATGCCTTGCGCTTTTCCTCGCGATGCGGAAGCAGGTTGATGCGGATCATTGATCAAACCTCCGCAAAGCCAGGCCGCATGCCACCATTAGTGAAGGCGCATCCTGCAGTAGCAGCTTTGGCCGGATGCGCTGCGACATCGTCATTTTCGCGAATGGATTCGCCATCACTGTATCGATCTGCGTACGCTCAGCAACGACTTGGGCCACACCGGGAAGCAGAGCACCCCCACCCATCAGGACGATGTGATCCACCTCGCTGTATTGGGTCGAAGTGAAAAAGAATTGCATCGCGCGGGAAATTTCCAGTGCCAGGTTGTCAAGAAATGGCCTGAGAATCTCGGTTTCGTAGTTGTCCGGCATCGGACCGGTGCGTTTCAACGCTTCAGCTTCCTCATAGCTCATACCGTACGCCCGCACGATATCTTGCGTAAGCTGATTGCCTCCGAAGGCCTGCTCGCGGTTGTAGATTTGCTGGCCGCCACGCAATACCGTAACCTTCATGGCATTGGCACCGATGTCGACAAGCGCAAAAATTCTATCGTCAGTATTGCCGGCAAACTGCTCCCTTACCAGATCGAATGCAGCGAGCGTCGCGTACGACTCGACATCCATGACGACGGGCTTGAGCTTGGCCGCTTCGGCACAAGCGACACGATCTTCCACGCCCTCCTTGCGCGAGGCCGCGATCAGCACTTCGACCTCTTCTGGATCGTTCGAGGTCGGACCAATGACCTGAAAATCGAGATTTACCTCTTCAAGCGTGAAGGGAATGTACTGATTCGCCTCGGACTCGACCTGCACCTCCATAGCGGATTCACGCAGACCGGCAGGCAGAATGATTTTTTTCGTGATGACCGCCGCAGTCGGCAAGGCCATCGCGACATATTTGGTCGAGGTGTCCAATCGCTTCCAGCAACGTGCAATGGCTTCCGATACTCCATCATGATTGGAAATATTGCCATCCACCACCGCACCTTCAGGCAAAGGCTCGATGGCATAGCACTCCAGCTGGTAATCCCCGTCGCGTCCCCCGCCCAGTTCGACCATCTTGACGGCCGATGAACTGATATTCAGCCCGACCAGCGAACGCGATTTAGGATTGAGGATCGAAAAATCAAAATCCAAGATAATCCTTAATATTCAAATAGTTGCATTAACTATCGATACTTCAATTTAAATGCTAGCAGCAAGCTTATCGGCTGTAAAGACATTTTTTGAATACCACAGTCTCATTTTTTCCTGCCCTGTATCCATGCAACAGTGGCATCGGAAGGAAGGAATGCCTATTTTCAAACGAATACTATAATTCTTTCCCGCCGATCCGACTCGGACTACTGACACTCTTCCCCCGACATGCTCCGCTGGTTTCTTTTTCCGATCGGCGCCCTCTTGGGTATAGCTCTTGTGGCATTCGCCCTATTGGGCATCGTGCTGATTCTCGCTTACCCAAGATTGCCGTCAATCGAGATACTGACCGATTACCACCCGAAGATTCCTCTGCGCATCTACACTGCCGACGGTCATCTGATCGGCGAATACGGCGAGGAACGCCGACAATTCGTGCGTATCCAGGATGTCCCTGAGCTGATGAAGCAGGCGATACTTGCGGCCGAAGATGAGCGCTTCTATCAACATCCTGGCATCGATACGACGGGTATCCTGCGTGCAGCCTATGCCAACTTCGTTGGTGGCGGGAAGCGTCAGGGTGCCTCGACCATCACCATGCAGGTAGCGCGCAACTTCTTTTTGAGTTCGGAAAAGACCCTGACGCGAAAACTCTATGAGGCCCTGCTGGCCTTCAAGATCGAGAAAGGCCTTTCGAAGGACGAAATCCTCCAGATATACCTGAACCAGATCTATCTCGGACAGAGGGCATATGGTTTTGCAGCCGCTGCACGCATCTATTTCGGCAAGGAGATCAAGGGTCTGACACTTGCAGAAATGGCCATGCTGGCCGGTTTACCCAAGGCACCCTCCAGTTTCAACCCGGTCGCAAACCCGAAGCGGGCAAAGCTGCGCCAGCAGTATGTCTTGCGACGCATGCGCGAACTCAATTTCATCGACGCCGGACAGTACGAACTGGCCCTGAAGGAACCCATGAACGTCCGTCGTCAAATCGACAACTTCATCATCAAAGCAGACTATGTGGCGGAAATGGCACGCCAGATAGCGGTGGACGCCTTCCCGGACGCCTATACCTCGGGCATCAAGGTTGTCACGACGCTCACGCGCAATGAGCAGGAAGCCGCCTATCGCAGCCTGCGTCAGGCGGTCATTGCCTACGATCGTCGCCATGGATACCGCGGGGCTGAAGCATATGTCGATTTAAAAAATGTCTCTGACGAAGATGAGGAAGCCCTCGACGACCTCTTGAGCGAAGTGCAGGATGCTCCCGATTTGCGTGCTGCACTGGTGCTCAAGGCGGATCCCGAACGTATCCGGGCTTATCTGAACGGGGGGGAAATCATCATTATCGACAAGAGCGGCTTGAAATTCGCCCAAGGCATGCTCGATAACAATGCCCCGCCGAACAAACGCCTACGGCGTGGGGCGATCATCCGCCTGACTCAGGAAGCCGGGCGCTGGCAGATTGCCCAATGGCCCGATGTGGAGGCCGCTTTCGTCGCTGCCGACCCAAGGGATGGGGCGATTCGAGCCCTTGTTGGCGGGTTCGATTTCACTACCAACAAATTCAACCATGTCACCCAAGCCTGGCGTCAGCCCGGTTCGAGCATGAAGCCTTTTGTTTACTCAGCCGCGCTGGAAAAGGGGTACAACCCGCTTTCGGTTTTTCCGGACGAACCCCTTTCGGTCTCCGCCGAGGAGACGGGCAGCCAAGCATGGGAACCGAAGAATTACGACGGCAAGTACGAAGGGCCCATGACGCTGCGCAATGCCCTGACGAAATCGAAGAACATGGTTTCGATTCGCCTGATTCGAGCGATCTCTCCTCACTACGCTCAGGACTACGTCGCACGCTTCGGCTTCGATGCAGACAAGAACCCTGCCTACCTGACATTGGCGCTGGGAGAAGGAAGCGTCACCCAATCGCAGCACCTGTCCGCCTATGCCGTGTTCGCCAATGGTGGTTACAGGATTGAGCCTTTCGTCGTCAAACAGATTCTCGATGCCAATGACAATGTACTGGCGGAAACCCGCCCGGTACAGGCGGGCGACGAATCATTACGGATCATCGATCCCCGCAATGCCTGGGTGATGAACAGCATGTTGCAGGATGTCGTGCGTCGTGGCACGGCAGCCCGTGCGGGGCAGGTGCTCAAGCGGCCCGACCTTGCAGGCAAGACCGGCACGACAAACGACTATGTGGATGCCTGGTTCTGCGGCTACCAGCCTTCGCTGGTGGGTATCGCCTGGATGGGCTTCGACCAGCCCAAGCGTCTGGGCAATGGGGAAACCGGGGGACGCGCTGCCCTACCCATCTGGATCGATTTCATGCAGGCGGCACTGAAGGACGTACCCGAGATGCAGCCCTCGATGCCGGAAGGGATGTCGCGCATCGAAAGCCGTGATCCTGCGACGGGCGCCTCCATTTCGGATTATGTCTATCGCGAGTCCGTTCCAGAGCCTCCTTCCGAAGGGGATTCCTTCCTGCCTGACTTCCTGCGCTTTTTCGGCAAGGAACCGGCACCGGTCAAGGATGCGCAGATACGCCCGGTCGCACCCGGTCGCACTCCCTGACGAAGGTCACTCATCCAACCGGGTCGTCACCCCGGACTGCTCGCTGATGCAGCGGGACAGCACTTCGCGCAGGCTCGCCCCGCCGCGCGCATCGTGCCAGCCTACTTCGATGCCCGCTGGCGGTTTGAAATGGAAACCACCCGATTTCGCGGCGACCCAGATTTCCTGCGCAGCTGCATGGCGATTGATGATGATCTTGCTGCCATCCGGGAAATCCAGTTCGATGATGCCACCTGGCTTGATCTCGAAATCCCAGTCAGCATCCGAACCTTCCTGCAGCCTTTCCAGTGCCTGCTCGATCCGGTTCAGTTCCGCATCCGCCAACGACAAGAAATCCCGTTCTTCCACAATTCCTCCGTGTTGTAACATTTCGACATGAAATCGCCGACCCCAGCCTTGATCTCTTTATGTCTGCTTTCCTGTGCCGTGATGACACTCCCCGCTTGCGGTAACAAGGGCCCGCTCACTCTACCCAACCCGCCTGCTGGCACTTCAGCCAAGCCAGCTGCGAAACAGACCACTATTGTTTCTCCGACTGCCAAGCCAGCCGATCATATCAGCCAGCCCGCCGCCGAAGCCAGGTAGTACTTCGACAATTCACGCTGCCAGCTGTTGCCGGGTGCGGGTTAGTTGCAGGCGCCACGCACCTCGGCCATGTCGGTCAGGCCGAGCAGTGCCTTTTCGATACCATCCTGCTTGAGTGTGCGCATCCCCTGCTCGACGGCAATGCGCTGATACTCCGAGGCCGGTGACTTGTGCACGACAAGCTCCCGGATCTCCGGCGTGGCTTCCATCAGTTCGAAGAGCGCTACCCGCCCCTGGTAGCCTTCCATGCCGCAATGGTCGCAGCCCTTCGCCTTCCACAGGACTAGGTCGGCACCTTTCGTCAGTTGCCGTTTCCAGGTGCGCACGATCTGATCCCGTTCCGCCATCGAAGGCGAGCGCTTGTGCGCGGAGTAGTGGTACTCCGTCGTCAGGTCGTCAATTTCCGCAGTGCCGAGCGGTACCTTCTCCGCGCAATGCGAGCAAAGGCTGCGCGTCAGGCGCTGGGCGAGGATGAAAATCATGGCATCGCCGAGGTTGAATGGATCCACATCGAGATCAAGCAGACGCGCCGTCGTCTCGGATGCCGAGTTGGTATGCAAGGTCGACAACACGACATGGCCCGTCATGGAAGCCTCGAGTGCAATTTTTGCGGTCTCCTGATCGCGCATCTCGCCGATCATGATGATGTCGGGGTCGGCGCGCAGAAAGGAACGCAGCGCGGTGGCAAAGGTCCAGCCGATCTTGGGATTGACCTGAACCTGGCAGATTTTCTTCTGGACGATTTCTATTGGGTCCTCGGCAGTCCAGATCTTCTTGTCCGGCGTATTCAATTCGCGCAACGCCGAATGCAGTGTGGTCGTCTTGCCGCTGCCGGTCGGTCCGCAGACCAGGATCAGGCCATACGGCCGATGGATCAGGCGCTTGAAGACGGACAAATCCCGCTCGCACATTTTGAGCGTCTCGATCGGGTAAGGATCGCCCGCATGCAGCAAGCGGATCGATACGTTCTCGATCCCGCGCGAGGTCGGGATCGTCGCGACCCGCAGGTCCATGCGTTCGCGGCCGGGGCGAAGAAAAGAGATTTTTCCGTCCTGTGCGATACGACGCTCGGAGATGTCCAGATTGGACATGATCTTGATGCGCGAGATGACCGCGCGGTGATAGCTGGCGGAATACTGGGAATACTCCTCCATGCGCCCGTCGCGGCGCAGGCGTATGTATGCAAGCGGATCACCGTAAAAGCTTTCGATATGGATATCGGAAGCCCCTACCTCGGCGGCGTCCGAAATGATCTTGTTGACCAGGCCGACGATGGAGGCATCATCCTGGTTCAGCGTGCCGTTCGCATCTTCAAGATCATCGTTGATCAGTTCGACGACGGGCGTATCCCCGAGAGCCCTCTGCGCCAAATGGCGGAACTCCTCCTTGCCCTGCTGCACCGACCGCACCTGGCCGAAAGCCTGCAGTTGCCGTGTAATCTGGCTCGTCGGCGCCATCACCAGTTCGACCTTGCGCTTGGTCAGAAAGGTGAAATACTCGCGCTGATCAAAACCGAACGGATTTTCGACCGCGAGGAAGAGCGTGCCATCGAGATCCGCCACCGGAATCGCGCGCAGGCTGCGGGCAACCTCCGGAGAAATCAGGCGCATGGTTTCGGCATCGATCTGGATGCGCTGCAGGTTGACCATGAAAACGCCATACTGGAGGCAGAGCGCGCGGATCACCAGCTCCTCGCCGACGATGCCGAGCTTGAGCAGCACCTTGCCGATCGGCTCGCGCTTCTTGCCCTTTCCGGAACCGGCCTGAAGCTTGATCGCCTTGTCGAGATCCGTGTCGGAGATCGCGGCGTACTGCTTCAGGATCTCGACGATCATGCGCTTGTCGCGCGGCGGCACACGCTCACCCGCGGCACGTCGCTTCAGCAGGTTGCGCAGTTCGTCGAGGTTGAGAACTTCCGGCCAGTTGGAAAACTCTTGTGATTCAGAGGGTGCCGGAATCGGGCGCGCCGCTTCCGGGGGAGGAGCTGGCTTGTTCTCGGCAGCTTTGGGAAGCAGTGTGGTCGTGGGCCGGGCCTTGGCTGCATTGACGGAAGCGCCTTCGGCAGCCGGCTGGCCTGCTTTCCGCTCTTTGCTGGCCCCGGCTTCCTGTGTCTTGACATAAGCGAAGGGGTCGAACTGGTTCGCGACAAATTGCGGATACAACCTGTCGTGGTGGCCCTTGAGTGCGAACAGTTCCATCATGACGTCGTAGGTAAACCCCAGTCGGTCGGGGCGGTCGGAAAACACCAGGTCATCGAGCAAGCGCACGCACTCGGCCGTTCCCCACGAGGCTTCGAGTTCGCGCAGTATGTGTTCATGCCGGCTGGCCAGACTGGCTGGAAAGCTTTGCTGGGCCTTGGCGAACAGGCTGCCGATTTTCGGGTACTTGCTGCTGAGTTCGGCCGTCACGTTCATTCCCGGTTCCAATCAGAGCACATAGCGCGACAAATCCTCGCGCCGCGCCAGTTCGGCGAGGCGCGCATCGACATAGGCCGCATCAACAGTCAAAGCGCTCGATGCGCCCATTGAACCGGCAGAGAAGGCGATCTCTTCGAGCAATTTTTCCATTACCGTGTACAACCGCCGCGCGCCGATGTTCTCGGTCTTCTCGTTCACCTCGAAGGCGATCTGGGCAAGGCGGCGGATGCCGTCAGCAGTAAAGCCAAGCTGCACGTTTTCCGTACCGAGCAAGGCCTCGTACTGGCGCGTCAGGCAGGCGTCCGTTTGCGTCAGGATGCGCTCGAAGTCGTCGACCGAGAGCGAATCGAGCTCGACACGAATCGGAAAGCGACCCTGCAACTCCGGGATCAAATCGGACGGCCTGGCGAAGTGGAAGGCACCGCTGGCAATGAACAGGATGTGGTCGGTCTTGATCATGCCGAACTTCGTCGACACCGTCGTGCCCTCGACCAGCGGCAGCAGGTCGCGCTGTACGCCCTGACGCGACACGTCAGCGCCCTGCGTCTCGCTGCGCGAGGCGATCTTGTCCATCTCGTCGAGGAAGACGATGCCGT
>ERZ1645187.3845-NODE-3845-length-12429-cov-16.696056_pt1 | contig 12429 bp, 8 predicted proteins | sample MGYA00575352_ERZ1645187 | MGnify/ENA primary metagenome ERZ1645187 (study PRJEB40837, sample SAMN11349314) | freshwater sediment metagenome | isolation source: river sediment | host: Sediment | place: India: Wazaribad , New Delhi | collected 2017-02-21 ... | reverse complement strand
TTGTCTTCAACAGTCTGGGCGATCTCAAGCAGAGTAATATAGGCTTGGTTTCTGACCAGAAATACAACACCGGAGGTGTTACGCATATCATCGGAAACAAGGTTTTTTTGTATTTCGATGGCAATTACCTCCATTTTGAACAGCAAATCAGGGCAGGCATAGCAAATATTTTGGTCAATCAGTTGATGAGTGGCGGAAGTATTGGTTCGCAGATGCGAGATGCAGCATTGTTCAACCTGCCGGATTGGTACAAAAACGGATTGCTTTCCTACCTTTCAGAAGAATGGAACACCAGTCTCGACGGCAGGATGCGCGAAGGCATATTAAGCCGTCGTTTTGATAAAATCAACAGGCTCGAGGGTGATGAGGCCAAAATTGCCGGACACTCGTTTTGGCGTTACCTCGAAAAGACATACGGTGCCGCAGTCATTCCGGAAATCGTTCACCTCACGCAGGCCGGACGCAACGTTCAGAATGGTTTTCTTTATGCAACCGGTGTGAAATTTAAGCAGCTTTCGCGCGACTGGCTTGGCTGGAACAAACAATTGTATCAAAACGGCGAAACGCGCTATCCTCAAGAGGCTTTACCACTTAAATACCGCAGCTACAGAACATTCAGCCGGCCTGAAATCAGTCCCGACGAACGCTATATGAGCTATGTAACAAGCGATGAAGGCCTGATAAAACTATGGCTTGTTGAGCTGCAAACCGGCAAAAAACAGCGAATGTTCAAAACAGGTTACAGCACCGACGAAAAAATAGACCAATCATTTCCGCTTACAGCCTGGCACCCGTCATCAGACCTCTTTGCCTTTGTGCTTGAAGAGAAGGGTAAAATCTATCTGTATTTCTATAACCTCAATGACAAGACAACAGAAAGCAGAAATATGTTTGATTTTCAAAAAATCACACATATCAGCTATTCACCTGACGGCAAACAACTTGCGCTTGCTGCTGTCAGGAAAGGGAAACCGGATATCTATGTGTTCGACATCCCTTCCAACAGCCACAGGCAGATCACTGATGATTACTACACTGATTTGGAACCTGCATTTACACAAGGAAAAAACCTGATCATATTTAGCTCAAACAGGCCTTCCGACACCCTAAAGCCACAAGATAAACCAGAAAATCAGTTACCTTATTTTGATCTTTTTGCATACGATAACAACGCCAAAGAACCTTTGCTGAAAAGGCTGAGCAACACTGCTGTTGCAAACGAAAGAGCGCCTTCGCAACTTAAACCCGGCGAAATTAGTTTTCTGGGTGATGAAAACGGATACTTCAATCTCTACTACGGTCGCTTTGACAGCATCATCGCCTTTGTGGATACAACCGTGCATTTCAACTACTTCATGGAGGCATCGCCGCGCACCGATTTTACAACCAATATCCTGAACTACACCGCTGCTGCATTGTCAGATCAAAGCTTTGTTGCAGCAAGACAAAACAACCGCAGCAAACTCTTTAAGATAAACGATCTGCATACAACATCGCACGACAGCCGCGATTCAACAGCGTATATGCGACAGGTTTACAAGGATTATCTGAAATCGAAAGCAACACCCTTGCTGGAAAAAGGGTCCAGAAAAAGCTTTAGGTCGGTATTTCGTCCGGTGATTCTCAATGACAGTGCTGTGCGAGACAATAAAGCAAGCCGACAGGGCGCTTTCAAAATAAGTGGCAATCGCCGGCTCGACCTGCTTAACCAAGGTAAAGAAGCCGACATCAGCAAGGCAAGCACACCGCCAAAACGACGCAACTACCTTGTTGAATACTTTTATGACGAACTCACAACACAGGTTGATTTCACCTATATCAACTACAGCTATCAGCCATTTACGGGAGGAGGCTCGCCCATCTACCTCAATCCCGGTTTCAATGTGTTCATGGGAGTGAGTCTGAACGACCTGCTCGAAGACTACCGTATCAACGCCGGAGTGCGGCTCAACACAAATCTGAGTAACAACGAATATGCGCTCTCATTCAGCAATCTTAAAAAAAGGCTCGATAAGACCATCGTTCTCCACAGGCAAAGTGTGGAGGATTTTGGCGAAACTGCCTATACCAGAACACACTCACATCAAGCATTTTATATGTTAAGCTGGCCTCTGAAGGAAATTCTTGCACTCAAAGGCACGGCTATTTACCGCAATGATATGACAGTGTTTCTCTCAACCGACCAAACCAACCTAAAGCGCAAAAACGAATATGCAAACTGGCTCGGTTTTCGCGGAGAGCTCGTGTTCGACAACAGCCGGCAAATTGGGATGAATCTTTTCACCGGTAAAAGATGGAAAATTTTTGGCGAATACTATCAGCTTGTAGCTTCCAAAGCCACGAATTTCGTTGTGCTTGGGTTCGACTTCAGGCATTATCAACGTATCCACCGAAACTTCATCTGGGCAAACCGCGTTGCCGGAAGCACCTCGTTTGGTAAAAACAAACTCATTTACTATATGGGTGGAGTTGATAACTGGATGATACCAAAATTCGGACAGGAAACACCCATTGATTATGGGCAAAACTATGCCTATCAGACCCTTGCAACCAATATGCGCGGCTTTCAGCAAAACATCAGAAACGGTAACAGCTTTGTGGTAGCCAACTCCGAATTCAGGTTTCCAGTGTTCAGCTACCTGCTTCCAAATCCGATAAGTGCTGCATTCATCCGTAATTTTCAGCTTATTGCCTTTGGCGATATTGGAACAGCCTGGACGGGAATAAACCCTTACGATCCCTCCAACTCCTTATACACCAGTTACATATATAATGGCTCACTCACAATTTCCGTTACCCAACAGAAAGACCCCCTTGTTGGCGGAATAGGATTCGGAGCACGAACCACCCTTTTGGGCTATTTTGTCCGGGGCGATGTAGCCTGGGGCATTGAAGACGCACATATAAACAAACCTGTGTTTTATTTATCTTTTAGTCTTGATTTTTAAATGTATAACATGGCATCATCAACTTTGATTATACTCATACTCATCGGCCTTTTTGCCGGCGCTTTCAGCGGAATGATCGGTCTTGGAGGAGGATTGGTAATCATCCCCGCATTGATCTATTTGCTGGGTATGAACCAATACATGGCCCAGGGAACAAGTTTGGCCATTATGTTGCCTCCCATCGGGCTCATGGCGGCATTCAACTATTACAAAGCCGGAGCATTGAACCTCAAATATGCAATGATCATCGCAGTTGCCTTTTTCATAGGAGGATATTTTGGTTCAAAATGGGCGCTAACGATCCCGGAAGCAGTTCTCCGCAAGATTTTTGCGGTAACATTGATCATCGTGGCTATCAGAATGTTATGGCCAAAATAGTTTTTTAGCATGAATGGCCGTGTTACTATCAGTCACTGTGCCAAAAAAAATTAATATGCCGGTAAATTGCCCTCTATCCCTTGACCCACGCCGACTTAATAAGTTATTAACATAAGGCTGTTAAAAAATTGGTTATTGAACCATTGCCTAAAGGCTTTTCGTACTGTTTAACTATATTATCTTGCATTCCCGTTTCAACGGTTGCTTTGTTACACTTAAAATATTTGATTACAAAACTTTACTTACACTAAAAACACAAAAAACACACAGGATTATCATGGAAAACAATCTTTTCGCCAGTCTGGAGACCTCTGTTAAAGACGAGAAAGAAAGTACTTTTTATGACAAGATGAAGGAGATGAGAATGAGAATTGAGAAGAAAGAATCACAAGAAGTAGCTTTATCAAACGAGGGTCAAGGGCAGGAAGCCGCAACACCCGCGCAACAACAACCAAGCCTTACCGTTTATGGACATGAGGAGGTGTTGGCTGCGGCAACTGAATATTTTAAAGGCGACACCCTTGCAGCAAATGTCTGGATGAATAAATATGCCCTCAAAGACAGCGACGGGAAACTCTATGAACTCACACCTGACGATATGCATCGCCGGTTGGCCTCAGAGATTGCCCGTATAGAAAAGAAGTATCCAAATCCTGTCTCCGAAGAAGAGCTTTTCGAAGCATTGAAAGATTTCAGATACATCGTTCCGCAAGGAAGCCCTATGGCCGGCATTGGCAACAACTTTCAGGTATCATCACTGTCCAATTGTTTTGTGATCGGCAACGAGGGTCCATCCGACTCCTACGGTGGCATCATGAAGGTGGATCAGGAACAGGTTCAACTGATGAAAAGACGTGGTGGTGTTGGTCATGATTTATCACACATTCGTCCGACAGGAAGCCCTGTCAAAAACAGTGCTTTGACAAGCACCGGTGTTGTTCCCTTCATGGAACGCTATTCAAACTCAACCAGAGAGGTGGCGCAGGATGGCCGACGTGGAGCGCTCATGCTCAGCATCAGCGTGAAGCATCCGGATGCAGAGAAATTTATTGATGCCAAAATGGAACTTGGCAAGGTGACAGGAGCCAATGTTTCGGTTCGTATCACTGATGAGTTTATGCAAGCCGTGAAAGAAAACAAAACTTTCGTTCAGCAATACCCCATTGACAGTGATAAACCATGGTTTGTGAAAGAAATTGACGCACGTAATCTTTGGGACAAACTCATACACAATGCTTGGGCCTCGGCAGAACCGGGCATACTTTTCTGGGACACTATTATCAGAGAAAGTATCCCGGACGTTTATGCCGATCTTGGTTTCAAAACACTATCAACCAACCCTTGTGGCGAAATACCGCTCTGTGCCTATGACAGTTGCCGCTTGCTGGCTGTTAACCTTTACAGCTATGTGGACAAGCCTTTTACAAAGGATTCATCCTTTAATGTTGAGTTGTTTTCAAAACATGCAAGGCTTGCGCAGCGCATGATGGACGATATAGTTGATCTGGAGATCGAAAAAGTGGATGCCATCATCCAAAAAATTGAATCGGACCCCGAAACCATCGAAGTGAAAGGTGTCGAGTTGCGTCTTTGGCAAAACATCCGCAAAAAGGCATTACAGGGTCGCCGCACCGGCATTGGTATCACAGCAGAAGGTGATATGCTTGCAGCACTGGGAATCCGCTACGGATCAGACGAAGCCATAAGCTTCTCAACCGAAGTGCACAAACTCCTCGCGCTCGAAGTTTACCGCAGCTCAGTTGATATGGCCGAAGAGAGAGGGGCATTTGAAGTATTTAATGCCACCCGCGAAAGCAGTAATCCTTTCATCGCCCGCATCAAAGATTCGGCGCCAAAGCTTTATGAGAAAATGACACGGGTTGGCCGTCGCAATATCTCAATGCTGACGATTGCCCCAACAGGAAGCGTAAGTATCTGCACACAAACCACTTCCGGTATCGAACCGGTGTTCATGGTCAGCTATAAACGTCGGCGCAAGGTGAATCCGAACGACAAAAATGTAACCGTAAGTTTTGTTGATGAAGTGGGCGATGCCTGGGAAGAATACAATGTTTTTCATCCCAAATTTGAGACATGGCTCGAGGCCAACGGCTATAATGCAAAAGAGGTAAAAACCTATTCCGATCTTCGTCTTCAGGAACTCATTGCGTTATCTCCTTATTACAAAGCCACTTCAAACGATATTGACTGGGTGAGCAAAGTCAAGATGCAGGGCGACATCCAAAAATGGGTTGACCACTCCATCAGCGTCACCGTGAATGTTCCGAATGATGTTTCAGAAGAACTTGTAAGCGATATTTACCGCACTGCCTGGGAAAGTGGTTGCAAAGGGATGACCATTTACCGCGACGGATCGCGTTCAGGTGTTTTGATCAGTGCCGATGATAAAAAGTCGCAGGATGCATCGGGCGATGATTTCAAGGAAACCACTGCCCCGCAGCGCCCGCGCCGAATCGAAGCTGACGTGGTTCGTTTTCAGAACAACTACGAAAAATGGATGGCGGTAGTTGGCAAAATCAATGGCAAACCTTATGAAATCTTTACCGGCAAGGCCGATGATTTCTTCCTTCCGCCTTGGGTGGAAAACGGTTGGGTGATCCGCGAAAAAAATAAAAACGAGAAGGCCCGCTACGACTTTCAGTTTGAAGACAAACAAGGTTATAAAGTAACCATTGAAGGTCTTTCGCGGTCGTTCAACAAAGAATATTGGAACTATGCCAAGCTGATCTCCGGAATCCTGAGACACGGCATGCCACTCCCCTATGCCATTGAGTTGGTTCAAAACCTTACGCTTGACGAAGACTCGATCAACACCTGGAAAAACGGAGTTGTGCGTGCGCTAAAGCGCTACATCCCCGATGGAACGCAGGCAGAAGGTAAGCTGTGTCCCGAATGTGGCGATACCAAGAGTCTGGTTTATCAGGATGGTTGCCTAACATGCAAATCATGCGGCTATTCAAAATGTAGTTAAGGGAAATTTCACTAAAAATAAATAAAAGGTTGTCAACGAAAGCTGACGGCCTTTTTTGTTAATACCTGGCTCTAAACCATTCCATAAGTTGAACAGTCATCAGAAACATCATCAGGCTGTAGATGGTGTCTTCGACCGGGATTGTAAACAAACGAATTCCCAGGTTGTGGCTGTTGTTATACCAAACGATGGGCTCGTCCAGAAAACTTCCGGTCAATACGCCATTCACCAGCAAAAAAGGGAGCATCGAAACAAGGTAGGCAAGCAGAAACATGCTGAGCCAGGGCTTGCGCATATATAAATTATACAACAACAAAATTGCCGTGAGCATGAAAATCACTGATGTATAAAGCCGATCGTACCAGATGACCGCAACAACGATCAGCAGAAAACTCAAAACAAATAAAACCGGACGATGCACCTTCAACAGTGGATCAAAGCGAAGGTAAGCCATCAAACAGGCATAAATAAAAACGATGGCATAAGGGACAACCACAAAAAACATCCATTCTTCCACCGGAAGTCCAAACCATCTGATGCCCAACAAATAACGATCATTAAAACCCCAGATTCCGGAAGCAGCAAACAGCACATCTTTGGCAATAAAGAAAGCCCCCATCACAAAAACAGCCGGAAAAAAGTATTTCCACTGACGGTAAAAGGCCACTTTGCGATCAAAACTTAGCAGAAATGGAAAAGCCAGGGTGAGTAGGTCGAGGTATAAATAAACAGGGTTGGCCATGGTGAGTGCATTAAAATAATGACAAGTTCCCGGTTAGGATGAGTAATAAAAAAAACAATGACTGGATGATCAGCAGATAGGGGGCGAGGAAGTTTTCCCTGTTTGGAACAAATTTGTTTACAGCCAAAAGCATCAACCACGCTATTGCCCACCAGGCCAGATAGTTTTGCAGCGGTACCTGGGTAGCCTCCCAGCTCCAAAAATCAAATCTGATGGCCACAGGCTCAAGTAAAATATCGTACAGCACCATCAAAGCAGCTGCACCGGCAGCACGCAGCCAGGGCTTGGTTTTCCAGTTCCGTGAAATTGCCGCCACCGAAAATACCAAAACAGCCCAGTTCACGCCGATCAACAAAGGCACATCAAATAGCTTGATACCCAAACCAGTTCCATAGGAATAGCTGCCAAAAACAAGCCCGGTCTCAATGCCCAGCCATTCCATCCCGTAGCCTGCCACCCCAACAACCGAAAACCATATGATATAATTGAGGTTTATACCTTTGGCATTAAACAGCATAAGCGCAGCTGCAAACAGCAAATTAAAAGGCGTCAACAGCATTAATTGTTGGGCATGACCCATTAAAACACTAATAATACCAACCAAATAAACAACAATAAGCAGCAACAGACTGATGCCTGCCCTTGTTCGGATGAATAACTTTAAGCTTGCGGGCATAATTCTGAAACGATTTTTGCAGATAATAAACACAATGGAATTCCACCGCCGGGGTGCACACTTCCCCCACAAAAATAAAGGCCTTTCAGGCGGGAGCTATCGTTGGTGTGTCGCAGAAAAGCAGCATAGCGGCTGTTTGAGCTTGAACCATACAGCGAACCACCTGTCGAAGATGTTCTCAGCTCGATCAGCTTAGGCGTTAGAACTGATTCATTCTCAATTGATTGATCTATATGAATTCCCAAAGTCGCATTGATTTTTTTGAAGATTGAGTTTCTGTAAGCAGGAATAAGCGCTTCCCAGTCCTGACCCCTATCACGCGGAACATTCACCATCACAAACCAGTTTTCGCAGCCCTCGGGAGCATCGCCAGCTACATCTTTTGAGGTGATATTGACATAAACTGTCGGGTCGCCGGCAGGTGTTTTTCCTTCAAATATCTCTTTGAATTCCTTTTTGTAGTCGTTGCTGAAAAAGATATTATGAAGCCCGAGCTCCGAAAATTGCCGCCTCATTCCCCAGTAGAAAATCAAGGCCGAGCTCGACCCTTCCTGATTCAGGCTTCTTTCGGGGGCATCTATATCTGACAGCAAATGGCGGTAAGTTGGTGTTATATCCATGTTTGAAACAACAATAGCTGCGTTGTATTCGCCGGCATGGGTTGTCACTCCGGTGACTTTGCCATCGCGGTGATTGATTTTCAAAACGCGTTCAGTAAAGCGAAATTCAACACCCAGTTCTGACGCCAGACTGAAGATACTCGAGGTGATCTGATACATGCCATTCGTGGGATGATAAGTTCCGATTCCATGTTCAAAATGCGGGATTATATTCAAAATCGCAGGTGCACGGTAAGGATCAGAACCGTTGTAGGTGGCGTAGCGATCAAAAAGCTGTGTCAGCTTCTCATTCTTCAGCACCTTCTTGTTTTGGCGGTGCATGGTTGAGAAAATTCCAAGTTGCGGCAAAAAAAACAATGCTTTCAACACATCACGCCGAAGCCATGTTTTAAGTTTGTTGAGCGGGTACTCGAGGAAAATTTTTCCGGCAAGATCGTACATCCTTCTGCTTTTCCTGAGTTTCTGAAGCACTAATTTTGCCGGAACATCAAGTTTTTGTTCCACTTCGGCAGCAAAAAGCTCAGGTTGGGCATGTGCTGTGAGCCTGGTGCCATCGTCCCAAAAATAACGACATGACTCTTCTTTGCGTTGATAGGTGAAATAGTCTTTCGGATTTTTGCCAGCCAACTGAAACAACTCATCCACATACTCAGGCATGGTAAACAATGATGGACCGGCATCAAAGCGGAATTCTCCCTGCTGAAACTGACTCAGTTTTCCACCCGGATAATCGTTGGCTTCGAACACAACCACATCCCGGCCCTTGATTTTCAACCTGATAGCTGTTGCAATTCCTGCAATCCCTGCTCCAATGATTATCGCACTTTTGTTGTGTTGCATGCTAACATTTCTCAAAGTTTCACCAATAAGGTTCAAAAATTCTATTTATTCATTAATTAATCCGGCTGTCTCAGACAGATATGTTTCAGTAAATCACTTTCTTGTGTGCCAATGAAACAACAACCAAAAAGCTTTTTGGTTTAAAAACCTGCCAAATAAGCAGCGCTTCAGGTTTTTTTAGGATAGAACACCGGCCTTGTTTGAAAATACCCGTATTCAAGATGTGCTTCAAGCTATCCGGTAAATCAAATCTTTTTTTGAATTGAAACCGGCTTTGATAACAATAACTTAAAATTTATTTAAAGTTCATTGTAACTTAACTTCACATTCCATGGATTAAAACTAATTTTACCGCCTAAAACTATGCAATTCAATCACTAAGATGGAATTTTCAAAATACAGAATATTGTTGGTTGACGATGAGTCGGATGTGCTCGAATTTTTGAGTTACAACCTGCGCAAGGAAGGCTTTGTTGTTTCAACAGCGTTGAACGGACGCGAAGCCATTGCCAGGGCCCTGGAAGAGCAGCCGCACCTGATTGTGCTCGATGTTATGATGCCCGAGATGGACGGCATCGAAACCTGCGAAGAAATAAAAAAGATTCCGGAATTAAAAAACAGTCTCATTGTTTTTCTGACCGCCCGTGGCGAAGATTATTCGCAAATCAGCGGATTTGATGCAGGAGCTGATGATTATGTGACAAAACCAATAAAACCCAAACTGTTGATCAGCAGACTAAAAGCTTTGCTTCGGCGGATTTCGGATCAACCGGTTTCAAGCACCGACACTGTAAAAGTGGCCGACTTTGTGATAGATACAGAGCGTTTTATCGTGCTTCACAAAGGGGAGGAAATCATTCTGCCCAAAAAAGAATTTGAACTGTTGCGCCTGCTTGCCTCAAAGCCGAACAAGGTCTTCACCCGCGAAGAAATTTTTTCGAAAATCTGGGGCGACAATGTCATTGTTGGCGACCGCACCATTGATGTTCACATCAGAAAAATCAGGGAAAAAATCGGTCTCGATGTGATACGCACCGTGAAAGGAGTTGGTTATAAATTCGAAGCCTAGAAAGCTTCATGGCTGTAAAGTATAAAGAAATCAACAAGGTGGCTGTTTATGCCACACTTCGCATCGTTTTGGTGCTGACCGCACTGTTATTGCTCATTTTTTTCACCTCAGGCACGCTGCATTTATGGCATCTGCCCGTTTTGTTGCTCGTAGTTTCTATTACAGGCTTTTTTTCTTATCAAGCTGCAGTTGAGAAGTTTATCTATAAGCAGATAAAATTGATTTTTAAAACAATCCCATCCCTGCGTGCCGGAAAAGCCAATAAAGCCAGGCTCAACCGCCTCAACTCGCTCGAAGGCATCAACGAAGCTGTGGTTGAATGGGGACAAAAGCAAAAGTCGGAGATCGAAGAGTTGAAAAAAATGGCCGGCTATCGTCGCGAGTTTCTTGGCAATATCTCGCATGAGCTCAAAACTCCCATCTTCAACATTCAGGGATATATTTTAACCCTTCTTGACGGCGGACTCGAAGACCCCGATATCAACAAAGACTACCTGATTCGCACAGAAAAAAGCGTTAACAGACTGATTGCCATCGTAGAAGACCTTGAAGAAATCTCAAAACTCGAATCAGGAGAGGTAAAACTCAATGAAGTTAACTTTGATGTGGCAGAGCTTGCCAAAGACATTGCCGACTTTCTCGAAATGAAAGCCAAAAAACACAATGCCAGTATTCAGATTGACAAGCAAAACTTCAAGGTGGTGAATGTTTTTGCCGACAAGAAACGCTTACGTCAGGTATTTATCAACCTGATTGAAAATGCCATTAAATACGGCGACAAGGACGAAACAAAGATTTCGGTCAGATTTTTTGATATGGACGAGAATTTCCTTGTTGAGATAAAAGACAACGGACCGGGAATACCCGAAGAAAGCCTCCCACGTATCTTCGAACGCTTTTACCGCACTGACAAAGGCCGTTCGCGCGATATGGGCGGTACAGGGCTGGGGCTGGCCATCGTCAAGCATATTATCGAAGCACACGATCAAACCATTAGTGCCAGAAGCAAAGTGGGTCAGGGCACCACTTTTTCATTCACTCTCAGTAAGGCAAAACTATACTGATCCCCAAAAAAATTGCATTTTTAGTGAATATCAAGAACAATTGCCTTACATGATTGTATTTTTGAGGCATGATAAAAGCAAAAAGAATGGTCAGATCATTTGGTGTTTTCCTTCTGCTTGTCGTGGTAAAAATGCCTCAAGTCTTGTTTTCACAAGAATTCATTGGTGATTTCAGAATCGCAGAAAATGATTCTAAAGTATTAATACAATGGGTAATACGTGAGGGAAACACCTGCGATGGAGTAAGGGTTTATCGTTCGGCCGACGGTATCTTCTTCGAAGAAATCGGAAGAATTGAAGGAGTTTGCGGTAGTCCGTTTTCTGCCGTGGCCTACGATTTCACCGACAGTGTTCCATTGCTTAACAGAAAAGCATTCTACCGTCTTGAGCTTGGTAATCTTGGTGTTTCAGAAACACTTTCGATTTTGGTTGTTGATTTTTCAGCCAATAATTACAGGATCGTACCACATCCTGCCACAGCAGGCTCCCGCATCTATTTTCAAAATCCACGCAACCAACAACATCAGCTTCATATTCTTTCGGCCCTTGGAAAAACTGAAGCAAAACTCCTGACAACGGATGCATTTTTTGAGTTGAATGCCACAAAACCTCGTGCAGGACTGCATCTTTTCATCATCAAAAATGAGCGCGGCTTTGTGGTTGCATCAGGTAGTTTGCTCCTTGGAAATTAGGGTTTTTTCATGAACAGGAAATGTTGTCATGTCGCCCACCGGTTGCAACAATTTGATTAGATGATATTTAAAAACAATTGTACTTCATAGTCATTTTGGCAGCGCTTTTGATAGTTGAATAGAAACATAAAAAAATGCGGACAGAAGAAAAGGCCATCCTTCAAAGTTTCTTTGTTCCGTCGGTTGCACTCGCTATCATGTATCTGGTGAAGCTGACAGAATGGTTCTTTCATCTCAATTTTTCTTCATTTGGCATTCATCCGCTTCATGCTGATGGCTTGCCGGGCATCATACTTTCAACTTTTATCCATGCCGATTGGCAGCATTTGGCAGCTAACAGCGTACCGCTTTTGGTGCTTGGTGCGGCTTTGTATCATTTCTACAGACCCCTTGCCACCAAAATTGCTG
>ERZ1645187.3843-NODE-3843-length-12437-cov-5.108706_pt1 | contig 12437 bp, 9 predicted proteins | sample MGYA00575352_ERZ1645187 | MGnify/ENA primary metagenome ERZ1645187 (study PRJEB40837, sample SAMN11349314) | freshwater sediment metagenome | isolation source: river sediment | host: Sediment | place: India: Wazaribad , New Delhi | collected 2017-02-21 ... | reverse complement strand
GCCAGCCGCGCGGCCGGCAGCACCAGCGAGGCACGGGCGCGCAGCACTTCGGCCTCGGTCTGGCCCGACAGCTGCAGGGCCATCAGCTTGACCAGCGCCAGCGAATCCGCAGGCTGCCAGGCGGCGATTTCGTTGGAAAACAGAAAGAACTCCGGCGCCCCGCGCCCTCGTGCGCCTTCGTTCACCTGTTCGATCCAGGCATTTACCCCGGCCGAATAGGCCTCCAGCACTGTTCGGGTCTCGGGCGGCTGCACCGCAGCCGAGGCCACCGCCAGCCCATAGAGGTCCAGCCGGCGCATCAACTCGTCCACCGGCAGCACCCGCTCGCCAAAGACCTCGGCCAGCCGCCCCTGCGCCGCTCGCCGCAACTGCACCATCTGCCACAGCCGGTCCTGGGCATGGGCAAACCCCAGCGCAAAGAACACATCGGCTTCGCTCTCGCCGAACACATGCGGGACATTGTCGTTCGAGCGCACGATCTCGACCGGGGCCGAAATGCCCGCCAGCGAGAAATCCTCGTCATAGTCGGGCAAGGAGCGCGTCAGGAACAGCCACAGGATGCCGCCGGCCAGCACCATCAGGGCAAGGGCCAGCAGTGTCAGGCGCATCAGCCAGCGGAACAGGGTCAACATCGGGGGCCTCGGATCACGCGGGCCGCCTTGACGGCGGCATCGGCATGGTTCCTAGTCGATCACGACAGGATCGGCAATCGCGCGGAGGGCGACATGGCACGGGTGGCATTTCTGGGTCTGGGGGTGATGGGCGCACCGATGGCAGGGCATCTTGCGGCCAAGGGGCATCAGGTGACGGTCTGGAATCGCAGCCCCGCCAAGGCCGAGGCCTGGGCCGCGCGCCATCCCGGCCAGGTCGCTGCCACCGCTGCCGAGGCCGCCCACGGTGCCGAATTCGTGATGGCCTGTGTCGGCAATGACGACGATCTGCGCGAGGTCTGCCTCGGCCCGCAAGGCGCCTTTGCCGGCATGCGCGAAGAGGCGGTGTTTGTCGATCACACCACGGTTTCCGCCCGCGTCACCCGCGAATTGTCCGAAATCGCCGCCGCCCGCGGTTTCGGCTTTGTCGATGCGCCGGTCTCGGGCGGGCAGGCAGGGGCCGAGCATGGTCAGCTGTCGATCATGTGCGGCGGCACCGAAGGCGATTACGCCCGGGCCGAGCCGGTGATGGCCGCCTATGCCAAGGCCTTCCGCCGGTTGGGCGACAGTGGCGCGGGCCAGATCGCCAAGATGATGAACCAGATCTGCATCGCCGGTCTGGTCCAGGGCCTGGCCGAGGCGCTGGCCTTTGGCCAACGCGCCGGCATGGACAGTGCGGCCGTGGTCGATGTGATCGCCCATGGCGCGGCCGGCAGCTGGCAGATGGTCAACCGCCACAAGACCATGCTGGAAGACCGCTTCGATTTCGGCTTTGCGGTCGACTGGATGCGCAAGGACCTGAAGATCTGCCTCGAGACCGCCGACGAGATCGGCGCCTCGCTGCCGGTCACCGCGCTGATCGACCAGTTCTACAAGGAGGTTCAGGCGATGGGCGGCGGGCGCAATGACACGTCCAGCCTGATCCGCCGCCTGCCACGCTGATCGCGCGGGCTTCATCATGACCCAAATACCCCCGCCGGAGGCGCAGCTTTCCATCCCGCGCCCCGGCCGGGCGTCTGGCCTGCCGCACAAACTTTTCACGTCCGGGCTTGTCACGTCCGGGCGCATGGCCAATCGGCGGGCGGGGTGCTAAGACCCGGTCATGACCCGTCTCGACATCTTCTTTGATCCCGTCTGCCCGTGGTGCCTGATCGGCAAGGCCAATCTTGACCGCGCGCTGGAGGCCCGCCCCAATCACCCCTTTGCCATCGCCTGGCACCCGTTCCGGCTGGAGCCGGACCTGCCGCGCGAGGGCGTGCCGTTAAGCGATTATCTCGATACCCGCTTCGGCTCGCGCGAGCAGGCGGTGAAGGTGATGATGGCCGCGACCCAGATGGCCGCCCGCATCGGCATCGAGATCGACTTTGCCCGCATCCCGCGCATGCCCAACACGCTGGACGCCCATCGTCTGGTGCATTGGGCCGGGATCGAGGGACGCCAAAGCCGTGTCGTCTCGCGCCTGTTGCACGCCTATTGGCGCGAGGGCCGCGACATCGGGTCTGCGGAAACGCTGATCGAGATTGCCACCCAGACCGGCATGGATGGCGATCAGGTAGGCCGTCTGCTGGCCTCCGATGCCGACACGGACGATCTGATCGCACGCGAGGCCGATGCCCGCGCCAAGGGCGTGCAATCGGTGCCGACCTTCCTTGTCGCGCAGCGCCATGTGGTATCGGGCGCCCAGCCGCCCGAATTGTGGATGCAGGTGATCGACGAGCTGACGGGTCAGCCCGAATGACAACCGATCCGCGCCGGCTGTCGCAGCCCGAGTTCATCGCGCTGATCGCGATGCTGTTTGCCACCATCGCCTTTTCCATCGACGCGATGCTGCCGGCGCTGCCGCAGATCGCAGCCGAGCTGACCCCCGCCGATCCCAACCGCGCGCAACTGATCCTGACCAGTTTCGTGCTGGGCATGGGCCTTGGCACGTTTTTGGCCGGGCCGATTTCGGATGCGCTGGGGCGCAAGCCGGTGATCGTGCTGGGCGCGGGCCTCTACATGGTGGGCGCGCTGCTGGCCTGGGCCGCACCGACGCTTGAGACGGTGCTGGCAGCCCGGCTGCTGCAGGGCCTGGGCGCCGCCGGGCCGCGGGTGGTCTCGCTGGCGATGGTGCGCGACCTCTATTCCGGGCGGCACATGGCGCGGATCATGTCCTTTGCGATGATGATCTTCACGCTGGTTCCGGCGCTGGCGCCGTTGGCCGGGCAAGGGATCATCGCCCTGATCGGCTGGCGCGGTATCTTTCTGGCCTTTCTGGTCTTTGCGGTGGTGGCGACCTCGTGGCTGAGCCTGCGTCAGCCCGAGACCTTGGCCAAGACTGCCCGCCGTCCGCTGCATCCCGCCGTGCTGCTGCGGGCGGTGGCCGAGGTGCTGACCAACCGTCAGGTAGTGATGGCCATGGTGGTGCAGACGCTGATCTTTGCCTGCCTGTTCGGCACGATCTCGTCGACGCAGCAGATCTTTGACGTGCATTTCGGGCGCGGGGCCGAATTTCCGCTGTGGTTTGCGCTGATCGCGCTGTGTTCGGGCAGCGCCTCGCTGATCAACGCGGCGCTGGTGGTGCGGCTGGGGATGCGGTTTCTGGTCTCGGTCACGCTGGCGGTCGAGGCGCTGCTGACCGCGCTTTATGCGCTGACCCTGATCGCCGGTGGCCTGCCCGAGGGGCTGGCCTTCGCGCTGTTCGTGATCTGGGCGATCTCGGTCTTCATGATGGCGGGGCTGGTGCTGGGCAACCTGAACGCGCTGGCGATGGAGCCGATGGGGCATATTGCCGGCATGGCGGCCTCGGTCACGGGCTCGTTGGCGACCGTCGCCTCGGTGATGATCGCGGCGCCGCTGGGCCTGGCCTTCGACGGCACGCCGCGACCCCTGGTGATCGGCGTCACGGCACTGGCGGCCGCGGGCTTTGTGCTGATGCGCTGGATGCCCCGGCGCGGCTGATCGCAAGAGGTGTCGGCGCGCACAGCAAAGCAACCAGGACGCGACAATTTACCAATCTGGCCACAATGCGGCCCCAAAGCCTTGGCACTCAGGCAATTGACCGTTCTGATTGTCAGCTTACAGGAGCCATCATGACCACCCATACCATGACCGCCTACCGCGTCACCACGGGCGGAAGCCCCAGCGTGACCGCGACCACCTTTGACATTGTTGCCACCGGTGCGGGCTATTCGTTCCGCTACACGATGGACGCACCGTCGGACACCGCATTCTCGTCGATCACCGCCACGACGGAATCGGGCCGCCTGCAATCCATGACCGTCAACGGGCAGCACGTCTCGCTCAGCGATCACGCTGAAGTGGCCGAGGTCAGCTGGACCTCTGCGGGGCCGGACAGCACCGTCATCAACCACAAGACCATGGTCATGCGCATCGATCTGGGCGAGCCTGGCGCCTACTATCTGGTGCCGATCGGTGGCGACGAAATCCCCGCCTTCGCCTCGGTCGCCGATCTGGCGGCCTGGGAGCTGTCGCTCACCGGAGTCGATTCCAACCTGCCGGTCAACTATGGAAACATGGTGCGCCCGAATTCGGTCATCACCATTTCCGACCTGAACGCCTATGGCGTGACCACGACCCAGAATGACGTGATCACCGGCGTGGCGGGCGTCAACAACTGGTCCACCTCGGCCCTGAAACTGGAACTGGGCGCCGGCAATGATGTGGCCACCGGTCTGGCAGTGCGGGACTTCATCGACGGCGGCGTCGGCGCGGATCTGATCAACGGGATCGGCGGCAATGACGTGCTGACCGGCCATGACGGCAATGACACGCTGAATGGCGGCCTTGGCGATGACTACCTGAACGGCGGTCGCCACAATGACGTGCTGAATGGCGGTGACGGCGCTGACAACATCAATGGCGGTGGCGGCAATGACGTCATCGACGGCGGCACCGGCAATGACCGGATCGATGCCTCCTACGGCAATGACACCGTGACGGGCGGCGCTGGCGCGGACAACATTCTGGGCAACGAGGGCGATGACCAGCTCAATGGCGGTGCCGACAATGACACCATCTTCGGTGGGCGAGGCAATGACATCGTCGAGGGTTCTACCGGGGACGACGCGCTGAATGGCGGGGTGGGCAACGATCTGGTCAATGGCGGCGCGGGCAATGACCGCCTGACCGGTTATTGGGGTGCCGACAACTTCCAGTTTGGCGCGGGTTACGGCCAGGATGTGGTGACCGACTTCGTCAACGACATCGATACGCTGCTGATCGACGACAACCTGGGCGTCGCATCGGTTGCCGATGTGCTGGCGCTGGCGACGCAGGTTGGCCGGAATGTCGTGATCGAGTTCAGCGAGACCAATATCCTGACCGTCAACAACACCCGCATCGCGCTGCTGGCGGATGATATCTCGATCATCTGATCCGGGTTGGCGCAAACCGGAAAGGCCCTCGCGCAAGCGGGGGCCTTTTGCTTTTCCGGCCCGCACTGCGCTGCGGCGCGGAAGGGTCTTGTGCCGATGTCAGGCGGCCAGCGGCAGGATTTAGGGGGGCGTGCGGATCGACTTTGGCGATGGCCGCATGCTGAAGATCCCAAGTCCCGCAGCATCCTGCATTGCCGTTCATATATTTCGGATCGAGGGCGCAGGGCCGGGCACGCGTGACAGCAGCCCAACCCCTGTGACGGTAGGCCCGTTGCCCACTGCTCTAGCGCCCGCCCTTGTAAGGCGGGATCTTGCGGGCCGAGGCAAAGCGACCCGCGGCGCCCGGCCGTGGCATCGGCTTTGCACCGGTGGGTTTGGCCGGGGCAGGCGGCGGCGGGACGGCCGCGCCGGGCACCGAGGCGGCCCGCGCGGGCGCGCCGGGTTTCACCACCTTTTCCGCCAGATCGCGGGCCACCGCAAAGGCACCCTTGATCCGGTCGCCCTCGGTCGCCCATTCGGCGCTGACCGCGACCTTGTTGCCTTGCACCTTGGCCGCGCCACCCTGTGCCTGCAAAAACTCGACCAGCCCGGCGGGATTGGCGAATTTGTCGCCCCAGAACTGCACGGTCGCGCCCTTTGGCCCGGCGTCCAGCCGCGAGATCCCCGCCTTCTTGCACATCGCCTTGATGCGCACGACCAGCATCAGCGTGTTCACCTCGCGCGGCAGCGGGCCGAACCGGTCGATCAGCTCGGCGGCAAAACCCTCCAGCTCGACCTTGGTGGTCAGCCCCGAAAGGCGGCGATAAAGTCCCAGCCGGATGTCCAGATCCGGCACATAATCATCCGGGATCAGCACCGGCACACCGAGGTTGATCTGCGGCGACCAGTCCTCGTCGGCGGCGGTCAGCCCGCCCAACTCGCCCGACTTCAGCTTGGCGATCGTCTCTTCCAGCATGTGCTGGTACAGCTCGTAGCCGACTTCCTTGATATGGCCGGATTGCTCTTCGCCCAGCAGATTGCCCGCGCCGCGCAGATCGAGGTCATGCGAAGCCAGGTTGAACCCGGCGCCCAGACTGTCCAGAGAACCCAGCAATTTCAACCGCTTGACGGCCTGCGGCGTCAGCGCCTGCCGCGGCCGGGTGGTCAGATAGGCATAGGCGCGGGTCTTCGATCGGCCCACGCGGCCCCGGATCTGATACAGCTGACTCAGGCCGAACATATCCGCCCGCCAGACGATCATGGTATTGGCGGTGGGGATGTCCAACCCGCTTTCGACGATGGTCGTGGCCAGCAGCACGTCATATTTGCCATCATAGAAATCGTTCATCCGCTCATCCAGATCGGATGCCGCAAGCTGGCCGTGGGCGATGACGTAGCGCACCTCGGGGACGTGGGTTTTCAGGAACTCCTCGATCTCGGGCAGGTCGGCCAGACGCGGGACGACAAAGAACGACTGCCCGCCGCGATAGCGTTCGCGCAGCAGCGCCTCGCGGATGGTCAGCGTGTCGAATTCCGACACATAGGTGCGGATCGCCAGACGATCGACCGGGGGCGTGGCGATGATCGACAGATCGCGCACCCCGGTCAGCGACAGTTGCAGGGTGCGCGGGATCGGCGTCGCGGTCAGGGTCAGCACGTGGACCTCGGCGCGCATCTCTTTCAGCCGTTCCTTGTGGCTGACGCCAAAATGCTGTTCCTCGTCGATGATCAGCAGGCCGAGGTTCTTGATCTTCACCGCCTTGGCCAGCAGCGCATGGGTGCCGACGACGATATCCACCGTGCCATCGGCCAGACCGGCGCGCGTGGCCGCAGCCTCCTTGGCGGACACAAACCGCGACAGCGGCTTGACGTTGATCGGAAAGCCGCGAAAGCGTTCGGCAAAGCTGCGGTAATGCTGGCGGGCCAGCAGGGTGGTGGGGCAGATCACCGCGACCTGCATGCCCGACATCGCGGCCAGAAACGCCGCGCGCATCGCCACTTCGGTCTTGCCAAAGCCCACATCGCCCACGATCAGCCGGTCCATAGGCCGCCCGGCCTCGAGGTCAGAGACCACATCGGCAATGGCCGAAAGCTGGTCGTCGGTCTCGGTCCAGGGAAAGCGGGCGGCGAAGGCCTCCCACATGCCATGCGGGGCCTCAAGGATCGGGGCCGCGCGCAAGAGCCGCTCGGCCGCGACCCGCATCAAACGGTCGGCGATCTCGCGGATGCGCTCTTTCAGGCGGGCCTTCTTGGCCTGCCAGGCGCCACCGCCCAGCCGGTCCAGCAGCCCTTCCTCATGGCCGTAACGGCTGAGCAACTCGATATTCTCGACCGGCAGATACAGCTTGGCGTCATCGGCATAGACCAGATGCACATATTCGTGCGGGGGGCCGGGCTTGTTGGCGGGCGGCAGCGGCACGCGCAGGGTTTCCAGTCCGATGAACCGGCCCACGCCATGTTCGACATGCACCACCAGATCGCCGGGCGACAGGCCGCCCAGATCCTGAATGAAGTTCTCGGCCTTGCGCTTGCGCCTGGGGCGGGCGGCCAGACGGTCGCCCAGCACGTCCTGTTCGGAAATCACCGTCAGGCCCGGCGCCTCGAACCCCGACTCCAGCGCCCATATGCCCAGAAACAGCCCGCCCTTGCCCTCGGGGATGGCGCGGGCATCGGCCACCTCGGTCGCGGCCAGACCCTGATCCTCCAGCAACCCGCGCAGACGTTCCCGCGCGCCCTCGGACCAGCTGGCAATCAGCACCTGCGATCCTTCACGCATCGCGCGAAGATGTTGAGCCAAGGCTTCAAAAAGATTGACATTTTCCTGATGGCGTTCGGGTGCGAAGCTGCGGCCTGCGCGACCACCGGCATCCAGAACGCCCGGTCCCGGCGGCTGGCGGTTGGGCGAGAACTGGATGACCCGCCGCCCGCGCAAGACCTCGGCGAACCGATCGGGGTCCAGATAGAGGCCGCCGGGCGGGCTGGGCTTGTAGACCGTGTCCATCCGCCCCTTGTGCGCCATCGCCTCGCGCCGGGCGTCATACTGGTCGGCGATGCCTTCCCAGCGGCTGTCCAGCGCCGGCAGGCCCTGATCGTCCAGCGTCACCGTGGCGTCGGGCAGATAGGAGAACAGCGGCTCCAGCCGGTCATGGAAGAAGGGCAGCCAATGCTCCATCCCCTGATGCTTGCGCCCGGCGCTGACCGCCTCATAAAGCGGATCGTCGGTGCCGGCCGCGCCGAACTCCAGCCGGTAATTCTGGCGAAAGCGCACGATCGAGGCCTCGTCGAGGATCACCTCGGACACCGGGGCGATCTCGATGAAACTCAGCTTGTCGGTGGTGCGCTGGGTTTCGGCGTCAAACCGGCGGATGCCATCCAGCACATCGCCAAAGAAGTCCAGCCGCACCGGACCTTGCGGTCCCGGCGGGTAGATATCGACGATCCCGCCGCGAAAGGCGCAGTCGCCGGGCTCGGCCACGGTCGGCACCGGGGTAAAGCCCATCCGCGCCAGAAAGCTGCGCAAGCCCGCCTCATCCACCCGATTGCCGACCTGCGCGCGAAAGCTGGAGGCCGCCACCACATCGCGCGCCGGCACCTGCTGCATCGCCGCCGAGACGGTCGGGATCAGCACAAAGGCGCCCGGCACCCCATGGGCCAAGGCGGCCAGCGTCGCCATCCGCCGCGCGGCCGTATCGGGATTGGGCGAGACGCGGTCATAGGGCAGGCAATCCCAGGCCGGGAAATCCAGCACCACCACCTGCGGGGCCAGAAAGGCCAGCGCCGCGCGCATCGCCTCGGCCCGCTTGTCGTCGCGGGCGATGTGGATGACGGGGCGGCCCTTTTCCAGCTCGCGCGCCAGCAGTTTCGCGTCAAAGCCTTCGGGCGCGCCGCCCATGATGATGCGCAGATTGTCCATGCGGACGGTTTTGGCCCCCTGCGCCCAAAGGTCAAGGGGGCGCGTGGCTCAGATCGGGCCGATGCGCAGATTGACCCACATCCCCCACATGGTGGTGGCCAGGATCGCCACCATCCCCAACCCCTGAACCGACAGCCGCAGCATCATCAGCCGGTGGATCAGGGGCGCGCCGTGGTTTTCGCCGGACGCGATGCGATGGGCCGCGCGCAGCGTCAGCCCGCTTGCCAGCACCATCGGAAACATCAGGCAGAACAAGGCCTGTGCAAATTCGATCCCGTAGCCGAAGCCCAGAATCGCCAGCCCGGTCAGCAGAAAGGCCAGAATCCCGGCCATCCATGCCCCGGAAATCTGGCTGATGTGCAGCATCCGGTTAACCGAGACCCGGGCCATCGCCTCAAGATCGTCCTGCGCGCTGCCGCCCTTGCGCCGCGCGCGCTGGATCAGATCGAAGGGCACGCCCAGCGGCCAGTGGCTGGCCATCGACCACTGCACCGCCAGCACGATCCAGAACCACAGGTTCGAGAAGGAGCGCAGGTCGATGATTTCGGTCAGGATGGCATAGATTTCCACGGCCGGCCCTTCTGGATGCTGCCGGATCACCGCCGGCCCTGCGGCATTCCTAGCCTTGCGGGCGCGGCTTTTCCATGGCAGGCAGAAAAAAATCCGCGCCGTCCGCCACGGGGCATGCGCGCCGCCAGACCCGCAAGATCTGAGGGATCAAGCCCATGCTGCCAATCTCTGCCCCTTATCCCGCCACCCGCTTTCGCCGCCTGCGCCGCACCGATGCGCTGCGCCGTCTGGTCGAGGAGGTGCAACTGTCGGTCAACGATCTGATCTGGCCGCTGTTCATCCGCGATGGCGAGGGCATCCGCGAGGATATCGCCTCGATGCCGGGCGTGGCGCGTCTCAGCCTCGACAATCTGCTGCGCACCGCCGAGGAGGCGCTGCAATTGGGCATTCCGGCGATCTGCCTGTTTCCCTACACCGATCCGTCGGTCAAGACCGCGACCTGCGAAGAGGCCTGGAACCCCGACAACCTGACCAACCGCGCGCTGCGCGCGCTGAAGGCTCGGTTTCCGGAGCTGGCGGTGATGACCGATGTGGCGCTGGACCCCTATAACGCCCATGGCCATGACGGGCTGGTCGAGGATGGCGTGATCCTGAACGACGAGACGGTCGAGGCGCTGGTGAAGATGGCGCTGGTGCAGGCCGATTGCGGGGCGGATATCATCGGCCCGTCGGACATGATGGACGGGCGGATCGGCGCGATCCGGCAGGCGTTGGAGGTTGCGGGGCATCAGGGCGTGTCGATCCTGTCCTATTCCGCCAAATATGCCAGCGCCTTCTACGGCCCGTTCCGCGATGCGGTGGGGGCGTCCGGCGCGCTGAAGGGCGACAAGAAGACCTATCAGATGAACCCCGGCAACCGCGACGAGGCGCTGCGCCTGATCGGCCGCGATCTGGCCGAAGGGGCGGATATGGTCATGGTCAAGCCGGGCATGCCCTATCTGGACATCTGCCACCGGGTCAAGGACGCCTTCGGCGTGCCGACCTTTGCCTATCAGGTGTCGGGCGAATACGCGATGATCATGGGCGCGGCCGAGCGGGGCTGGATCAAGGGCGATGCGGCCATGGTCGAAAGCCTGCTGGCCTTCAAGCGGGCGGGGTGCGACGGGGTGCTGACCTATTTCGCGCCCAGCGTGGCGCGGTTGCTGAAAGGCTGAGGCTGGCAGGCTGACGCTGAAAACCCGACGGGGCAAGGATCTGCCGCCCTTTTGGCGGCACAGGTGACAAGCCGCGACAAAGCCGCTAACCTGCGGCAAAAGGGCACCGACAGAGTGCCGGTCAAGGTGTGAGGCGAAGATGCGGGCAGTTTCGAGAAGACATTTCCTGACGGTATCGGCGGCGGGCCTCGGCCTTGCGGCCTGCGGCAATGGCGTGGGCGGGCGTGGCGCCGCCACCATCGACGCGCGGGTGAACGAGACCCGCGACTACCTGCGCTCGACCTATCCCGGGACGCAGGAACTGGCCTCAAAATCCTTCGGCATCCTTTATATGCCGCTGTTGACCGAGGCGGGCTTCGGCATCGGCGGGGCCTATGGGCGCGGCGCATTGCGGATCAATGACGTGACGGTGGATTATTACTCGGCCGCCAAGGCCACGATCGGCTTCCAGATCGGCGCGCAGCAATATGCCCATGCGCTGTTCTTCATGACCCAGGACGCGCTGACCGACTTCCGCCGCTCCAAGGGCTGGGCCGCGGGCGCGGATATCCGCTATGCCACGCCGGACAAGGGCGCCTCGCTGGGCAAGGAGACGACCGAGCTTGATCCCGTGGTGGCGATGGTCTTTGGCCAATCGGGCCTGATCGCCGGGGCCACGCTGTCGGGCACCAAATACACCCGCATCATCCCCTGACATGCAAAACCCCGCCGGACGGCCGGCGGGGATTGCGGTTTCGGGAAGGGCATCTCGGGCCTGCCGTATGGCCGATCATGCGGCGAGGCGGGCCTTCCAGATACGGTTGTTGTCCTGCGCGGCCTCGCTGAGCGCCATTTCCAGCGCGGCAAAGGACAGTGGCGCGCGCAGCGAGGCGTCGCACAGAAACAACCGCTCGGTGCCGTAATCGTCCAGCAGGAAATCGTGTGAGACCAGGATCACCACGAGGTCGGGTCTGACCTTACGCAGCGCCAGCAGCGGCTCCAGCAGCGTCTCGATCCCACCCAACCGATCGACGTCGACCACCAGGTGGGTGATGCTGCGCCGGGTGATCGAGGCGGTGAAGGCACAGTCCGCATCCGCTTCCCATATGACCTGCGCGCCATTTCCACGCAGCCAGCCGGCTGCCCGACCCAGCGCGCCCGAGATGGGGCCCGCCAGCAGTGCGTCGCCCATTTCTTCCATATCCAGCGCCAGAAATGCCGGGACCGAGGGGCAGGCGACTGCATGAGACGCGGCTTTCGCACCGGAATAGGCCGTTTGCAGCCAGTTCCCGACCGTTGCAATCGCGTTGGCCAACTGCGGCAGGCGCATTACCTTGTCAACGGTCATATGGACTATCCTTCTGATAGAACTTTCTCTCAGTATCGGCACTGGCGGGACCGCAGGAAACCTATCTGCAGTGCTTGCGCAAAATCCTATGCTTGCGGACTATCTTTTGAAGCATCATGCTGACCGAAAGAGAAAATGCGACGTTGAGATACCGGCGTTAGTTCGATCTTTTAACTTTCAGTCTTCCATTTTCATCAGTGTCTGTTGATCTGTCTCATCGATCGCGTATCTGGTTCGTTGTGTTCCTTTCCATCTCACAGTGGTTTCCATGTCCACCGGCCGGAGGATTTGCCATTACCTCGTCTCGTTCAGAAATCGCGAACGGCCCTTTGATGCGCCGTCGCCCCCTCCGATGACCGGCTGGTCGCGCATCGCGCGCGCGGTGTCATCTGATGGCTGAGGCAGATAGCAAGGGTGGGATGTCTACGTTCCACGCTGGTTTCTGGCGGCGGTCGGTTGTTTTGCGCG
>ERZ1645187.3842-NODE-3842-length-12438-cov-49.349996_pt1 | contig 12438 bp, 9 predicted proteins | sample MGYA00575352_ERZ1645187 | MGnify/ENA primary metagenome ERZ1645187 (study PRJEB40837, sample SAMN11349314) | freshwater sediment metagenome | isolation source: river sediment | host: Sediment | place: India: Wazaribad , New Delhi | collected 2017-02-21 ... | reverse complement strand
GCCGCAGCCGCCGCGGCATGATGATCGAGCTCGCCGTGCGCGACTGGGCGCGCCGTGACGCCGAGGCGGGCGCGATCGTGGCCGAGGTTGACGATGTCCGCCTGCGCTGCGCGCGCGACCTCTTCCTTGCCTGCGGCGTACCGATGGAAGAGGCCTCCAGCCGCTGCATGCTGCTCTACGCCTATGTCTTCGGTGTGTCGCTGATGATCTACGAGAAGTTCGACCGCGACGTCGCGCGTCTCAAGCGTGACATCGCAGACCTGATCGCGCGCTCCTGCGCCGTCGGCACTACTGGCGCCGCGGCAGCCTGAGTCTCAGTGCGGCTGCCAGCCACCGAGCGTCTCCATCAGGTTGAGCCCGGTCTTCTCGATCACCTCCTCCACGTCGATTCGACGCAGCTCAGCGAGAATCCGCGCGTACCGTGCCAGGTTCTGCGGCAGGTTGCGCTCGCCGCGCGCCCACGCCGGCGGGATGTCCGGCGCGTCGGTTTCCAGCACGATGGATTCCAGCGGCAGGCTGCGCGCGAGCTCGCGGATGCGAGTCGAGCCCTCGTAGCTCATCGCACCGCCAAAACCGAGCCGGAAGCCGAGCGCGATGAAGGTATCGGCCTGCTGGCGACTGCCATTGAAGGCGTGGGCGATGCCACCGCACACCCGAGCCCGGCGCAGTTCGCGCAGGATCGGGTCGATCGCGCGCCGCACGTGCAGGATCACGGGCAGCCCGTGGCGGCGCGCCAGTCCGAGCTGCGCAATGAAGAACCGCAACTGGCGCTCGCGATCGACCTCGACGGCAAAGTGATCGAGGCCGATCTCGCCGACGGCTCGCGCAGCGCGTTCGGCGAGCAGCTCGTCCAGCCGATCGAGGTCGTCCTCCCGCGCCTGCATCACGTACAGCGGATGGATGCCGAGCGCCGGACAGACATCCGCGCGCGCCGCGGCGAGCGCGAGCACGGCGTCGCAGCTCGCGCGATCGACCGCCGGCACGACGAAGCCCCGCACCCCCGCAGCACGCGCGGCCTCGATCACCACCGCGCGGTCGGGCGCGAACTCGGCGGCGTCGAGGTGGATGTGGGAGTCGATCAGCATCGCCGGCACGACCGCGGGCTTGCGGCGCTCAGCGCCCCTTGAACTCGGGCTTGCGCTTGGCGATGAAGGCGTCGATGCCTTCGGCCGCATCCTCGCACATCGCGTTGCAGGCCATGGTCTCGGCCGCCATCTGGTAGGCCGCATCCAGCCCCATCTCGAGCTGCTTGTAGAACATCTGCTTGCCCATGCGGATCGCCGCCGGCGACTTGGACAGGATGGACGCGGCCAGGCGGCCGACCTCGGCGTCGAGCTCGTCGGCGGGCACCACGCGATTCACCAGCCCGCGGCGCTGCGCCTCGTGCGCGTCGATGAAGTCTCCGGTGACGAGCATCTCGAAGGCCTCCTTGCGCCCCATGTTGCGGGCAAGGCCGACGCTCGGCGTGGCGCAGAACAGCCCGACATTGATGCCCGACACCGCGAAGCGGGCGTGGTCCGCCGCCACGGCGAGGTCGCACATCGACACCAGCTGGCAGCCCGCGGCGGTGGCGATGCTGTGCACCCGCGCGATCACCGGCTGCGGCAGCTCGGTGAGCTTCATCATGAACTTGCCGCACAGGCGGAACAGACGCTGCTGGAAGTCCAGCGTATGGTTGCCGCGCATCTCCTTGAGGTCGTGCCCGGCGCAGAAGGCCTTGCCCTCGCCGGCGATGACCACGACGCGCACCGTCGCGTCGCGCGCGATCTCGTCCACTGCGGCAATCAGCGCCTCGAGCATCTCGAAAGAGAGCGCGTTGAACTGCTGCGGACGGTTCAGGGTGAGCGTGGTCACGCCGCCGGCGTCCTCGCGGCGCAGGATGGGGGGGTCGGCGTCGTGGCGGGTTTCGGCGTTCATCGTTCTCTCTCCTTCGGGATTCGTCTTGGCGTGGCTCATGCAGCCACGGGCGGCAACGTTAACGTCAACGGGCTCGCCACGCCAGCGCTTCGAACGCTCGCCCCCCAGCGGACGATTTTGCATGCGCTGAACTCCGGCGTGAGAAAACGCACATGCAGGCGGCTCGCATCAGGCCAGACTGCGACGTGGAGCCACGGACAAGAACCCGAACGAAGGGAGTGACGGCGCTTGAACCTGAGAACTCGTTTTCTCCTGCTCATTTCCGCGCTGATCGTGGTCGGGTCGGTATTGGCATGGGCTGTCTTCCACCATGTGGCAAGGCAGATCGTCGTCCAGTGGGGACAACGGGTGGCGGAGATCCAGGTGCGCTACGACCGCGCACGCCTCCTTCAGCCGCTGGAGCGCGAGATCGCCCTGGCCCGCCAGATGGCCGACTCGCTCGTGCTCAAGCGCTGGGCCCGCATGCCGAAGGATCCGGCCCTGGAAACCGAGGCGGTCCGCGAAATGGAGAGCTTCCGGCGCAATTTCAGCTCCGGCAACTACTTCGTCGCCCTGCGCGCATCCGGGGCCTATTACCACAACAACGCCGAGAACGAGTTCGCCGGGCGTCAGCTGCGCTACCACCTGGACCCCGCCAAACCGGCAGACGCCTGGTTCTACAAGCTGATCGAGGTCGGACGCGACTTCCATCTCAACGTCAATCCGGACGCTCAGCTGGGCGTCACCAAGCTGTGGATCGACGTGCTGATCCTCGACGGCGACGAGGTCTTGGGCGTTGTCGGCACCGGCATCGAGCTGGCCCGCTTTCTGGACGAGATCGTGGACCTGCACCAGGCCGGGGTCAGCACGCTGTTCGTCGACCTGTCCGGGGCGATCCAGCTCCATCGTGACGCGAAGCTCATCGATTTCGCCAGCCTGGTCAAACCGGAGGGGCAGAAGAGCCTGGTATTCCAGCTCCTCGACCGCGAGGCGGACCGCGCCGAGCTGCGCGAGACGATGACCGCCCTGGCGGCCTCGGGCGACGGCGTGCCGCGGGTGCTGAACCGCTTCGTCGAGTCCGACGGGCGACGGACCCTGCTGGGCATCGCCTTCGTGCCCGAGATCGGCTGGTACGAGATCACCCTGCTCGACCTCGACGTGCTGATGCCGGTCGCAGCCTTCACCCCGGTCGCGGTCGGCTTCATCCTTACCCTGCTGGTCGCGCTCGTCCTCGTCCATCTGCTGCTGCGCCGCCTGATCCTCGACCCGCTCGGCAGGCTGGAGCAGGCCATGCTGCGGGTACGCGACGGCGACCTCAGCCCCGCGCCGCTGCCGCAGACGCGCGGGGAGATCGGCCGCCTGACCCAGCACTTCGACGCGATGGCAGGCGCGATCCGCGCGCACACGGCCGAGCTCGAGGCAAAGGTGCGGGAGCGCACCGACGCCCTGCACCGCCTGGCGCGCATCGATCCGCTCACCGGCCTGACCAATCGCCGCGGCATGACCGAGCTGCTGGAGGCCGAGATCACCCGTGCCGAGCGCCAGGGCAGCCGCTTCGGCCTGTTGTGGCTGGACGTCGATCACTTCAAGGAGATCAACGACCGCCGCGGACACGGCGTCGGCGACAAGGCGCTCACGACGCTGGCGCGCATGCTGGAGGGCTGCCTGCGACCCTATGACCGCGGCGCGCGCTGGGGCGGCGACGAGTTCCTCGTGCTGTTGTCGCCATGCGACGGCGCCACGCTCGAGGCGATCGCGCAGCGCGTCCGCGCCGACATCGAGCGCGGCAGCGCCGCGAGCGGCGAGACCTTCACGGTCACCGTCGGTGCGTGCCTGGCCGAGCCGGGCGAGACGCCGGGCACGGTGCTGCAACGCGCCGACGAGGCGCTCTATCGCGCCAAGCAGGCGGGCCGTAACCGGGTCGTGATCGCTCCACACTGATCGGCATGCGGTATTCGCGACGCGGCGATGGAAGCCGCCTTCGGCGCGTCGTCCACGCCCGCACCGAGCGCCTCAGCGCCGGCAGTGGCCCACGCCGGCGAGTCCGCCCGGCAGCGTCCGATCGGTATCGGCCAGCCACTGCGCGACTTCATCCGCCAGTCGCCCAGCGGCGGCGCGGAAGGCGCTGGCACCTCCGCTCGCGTCCGCCGTCGGCGCGGGTTCCAGCACGGTAAGGGCCGCGCTGGCCAAGGGCTTGCCCCCACGCACGGGCAGCAGCGCGAAGCGCGCCACCAGGCGCGCCTCGCTGCGATCGCCGCCATGGAAGACCTGCTCGAACTCGTCGAGCTGCACCTGCAAGCGGCAACCTCCCCCCTCGCCGGCCCCCAGCGCGCGTTCAAGCACGAGCGCAAGCATGGCCGGCGGCTGCGCCGCCCAGCGATTGTCGGCGTAGGCGCGGCGGCGGCCGGGATCGCCGCGAACGTCGCGGTAATGCATCGCCGTGACCTGCAGCCAGGCAGGCGCGGACACCGTGACCCTCGCCGGAGCGAGTGCGTTCGCGAGCGACCCGCGTTCCCCGGTGCCAAGGTCGTAGGTTGCGGCGACCGGCGGGCGCTCCGGAAACACCTGGCAGCCGGCGAGCAGCAGCGCGGCTGCCACACCGGCAGCCCATTCCGCCAAGCGACGACGGCCATCGCGCGACGCTGGCGGCGTGTATTCCTCTCGCGTGCTCATCTGTCGCCCTCGGCGAAACCCTCGTGACCTGCCTCGCCCGGCCCCGGCCGAGGGCGGCCCCGCCCGGTGAGCAAGAGCTGCGGCGAGGCGTCGAGCTCCTCGACCAGGTGGCCGAAACGCTGCGACGTGGTGGTCAGCTCGTCGAGCAGGGCGTCGAGCTGCGGCAGCGTGCGCTCGACGAGGTCCTCGCCTGCAGCGCCCACACCCTGCTCCAGTCGTGCGCTCGCCTGGTCGATGCGTGCGATCAGGCGGCGCAGTTCGGCCACCGCCGGCGCGGCTTCGGCCGAGCCGCGCTCGAGATTGGCGAGAAGGCCGCTGATGCGGGCGATGTTGGCTGCGCTCAGCGTGGCGCGCAGCGCGGTGAGTGTGGCCGGAAGCTCGGTCATGCCGCGGTCCACGCCCGCTGCGGCCGACTCGAGGCTGGCCAGCAAACCCTGCAGGCGCTCGATCGTGCGCTCGTCGGCGAGACGCGCCAGGCGCTCGCCGAGCACCGTAAATTGGTCGAGGGCGGCCAGTGCGCGCCCCGAGAGCTGTTCCACCAAGCCGGCCCGTAGCGCGATCCGCGGCGCCTCGCCGTCGGCAGCGAACAAGGGCCTGCGGTCATCGCCGCGATCGTCGAGTTGCACGAAGGCGAGACCGGTCACACCCAGCGTGCCGAGCGTCGCGGTGGTGCCCTGCGTCAGGGGCAGGTCGGCCGGAACGACGATGCTCACCAGCAGCGTACGCAGGTCCGCAGGGTCGATGCCAATCGCGCGCACGCGCCCGGCAGCCATGCCGCGGTAGCGTACGCGCGACTGCTCGCCGAGTCCGTTGATGTCGCCGCGCGCCTCGAGCACAAGCTCGCGCATCGGTACGCGCTGGTCGGAGAACCACCAGATCGCGAACACGATGCCGGCGCCCAGCATGATTGCGAACAGCCCGGCGGCGAGCGCGTGGGCTCGGTTTTCCATGGTTCAGCCTGCTCCTGCGCCGTGCGAGTGGCTGCGGCGCGCCTGCAGCCCGCGGAAGAGGCGGGCGACGAAGGGGTGGTCGAGGGCGAGCGTATCCTCGAGCGAGGCATGGCTGACGATGCGGCCCTCGGCGAGCACCGCCACGCTCGTGGCCATCTGCGCCAGTGTATCGAGATCGTGGGTCACCAGCACCACGGTGAGACCGAGCTCGCGGTGCAGCGCGCGGATCAGTCGGATGAAGCTTGCGCTGCGGTCGGGGTCCAGCCCGGCGGTGGGCTCGTCGAGCAGCAGCAACTCGGGCTCGAGCGCGAGCGCACGTGCGAGCGCCACGCGCTTGACCATCCCGCCCGAGAGCTCGGCCGGCATCAGCAGCGCATGCGCCGGCTCCATCTCCACCATCTCCAGCTTGAGCGCGACCAGGCGGTCGATCTCCCGGGGGCTCATCATGCCCAGCTCACGCAGCGGAAAGGCGATGTTCTGCGCCACGCTGAAGGCCGAGAACAGCGCCCCATGCTGGAACAGCACGCCCATGCGGCGCTGGCGGGCGAGCCGTCGAGGCGCCCCGCCCGCGTCGAGGGCCTCGCCGAACACCTCGACGCGGCCCGCGGCGGGCCGCGTCAGGCCGATGACGTGGCGCAACAGCGTGGTCTTGCCGCTGCCCGAGCCCCCCACCAGGGCGACGATCTCGCCGGCGCGGATGGAAAGGTCCAGCCCCTCGTGCACGACATTGCGCCCGAAGCGGGTGACAATGCCCTCGACGCGTACCACCGGGGCGTTCGTCAACGGCGCACTCACACCGGCAGCCCGATCGAGCGCGTGGCAATCGCGAACAATGCGTCGGCCAGGATCACCACCGTGATCGCCGACACCACCGAGGCGGTGGTGTTGGCCGACAGGCTCTCGGTATCCGGCCTCACCCGCAGGCCGAAATGACAGGCGACGAGCGCGATCAGGAAGCCGAACACGGCACCCTTGGCCAGCCCGATGTACAGGTTGGCGACCGGCACCGCACCGGGCAAGGCCTGCAGGAAGAAGTGCAGGCCGATATCGAGCTCCACCCAGGCGGACACCCACCCGCCGAGGAGCGCGAGCGCCGAAATCCATAGCACCAGCAGCGGCATCGCCAGCACCAGGGCGACCACCTTGGGCAGGACCAGGCGCAGGCCGCGTGAAACACCCATCGCCGCGAGCGCGTCGATCTCCTCGGTCACCCGCATCACGCCGAGCTGCGCGGTCATCGCCGAACCCGAGCGCCCCGCGACGAGGACCGAAACCAGCACCGGACCCAGTTCGCGAATGATGCCCATGCCGAGGATGTTGACGATGAACGCGTCTGCGCCAAAGGTGCGCAGCTGCAGCGCCGACAGATAGGACAGCACCACTCCGATCAGAAAACCCACCAGGGCGGAGACCGGCATCGCCTTGGCACCGACCTTGAACAGGTTGGCGGAGATCTCGAGCAGGGGCCAGTCGCGCGGATGGCGCAGCAGGTGGGCGAGGTCGAGGACCAGGCGGCCGAGCAGCGCGACGAAGCCACCGAGGTGGCCGACGAAACCGAGCAGGCGCGCACCGAGCAGCGCGACCGCATCGACGGCGGAGATACGCGGCGGCATCGGCAACGCCGCCGCGGTCACCTGCCCGATGCGTCCGATGATCGCCCGCTGTGCCTCGTCGGCATCCAGCGCCACGGGCCAGCGTCCCCCCCAGGCCTGCCACAGCAACAGCGCCCCGAAGCTGTCCATGCGGCGAATCGAACGCAGCGACCAGTTCGCATCGGCAGGCACCGCGGCGAGCGCACGGCGCAAAGCGGGCAGCAGGCCGTCGAGGCCACGCAGGGTCCAGTCGCCCGCAAGGCGGATACCCGAGGCTCCTGCTACGAACACTTCGTCGAGCGCGCGCCCTGCCATCGACGCTCAGGCGGCAGAAGTTCGCAGGCTGAGCGCGCGGATGTAGAGCGCGCGCCCGAGTCCTTGCCACTGGCGCTGCTCCTCGTCGAGCGCGGCCGCGGTGAGGGGGAGTTTCTGCAGCCAGCCCGGCGCGGCGGTGAGGCTGAAGCCGCGGCCCTCGCGGCGCAGCGTCACCGGCGGCAGGCCGCGGGCATCGCGCGCGCGATGGATCACCACCGCCAGGCGCATGCAGGCGATCAGCAGCCAGTCCACGCTGCCCGGGTCGATCGAGGCGACGCGCTCGAGCTTGCCGCGATGCGCCAGCACCAGGCGCGCCAGGCGGGCCTGGTCCATGCGCGAGAAGCCGGGCATGTCGGCGTTGCCGACGATGTAGGCGCTGTGCTTGTGGTAGCTCGAGTGCGCCACCGAGATGCCGATCTCGTGCAGCAGCGCCGCCCAGCGCAGGAAGCGATGGTCGTCGTGCTCGGGATCGGCGGTCTCGGGCTCGAGCTGCGCGAGCAGGTGGCAGGCGGTGTCGGCGACCTGCTGGGCCTGGCGCAGGTCGACCCCGTAGCGGCGTACGAAGGCGCTCACCGTGGCGTCGCGCAGGTCGTGGTGGTGGTAGCGCCCGAGCAGGTCGTAGAGCACGCCGAGGCGCAGCGCGCCTTCGGAGAACACCATGTGCTCGAGCGCGAACTCCTTGAAGATCGCGCTCATGATCGCGAAGCCGCCGAGGATCACCGGCAGGCGGTCGCCCTTGAGGCCGGCGAGGTCGATGTTGTCCAGGCTGCCGGCGCGCAGCAACAGGGCCTTGAGCTTCTCCAGGCCCTCGCGGGTGATGCCGCTCGCGGACAGGCCGTTCTGCTCGAGGATCTCGACGATCGCCTTGGCGGTGCCGCTCGAGCCCACCGCCTCCTCCCAGCCGGCCTCGCGATAGGCGGCCGAGATGGTCTGCAGCTCGCGGCGGGCGGCGAGCTCCGCTTCCTTGAAGGCGCGCTTGTCGATGCGGCCATCTGGGAAGAAGCGCAGGCTGTAGCCGACGCAGCCCATGTAGCGCGACTCGAGCAATTGCGATTCGAAGCTCTTGCCGACGATGAACTCGGTCGAACCGCCGCCGATGTCGACCACGAGTTGCTGGCGGTGCGGATCCGGGAGCGTGTGCGCGACGCCGACGTAGATCAGGCGCGCCTCCTCGCGGCCGGCGATGATCTCGATCGGGAAGCCGAGCGCGGCCTCGGCGCGGATCAGGAACTCGGGCGCGTTCTTGGCCACGCGCAGGGTGTTGGTCGCCACCGCGCGCACCCGGGTGGGCGGAAAGTCGCGCAGGCGCTCGTGGAAGCGCTGCAGGGCGGCGACGCCGCGCTGCTGCGAGGCGAGATCCAGCATCTTGTCGGGCGACAGACCGGCCGCGAGGCGCACCGCCTCCTTGAGGCCATCGAGCGGATAGATCTGGTCGTTGACGATACGGCCCACCTGCAGCCGGAAACTGTTGGAACCGAGGTCGATTGCAGCGATCAGATCTTGCATTGTGGTGTCGGCAGCTGGCACCCCGGGGCGCCGGAACCGTGGATTCTAACACCCTGCAAAAGCCTTCCGAGCCAAGCCGGCAGGGCATTTCCGGTGCCAGCGGATGGCGCTCGGGCAGTCATGAAACCGAAATGGAAATGTCACATAATCGCGAGCGAACTTCCGCGCACAGGAATCCCGAATGCACGCCGACCGCATGACCTTGACCTACCCCCCCGAACACTTCCTCAACCGCGAGCTCTCGTTGCTGCAATTCCAGCGCCGCGTGCTTGCCCAGGCCGCCGACCCGAACGTGCCGCTGCTCGAGCGCCTGCGTTTCCTGTGTATCGTTTCCAGCAACCTCGACGAATTCTTCGAGATCCGCGTCTCCGGCCTCAAGGAGCAGATCCGCATCGGCAGCCGCAAGTCGGGCGAGGACGGCATCGCGCCCGCCGAGTTGCTCGCACGCGTCAGCGACGAGGTGCACGAGATCATCTCCGAGCAGTACCAGCTGCTCAACGGCGACATCCTCCCCGCGCTGGAGAAGGAAGGCGTGGTCTTCCCGCGCCGCAGCCTGTGGACCGAGGCCCAGCGCGCGTGGATCCACGACTACTTCATGCGCGAGGTCATGCCGGTGCTGACGCCGATCGGGCTGGACCCGGCGCACCCCTTCCCGCGCGTGCTCAACAAGAGCCTGAACTTCGCCGTCGAGCTCGAGGGCCGCGACGCCTTCGGGCGCGACTCGGGCGCGGCGATCGTGCAGGCGCCGCGTGCGCTGCCGCGCGTGATCCGCCTGCCGCGCGAGCTGTGCGAGCAGGAGTACGGCTTCGTGTTCCTGTCCTCGGTGCTGCACGCCCATGTCGGCGAGCTGTTCTCGGGCATGAACGTGCTCGGCTGCTACCAGTTCCGGGTCACCCGCAACTCCGACCTCTTCGTCGACGAGGAGGAGGTCAAGGACCTGCGCACCTCGCTCAAGGGCGAGCTGCAGCAGCGCCACTTCGGCGACGCGGTGCGGCTCGAGGTGGCCGACAACTGCTCCGAGGAGATGGCGGGCTTCCTGCTCCAGCACTTCCATCTGACCCCCGACGACCTCTATCGCACGCCCGGCATCGTCAACCTGGTGCGCCTGATGCAGGTCCCCGACTGGGTCGAGCGTCCGGACCTCAAATACAGCCCCTTCGTGCCCGGTCTGCCCAAGGTGCTCGACAAGCGCCGCCAGGTGTTCACCGCGATCCGCGGTGGCGACATCCTCCTCCACCACCCCTTCCAGAGCTTCGCCCCGGTGATCGAGATGCTGCGCGCTGCGGCCGATGACCCGCAGGTGCTGGCGATCAAGATGACCGTGTACCGCACCGGCACCGACTCGGTGCTGATGGAACACCTCGCGCGCGCCGCGCAGAAGGGCAAGGAGGTCACCGTTGTGCTGGAGCTGATGGCGCGCTTCGACGAGGAGGCCAACATCACCCTGGCCAACCGCCTCGAAGAGGTCGGCGCCCACGTCGTCTATGGCGTGTTCGGCTACAAGACCCACGCCAAGCTGCTGATGATCGTGCGCCGCGAGGAAGACGGCCTGCGCCGCTACGTGCACATGGGCACCGGCAACTACCACCCGCGCACGACGCGCTTCTACACCGACTTCGGCCTGCTCACCTGCAACCAGGAGATCGGCGAGGACGTCGCGGCGGTGTTCAAGCAGCTCACCGGCCTGGGCAAGGCCACCGAGCTGCGCCACCTGTGGCAGGCGCCCTTCACCCTGCAGCCCAACGTGGTAGCGGCGATCCGACACGAGGCCGAGATCGCGCGCGAGGGTCGGCGCGGGCGGGTGATCGCGAAGATGAACGCGCTCCTCGAACCGGAGACGATCGAGGCACTCTACGAGGCCTCGCAGGCGGGCGTCGAGATCGACCTCATCGTGCGCGGCCCGTGCGCGCTGCGCCCGGGCGTGCCCGGCCTGTCGGACAACATCCGCGTGCGCTCGGTGGTCGGGCGCTTCCTCGAACACCACCGCATCTTCCACTTCCACGCCGACGGCGCCGAGCACATGTACCTGTCGAGCGCGGACTGGATGGACCGCAACTTCTTCCGCCGCATCGAGATCGCCTTCCCGGTGCTCGACCCGCGCCTCAAGCGCCGCGTCATGAAGGAAGGCCTGCGCCCCTACCTCGGCGACAACTGCCAGGCCTGGGACATGCAGCCCGACGGCAAGTACCGCCGCAAGCACCCGCGCAGCATCCGCCGCGCGGCCCAGCTCATCCTGCTGAAGGAACTTGCGGCGAGCAGCTGAAAACTTTGCCCCGCAGCCGGCACCGTCCGGAAGCGTTCCCCACCCGAAACAATCGACGCGGGGATAGCACAGCCCTACTTGCGCTGCGCGTCGATCACGCCCGGTACCTCGCGCACCAGGGTGATCGCGCGCTGCACCTGCTTGATGCCGCCGACCTCCATGGTGAAGCGCATGTAGGCGGTGCCCTTCTTGGTCAGGGTGTTGACCGCGATCACGTTGAGCTTCTCGCGCGACAGCACCTCGGAGATGTCGCGCAGCAGGCCCTGGCGGTCGCTCGCCTGGACGCTGATGTCGACCTGGTAGAGCGCGTTGCGGGTGTCGTGCGCCTTCTCGCCCCACTCGGCCGGGATCACCCGCTCGGGGTGCTTGCGCGCAAGGTCCTGGAAGTCCGCGCAGTCGACGCGGTGGATCGAGATGCCGCGACCGCGCGTCACGAAGCCTTCGATCGCGTCCGGCGGTGCAGGCTTGCAGCAGCGTGAAAGCGAGGTCATGAGCTTGCCCACGCCGTCGATGAGGATCTTGTCCTGGTTGTCACCGGAGCGGCTGCGACTGCGGCTGACGACGAACTCGGGCTCGGCCTCGGCCGCGGGCTCGGGCGCGTTGCCCTCGCGCAGCGCCGTCTGCATCGCGCGTGGCCCCACCTCGCCCCGCCCGGCGGCCAGGTACAGCGCCTCGGCGTTCTTGAAGCCCAGGCGGTCCGCCAGACCGTCGATGTTCGCCTGGCCGTGGCCGTCGCGCTGCATCTCCTTGGTGACGAAGCTGCGCCCGCGCGAGAGGATCTCCTCTTCGTCGAGCTGGGCGAAGTACTGCTTGATCTTGCTGCGCGCGCGCGAGGTGGCGACGTAGCCCTGGCGCACGTCCAGCCAGTCGCGCGAGGGGCCGCCCTCCTTGGCGGTGACGATCTCCACCGTCTGCCCGCTCTCGAGCTGGGTGTTGAGCGGGACGAGGTGGCCGTCGATCTTGGCGCCACGGCAGTGGTGGCCGACATCGGTGTGCAGGCGGTAGGCGAAGTCGATCGGCGTGGCGCCGCGCGGCAGGTCGACCACCCTGCCCTGCGGGGTCAGCACGTAGAGCGTATCGTCGAGCGAGGCGCGCTTGAGCTGCTCCACCCAGTGCGCGGCGTCGGTGACCTCGTCGCGCCACGACAGCAGGTTGCGCAGCAGCGCGATCTTCTCGTCGTAGTCGCCGCCCTGCTTGGCGCCTTCCTTGTAGCGCCAGTGCGCGGCCACGCCGAGCTCGGCGT
>ERZ1645187.3841-NODE-3841-length-12439-cov-38.472384_pt1 | contig 12439 bp, 9 predicted proteins | sample MGYA00575352_ERZ1645187 | MGnify/ENA primary metagenome ERZ1645187 (study PRJEB40837, sample SAMN11349314) | freshwater sediment metagenome | isolation source: river sediment | host: Sediment | place: India: Wazaribad , New Delhi | collected 2017-02-21 ... | reverse complement strand
CTGCTCTCGATGATCCGGCCAGGGTGGTGCAGATCGGTGCGGTGGGTCAGAACGCGTCGCTCACCTTCGACGGCACGGTGGGTCAGCGGATCCAGATGAAGGTCACCGATGCGACCACCTTCGGCAGCACCGGACTGAACTGGTTCCTGTACCGGCCGGACGGGTCACGCCCGGTCCATCTGCGCAACAACTCGCTGCTCGACACCTTCGAGCTCGACCAGACCGGGACCTGGCGGGTGGTCTTCGACCCCGACGCCGAGCTGACCGGGTCGTTCAAGTGGCGAGCCTGGACGGTTCCGCCCGATGTCGATCTCGGCTCGGCTGCTCTCGATGATCCGGCCAGGGTGGTGCAGATCGGTGCGGTGGGTCAGAACGCCTCGCTCACCTTCCAGGGCACGGCGGGTCAGCGGATCCAGATGAAGGTCACCGACGCGACCACCTTCGGCACCACCGGCCTCAACTGGTATCTGTACCGGCCGGACGGAACACGGGCGGTCCACCTGCGCAACAACTCGCAGATGAACACACTCGAGCTCAACCAGACCGGCACCTGGCGGATGGTCTTCGACCCGGCCGCCGAGCTGACCGGGTCGTTCAAGTGGCGAGCCTGGACCGTGCCCTGATGCATGCAGCGGTCCGCGGCGTCAGAGCAGGGCCTTCTGCACCTTGCCCATCTCGTTGCGGGGGAGCGAGGCGGTGAAGCGGACCTCGCGCGGACGTTTGTGCGCCGACAGCTCCGCGCCGACGTACGCCGTGAGCTCGGCCGCCAGCGCCGGCTGCTGCTGGGGTGTCAGGTCCCCGCGGGGCACGACGTAAGCCACGAGGCGCTGCCCGAGATCAGGGTCCGGCTCGCCCACTACCGCGACCTCGGCGACCCGCGGGTGACCCAGCAGCGTGGACTCGATCTCCCCGGCACCGATCCGATAGCCGGCTGATTTGATCAGGTCCACCGACTCCCGGCCGACGATCCGGTGCGCTCCTCGAGGGTCGATGATCGCCACGTCGCCGGTGCGGAACCAGCCGTCGTCGGTCCAGGCCCGCGCGGTCTCCTCCGGTCGGTTCAGGTAGCCCTCGAACAGCGTCGCGCCGCGTACTTCCAGCCTCCCCACTGACTCCCCGTCGGCCGGCACCGGCTCGTCGTGGTCGTCCCGCAGCCGGGTCTGCACGCCTGCGACCGGCACCCCGACCCAGCCGGCCCGAGCCGAGCCATCGGCTCTGGTGGCCACGGTGATCAGCGTCTCGCTCATCCCGTACCGCTCAGCCACCCGCAGTCCGGTCAGCTCGTGCAGCCGGTCGAAGACCGGCGCCGGTAGTGCCGCACTGCCCGAGACGAGCAGTCGCGCGCCTTTGAGTGCCGCTGCCTGCTCGGGGTGCTCGGCGATCCGCGACCAGATGGTCGGGACCGCGAAGTACATGCTTGGCGGGTGCGGCTCACTGGCGGCGCCGGCGTAGCGCTCGGGCGTGCCTCTGCCGACATGGATCAGTTCGCCGCCGACCCGCAGCGGGCCGAGCACCCCCAGGATCAGACCGTGCACGTGGAACAGGGGTAGGCCATGAGCCAGCACGTCGCGGCTGGTCCAGGCCCAGGCATCGATCAGGGCGTCAAGACCAGCGGCCACCGCGCGTCGTGAGAGCAGCACGCCTTTGGGTAGGCCGGTGGTACCGGAGGTGTAGAGCACGAACGCGATCCGGCCTGGCCCGACGGGTGGGGGTGAGTAGGTGCTCCGGGCGGTGGGGTCAGCCGGGATCACCGGCAGCGTGGTTGCTGTTGGCGTCTCGCCCACCCAGGCCTGGGGCTGAGAGTCCGCCAGCAGGTGGCTGAGCTCGGCGCGGCCCGAGTCGGGCGGCACCGGGACCACCTCCACGCCGGCCAGCAGTGCCGCGGTGACCGCCACCACCGTCTCCAGGGTCGGGGTGGCCAGTACGGCGACCCGGCTCACTGCCTCGAGCTGGCTGGCTACGGCCGAGGAGGCGGCCAAGAGCTCGTCGTAGTTCAGGCTCCGACCGGACACGGTGACCCGCTGCTGGCCGCCGCGCGCCAGGCCGGCTAGGAGGTCCATGGCTCTATCTGAGCACGGATGCGTCATGCGGTGGGAGCCGTCTACGGCTCTGCCCGCATGACGTATCGGGGGGCTGAGCCGTTCAGGGGTGCGTCATCGAGTCCACGTCGAGTGCCAGGTCCAGCTCTTCCAGCGTGAGCTCGCCGCGCTCCACGAACCCCATCTCCAGCACCGTCTCGCGGATCGTGGCGCCGTCGGCCAGCGCCTGCTTGGCGATCTTGGCTGCGACCTCGTAGCCCAGGTGCCGGTTCAGCGGGGTGACCACCGAGGGTGAGGACTCGGCGTACCGGCGCATGCGCTCGGCGTCGGCGGTGATGCCGTCCACACAACGGGCGGCCAGCAGCCGGGATGCGGACGCGAGGATCCGGGTCGACTCCAGCAGGTTGCGCGCCAGCACCGGCATCATCACGTTGAGCTCGAAGTTCCCGGCCGCCCCGGCCCAGGCCACGGTCGCGTCGTTGCCGATGACCTGCGCGCAGACCATCAGCGTCGCCTCCGGGAGCACAGGGTTGACCTTGCCGGGCATGATGCTGGAACCGGGCTGCAGGTCGGGCAGATGGATCTCGGCCAGCCCGGTGGTCGGGCCCGAGGACATCCAGCGCAGGTCGTTGCAGATCTTGGTCAGCCCCACCGCGATGGTGCGCAGCACGCCGGACAGCTCCACCAGCGAGTCGCGGCCACCCTGGGCCTCGAAGTGGCTGCGGGCCTCGGTGAACGGCTCCCCGGTCTCGCGGCTCAGCTCTTCGATCACCCGGGCGGCGAACCCCGCCGGGGTGTTGATCCCGGTGCCCACCGCGGTGCCGCCCAGCGGTAGCTCGCGAACCCGGTCGAGCACCGACTCCAGCCGCTCCACCGCGTAGCGAGTCGTGGCGGCGTACCCCGAGAACTCCTGGCCCAGGGTCACCGGGGTTGCGTCCATCAGGTGGGTGCGCCCGGCCTTGACCAGGCCGGCGAACTCCTCCGCCTTCCTGGACAGCGACTCGCCCAGCACCCGCAGCGCCGGTACGAGGTCACCGGTCACCGCCAGGGTGGCTGCGACATGGATGGCGGTCGGGAAGGTGTCGTTGGAGGACTGGCTGGCATTGACGTGGTCGTTGGGATGTACGCCGTCACCGGCCAGGCTGGCTAGCACCTCGTTGAGGTTCATGTTGGTGCTGGTGCCAGAGCCGGTCTGGAAGACGTCGATCGGGAACTGGTCGTCGTGCTCGCCGGCGGCGACCGACTCCGCGGCCCGCTGGATCGCCGCGGCGATGCCTGTGTCCAGCACGCCCAGTTCGGCGTTGACCCCCGCTGCGGCTCGTTTGACCCGGGCCAGCGCATGCACCAGCGCCGGCTCGACCGGGGTGCCGCTGATCGGGAAGTTCTGCACCGCCCGTTGGGTCTGAGCGCGCCAGAGCGCCTGCGCCGGGACCTGGACCTCACCCATCGAGTCGTGCTCGATCCGGTACTCGCTCATCGGTTCTCTCCTCCATGTGGCCGTGCCCGGACGGTACCCATGCTCATCCGGTTCGAGTCGCGGCGTACAGGTGGTAGGTCTCGTGCCGCTGACCCAGCAGCACCGGGTAGCAGTGCTCGGAGGCGTGGTCGAAGACCTCCTCCAAGGCGGTGAGCAGCGTCGGCGCGCCGGCCGCCGACCAGATGACCAGCACTCCGCCGGGGTTGAGCAGGTCGCGGCAGTGCCGCAGGAAGACCGGCTCGTAGAGCGCCGCGTTCGGGTCGTGCACCAGATAGCCGGGGCCGTTGTCGACGTCGAGCAGCACCAGGTCGTAGTGGCTGCGCGCCTCGGCGACGGCCATCAGGATGTCGGCGTTCACCACCTGCAGGCGATCGTCGGCGAGCAGCGCTGGGCCGTGCGGAACGGTGCCGTCGCGCATCCAGCCGATCAGCGCCTCCTCGATCTCGACGACCGTTGCGCGGCGTACCCTCGGGTCGGCCAGCACCCGTGCGGTGGTGAAGCCCAGACCCAGCCCGCCGACCAGCACCGAGTGCGGCGCCTCGACCAGACTCAACGCCAAGGCGGCCATCTCGATCTCGGACCCGGTCTCGTGGGTGTCCATCACGAACACGCCGTTGACCCGCAGCTCCAGCACGTCCGCGGCCTCGGCGGGACTTGCCGGCCGACGGCTGCGCAGCACTAGCTCCCCGCGCTCGGACTCGGCGCGCGCGACCTCGGCGTACTCGGCTGGCTCACTCATGACCCCATCGTCCCCCTCCTCCCTCCCTCCCGATGCGTCATGCGGACGGAGCCTTCTTTGGCTCTGTTGTGTCCGGGGACATCGGTGACACATATGTCTTGGGACATCGGTGACACTAGCGGCTTTGGGGCTGGTAGTGGCGGGTGTAGTCGAGGACGAGGGTTCGTATGAGTTCGTCGTTGACGAAGACTGCGACGAAAGCGCCGGTGCGGAAGGCGAGGGCGGGTTGGCTGGCGTGGCGGCGTCCGAGGCCGATGAGGCGTCCGTCGAGTCCGATGCTGCCGGTGGTGGAGACGACGTGGCGGGTCAGTGTGGTGATCGCGGGGGGCAGGTCGGGCACGGTGGCCAGGGGTCCCAGGTCGTAGCGCTGGTGGGGGGTCAGCTTTCCCAGCACCATGTTGCGGCGGTTGTTGTAGCGCTCGCGGTACTGGTCGAGCAGGGCTTGGAGTTCGGCGAGGTCTCGGGCCGCTGGGCGGCGTGCGAGCCACTTCTGGACTCGTTGATGGGCGCGTTCGTTCTTCCCGCTGGTCTGCGGATGGGCGATGCTGGAGGTGATCGGTTCGACGCCCAGGTCGATCAGATGGCGTTCGAACGCGACGAGCCAGCCGCGGCGTCGCCCAGAGAACGCGGTGCCATTATCGCTGAGCAACGAGACCGGCAACCCGTAGCGCTCCACGGCCACGCAGAAGGTGTCCCAGACGTCACGGCCGTTCTCTGAGACTGCTGCCTGCAGGACCAGATCGACCCGGGAGCAGTCGTCGCTCAGTTGCAGCACCGCGCACTTGTGGCCGCCGGCAAGCAAGTAGTCGAACCCGTCGAACTGCCACAACTCGTTGACCTTGTCCCGTTCGAACCGTCGGGATCGGCGTCGCGGCTTGCGTTGCGGGACCTTCTGGAGCTGGCCGCGCTCATCGAAGACCTTGTTCACCGTCGACCTGGCCGGCAGCGCCCGATCAGCCGGCCACTCCGACCTCGGCCCGGTGGCAGCGGCGATCTGCTCTTCTAGCCGCATCAGCACAGCGTCCGCGCCGTAGTCCCACCCCTCCTCGGCCTCCTGCTTTCGGATCGCGATCAACACGTCCTCGAGCTGAGCCGGCAACCGAGTCGGTGAGGACCGCGGCCGGCGCGAGTCGGGGAAGAACCCCGCGACGCCGTGCGCCTGGAACCTGGCCACGTACTTGTAGAACGTCTTACGGCTGATCTTCAGATCCCGACACGCTGCGGACACGTTCATCTTCGGCGCCCCGCGAGCCACATACCTCGCCACCGCCGCCGCTACCGCTGCCTCCACGGCAACCCCATCTCTGGCCATCACCCATGGTGATCAGGCCCTTCAGGTGTTACCGATGTCCTCGGACTTCCTGTGTTACCGATCTCCTCGGACTTCACAGAGCCTTCTTTGGCTCCGTCCGTATGACGTCTTGGGGGGTCAACCGGCCAGCCGACCCTGCCAGCCGCCGGCAGCCAAGCCATGCTCGATCTGCGCGAAGAACTCCTCGGGTTGGAGCCGCAGTCCGAGCAGCGGCAGCCGCAGCACCGTGTCACCGGCCAGGGTCAGTACGTTCTGCCGCAGGGCGTCGGCCACGACGTTCTCCGCCCACGCGTGGTGGATGCCGTCGACTTCCACGACCAGACGGAACGCCGGCCAGTACATGTCGAGGTAGTAACGCCCCCGCCCGTCGCGACGCAGGCTCTGGCGCTCGGGCGCGGGCAGGCCACGGCGCTGGAGCTCTCGGGTGACATCGAGCTCGCCGAGCGAGCGAGCACCATCCAGCAGGTCGTTGACGACGCTGTGCAGCAGGAGCCGCCGCCGCGCACGTCGGATTCGGAGCAGCTCGTGCCCGATCTCGGCGGGAGTGGCGAGACCCTGCTGCACGGTCGCGCTCAGCAGGTACGACGCCTGCTTGTCGCTCTTGGCCCACAGGGCTCCGCGGACGGCGGCCACGGCGACTCGGGTTCGGGGTACGCCGTTCTCGACCACGTCGGATGCGTCCCAGCGGCGGGTCTGCCGGATGTCGTAAAGCTGCGTCCGCCTCACCCGAGCCCCGCGGGGCACCGAGACGCGGACCCGATCGTCGCTCCAGCGCTGGAGGCCACTGGCGACGAGCGCCGACGACCCGTCGAGGCAGGCCCGCGGTCCGCCCTGGAAGACCGCTGCCCACCAGTGCCCCTGCGCGCTGATCTCGCCGTTGTGCAGGTGGACGGACTGGTCACCGACAAGCCGCCACCGATCCGCGCGCACCTGGGATCTGACCTCCCATCGGGTGATGCCCAACTGGTAGAGCTGGCGTCGGCTGGCGATGCCCCCTTGGGCGGCGGCGAGATCCTTGGCCGCGCGGAATCGCGGCGAGTGGCGATGAGAGCGGGCGGGCATCCCCGGACTGTCTCGATCTCGGCCGGCGCGCGGCGGCGTACGTCGTCGGGCCTGTGAGTAACCGGCCAGCCCTGGGCTCTGTGGGGCACTCAAGGTCCATCGGGCCTTGCGGTCTCCCCTCACCCCCCGGGACGTCATACGGACGGAGCCGAAGAAGGCTCCGTCCGCATGACGCATCGGGGTGGGGAGGGCGGGGAGCGGAGCGGCGAGCGGAGGACTACTGGGCGGAGCGGATGCGAACGCCGGTCAGCGGCACGGTGGTGGTGCCCGCCGGGTCGGTGAAGAAGTCGTTGCCCTTGTCGTCGACCACGATGAACGCCGGGAAGTCCTCGACCTTGATCTTCCAGACCGCCTCCATGCCGAGCTCGGGATACTCCAGCACCTCCACCGACTTGATGCAGTCCTGCGCCAGCCGGGCCGCCGGCCCGCCGATCGAGCCGAGGTAGAACCCGCCGTGGGCGGCGCAGGCGTCGGTGACCTGCTTGGACCGGTTGCCCTTGGCCAGCATCACCATCGACCCGCCGGCCGCCTGGAACTGCTCGACGTAGGAGTCCATCCGCCCGGCGGTGGTGGGACCGAACGAGCCCGACGCCATGCCCTCGGGCGTCTTGGCCGGGCCGGCGTAGTAGACCGGGTGGTCCTTCAGGTACGCCGGCATGCCCTCGCCGGCGTCCAGGCGCTCCTTGATCTTGGCGTGCGCGATGTCGCGGGCCACCACCAGCGGCCCGGTCAGCGACAGCCGGGTCTTGACCGGGTGCTGCGTCAGTTCGGCGAGGATGTCGGCCATGGGCCGGTTGAGGTCGATCTGCACGACCTCGCCGCCCTCGATGTCGTGGGCCAGCCCGGCCTCGGGCATGTAGTGCGCCGGGTCCGTCTCGAGCTGCTCGAGGAAGACGCCGTCGGCGGTGATCTTGCCCAGCGCCTGCCGGTCGGCGGAGCAGGAGACCGCGATCGCCACCGGGCAGGAGGCGCCGTGCCGGGGCAGCCGCACCACCCGCACGTCGTGGCAGAAGTACTTGCCACCGAACTGCGCCCCGATCCCGAAGGACTGGGTCAGCTTGAAGACCTGCTCCTCCAGCTCCGTGTCGCGGAAGCCGTGGGCGCTCATCGTGCCCTCGGTGGGCAGCGCGTCCAGGTAGTGCGCCGAGGCGTACTTGGCCGTCTTGAGCGCGAACTCCGCGCTCGTGCCGCCGATCACGATCGCCAGGTGGTACGGAGGGCACGCCGCGGTGCCCAGCGAGCGGATCTTCTCGTCCAGGAACTCCAGCATCCGCGTGGGGTTCAGCACCGCCTTCGTCTCCTGGAAGAGGAACGACTTGTTGGCCGAGCCGCCGCCCTTGGCCATGAAGAGGAACTTGTACTCCGGCCCCTTCGGCCCCTGCTCGGTGGCGTAGAGCTCGATCTGGGCCGGCAGGTTGGTGCCGGTGTTCTTCTCCTCGTACGTCGTCAGCGGGGCCAGCTGGGAGTAGCGCAGATTCAGCTTCGTGTACGCGTCGTACACCCCGCGGCTGATCGCCTCGCCGTCGTCACTACCGGTGAGCACGCCCTCGGACTTCTTGCCCATCACGATCGCGGTGCCGGTGTCCTGGCACATCGGCAGCACGCCGCCGGCGGAGATGTTGACGTTCTTGAGCAGGTCCAGCGCCACGAACCGGTCGTTGCCGGAGGCCTCGGGGTCGTCGATGATCTTGCGCAGCTGAGCCAGGTGGGCCGGGCGCAGGTAGTGGCTGATGTCGTGCATCGCCTCGGCGGTCAGGCGCTGGATCGCGGCCGGCTCGACCTGCAGGAAGGTCCGGCTGCGCCCATCGGCGCCGGTGGCCTCGAAGGTCGAGACACCCTCGGTGGTGATCAGCCGGTACGGCGTCCGGTCGGCGCCCAGCGGCAGCAGGTCGGAGTAGCGGAACTCGGGGCCCGAGCCTGCCGTGTCAGATGCGGTGTCGGATGCGGTGCTCACGAATCCTGAGCGTACGCCTCAGCCACCGTCGCGTCGCAGGTGCACCAGCGTGACGGTTTCGGGTCTGCGCCGGGGCATCCAGAAGCCGCGCGTGGCCAGGGCCGCGCCGGTGATCGTGGCCTCGCCCAGCGGTCCGTGGGGCGGCGGCGCGGACGACCTGCTCACCGCCCAGGGGTCGATCGGGCCCTCCCACGCCAGGCGGTACGCCGCGGACGGCTCCAGCCCCGACACCCGCACGCTGACCCCGCGGCTGTGCGCGGACTCGTCCAGCTGCACGTGCGCCAGCAGCCCCTCGCTGCGGTCGCCTGCCAACACCCCGTGCAGCAGCACGGCCGGGTCGCTGGACTCGGGGCGGACCACCCGGCCCGAGTGCAGCAGCGGCCGCAGGCGCCGATACCGCGCCACCCAGTCCGCCAACCGGTCCAGGTCGTGCTCGGCCGCGGTCGTCAGGTCCCACTCGATGCCGAAGGCGCCGAACAGCGCCGTGGCCGCCCGGAAGTCCAGCCCCAGGGTGCGCCAGGTGGGCAGCGAGGTGGGGGAGGAGACGTGCGCGCCGGCGTACTCCGGGGCCACCAGCTGCACGGTCCAGCGTTGGATCTGCTGACGCGACAGCGCGTCGGTCATGTCCGAGGTCCAGAACCGCTGCACCCGTTCCAGCACCCCGAAGTCGATCCGGCCGCCGCCCGAGGCGCACGACTCCCAGTCCACGTCGGGGTGCGCGGCCCGCAGCGTGTCGAGCAGCTCGTAGAAGGCGAGCGTTTGCTCGTGCGCCGCCGGGGCGCCGTCGCGCCGGCCGGTGCCGGCCTCCAGCAGGTCGCGATTGTGGTCCCACTTGACGTAGCTGATCGGGTACGCCGCCAGCACCCCCGTGATCTGGCGGAGCAGATGGTCACGGACCTCGGGCCGGGTCAGGTCGAGCACCAGCTGGTGTCGCTCGAGCTCCGGGCGGCGCGGTCCGGCCGCCAACACCCAGTCGGGGTGCTCGCGGAACAGGTCAGAGTCGGGGTTGACCATCTCGGGCTCGAACCAGAGCCCGAACTCCATGCCCAGGTCGACCACCCGCTGGGCCAACGGCGCCAGCCCGTCCGGCCACACCCCCTCGTCGACCTCCCAGTCGCCCAGGCCGGCGGTGTCGTCGCGCCGCCCGCGGAACCAGCCGTCGTCCAGCACGAACCGCTCCACGCCGACGCGGGCCGCCAGCTCGGCCATCCCGGTCAACCGGGACACGTCGTGGTCGAAGAAGACCGCCTCCCACACGTTCAGCACCACCGGCTGCCGCGTCGGGTGCGCGGGCAGCGAGCGCTGCCAGGCGTGCCAGCGCGCGGCCAGCCCGTCCAGGCCGTCGTCGGCGGCCGCGAAGTGCACCCACGGGGTGGCGTACGACTCGTCCTGGGCCAGGGCTACCTCGCCCGGCAGCAGCAGCTCGCCCCCGCCGAGGGTGGCGCCGGTCGCCGCCGACCGCTCCACCCGCAGCACCGAGTTGCCGCTCCAGGCCACGTGTACGCCGAGCACCTCGCCGCCGGTGGTCGAGAAGCCTGGCGTGCCCAGCACGCACATCGTCGCGGAGTCCAGCCCCGGGCGGCCGCCGCGGCTCTCGCGCAGCCACAGCCCGTCGGTCAGCCCATGCCGCTGCGGGGTGCGCTCGCGCTCGTGCCGGCCGGTGAAGTCCAGCACCTCGGTGAGGTGGTCGGGCACCGGGAGCACCACCTCCAGGCCGTCGAGCCAGTACGGCTCGGGGGCGGTGTTGGTCAGCGTGTACCGGCCCCGCAGCCCACCGCCGATCAGCGACTCCAGCTCGAAGCGCAGCCCCAGCCCGGCGTCTGCGTCGACGGCCACCAAACTCAGGACGGACCCCTCGCCACCGTCCGCACCCGTCGGTTCGACCCGGAGCTCCTCGGTGACGAACCGGGTCGACCAGTCCCGCCCCTGCCGGTGGCCACGCAGGTGTGGGCGGGTGAACAGGTTGTGCGCGTGCTCGCCCAGCAGCGGCATGGCCGGTGCGCCCAGGTGGCCGGTCCCGGCGTACCGGGGGCCGGGGCCGGCGTCCGGCATGCCCGTTTCGTGCTCCGACAGCAGCCCGGTCCAACTCACCAGGGGCAGCGCTTCGGGTGCGGGGTGCCATCGGATGCCGGTGCGGGACGCACCGGGTATCGGGAAGAGCACGGGTCAGCCCTTGACCGCACCTGCTGTGAGGCCGCGGACGAAGTACCGCTGCAGAGCCAGGAACACCAGGATCGGCACGGTCATGGTGACGAACGCACCGGCGGTCACCAGGTTCCAGCCCTGGCCGAGCTGACCGGTCAGCTCGGTGGCGGCCACGGTGAGCGGCTCGTTGTCGCCGGGACCGATGAAGACCAACGCGACCAGCAGGTCGTTCCACACCCAGAGGAACTGGAAGATGGCGAACGACGCCAGCGCAGGCACCGACATCGGCAGCACCAGGCGGAAGAAGGTCTGGAAGTGGCTGGCACCGTCGATCTTGGCCGACTCGATCACCGTCTTGGGCAAGGTGGCCATGTAGTTGCGCAGGATGTAGATCGCCAGCGACATGCGAACCCGATGTGGGCCAGCCAGACGGCCGGGAAGGTGCCGTTCATGTCCAGGTTGGCGTAGATCTTGAGCATCGGGACGAGCGCCACGTAGTTGGGCACCACCAGCAGGCTCACGATGGCCAGGAACAGGAAGTCGCGGCCCTTGAACTCCATGAAGGTGAAGGCGTACGCCGCGAACGCCGCGATCAGGATCGGGATGAACGTAGCGGGCAGGGCGATCGCGACGCTGTTGATGAACGCGTTGCCCATGTCCACGGTCCCGGTGATGGCCTCGCGGTAGTTCTGCAGCGTCAGGTTGCTCATCGTGGACGGGTTGGTGAAGACGGTCCACCACCCGGAGCTCTCCGCGTCGGTGACCGGGCGGAACGAGGTGATGAACAGGCCGAAGACCGGCACGATCCACAGGAAGCAGATCAGGGCGAGCACGATCTTGGTCGCCCAGCCGGCGTTGGCGGGGTTGCTGTCGAAGGCCGTGGCCTTGCGCCGAGCCTTCGGCGCAGGGGTGGCCGCAACCGTGGTGACGCGGGGGTCGCTCATGAGTTGGCCTCCTCGGCACGGAAGTGGCGTACCTGGTAGAACATGATCGGGATCACGGCCAGCATCAGCATCACGACGATGGCCGACGCAGCGCCGTTGTTGAAGTTCGTGCTGAGCTGGTTCCAGAACTCGTTGCCGATGACGTTGGTGTTGAAGCGCCCGTTGGTCATCGTGTACACGATGTCGAAGATCTTCATGACGCCGATGGTCACGGTGATGAAGACAGTGATGATCGTGCCCTTGATCTGCGGCACGATCACCTGCAGGAAGATCTGCTTCTCGTTGGCCCCGTCGATCCGGGCCGCCTCGAGGGTGTCCACCGGGACGCCCTTGACGGCCGCCGAGAGCAGGACCATGGAGAAGCCGACCTGGGACCAGAGCAGCACCACCATCAGCAGCAGGCTGTTGAAGTGGAAGTCGCTGAGCTCCAACCAGGCGATCGGGTCGAACCCGAAGACCCCGATCAGGGCGTTCTGCAGGCCGACCTGCGGCTGCCCGGCCGGGCGGGCCTCGTAGACGAAGTTCCAGACCACCGAGGCACCGACCAGGCTGATCGCCATCGGCAGGAACACGATGGTCTTGACCGTCTTCTCACCGCGGGCGCCGAGCCGGTCCGCGAGCACCGCCACCGCCAGCCCCATGACCACCGTGGCCGCCGGGACGATCGCGATCCAGAGGAACGTGTTGAACAGGGTGTCGCGGAAGTTGTCGTTGGTGAGCAGCTCGGTGTAGTTCTCGAAGCCGACGTACTCCACCGAGGCCCGGTC
>ERZ1645187.3839-NODE-3839-length-12442-cov-7.092516_pt1 | contig 12442 bp, 12 predicted proteins | sample MGYA00575352_ERZ1645187 | MGnify/ENA primary metagenome ERZ1645187 (study PRJEB40837, sample SAMN11349314) | freshwater sediment metagenome | isolation source: river sediment | host: Sediment | place: India: Wazaribad , New Delhi | collected 2017-02-21 ... | reverse complement strand
GCGTTGCGGACGGTTTGCACCCCAAGCGTCGGCAAGTCGATGCGGCGGTCCTGCGCGGGCTTTGGTGCCTTGTAGAACAGCCCGCGCGCCGGACGCAGGCTGGCGGGGATCTGCGCGACGAAGGCCAGCATGGCATCGGTGCCGGGCAGCGCCTCGACCGCAAGGCAGAGCCCCCCGGCCACCACGCAGCCCTGCCCCACATCCACCGCCCCCAAGGCCTGCACGATGGCGGCGGCGCGGGTGGCGTCGGTTTCATCCTGCGCGGTCACAGCACCGGCAAAGACCCCCGGCCCGGGCACCAGATGCGGCGCAATCTCGGCAACACCCTTCAGGGCAAAGCCGGCCTCGGCAAAGATCGCCAGCACCTCGCGCAGGGTGGCATCGTCGCCCTGCCCCATGGCGGCCAAAAGGCGCGGCACCATGGTGGCGGTCTGCGGATCGAACAGCGCGGGGTCCAGCCGCGGGCGCTGCACGGCCCCGGCAAAACAGACCTCGGTCACGCCCTGATTTTCCAGCCAGCGCAGGAAAAGCGCCAGCCGTTCCACCCGGAAGGTCTGGTCGGGGATCACCCCGGTTGGCGCATAGCCATCCAGCGCGCAGATCAGCGGGCGTTCGGGCAAGGCCGCCACAAGGGCCACAGGCAGGCCGCCGGACCCGGCGATCAGGGCAAGGCGGCTCATTTCGGGGTCAGGAAATTGCGGTCCGAGGCGCCAAGGATGAAATCGGTCATCTCGCGGACATAGGGACTTTCGGTTTCTTCCGACAGGCGGCGGGCGCGATCAAGGAACGATCCCTCCCCCTGCGCCAGCATCATGAACGCCGCACGCATGGCGGTAATGTCGGCGCGGTCCACCCCGCGGCGTTTGAGGCCGACAAGGTTCAGCCCGTCCAGCTCGCCGCGCGGGGCCTGCACAAGGCCGTAGGGGATGACGTCATTGGTCACCATGGTGACCGCGCCGATGATCGCCCCGCGGCCGATGCGCACCCATTGGTGGATGCCCGACAGCCCGCCGATGATGACGTCATCGCCAATCTGGCAATGGCCGGCGATGGCGACCTGATTGGCTAGGATCACCCGATTTCCGACGCGGGCATCGTGGCCGATATGCGCGCCGGTCATCAAAAGGCAGTCGTCGCCTATGCTGGTCAGCCCGCCGCCCCCCGCCGTGCCGGTGTTCAGCGTGGCACCCTCGCGGATGCGGCAGCGCGCGCCGACGGTCAGCCGCGTACGCTCGCCCTTGAATTTCAGGTCCTGCGGAATCTCGCCCACGGTGGCAAAGGGGAAGATCACGGTTTCATCGCCGATCTCGGTCCAGCCCGTGACCACGGCATGGGATTTCAGCGTGACACCACGGCCAAGCGTGACCTCGGGGCCGACCATGCAGAACGGGCCGATATGGCAATCGGGGCCGATTTCGGCGCTGTCCTCGACATAAGCCGAGGGATGGATAACGGCGGTTCCGTGGACGGCCATCGGCGTCAGGCCTTCGGCACGTCGAACATGGCCATGAACTCGGCCTCGCAGGCCAATTCCCCGTCAACCATGGCCTTGCCGGCAAATTTCCACACCCGGCCGCCACCGCGCAGCGCCGTCACATGCAGCTCCAGCACATCGCCCGGCACCACCTTGCGGCGGAATTTCACCGCATCGACCCCCATGAAGAACACGTTGGCGTTCTTGTCCACCAGATCCATCGACAGGCCGACAAGGATGCCACTGGTCTGCGCCATGGCCTCGATGATCATCACGCCCGGAAAGATCGGCATGCCGGGGAAATGCCCCTGAAACTGCGGCTCGTTGAAGGTGATGTTCTTGATGCCGACGCAGGATTTGTTCAGGTGGATGTCGCGCACCTTGTCCACCAGCAGGAACGGATAGCGGTGCGGGATGATGCGCTGGATCAGTGCCAGGTCGGCGGAAAGGGGGGCGTCGGTCATGCTGTCTCCTGAGGCGGGGCTTGCCCGCGCTGGCCTTTCCTGTCTGACTAGCAAGGCCCGGGGCCTGAGACAAGACGCAGCCAGACGGGCCGCCGGTGTTGGATCAGGGCTGCGAGAGCGTCAGCCGCCCTTCGGCAAAGGCGGCGTCCAGCCGGGCAATCGCCGCGTCGGTGATGTCGATATTGTCAAAGCCCACGATCACCGCCCGGTTGTCGATGACCGCGACCGCCCCGCGCGCCAGCATCACCTCGCCCAGAATGGGGCGGGCCGCCTCCAGAAATCGCTGGCGGTCCGCTTCGAAGCGGCGGGTCAACTCGCGCGATTTGGCCTCTTGTGCCTTGCGGATGCCCTCGACCTTCTGGTTGAAGGCGTCTGACAGCGGCTTGAACTCATCGCGGCTCATGGTCGCGCGGCGGGTGGTGAGGTCTTTCTCTTCGGTCTCAAGCGCGGTTTCGATCCGGCGGTTTTCCTCGATCAGGGCGCGGGAATCTTCCTCTTGGCGGGCGATCACCGTCTTGCCAAAAGCCGAGCCGGAAAACAGACGCTCGCTGTCCAGGGCCAGCAGCGGGGCCACGGCAATGGGCGAGGACAGCTCTTCGGCCGCCGCCTGCCACGCCGGGGCCGAAAGCCCCAGACAAAGACAGGCCAATGCCAGCGCCGCCCGCATCAGAACTTGGTCGAAATCGTCAGATCGAAGCTTTGTTCCTTGTCATAGCTTTCCTTGCGCAGCGCCTTGGAGAAGTTGAAGCGCAAGGGCCCAAGCGCCGTATCCCACAACAGCGACACGCCGGCGGCCGAGCGCAGCTTCATCGAATCATCCACGGTCCCGGCGGTGCCCGCCGTGTCATCCAGCCCCCAGACCGAGCCGACATCCAGGAAGGCCCCGCCCTTGATGCCATATTCCTCGGGCAGGCCCAGCGGGAAATCGGCCTCGAACCGGGCGACGGCATAGAGATTGCCGCCAAGGGCATCTTGATTGCCTGCCTTCCGGTCACGCGGGCCGATGCCGTTCGGCTCAAAGCCGCGGATGGCGCCGTTGCCGAAATACCGGTCGGTCACGCGGCTGGTATAGCCGCCGGTGGTGGCAATGGCGCCGCCTTCAAACACGGCGCGCAGCGTGACTTCCTCGTTCAGGACCTTGGTCTCGGCCACGGCCATGCCTTCGGTCCGGATGAATTTCACATCGCCGCCGAGGCCCACGAAATCCTGACTGAATTTCAACAACAGCCGGTTGTTCGGGTTCAGCCCGCCGATCTTGTTGTCGTAGGTATAGCTGTAGCCGATGGACGAGCCGATCAGCGAGCCTGCGGCCTCTTCCCTCTGGAGAATCGCAGAGGAAACTGTGGTATCGGGAGCCGGTCCAAGCGTATCGACATTCTTGATCGCATCGTCAGACAACCGATAACGCAGCTCCAGCCGGCCCAGCTCGCTGACCGGGAATTCCAGCGCCGGCGACACGGCAATGGACTTGGTGTCATAGAAAGAGCTGGCGTTGTCAGTCGTGCGGTAGAAGGCCCCGAACTTGAACTTCAGGTCGCGGCCCAGAAGGCTGGGCTCGACAAAGCTGATCGAGGAATCCACCGTATCCGACCCGGTGGTGATGTCGATGGCGACGCGCTGGCCCCGGCCAAGGAAGTTGTCCTCGGAGAAGCCGAAGGTCAGCCCCATGCCCGAGCCGACGCTGAACGACGCGCCGAGGTTCAGCGATCCGGTCGGCTGTTCCTCTACGTCAACATTGACGACCACCTGATCGCCCTCGGTGCCGGGTGCGGCGTTCACATCGGCATTGGCGAAATAGCCAAGCGCGCGGATGCGTTCAGCCGCCTGCCGGATTTCGCGCGGGTTGAAGGGGTCGCCTTCGGCGGTGCGGAACTGACGGCGGATCACCTGATCCAGCGTCGTGGTGTTGCCCTCGATGTCGATGCGTTCGACAAAGACCCGGTCCCCCTTGGACAGCACGAACTGGATGTCCAGCGTCTGGGTCTCTTCGTTGCGGGTCATCACCGGCTCGACCCGGATGAAGTTCAGCCCCTTTTTCAGAGCCAGCGTTTCCATCCGCGCGATGTTGTTTTCAACCAGCAGCGGCGAATAGACCACGCCCGAGCGGATCTTTTGCGCGGCGATGAAATCTGCGGCATCCAGACCCTCGACGGTGGACACCGTGGTGACGTTACCGATGCGGTATTGCTGGCCTTCCTGCACGGTGAAGGTGACGAAGGTGGCGTCGCGCTCGGCCGCCAGCTCGCCGCTTGCATCCAGAACCTCGACGTCGATGTAGCCGCGCGACAGGTAGAAGTCTTTCAGCAGCTGCTTGTCCAGCTCCAGCCGCTCGGCCACAAAGGTGTCGCGGCCGATGATCTGGCGCAGAAGGCCGGCCTGCTTGGTCTCCAGCACCTGCCGCAGACGGCGGTCGGAATAGGCGCGGTTGCCGACGAAGGACAGACGCTCGACCTCGACCACCTTGCCTTCGGTGATCTCGAACACCAGGTCGACCCGGTTGTCAGAGCGGCGGATGATCTTGGGCGTCACGGTGGCGGCAAGCCGGCCTTCAACGCGGTAAGCTTCGGCAATGGCCTCGGCATCGGCCTCGGCGGTGGCGGGGTTGAACACGTTGCGCGCCTTGGACTTGATGAGGCCCTTGAGCTGTTCGTCCTTCAGCCGCTTGTTGCCCTGCAGGTCAACCACGCTGAGCATCGGCAGTTCCTTGACCGTGATCTTCAGCGTGCCGCCCTGCGGTTGCAGATCGACACTCTCGAACAGGCCGGAATCGACGATGCGCTGATAGGCGTCGTTCAGCTGCCCGGTAGACATGGCGTGCCCCTTGCCGATTCCCGCATAGGAGAGGATGGTCGAGGCATCGACCCGCTCATTGCCTTCGATCACCACATTGGAAAAGCTGTAGGATTGCGCGAAGGCGGGGGCAAGGAACGGCGCGGAAACGCTTGTGCCGCCAAGCAAAAGCGCAACGGCTGCCGGACGGAGAAGCCGCGCGGAAACCGGCAGACGCCCCAGTTTCACTTGTGCAGAATTCGCCATTGCCAGCCCCCGGTGTCACAAATTGTTGTGTTCCTGACTAGCTGGAACCGCAGGGCTTGTCAAAAGGCCAAAGGCCGCCTGGGGCGGCCTTTTGACAGGATGTGTTGCGGCGATTACGCTGTTTTGCTGCCCCATCAGGGTTTCAGCAGGGCCGAGCCCAGAAAGGCCCCGGCAAGTAGCCCGACGATCACCGTGCCAAGGGTGAACACCCGGTCGGCATTCAGCCAGACCAGAAGCGAAACGGCCCTGTAGCCCTTTACAACCGCGTCCATGTGCATTCCCTCCGTCCGATGTCCGACGGATTGTGCCTAGCACGGGAATGTGGCGAGAGTTTGGCGCGGCGGCCCTAGCGGCAGGTCATGTCGTTGAACAGCGCAAAGGCCATGAAGGTCAGCACCAGCGCAAGGCCAAGCGTCATCAGCACCCGCAGCGCCGCATCGGGCGGCGGACGGCGGAACACCGCCTCATAGGCGTGGAACACCAGATGCCCGCCATCCAGCACCGGGATCGGAAAGAGGTTGATGAGTCCGATGCCCAAGGACAGCATGGCCAGCATGCCGATATAGGTCTCGACCCCTTGCGTGGCCGATTGGCCCATGACCTGCGCCATGGTGATCGCGCCCGAGACGTTGCAGGTGGAAATCATGCCGGTCGCCACATGCCACAGGCTGGACAGCGAGGTGGTGGCGGCAAACCAGGTCTGGTCGGCGGCGATCTGCAAGGCCTCGATCAGGCCGGGCTGGCGGACCTGCGGTTCCACGAGCAATCCGCCGCTCAGCCCGATCAGCCAGCGGGTTTCGAACCCGCCCTCGGCCTTGGGAAGATCGCGGCGGTTGGGGGTGATGGTCAGATCAAAGGTCGTGCCCGCGGCGGTGCCATCTGCCCGCCAGATGGTCAGCGGCACCGGGGCGCCGGCCAGCCCCTCGACAATGGGGGGCAGCTCGGCAAAGGCCGAAACGGATTTGCCGCCCGCCTTCAGGATCACGTCGCCCTCTTGCAGCCCGGCGGCAAGGGCTGCGGATTTCAGCTGCACCCCCGCCACCAGGGGCGGCATCGGATGAGCGCCGGTCAGGTCGATCTCGGCCCCGTCGCGCAGCACGCGATAGCGGGCGGTCTGGGCGGCGGGCATCTCGGCGGCGGTGGCCAGATAGGTTTCCCAATCGGGCGTCGCCACGCCGTTCAGACCGACAATCTCATCCCCCGGGCGCAGCGCCTGCGCCTCGCCCGGCAGCAGGGCCACCTTGCCGACGATGGGACGATCGGTCGCCACGCCGGTCCACAGCACCAGCCCCCAATAGACCGCAACCGCGAGGATGAAGTTGAACACCGGCCCCGCCGCCACCGTCGCCGCCCGCGCCCAAAGCGGCGCGCCATGCATGGTGTGGCGCCGTTCCTCGGCGGTCAGACCCGCCATGGCCGCGCCATCCTTGCCCGAAGCGGCATCGGAATCGCCGAAGAATTTCACATAGCCGCCCAAGGGAATGGCCGCGATCTGCCAGCGCGTGCCGCGACGGTCCCGCCCCGACAGCAGCACCGGACCGAAGCCCAGGCTGAACACCTCGGCATGGATGCCCGTCCAGCGCCCGACGATGTAATGGCCGTATTCATGGACAAAGACGATGATGCCAAGGGCGATGATGAAAAAGGCGATAGTCCACAAGAACCCGCCCGTGCCCAGGATCGTCGTTACCAAATCCACTTAACCACCCCTTGCCTGCACCGCGACCTCGGCCGCCCGAATACGGGCGAGATGGTCCATCTGCAAAACATCTTCAAGGCTTTGCGCGGCTTTTCCAAGGCGGGAATCGGCCGAAAGCCGGCTGAGCGTTTCTTCCACCACCTCGGCCATCTGCATGAAGCCAAGCCCGCCGGCGATGAAATGATCCAGCGCGATTTCCTTGGCCGCGTTGAAGGCCGCACCTGCAAGGCCGCGCATCGCCATGACCTCACGCGCAAGGCGCAGGGCGGGATAGCGCACCTCATCCGGGGCGCGGAAGGTCAGCCGCCCAAGCGCCGCCAGATCCAGCCGCGCGACCGGCAGGGGCTGGCGTTCCGGCCAGTTCAGCGCATAGCCGATCGGGTGGCGCATGTCGGGCATCCCCAGATGCGCCATCACCGCGCCATCGTGAAAGCCCACCATGGAATGAATGATCGATTCGGGGTGGATGATGACCTCGACCTGATCGGGACGAACGCCGAAGAACTCACGCGTTTCAATGATTTCCAGCGCCTTGTTGAACATCGAGGCGCTGTCGATGGTGATGCGCTGGCCCATCGACCAGTTCGGATGCGCCAAGGCCTCGGCCAGGGTGGCCTGGGCCAGACGCTCCATCGGCCAGTCGCGCAGCGCCCCGCCCGAGGCGGTCAGGATGATGCGGTCAACGGCCGACAGATCCTCGCCCACCAGCGCCTGAAAGATCGCCGAATGTTCGCTGTCCACCGGCAGGACGGTTGCGCCATGGACGCGCGCGGTTGCGAGCAGAAGCTCGCCGGCCGTAACAAGCGATTCCTTGTTGGCCAGCGCCAGCGATGTGCCATGCGCCAGCGCCCGCATTCCCGGAACAAGGCCCGCCGCACCGACGATGGCGCTCATCACCCAGTCGGCCGGGCGGTCTGCAGCCTCGATGATCGCATGGGCCCCGGCCGCGGCCTGCACGCCCGACCCTGCCAGGGCCTCACGCAGGGCGGGCAGGTTTTCCTCATGCGCGGTGACCGCGATTTCGGCGCGCAGGGTGCGGGCCATCTCGGCCAGCCGCGCCACATTGTGGCCGCCTGTCAGGGCAACGGTGTGGAACGCCTCGGCCCCGCCCTCACGGCAGATCAGGTCATAGGTGCTTTCCCCGATCGAGCCGGTTGCGCCAAAGATCGAAATGCGCCGCATCAGGTCAGCCTTTCACCAGCGGAAAGAGGGGGACGAAGAGATGCAGCACCGCCGTCAGGATCGCGGCAAAGGCCAGCGCGTCAAAGCGGTCCAGCAGCCCGCCATGGCCGGGAATGAGGTTCGAGCTGTCCTTGACACCAGAGCGCCGCTTGATTGCGCTTTCCGCGATATCGCCCATCTGTCCGGAAAAGGCGACCAGCGGCGAGGCCCAGAGAAGATCCGCGCCCCCGATCCCGGCCTTCCAGAAGCCAAGACCCACAGCCGCCGCACCGATCCAGCCCGCCACGGTGCCCGACCATGTTTTCTTGGGGCTGATCGCGGGCCAGAACTTGGGTCCGCCCAGAAGGCGGCCGGCGAAATAGCCCATAACGTCCGACATGACAACCGCGGCGATCAACCACAGAACCGGCGCCAGCCCGATGTTTTCGCGCAGAATCACAAGGCTGAGACCGGAGGCCATGATGACCAGCGCATAGCCAAAGAACAGCCGGCGATTGCTGCGCGGCGTCAGCACACCCGCGACGGCCGGAACCAAGAGCCCGACCAGAGGCCAGGCGGCGGGCGACCACAGGTTCAGCGCCAGCATCCCCGCCGCAAGGACGCCAAGCCCCAGCGACATCGGATGCGAAGGGCCGGCGGTCATGCGCGCCAGCTCCCACATCATGCCGCCGGTCAGCGCCACCACCAGAACCGCGAAGGGCGCGCCGCCCAGCCAGACCTCGACCCCGCCGATGACCAGCATCACCACCGCCGACAGAAGGCGCGGCTTCAGGTCATCCCAATTGGCACTCATGCCGGCAGAACTCCACCAAAGCGCCGCTCGCGCCGGGCAAACCGGGCGACGATATCGGCAAGATGTTCGGCGGTGAAATCCGGCCAGAGGGTTTCCGTGAATTCATACTCGGCATAGGCCGCCTGCCAGGGCAGGAAATTCGAGGTCCGCGTCTCGCCCGAGGTGCGGATGACCAGATCGGGGTCGGGCAGATCGGCGGTATCAAGATGCTGGCTGATGAGCTCGTCGGTGATCTGCTCAGGTTTCAGCCGCCCCTCGGCCACCGCGCGGGCGATGTCGCGGGTGGCGCGGGTGATCTCGTCTCGCCCGCCATAATTGATGCCCACCGTCAGGTTCAAACGGCTGTAGGTGGAGGTGCGCTGTTCGATACTGGTCTGCAACCGCTTCAGCCGCGGGTTCAGCATGCTGCGGTCGCCGATAAAGCGCATCCGCACCGATTCGGCCGCCATCCGATCGGCCTCGCGTTCGATATAGCGCGAGAAGATCGCCATCAGGCCCAGCACCTCTTCGGTGGTGCGTTTCCAGTTCTCGGTCGAGAAGGCATAGATTGTCAGCCAGCGGATCCCCAGATCGGGGGCGGCGTTGACGATCTCTTTCACCCGCTCGGCCCCCTTGCGGTGCCCGACAAGGCGCGGCCAGCCGCGTTGGGTGGCCCAACGGCCATTGCCATCCATGATGATGGCGACATGTTCAGCCTTGCGGGGGCTCTTGCTGTCTGCGGCCACGTCCTGACTTTCCCTGTGCGCCCCGGAGAGGTCGGGGCAAATTTTCGTCGAAAATTTGAATCAGCTGGCGGCGGGCGCGCAACCGCGCACGGCCCGCGCCCGGTCCTTGTCAAATCTGCATGATCTCGGCCTGCTTGGCCTCAAGCGCCTTGTCCACGGCGGCGACATGCTTGTCGGTCAGCTCCTGCACCTCGTCGGACCACATCTTCTGGTCATCCTCGGACATGCCAGCGGCCTTGGCCTTCTTGATCTGGTCCATGCCGTCGCGCCGCACGTTGCGGATCGCCACCTTGGCGCTTTCGGCATATTGCGCGGCAACCTTGGCCAGCTCCTTGCGGCGCTGTTCGTTCAGTTCCGGAATCGGCAGGCGGATCAGCGGGCCGTCGGTGACCGGGTTGATGCCGATGCCGCTTTCGCGGATCGCCTTCTCCACCTTGCCGACCATCGCCTTGTCCCAGACGTTGATCACCACCATGCGCGGCTCGGGCACGTTGACGGTGCCCAGCTGGTTGATCGGGGTCATCTGGCCATAGGCGTCAACCTGGATCGGATCGACGATGGAGGCCGAGGCGCGGCCGGTGCGCAAGCTGGCAAATTCCTGCTTGAGCGCGTTCATCGCCCCGTCCATGCGGCGCTGGATACCATCCAGATCAATCTCGAGATCGTCTTGCGACATGTCTTCCTCATCTTTTCGGCAGGTGACCGTGGGCTGTCTATACCATCGGGGCCGACAAAAGGAATAGGGGGTGTCGCTGCGCCGGAAGGATCGGCGGCAGCTGCCGGTCCTCACGCCAAGTTGCGCCAAGGTGAGCGGCGGTCCGCGGCGTCAGGGTTGACCTCGGGGGCCTTGGCGGGCATGGCAGGGCCATGGTGTATCTGGGCTGGATCCTTCGGCTGGCGCTTGTCGTCACGCTCTTGCCTTGGGGGGCGTATTCCGGTGCGGCGGCAAGGCCGGCGGCCGCTTCGGCGGTCGGGCTGTTGCAGGCCCTGAACGCCGCCCCATCCGGCGCAGCACCTGCCGTCATGGCCCAGACCGCGCCGACCGACCGGCTTGCACCCCCACCAAGGCGCTGCAAGATCGGTATCCTTGGACATCTCCGCTGTGCCCCGGATGCGGCCCTGTCTGGCAGCATGACCCTTGTCGCACCCACCCGTCAGCCGGAGACCGTGACGGCACAGCCCCGGCCCACGGGCGCGTCGCGGCGCGAGGCACCGCCGCACCGCCCGCCGCGCCTCGTGGCCATGACCGCCTGAAGAGATCTCCAGAACGGACCGGCCGCCGGGCGCTTGCCGCGGCCCGGTCTTCCTGCCCTGCCCCATTCCCTTTCGGAAAGGACATCCCATGCTGACCAGACGCAGCCTTTTGGCCGCGGGGGCCGCCGTTTCGCTTTCGGCCTGCCTGCCCGCGACGTCCCGCCACCAGTCTGCCTCGGCCGCCCCGCCGTCGCCGCCAATCCCTCCCCTGCCCGCCTTTTACGGCGCCCTCCCGGACGAGCCCTATCCGGTGCCCGCCGTGCCCGAGGGCGTGGTGCCGCAACGGCTGTGGCGTCAGCGGGTGGACAACCCCTTTCCCGACCTTGCCCCCGGCACGATCGTGGTCGACCCCGACGCGGGCCTGCTGCATCTGGTGGAAAGCCCGGCCAGCGCGATGCGCTATGGCGCGGGAACGGGGGCGCAGGCCTTTTCCTGGTCGGGCGATGCCCGGCTGCAGTTCACGCGCAAATGGCCGCGCTGGAAGGTGCCCGATGCGATGATCGCCCGTCGTCCCGAACTTGCCCCCTGGTCGGTGGCCAACGGCGGCATGGACCCGGGCCCGGGCAACCCCCTGGGCGCGCGGGCGCTTTATCTGTTCCAGAACGGAGAGGACACGCTTTACCGCATCCACGGCGCCTGCGAGCCCGAACATCTGGGCAAGGCGGTGTCGTCGGGCTGCATCCGGCTGCTGGACCACGACATCATCGACCTGCACAACCGGGTGCGGCACGGCGCGACGGTGCGGGTCCTGCCCTCGCTCAAGCCGCCGGGGCTGGCCGCGCTTTACTGAACGGCGCCCCGACCGCCCGAAGCCCTGCCGCCCGAACCGGATCGGGCGGCAGGATCTTTGGTCAATCCTGCACGCGGGTATAGGTGCCCTGCCCCGACAGGATGCCGCGGAACCCGCCCGGTTCGTCCAGCGAAAAGACGATGATCGGCAGGTTGTTGTCACGCGCAAGCGCGATGGCGCTGGCATCCATCACGCCTAGGTGCTTTTGCAGCACCTCGTCATAGGTCACATGGTCATAGCGCTTGGCATGGGCGTGCTTCTTGGGGTCCATGTCATAGACGCCGTCCACCTTGGTGCCCTTGAAGATCGCCTCGCAGGCCATTTCGCTGGCGCGCAGGGTCGCTGCGGTGTCGGTGGTGAAATAGGGGTTGCCGGTGCCGGCGGCAAAGATGCAGACCCGCTTTTTCTCAAGGTGGCGCACGGCGCGGCGGCGGATGTAGGGCTCGCAGACCTGATCCATCGGAATGGCGCTGATAACGCGGGTGAAAACGCCCAGCTGCTCCAGCGCCGATTGCATGGCCAGCGCGTTCATCACCGTGGCCAGCATGCCCATATAGTCGGCGGTGGTCCGCTCCATCCCCTGGGCGCTGCCCGCCAGCCCGCGAAAGATGTTGCCGCCGCCGATGACCATGCAGACCTCGACCCCCATGTCGCGGACCGACTTCACCTCTTCGGCGATCCGCGCCACGGTCGGCGGGTGCAGGCCGTAGCCCTGATCGCCCATCAGCGCCTCGCCCGAGATTTTCAGCATGACGCGCGAGTATTTGGCGCCGGAAGTGGGGGCGATGTCGGACATGGGATTCCCTTGGGTTTGGGTGGTGTCTTGGATTGCGGCGCAAAATGTCGCAAAACTGAAACAGGTTCAACCAGAATGCGGCGGCACCGGCAGACAGAGCCCGGCCCCTTTGGAGACTTTCGGCAAGGATGACATCGATTGCGGGCATTTCGCGCGAGGCGCCGGTGCTGATCGCCGGACCCACCGCCAGCGGCAAATCGGCGCTGTCGATGGAGATTGCCGCGCGCGA
>ERZ1645187.3838-NODE-3838-length-12446-cov-7.264870_pt1 | contig 12446 bp, 10 predicted proteins | sample MGYA00575352_ERZ1645187 | MGnify/ENA primary metagenome ERZ1645187 (study PRJEB40837, sample SAMN11349314) | freshwater sediment metagenome | isolation source: river sediment | host: Sediment | place: India: Wazaribad , New Delhi | collected 2017-02-21 ... | reverse complement strand
CCGACTGGTGGTCGCTCGGCATGATCCTCGTCGAGCTGCTGACCGGCCGGCACCCCTTCGACGGCCTGTCGGACGCCGTCATCACGCACCGCCTCGTCACCGCGAGCGTCGATCTCGCCGGGGTGACCGACCCCGACTGGCGCAAGCTCTGCCGCGGCCTGCTGCTGCGCGATCCGCACAAGCGCTGGGGTGCGGCCGAGGTGCGGCGCTGGCTGGACGGCGACGCCAACCTGCTGATGCCGCAGGACGACATCACCATGCCGGGCGCAGCGGCCGGCCTGCCCTACCGCCTCGGCGCCGCCCTCTGCCACACCCCGGAGGAACTCGCCGCGGCGCTGGCCACGCACTGGGACGCCGGCCGCAAGGATCTCATGCGCGGCGAGATCACCGCCTGGGCGCGCGAGGAACTGAAAGACCAGAATCTCGTGCGCTTCCTGCAGGACCTGCTCGAGCTGCGCGACATCAAGGAGGATCTGCGGCTGCTGCGGCTGATCACCTTCCTCGCGCCCGCCCTGCCGCCGGTCTGGCGCGGCGACAGCCTCGCCCTGCCGGGCCTCCTCGCCCAGGCGGCGAAAGCGGTGCAGGGTGACCTCCCGGCGGCCGACTGGATCGTTTCGGTCTTCACCCAGAAAATCCTGCGCGAACTGCCCCCTGCCCGGCATCCCGCCGAAACCGCCCTGGCCGCGCGCTGGGAGGAACAGTACGCACACAGCCTGCAGCTTTGGCAGGAAACCACCCATGCGCGCACGAACCTGCGCATCGAGCAGACCAGCATCCAGGGCGTGGCCGACTACGACGCCCTGGTCTATGGCGAACCCGCCGGCCTGCACAAGCCGTCCCCGTTCAAGCTGCTCCCGATGCTGCTGCTGGCGCTGGCCGACGCCAGCTACGCCGGTGACCTGCGCACGCAGATCAGTGCGCGCGCCGCGGACTGGCAGACGCAGAGCCCCTGGCTCGCACATCTGCTCGCCAGCGTGGAACCGGCCGCCTGGGTCATGGCAAGCTTCCTGCTCCCCTATGCCCGCGATGAAGCCGCGGCCGAGCAGAAACGCCGGCAGCGCGAAATCGACGCGGAAGCCGCACGCTTTTCCGCACTCGCCACGCGCACGAACGAGACGCTCGTGCGGTTGCGCGATACTTGCAACTACCTCGGCGTCTTCGCCAGCGAGGCCGAGCGCACCAACACGGCGACCGCCTGCACCGACCTGCTGACGCTGCTCAGCGAGGCCCGCGCCGCCGGCGTGCCGCAGGACAACCCGCTGATGCGCACGCTGCGCCGCGCCGAACCGATCGTACTGCGCATCCAGGACCGGCTCGACGCCTGGGCGCACGCCGCGCGTGTCAATGCGCTCTGGCGCAACCGCAACCTCGCGCAGGGCGCGGGCGGTTTCTTCGCCATGCTCTTCATGTTCGCCGCGCAGGTGCTAAGCCGCTTCCTGATCTGGCTGATCATCATCCCCGCCGCGATCTTCGGCTGGCGCATGTGGGGCATCCTCGAACTGCGCAACGCGATCCGCGAACTGGGCCGCACCCTGCCCGCACGCGTGCCGGCGGCATGAACCTCCCCGCGGAAATCCCCGCCGCGCTGCCCGTTCCGGCCGATGCCTGCCGCGAGACGCACATCTCCTGGGTGCTGCTGGCCGGCGCTTATGCCTACAAGATCAAGAAGCCGGTCACGCTGCCTTTCCTCGACTACGGCACGGTCGAACGGCGGCGCTTCTATTGCCACGAGGAATTGCGGCTGAACCAGCGCTTCGCGCCCGGCCTCTATCTCGACGTCGTCGAACTGGCCGGCGAGCCCGCCGTCAGGATGAAGCGTTTCGACGAAGCGCAGCGGCTCGATCATGTCAGCAGCCACGGTGACCTGACCGGTGCGCATCTCGCCCAGTTGGCGCGCGACCTCGTCGCCTTCCAGTCGCTGGCCGCGCTCGCCGGCCCCGGATTCGGCACGCCGGAAATCATCCGCGCCGATGCGCTGGAGAATTTCGACGAACTGCAGCGCCTGCTGCCGGTCGAAGCCGCGCTGCTGAAACGCCTGCGCGACTGGACGGAAGCGGAATGGCAACGCCGCATGCCGGATTTCGTGCGGCGCCGCGCGGCGGGCCATGTACGCGAAGGCCATGGCGACCTGCATCTCGGCAACCTCGTGCTGCTGGATGGCCGCGTCGTCCCGTTCGACGGCATCGAGTTCAGCGCGGACTTCCGCTGCATCGACGTCGCCAGCGAGGTCGCGTTCACCCTGCTCGACCTGCTCGATCACGAGCGGCCCGGGCTCGCCCACTGGCTTCTGGATGCCTGGCTGACCTGGAGCGGCGACTTCGATGCACTGAAAGTATTGCGCTTCTATCTCGTCTATCGGGCGCTGGTGCGCGCCAAGGTGGCAGCCTTGCAGGAGCGTGCGCCCGAAGCGGCCGGCTATCTCGCCTTGGCCAGTCGCCTCGTCGCACCGCGTGCGCCGACGCTGACGATCACCTGCGGTCCCTCGGGCTGCGGCAAGACCTTCGCAACCAGCCGCCGTCTCGCCAGCGCCGACTTTCTGCATACCGTGCGCATCCGCTCGGACGTGGAGCGGAAACGCCTGTTCGACCTCGCGCCTGATGCGGAGAGCGGTGGCACGATCTATACGCCGGAGGCCACCGTGCGGACTTACGCGCGGCTGGCGGAACTGGCGGAAGCGCTCCTGCACGCCGGCTGGTCGGTGATCGTCGATGCGGCTTTCCTGAAACGCGCCGAGCGCGACACCTTCCGTTCCCTCGCGCATCAGCTCGGCATTGCCTTCGATCTCATCGCCCCGCAGGTACCCCGCGAGGAACTCGCCCGACGCATCCGGGCGCGCCGGAACGACCCTTCCGAAGCTACGATCGACGTCATGGAGCAGCAACTGCACTGGTTCGAGCCACCGGGCAGTGACGAACAGGTGTAAGGAAAACTTTACACTTCTGTGACGGAAAAGTTGGCATGCACCAAAATATCCCACGAAAGTAGAACATTAGGCGGGCCGGCCCGAATCCTGCTTTATCAATAGGTTGAAGACATAAATCGGACGGAATGCCGGTGAAACTGGCGGTGGCTACGAGACGCGCTTTCAAGCGCCTGATGGCAGGCGGCCCATGCTTGGGCTTGTCGGTCGGGGCGACGTTCGCGTTCGGCCAGGAAAATGCGGCCACCCGCACCCTGAGTTCCGACCCCGGCGTTCTCATGGTTCTCGAACGCCTCGCCACCGCGATGGAGACGCAACTGGCCTGGAGTCAGGCACTTGCGGTCATCGCCATCGTCGCGCTGCTGGCCACGCTGGTTGTGCTGTTTGTCTTCCTTCGCCCGGTCGCGCCGCGCCGCAACGAAGCCCCGATCGAAATTGCCACAGCCGAACCCGCAAAAGCATCCGCCCCATCCCCGGCAATGCCCGGCATCGATGCGAAGCACTGGGAATTCGTGCTGGAGGGCACCGGCCACGGCGTCTGGGACCTCAACCCCGCGACCGGCGAAGTCGTCTTTTCGCCGGCCTGGCGCCGCATGCTCGGTTACGCTCCCGAGGAAATTCCCAATACGCTCGCCGCCTGGCGCGGGCTGATTCACCCCGAAGACCAGCCGCAGGTGCGCAAGACCTTCGAAAGCCTGCTGGCCGGCGCAGACGAGACCCGCCAGATGGTCTATCGAATGCGCACCAGCGGCGGCGACTACCGCTGGGTGGAGACCTCCGCCCACCTCATGCGTGACGCGGCGGGACGGCCGCAGCACATGATCGGCACCAACACCGACGTCACCGAGCGGCGCGAGATGGAACTGCGTCTCCAGCAGCTGATGAACGCCTTGCACGAGAGCGAGGCGCACTTCCGCCGTTTCTTCGACGAAGCCAAGGCGGTGATGCTGCTGATCGACCCGGCGGACGGCCGCATCCTCGATGCCAACCCGGCCGCCAGCGCCTTCTACGGCTATGCGCGCGAGGAACTGCTCGCCCTGCACATCACCGACATCAACCAGATGACGCAGGAGGATGTCGCGGCCGAGATGGCCCAGGCGCTCGCCGCCGGGCGCGAGCAGTCGATCCTGCCGCACCGTCTCAAAAACGGCGAGATCCGTACCGTCGAGGTGTATTCGAGCCCCTACCAGTACGACCATCATCTGGTCATCTACGCGATCGTCCACGACATCAGCGAGCGCGTGAAGGCCGAGCACGGCCTGCGCGAGGCGGCCACCGTGTTCGAGGCCACCACCGAGGCGATCATGGTCACCGACAACAGCGGCGTGATCCGGCGCATCAACCAGGCCTTCACCCAGATGACGGGCTACACCCCGGCGGATGCCATCGGCCAGACGCCGCGCCTCCTCAAGTCCGACCGGCATGATGAGGCTTTCTACAGGAGCATGTGGGAACGGCTGATGACGCAGGGACGCTGGGAAGGCGAACTGTGGAACCGGCGCAAGAACGGCGAGGTCTTTCCCGTCTGGCAGATCATCTCGACGGTGCGCGACGAGCAGGGCAGGGGCGTCGGCTTCGTCTCGCTCTTCATCGACATCACGCAGAAGAAGCGTGACGAGGACGAGATCGCCTACCGCGCCAACTACGACGCGCTGACCGGCCTGCCCAACCGCAACCTGCTCGCCGAACGGCTCAACCAGGCGCTCAAGCAGGCGCGGCGCGAAGGTTCGCGCGTCGCAGTGATGTTCATCGACCTCGACTTCTTCAAGCAGGTCAACGACACCCTCGGCCACGCGGTCGGCGACCGCCTGCTGCAACTGGTGGCGGAACGCATGCGCATGTGCGTGCGCGAAACGGACACGATCGCGCGCCTCGGCGGCGACGAATTCGTCATCCTGCTGATGGACATCGACGAAATCGCGCCGGCGGGCATCGTCGCCGAAAAGCTGATTGCCCAGATGGTCGAACCCTTCACCATCGAAGGCAACGAACTGCATATCGGCGCCTCGCTCGGCATCACGATCTTCCCGGACGACGGTCGCGACGTCGATACGCTGTTCCGCAACGCCGACCTCGCGATGTACCGCGCCAAGACGATGGGGCGCAACAACGCGCAGTTCTTCGAACCGGCACTGACAACGGCCGCTCTCGATCGCCGCGCGCTGGAGAACGATCTGCGCGGGGCGCTGTCGCGCCATGAGTTCCGGCTGCATTTCCTGCCGCTCGTCAATCTCGCCAGCAGCAAGATCATGGGGGTCGAGGCGCTGCTGCGCTGGCAGCACCCGCAACGCGGCCTGCTCGAACCGGGCAGTTTCGTGCCGCTCGCGGAAGAAACCGGCCTGATCCGCGAGATCGGCAACTGGGCGATCGAGGAAGCCTGCCGGCAGCTGGCCGGCTGGGAAGCCGCGGGCCACCATCTGACGCTGGCACTCAACGTCTCGATCCGCCAGCTGCCCGAAGCCCTGGCGGTGAAGAACATCCTCGCGGTGCTCTACAAATATGGCCTCGCGCCGCAGCAGATCGTGCTCGAAATCACCGAAAGCGTCCTGCTCGCCGAGTCACCCGCGATCCAGCAATGGTTCGTCGATGCCGGCGCCGCCGGGCTGCATCTGGCCATCGACGACTTCGGCACCGGCTATTCCTCGCTCGCCTATCTCAAGCGCTTCCCGGTGCGCCACGTCAAGATCGACAAGACCTTCGTCAGGGACATGGCAGGCGATGCCGGCAACCGCGCCCTGGTCGAGGCCATCCTCGCCATGGCGCACAGCCTCGGTCTTTCGGTCGTCGCGGAAGGGGTCGAAAACACGGGGCAGGCCAGCCTGCTGCAAGCGCGCGACTGCGAACTCGCGCAAGGCTATCTCTACAGCCAGCCGCTACCCGCGGATGAACTCCTCACGCTGCTGAACAAGCCGAGCACCTAGCCGGTGCCGTCTTGTCAGCGCCGACTTTTCTAGGCCACCTCGACGCAGCTGGCACGCTCGAAGTCGGCACCGCGGTCGAGGATTTCCCCGAGCTTGAAGCGCCGCGTCGCAATCGGCGTCCAGGTTTCCATGATGCGCTCGGGCTTGAAGCTGCCCGGCGGCAGGATCAGCGAGGCGGACCACTGCCGCTCCGCCCACTCCGGCAGGATGAAACCGGGCTGGTATTTGTCCGGCGTCGCCATCACCCCGGTGCGTCGCACGGCGACCGGCTGCGGCCGGCCCGGCATGAGCTGGATGCCGGTGACGAGATCGTCGCCGCGCCGCTGCGTCCAGCGCACCACGCCCAGCAGCATCTCGCTGCGCACGGCAGGCTGCACGGCGACCAGCTGCCCGATGCCGAGCCGTCCTCCCGCCCGTTCGATCGGGCGCACCAGGCACAAACCGTCTTCGGACTGGTCGAACAGGCCCCAGTCCTCCACCAGCGTCCAGCTCTCGAGCTGGAAACCCTGATCCTGGCTGTACTGCTCCTCGAAGCGCGTCGCCACGCGCCCGAACATCGCCAGTTCCTCGCGCTGGCGGCGCAACTCATCTTCCGTCGTGCTGCCCGGCGGACGGAAGCTCTGGTGACCGGAAACGTAGTAATGCACGGCAGCCACGCCGGCAACGAAGCGGCAGGTGCCGCTCATCGGATGGCGCTCGTAGCGGCGCTGCACGCCACCCTTGACCCAGCGCGGGTAGACACGCTGCAGAACTTCGCCGCCGGAAGGCATCGTGCAATCTTCGCCGAGCCCCAGGCTCGCCGGCGTGTCGGCCGGATTGCCGCGCGCCAGCAGCACCAGCCGCTTCTTCATGCTCTTGCGCAGCTCGGCCGTATCGAGCCAGCGCGCGCCTTTGCCGGACTGCGGCATGAAGCTCGGCGGCGCATCGCCCTCGAGATCGACGCACAAGGGCAGCGAGGGTGTCAGCTGCGGCGGTTCCGCGCTTACGCTGAGCTTCGCCGCCCAGCGCCGCGCCCAGCCCATCACCCAGCGCTGCTGGCGCGGTGCCAGTTCGTGCAGGCTGGCGGCGGCGATCAACACCAGTTCGACATAGGTCATGGTCGGCGTCACCGGGCGATAGCCACGCAGCGTGTCGGTCACGGCACTGCTCGTGTTGGCTTCACGCAGGGTGTCGGCGACGGGCGCCTGCGTCACACCGAGGGATTCCGCGCTGGAGTAGAGCGCATGCGCGAAGCGCCACAGCGGCGTCTCCGCCAAGCGGCCGGCGCGCACGAGATCGGAGAAGTCGTCGGCGAGAATCGCCAGCGCGCGCTGGCAGATCGTCGCCGCCTGCGGCTTGAGGGCTTCGTCGCCGCCAAGCAGGTTTTCCAGGCAGCGCAGGTAGCCCAGCAGCAGTTCCTGCCAGAGGTCGTGTGTCCTCTCGATCGCGGCCTGCTCCATGGGCGCGAGCGGCAGCGGCTTGCCGGAGAACAGGTTCGCGCTTTCCCCCTGCACGAAACGGATCGGGATTTGCAGGGCTTCGAGCATGTTGAGCCGGGTCGCGCCCGCGAGCGTGTAGCCATTCAGTGCGTGCAGCTGTTCGAGCAGCTGCGCCTGGGCGAGCGCGGGATTCAGCAGCGGCAGGCGCCCGACCCAGTCCTGGCAGGCCTGCAGATCGGCGAAATGCGGCGCCACATCGGTGCCGGTCGGGGGTAGTTCGATCTTCGTGCCGAGACTCATGCGATGTCTCCCAGCGCTGCGGTGAACGCAGCAAGCAGCGCGGCATTCCCGGGTTGTGCCCGCGCCGGTACCGGCCGCACGGCCGGCGCCCAGATCGGCGCGGGAAAGTGGCTGTCATCCCGCCAGCGCGGAATCACGTGCCAATGGAGATGCGGCACGACGTTGCCAAGGCTGGCGAGATTGATCTTGTCGGGCCGGACGGTCTGGCGCACGGCGCGCTCGACGGCTGCGACGACAGCGAGCAGATGACCATGCTCGACGGCGCCCAGGTCGGACATCTCCGCGACGTGGCGCTGCCAGATGACCCGGCAGAAGCCGGGAAACGCAACACCCTCGGCGCCGCCGACGCGGACGACGCGGCAAACCTCATCCTGCCAGAGGAGTTCTCCGCCGGGTGAATCGCAGAGTTCGCATGCGCTCATGCCATGAAGATAGCACACCGGTCGCGGCTGCAAGAACCCTGAACCAGCGGGAAGGCGCACGCAGCAAGCGGATGCGGGCCCCGCCCAGCGCCTCGGCCAACGCCACGTCGTGCCTGCCAAGCGCATACACCTCGCCCGCACGCAGAAACACGTCACCTGTGCCGCCGGTGCGCGTCAGCCAGACCACGCCCGCGACGCATTCGATGCGTGCCGCGCCGGCAATGCGCACAGGACGATTGTGATGCAACGTGATCATGTTCATGGCGGCCTCCTGTCAGCGAGTGACGTCAGTGTAGGCAGCGTCGGAATAATGGTACAGTTGCAATCAGAAATTATTGTGACCATTACAGTTATCCAGTCATAAAACTGTACCGGTCGTGGCGAATGGCAACTGTATGGTCCGGGGGCGCGGTGATGAGCGAACTGCGATACGAAAAACTGGCGGATGACGTGGCCGGCCTGATCGCCGGCGGCGTGCTGCGCGCGGGCGAACGTCTCCCCTCGGTGCGCCGGCTCGCGCAGGAGCGCCGCGTCTCGATCTCGACCGCCGTGCAGGCCTTCCGCCAGCTCGAGCAGCGCGGCCTCGTCGAGGCGCGGCCGCAGTCCGGCTTCTTCGTGCGCGCCCGGCCGCAGGCGCTCGTCGCGCCGGCGCGGCAGGCCGCGCCCGAACCTCCTGTTCTCGTGGCGCTGAACCAGCGTCTCGTCGGCGTGCTGGAAGCCAACAACCGGCCGGACGTCGTGCCACTCGGTGCCGCCCTGCCAGCACCGAGTTTGCTGCCGGTCGCCGCGCTGCACCGGCGCTACTCGAGCGTCGCGCGGCGCTTCCCGAGACTGCTGGAGGGCGCGAGCCACACCGACATCAACGATCCGCAACTGGTGCGCCAGCTGGTGCGCCGCTCATTGTCGTGGGGCGGACCGCTGGATGCCGGCGAGATCACCGTCACCAATTCCTGCACCGAGGCGATGTACCTCTGCCTGCGCGCCGTGACCCAGCCGGGCGACACGGTCGCGGTCGAGTCGCCCGCCTACTATGTGATGCTGCAGCTGCTCGAAAGCCTCGGCCTGCGGGCGCTCGAGATTCCCACCGAACCGGAAACCGGCATCTCGATTCCCGCGCTCGACCTCGCGACGCGCGACGGCGGGGTGGCCGCCGTGCTGCTGGTCCCCAATGCGAGCAATCCGCTCGGCAGCGTCATGCCCGACGCGCACAAGAAGAAGCTCGCGCAGCTGATGGCGGCGCGCAAGGTGCCGGTGATCGAGGACGACATCTACGGCGACCTCTGCTACGCCGCGCAGCGGCCGTGGCCGATCAAGGCTTTCGACAAGGCGGGCAACGTCATGCTGTGCGCCTCGTTCTCGAAATGCCTGTCGCCCTCGCTGCGCTGCGGTTTCGTCGCGGCCGGCAAATACCGGGCGGCGGTCGCCCTGCAAAAGATGCTGGTCAGCGGCGGTACCAACCCGGTCACCCAGCGCGTGCTCGCCGAAACGCTCGAGTCCGGCGCCTACGAACGGCATCTGCGCGGCCTGCGGCGCCAGTTCGAGGGCCAGGTCGAGCAGATGATCGCGGCCGTGACGCGCTACTTCCCGGCGGGAACACGCGTGGCGCGGCCGCTCGGCGGCTTCGTGCTGTGGGTCGAACTGCCGGAAAGCATCAATACCGAGAAGTTGTGGCGCAAGGCCATCGCCGCAGGCATCGCCTTCGTTCCCGGTGACCTGTTCTCGCCGAACCGGCTTTACCGCAACTGCCTGCGGCTCAATTGCGGCAACCCCTGGAGCGACACCATCGAGGCCGCCGTCAAGAAACTCGGCGAACTGGCGGCCGGCGCATGACTGCATCGAGCGTCGCGCGCCTGCTGATCCTTTCCGCGATCTGGGGCGGTTCCTTCATCTTCATGCGCATCGCCGTGCCGTCCCTCGGGCCGGTCGTGCTGATGGAATTGCGTGTGCTGTTCGCGGCGCTCTTCCTCGCCGCCGTGGCGTTTTTCACGAAGAGCCTGCTGGCCGCCGGAAGGCACTGGAAGCATTACCTGATCCTTGGTTTCTTCAACTCCGCCCTGCCTTTCCTGCTGTTCGGCTACGCGGCGCTGACGCTGCCCGCCTCGCTGCTCGCCATCCTGAACGCGACGGCGCCGCTCTGGAGCACGCTGATCGGCACCTTCTGGTTGCGCCAGCACCTGTCGCTGAAAACCTTCGCCGGCCTGTGCCTCGGCGTCATCGGGGTAACGCTGCTGGTCGGCCTCGACCCGGCGATGCTGCAACCCGGGGCCGAACTCGCGGCAGCAGCCACGCTGTGCGCAGCCCTCTGCTACGGCATCGCCTCGCTGTACGCCAGGCAGGCGCGCGCCGTCGAACCCCTCGCCAACGCCCACGGCAGCATGTGGGCAGCTGCGCTGTGGCTGCTGCCCCCATCGTTCTTCTTCACGCCGCCGGCCCTGCCCGGCAGCGACATCCTGCTCGCCGTCGTGGTGCTCGGCGTGGTGTGCAGCGGCATCGCCTACCTGCTCTATTTCCGGCTGATCGCCGAAATCGGCGCCGCGCCCGCGCTGACCGTCACCTTCCTGATCCCGCTGTTCGGCGTGCTGTGGGGCTGGCTGTTCCTCTCCGAGCCGGTCGGCTGGCATACCCTGGCCGGCGCCGCCATCGTCATCGCCGGCACCGCGCTCGTCACCGGTTTCTCGCCCCGCCTGCTGCTCGCACGCCAGGCGGCCAACTGATTCGGCACTCCCCCGTGCCGTCCTGCCAGCGCCGACTTTTGGGGTATCATTTTTTCGCAACCCCGTTCCTTTCAGCCACTCGCCCCGAACCCGGAAATGCCCATTGGATATTGGTTATCTGCCCTGCTGGCGCTGGTCGTCGTGCTCGGTCTGGTCATTTACCTGCGCAAGCGGCAGACAGCGAAGGAAAAGGCCTATCTCGAAGCACTGGCCGCGCCCGTCGAAAAACGGGTGTGGGGAAAGCAGGTCGTCATCCCCGCACAGGGCTATGTTTGCCAGGCCGTGAGGGAGATCGCGGACGTGGAGTTCAAAAAGGATGAGGCTCCCCACCTGCCCCTGCACGAATGCACACACAAGTTCAACTGCCAGTGCAAGTACCAGTTGATCGAGGACAAACGCAGCGGCAAGGAGCGGCGCGAAGGCATCGATCGCCGCCCGGTCGTGCGCTACGACCCGGACAACCCGCCGCGCCGCTGCGGCCGTGACCGGCGCGAGGACAAAAACACGCCGTTCAACGACCGGGCAATCTGAATCTGGCCAGCCTGCCGCACCAAGCCGGATTTTGGAGGAAGCCGCTTCAGCAACTCTGCGGGTGCGTGCCGCTTTCAAGCACCATTTCAAGTGATCCAGGCGCTCCGTTGAGCGCATAGATGTTCAGATACTTGAGGCAAATCACCCGCAGACAGGAGGAAAGGTTCTTGTCGTTGGCGACGAGGCAGCCGTCCAGCACGCGTTCGATCAGACGCGGCACCGTCAGTCCGCAGTCCTGGGCCATGGCATCCAGCACGTTCCAGAAAGCGCGTTCGAGCGCGACCGTCGTGCTGTGGCCATGCAGGCGCACTCCCCGCTTTTCGGGAACGAACTCGTTGATCTGCGCGGTCGTGCACGAATTGAACATGTGGTCGAGAAAATCCCGGGTTTCACTGTAAATGGTCATCCTGCCTCCGTGGGTTAACGCCCCGCTTCCGTCAAGCGCGCAGCGTGATTGTTTTTTTCTGTTGTTGGCAATAAATACTACCGCACTCTCGGCACGCCACCCTACAGTGCGCCCCACAACAACGAATGGCGGTGATTCAGGCTCCGGCCGTCACCCCGACACGAGGAGACTGATACATGGAGTTCTTTCGCAAGACGCTGGATCCAATCATCGCGCTCGCCGCACTCGCGGTGCTGAACATATTCATGTTCCTGCTGATGGGTGCCTGGACCGTCGGCGGGGGCGAGACGATGATGACCGGTTTGGCCGCACAGGCCGTGCTGGGTGAAGACCTCGACCGGCTGCCCTTCTGGAGTATCGTCTTCCCGCCTGCCGGCGACTACTGGAAGATCTACATCAGTCTCGGCATGCTGTTCGGCGCCTTCGTCGGCGCGGTGCTGTCGAAGGAGTTCTACTGGCGCGTGCCGCGCCACCTGTCCGAGTGGATCCTCATCACCATCGGCGGCCTGCTGATGGGCTTCGGCATCCGCCTCGCCTACATCTGCAACGTCTCCACCTTCTTCGGCCTGATGCCGGAGATGAACATGGGTGGCTACCTGGCCATGTCCGGCATCATCGCCGGCGCCTGGGTGGGCTCCTTGATCTACAAGAAAATCCTGGAGGGCTGAAATGCTGTCACCCATCGTCGAATGCGTCGTCGCTTTCGTGTTCGGTTCCGTCGCCGGACTGCTGATGCAGCGCTCGCGCTTCTGCAACACGGCCGCGCTGCGCGACGCGATCATGTTCAAGACCTATCGCAACACCAAGGCCATGC
>ERZ1645187.3837-NODE-3837-length-12446-cov-99.312888_pt1 | contig 12446 bp, 9 predicted proteins | sample MGYA00575352_ERZ1645187 | MGnify/ENA primary metagenome ERZ1645187 (study PRJEB40837, sample SAMN11349314) | freshwater sediment metagenome | isolation source: river sediment | host: Sediment | place: India: Wazaribad , New Delhi | collected 2017-02-21 ... | reverse complement strand
GCACGCGTCATCGGAGAACCATAAAGATCGTCATCGAAAGTGCGTCAGACCCAAAGTTGGACGCCGATCCGGGGTCAATGTTCCGCGCCTATTGACATATATGAGGGCCTACGACAACGTTCCGGAGGCGCGGAAGTCAATCTCGAACTACATCGGCTTCTACAATTCCGGACGTCCCCATTCGCGCCTTGACGGGCGCACGCCCGACGAGGCCTACTTCGGCGGGCGACAGATGGCCGAGGCCGCCTGATCGCCGCCCGCGATTTCATCACGGCTCTGGTCGGGCTACGCCCTCCCGACGCCGCGACGAAATCGCCGAGCCCCGCAGTCGACACCCCGGCGTGAGATCCACTCAAATTCCGCGGGGCGCCGTCCAATCAAGCGGGGCCACCTCTGATGTCCTCCTTCCGGAAGGCAGGAGTACGTCGCGCTATCCAGATCGATGTGGTTATCGTGAATGCGAAACCGCTGATGAGCGTGGCATTCCACGCGATCGCTGCACCCGAGAGGCCGTGCTGGGGGGTGAGCATCGAAAACGACACCAAGCCGACGAGTAGCCCCAGTAGGCTGCCACCAACCGACAATTCCGGTCGATTGATCGCCACAGCCAATGGAAGCCCCCAGATCATCGGTGCGCACACCATCAGCCAAACGGACATGAGGGGCATCAATGATGAAATGTCGATGTATTGCGGGCCGAGCAATCTCGCGCCGAGTAGAGCGACTACGGCATTTACAGTTAGAACCAAGAAAGAAGATAGAACAAACAAGCGTAACGATGTCTTCTTAAGAAGAGTATTTAGTTCATCAATCTTGCTTCGTTGCCATAACTTTTGAATTTCAGGCATAATGGCAATGTAGAAAGGATCTATCGCACGCCATGCGACCTGAACAAAGCTTTTTGCCATCTTATAAAGACCGACTTTTTCGGACGGCAGGAGGCCGGAGATCAAAGCAACATCCAGATCCTTCGCCATCAGGTCAGTGCCGGAAACGCCGAGATTGGACAAGATCAGACGCCTCGCATGTCTCGAGCGTCGCCATGCCGCAGCTGGGGTCCAACCCTCCGAGCGAATCGGTGCCACGCGTACGGTGAATTCTCGGTACGCTAGGCGCACTTGCAACGCGTTGATCGCTCCACCCGTCAAGAGTGCGATCCACAGAGCCATGGTGACGCTCAAATGCGCGGCGACTGCCGGTATTGCGGTCACCACCAGGCGCAATCCCCAATCAGCGGCCATGCAACCGGCGATCAGGTCGGTTCGCCCAAGTACGCGCAATAGACCGGTCGAAACACCGGTGCCGGCCTTGGAAACCAGGAAACCGACTGCCGCCAGGACGATCAAGTTGGCTTGCTCGGCCGGAATCCGGATCAACGAAGCCGCCATGCTCGCCGAGGCCACAAGCCCGAGGGATGGGAGCAGGCGCGAAAGTGCTTCGAGAACGAACAGGTCGATCAGATGAGGCGCGTCGGGACTGGAAGCAGGCACTTCGTCGTCGAGATGGCAGAAGTCGCGGGCGACCACCTCTTGAAGGCGCATCTCGAACAGCAACCCCGCAACCGAAACGAGGGCCGTCACCGCTGAGAAGACGCCGAACTCGGCGGCTCCGAGAAACCGCCCGAGCACGATCAGATAAGCCCCTCCGATCACCGCCTGACTACCGTTGGCGACGAATTGCCAGCGGATGTTGCGAGCAAACCGCTGCCGCCCCAGATCGAAAATGGACTTCTTTGGCGAATCGGACATGTTCAAGGACACATAGGAGATGAATGGCTCGCGAACAAACACGAAGTCGTATGGATCTAACGCCCGCGGTTCGCGCCGATCGGACCCTCTTCGTCCATCGGCCACGGATCGGCAGCGATCGGTCTAGTCGACGATGGTGCTCACGGGTGTGTCTTCATGCGCGGTCGCGTCGGTCGCCCGGCGCGCCAAGCGAAGTCGACGATTCGATCGGCGCGAACATATCCCGTCGGCATCCGCACCAGCAGATCGTAGATCTCGTCGATGGCCCGCCGGTCGCACGCCGCTGCGAGTTCGTCGAGCACGGAGCGCAAACGCTCCCATGGCAGGAACGTCTCGTTGGCGGTGAGAATGCGCGGGTGATCGCTCGGCACCGAATCCGCGCCGATCAAGAGTTCTTCATAGAGCTTCTCTCCAGGGCGTAGACTTGAGAAGGTGATCTCGATGTCGCCCTCTTCGTCCCGAGAAACGGTCGTATCGGTCACCACCAACGACTTGAGACCGTAGAGACCGGCCATGCGCTTGGCGAGGTCGATGATGCGCACCGGCTCGCCCATGTCGAGCACGAAGACGTCGCCGCCTTTGGCCATGGCTCCCGCCTGGATGACGAGTTGCGCCGCCTCGGGGATGGTCATGAAGTACCGCGTGATCTCCGGATGGGTCACCGTGATCGGGCCGCCGGCTTCGATCTGGCTCTTGAAGAGGGGGATCACCGAGCCGGAGGAGCCGAGCACATTGCCGAACCGGACCATCGAGTATTTGGTTGCCGACCCGCGCCCCGCCAGAGCCTGGCAGACGAGTTCGGCCATGCGCTTCGTCGCTCCCATCACGTTGGTCGGCCGTACGGCCTTGTCGGAAGAGATCAGCACGAAGGCGCCGACCCCCGCGGCTTCCGCGGCCTCCGCGATGGTCAACGTTCCGAACACATTGTTGCGGACGCCTTCGACGACGTTCTGCTCGACCAGAGGGACATGCTTGTAGGCGGCGGCGTGATAGATGGTGTCGACCCGCCAGCTCTCCAGAATCTGCATCATCCGATCGCGATCCTGCACGGATCCGAGAAGAGGGACGACCTCGACGTTCAGCTTCTCCTCGCGACAGAGCGACTGAAGTTGTTGATCGATCCGGTAGAGAGCGAATTCCGAACTATCGACCAGAACGAGGCACTCAGGACGCTGACGAACGATCTGGCGACACAGTTCGCTTCCGATCGATCCGCCGGCACCGGTCACCAATACGACTTTGTCGCAAATGTCGGCATCCATCAGGTCTTCACGCGGCGGGACCGGATCTCGTCCGAGTAGGTCCTCCACCGAAACTTGTGTGAGCTGCCCGAGGGTCGCGCGTCCCGAGAGGATGTCGGCCATACCGGGAATCGTCTGGACGCGCACCGAATAGGGTTCGAGTCGGTCGAGAATCACCTTGCGCTGCGCGCGCGTGGCGCTCGGAATGGCGAGAAGGACCGCTTCGACGCCGCTCTCCGTTAGCAGCCACGAGAGGTCGCTCGGCGGACTGACCTTGTGGCCACCGATGTCCCGTCTCCAGAGTTCGGGAGAATCGTCCACGAAGGCGATCGGCTCGTATTCGAAACCCATCTTCAGCGAAGCGAGCAATTGTCGCCCCGATTCGCCGGCTCCATAAATCAGAACCTTCGTGCGCTGCGGCATCTGGCGGCGGCGGTGGAGGGCTCGCACCATGAAGCGAATTCCACCGAGCGCCAGGAAGCTCACCAACGCATAGATTAAGGGCACCGAACGCGGCAGGAAGAATCCGAAGGCCAGCGCAATGGCTTGCAGCAAGGCCGCCGACACGATGCACCCCAAGAGGATGACCCTCAGCGCTCGGTCACTGATGAATCGAACCATCGGGTCGTATTGGCCGATGACGATGAAGCCCAGGATCGAGGGGCCGAGGGCGACTGCGATCGCGGACCAGTTGGCGGCATCCGCTGCAAATGCGAACCCGTCGAGGCGAAGCGCCATCGACAGCATGAAGCTCGCCAGTAACAGCACCGTATCGACGGCGAGCAAAATCTTCCTCTTGGTAGATTGCTTCAGTTCAAAGCAAAGGGTCAGAAAATCTTCTAACATGGCCCACCAATTCGATACGTCACTATCACTACTCTGTCGGTAGTCATGTCGGTCCCGTCAATCGCTCGACTGACGATCTCCATGATCCGCCGCAGCACGCTGGTCGACTTTCCCGCTTCGTCCTCGTGCGGAGTAGCCGCACCAGATATGGGCACTGATCTCGTACGGTCCTCTCGCCACTGTCAGCCCCACTGACGCTCGCGACGCTGAGCGTTGGAATGCCGATTCCAAATGTTTGTTTTCAACATCTACCCGTTTAGCATGGCGCTACGGCAGGGGAAACTATCAATCGGCGAGAGGTGGCTCCACTCGTGACCTGCGGTGGTGACGTCCCCGGGAGTGGTGCGGGGCCACTGACCTTCGGTCGGGTCAGAGGTGGGCTCGCGCCGCCTCCGCAGGCAGTCTGGTCGTCGATCAGGCGTACATGGTCACCGAGCCTGAAGTCGTAATCGAGATGGACCGCAACGTCCAGCTTCGCCGCAGCCTGCAGCGCTTCGACGATTCCCATGGGGTACCGACGTCCGTGGTTTCGATGGGCGATGCAGTGGGCCCACGGTCGTCGCTGTTCGAACGGCATGCGAGGTCGTCGGCGTCGAATCGTCGCCAGGCTCCCAAACTCTCACCTTCAACGGCCGCATGCGGGACGAACTCCTCAACGAGACCTTGTTCCGCGACCTCGACCACGCCCGATCGACAGTCGCCCGTTGGGTCGTGGACTACAACGATCACCGCCCACATTCCGCCCTCGGCTACCTGACGCCGAGGGCGTTCGCATCGACCTTCACCGCAACGGACGATCGGCTGCGCAACCCCGACCAGCTCCGCCGATCGACCGTTGCTCACCCGGCGCATCAGCGCCAAACTCACCCGAGGACTCTGGCCTCAACTAGTGCACTGACTCAGTCAGAAGGTACAGGCAGGCGCCTGAGTTTGGCGAGGATGGTCTCGGCCGGCTTGGTCCAGACGAAGGGCTTGGGATCGGCGTTCTGCTTTCGGATGTAGGCGCGGATGGTGTCCTTGAGATCGGCGACGGAGGTGAAGACGCCGCGCCGGATGGCTCTTCGGGTGAGGGCCGAGAAGAAGTTCTCGACGGCGTTGAGCCACGAGCCCGAGGTCGGGGTGAAATGGAATACCCAGCGCGGATGATCGGCGAGCCACGCGAGCACCTTCGGGTGCTTGTGTGTGGCATAGTTGTCGAGGACGGCGTGGACGATCTTGCCGGCCGGCACGGCGCGCTCGACGGCATTGAGGAATTTGATGAACTCCTGGTGCCGGTGCTTCGGCATGCAGCGTCCGACGACGGTGCCGTGGAGCACGTCGAGGGCGGCGAACAGGGTGGTCGTGCCGTTGCGCTTGTAGTCGTGCGTCATGGTTCCGCACTTGCCCGGCTTCAGCGGCAGGCCGGGTTGGGTGCGGTCGAGGGCCTGGATCTGGCTCTTCTCGTCGATCGAGACGACGACGGCATGAGCCGGCGGGTCCATATAGAGGCCGACGATGTCCTCGATCTTGGCGGCGAAGGCAGGGTCGTTCGATCTCTTGAATGTTCGCAGGCGGTGAGGCTGAAGGCGATGGGTCTCCCAGATGCGCTGGACGGTTCTGAGCGAGACGCCGAAGGCCTTGGCCATCGCGCGGCCGGTCCAGTGGGTCACCGCCCCGGGCGGTTCGGAGCAGGTCAACGCGACGATCCGGGCGACGACGGGCGCGGCGATCGGTGCCGTACCGGGCTTGCGCGTCTTGTCGCGAAGAAGGCCGTCGACGCCCTCCTCGGCGAAGCGCTGTTGCCATCGCCAGACCGCCGGCCGGCTTACGCCGGCGAGGCGAGCGACCTCGAGTACCGGCAGACGGTCGCCGGAGAGGAGCACGATCCTTGCGCGCAGGATATGCTTGAGCGGACGGTTGCGGTCACCGACGATCTGTTCGAGCCGATCACGGTCGGCGGCGTTCAAGAGGATGCTGACGGTCTGGGCCATCCCGGGAGAATCGCACGTCTTGGACGACTTGTGAATCTCCTGTCTGCGTCACTGCACTGGCGGGCTGTTGAAAAAGTCGCTCGCCACGGGAATCGCGATGTGATTCAGTCGTCTCGCGCTTTGGCGGGGGCGAGAGGATGCGGGGCGAAGATGCGCGGTCGGGGACGTTGTTCAGCTACGTCGATCTGGAATCGCGGGTAGGCAAGGATCACCCGCTGCGGACGATCCGAGGGGTCGTGAACGAAGCGCTGGCGGCGCTCTCGGGCGAGTTTGCGGCGATGTATTCGCGGATGGGCCGCCCGTCGATCCCGCCCGAGAAGCTGCTGCGGGCGATGCTGTTGCAGGCGTTCTACTCGATCCGCTCGGAACGACAGTTGATGGAGAGGCTGGAGTTCGATCTGCTCTTTCGCTGGTTCGTGGGCATCGGCGTCGATGACGCGGCGTGGGACCACTCGACGTTTTCCAAGAACCGCGACCGCCTGCTGGAGGGCGACATCGCGGCGAAGTTCATGGCGGCCGTGCTCGACCAACCTCGGGTGAAGCGGCTGTTGAGCACGGATCACTTCTCGGTCGACGGCACGCTGATCGAAGCCTGGGCGTCGATGAAGAGCTTCAAGCAGAAGGACGGATCGGAAGAGCCGCCGGCGACGGGCGGCGGACGGAATTCCGAGGTCGATTTCCACGGCCAGAAGCGCAGCAACGAAACGCACGCCTCGACGACCGACCCCGACGCGCGGCTCTACCGCAAGGGGCCGGGCAAGGAGGCGAAGCTCTGCTTCATCGGCCACACGTTGATGGAGAACCGCAACGGGTTGATCGTCGACGCCTGCCTGACAGAAGCCAACGGTCACGCCGAGCGGATCTCGGCGCTGCACATGATCGAGCCGCGCTCCGACCGCCCGAGGGCGATCACGCTCGGCGCCGACAAGGCCTACGACGCCGAGGACTTCGTCAATGAGCTGCGGTCGATGAAGGTGACGCCGCATGTGGCGCAGAACACCAATGGCCGTTCGTCGGCGATCGACGAACGCACGACACGCCACGTCGGCTACAGCCTGAGCCAGCGCATCGGCAAGCGGATCGAAGAGGGCTTCGGCTGGATCAAGACGGTCGCTGGACAGGAGCGCACCAAGTTCCGCGGCCGCGAGCGCGTCGGCTGGGTGTTCATCTTTTCGGCTACCGCCTACAATCTGACGCGGTTGCCGAAGCTGCTGGGGGCCTGCGCATGACGGCTCCGGCGAACTGCCGCCTGATCGGCCGCTGGCGGATCGTCGAAGCCGACATCTGGGATCGCGACCATCTCGATCTCTGCGGCCCGGCGACGCTGACGATCACCGCGCGCGGTGGAACCATCGCTTTCGGCGCCCTGGAGGCCGTCCTCGACGTCGAATACGCTCGCGACTCGATCGGCTTCCGTTGGAACGGCTCCGATGAGGGCGATCAGGTTGAGGGCGAAGGAACCGCCGAAATCCTCGACGACGGGTCGATCGAGATCGAATTCGCCTACTTCAACGGCGATGAAGCCTTCCTCAAGGCGAAACGCGAGACTTCTTCAACAGCCTGCTAGTCTTACTGTGTCATAAACTGCCGAACGAACCTCTGGCAGCATGGACATCGTTCGAGGCGTCGTGACAGGGCTCGGATGAGGCGGATGCGGATGGTGGCGATCGAGTCAGCCACGTGCCGCTCGGTTCTCGGCGGGCGTTCCGCGTGGTCGGTAATCGTCGGGTACGGCAGGTACCGGTAGGAACGTCGCGATCCCGGGTCCCGAGGGGGGAATTAGACTCCTCTCGGAGACCAGGAAGGCATAGGCCGCGATGCAGAGGGTGGCGTGATGGTGGAATCCTCGCCACCCTCGGCCCTCGTAGTGGCCGAGGCCGAGTTCCTGCTTCAGATCCTGGTAGTCCCGCTCGATGCGCCACCGCAGCTTGGCGTCGGCGACCAAGTCTCGGATGGGTGTCGTGTCCGGGAGGGACGACAACCAATATTTCGTCGGCTCGGCCTCGCCGTCGGGCTGTTCGATCAGCAACCATTCCTCCGGGTAGGGTTCCGAGAGCCAGTAGTCGCGGTGAGCCGGCCGAACGCGTACCGCGGCGAACCGAGAGGTGAGCGTCGTGTTGGTGCCCTCACGCCACGTGACGGTTTGCCCAGCCTCGCCCGGCAAGGCGGCGGCGATCGCCTTGGCCGATGTCTGCTTGCGCTCACGGTCGCGGCGGTAGAGAGACGGTGGCCGCCCTCTTCCGCTCCAGGGTTTCGGCGGCAATGGTCCTTGCCCCGGAGGCCACAGACCGGTCGACGACTGGACGCCGACGACATAGTCGAGGTTCATCGCCCGCAGGCCGATCCGGAAGGCGGTGTCGACACCGTAACCGGCATCGGCCAGCACGATCCCCGTCGGGATTCCGGCCTCGACGGCTCGCCGGATTTGATCGAGGGCGATCTGCGGCTTGGTCTGGAAGGTGACGTCGTCCGGAACGCCGGCCTTGACGCGCTTGAGCGGATCTGCGGTCCAGGCTTCGGGAAGATAGAGCCGCCAAGCCACGGGAAGGCTCGCCTGTTCGTTGGCGACCGACAGCGACACGGCCACTTGGCAGTTGTCCTGCTTGCCGAGTTGCCCGCAGTACTGTCGGGCGACGCCGACCGAATGGGTTCCCTTCTTCGGAAAGCCGGTGTCGTCGATGATCCAGGCGCGGATGGGTTCGGTCTTCGAAATCACCGGAAGCACGAGGTCGCGCACCGTCGCCATCACCGCGTCGTCGACCCAGTCGGCCTTGGCAACGAAATGGTGCAACGATTGATGGGCTGCCTGCACCCGTCCAGGCTCGACCCGCGCCGCCATCGGCTCGACGCTCTTGCGGTCGCCGGGCAGCATCAGGCCCGTGCAATAGGCCTTCATCGGTGCGACACGGTCGGCATGACCCAAGGCCGCTGCCAACCTCTCGACAAACGCCGCGAACCGCGATTCACTCCCTGCCACGTCCGATCCGAGATCCATGCTCGTTCTCCACGAGATTGAATCTCTCGCCCTTACATGAATCGCGCATTTTGTGACACAGTAAGACTAGATACGAGACGGAGCTCACAGCAGGGCAACGTCATGCTCTGCGGACAAACGGTTGCGTCTGATGCTCTGGTCTTCGGGTTGGACCAGCGCGAACTTCATACTGAGCCAGGGTCCAGGAACCGTGGCAGGCTGATCATTTCAAGAGACCGAGATTGTCAGTCCGTCCGAGGTCGGACAACTTTCCTTTGGGAACAACGGTAATCAGAGGCACGATACCCTCATCGGGCGGCAGTCCCTCACCACATCTCGCCGACGCATAGATCATCCCGGCCTTACACCACGCATCTACGCGCAGCGGGTGGTCCGTCGTGATGATCAGGCGGAAATCACCAGGAAACTGGTCGATCAGACGCTTTGTCAGAACTGCGATCTGACGAGAGGCCTCCGTCGTATTCTTCTCGTATGAGCGCGCGAGATCGGTATCCGCCCGCTCCATCGAGGGATGTGGAAGCGGCAGATGAGCCATCAGAACGCCACCGTCCTTCCACAATGGAGCGGCGTCGAGAGCACCGAGCATGGTGGACAGCTGTCGCTCAAGGGTTCCTTCGGTGATGGAACAGTCGGTCAGTCGTTGGAGTGTGACATCCGAGCAGAGAACCGTCGCGATCAGGCTTCGGAAGAAAACCATGGGTTCACGGAAACAGCTGCGTAGGCCTCCGATATCGCAATAAGGATGCCAGAATCCGATAATATCGACATCCGGTCGAGCCGCCGTCAGGGTCCTGAAGTCGAGTGAGCGCCGGGCCGAGCAGAGTACCGACGGCAGGCAGGCGCGCATACCCTCGAAAGCAACACCCGTGAACATGCCCGGAATGGAATTCGTCGTATTGGGTCCCGCGGCTCGAACCAGAGAGACGTTATGATCGACATCGAGACCATCGAGTGCGCCCACATAGGTTGAGGCCACGTTCGGACTGGACTCGTCCAACAACAATACGATCGTCGCTCTCGGCGATGGGCCGAGTGGGGCCAGAGCCTCCATCGAGAGAACTCGAGTCGGAGGAAGTAGATTCACCGTATAGGTGACATAGGCGGAGCCGAACCAGACAATTGTGAATAGCGTCACGAACGCCGGAATCAACCCACGATCCCTCCCGTAAAAGCGAACCGCAAACAACGCCGCGAGCAAGAAGAAACCGGCGACAATGGCTATCTTCAGACCGAATGGCAGCGGAAGCGAACCGATGTTGCTGGATCGTGAAGTCTGGCCGAGCAGAAAGCCGACGGCCATGACACCCGAAAACAGCAGAAGCTTCCGTCCGAATGGCACGAAGCGCTCAAGCAGAAAAGCAAAGACGACGCCGGTTCCAGTCGTGACGAGAAGTGTCGTAAGCGAATGGCTCGAATCGGGGAAGTGGAATTGGCGTGCCAGTTGATTAGACCAATAAACACCACCACTGGCGACCGATGCAGCAAACCATGGCGGGATCTTATGGCAAAGATCTCTCATTCGGCACGCGCCTTGAGCAACAGCAGGTGTCTACCGATGCTGTCGATGCCGACCTCTTCCACCAAATCAAACTTTTGGAGGAAAGCTTCGCGCTGCGCTTCCAGGGAAAACTCCGAAGGGTGGCGATCTCGTTGCGCGCACAGGTGCCGGACGAGAGGGTCCTTCTCGTCGATCAACTCGACGACCGCCCATCGCTTGGATGTTCGATGGGCCAATTCGGCAATGCGTTGGAGCGGAATCGAAGCCGAAATCGCCAAATGGTGAACGATCGCGAGCATCATGCTCGTATCGGCGATCGCCTCCAGGCGGGGCATGAGCCCCGAGAACTCCTGGCCGACCCATCCCCGCCCACCAGAGAGGTCGTCGAGATCCGCGATGACGGGAAAGATCTCCGTCCGCCCACGCGAATCGACGTAGAGCTTCTCGATGCAGTCATGATCGAGATCCAGGGCGACGACCCGTGCGCCGACCGATGCGGCGAGTTTCGAGAATTCACCGGTATTGCAGCCATAGTCGATGACCCAACTCGGCTTGATCCGGTTCAGCCAGGCCCCGATGACCTCTTGCTTGATCTTCAGGGAGTTGGCGGGATAGTGCGCTCTTTCTTCGGTATAGGAGGACCACAGACTCGGCCGCCTGACCTTGGGGCGCAGGCGCCCCAACAGCCAGTCCAACAGAGCGAAGAGATTGGGATGGCGTAACGGACCGTCGTTGTTCTCGACGCGCTGCCGAACCATCTGCTCGTCAACCGCCTTTTCGATCATGAACGGCCACCAGGGGGTCATAAAGCGGCGCCACCCGAAGAGCATTCGGGCATGAGCCGGATCGAGACCGTCGCGGGCAATCTTGAAGATCAGATAGGCGTTGAGTCCACGATAACGGCCGAGGGCCAATGGAAACAGGAAATGCCGCACGAATTGCGCAAAAGCCCACCAATTGCGCCCGCCGATCTTCCGAAATGAAAGATGATCGCAGAAGACGGGTCGTAATCCGTCGAATATGACGTTCCAGGCCGAGGCATCCTTGAGCTCGACGCCCTCCATGAAGGCCCGCTTGGCGAGATCGAGCGTCAGCGCCGCCGCATCAGCCAGCTGAGCGTTAGACCACTCGCTTGGAAAGCTGACGAACGGCACCCGCTCTGAAACGATTGCGGTATCATCCTGGAAGCGATAATTGACGAGAACATGTTTCTCGACGAGATCTTTCGCGGCCGCAGTGAAGAGGAAGTGATCGACTTCAAGCGGAGCCTTAAGATACCTGATTGCGGAATCCGGAGCAAGACGACCATCGATTCCACGGGAAGGCGACCACTGAATCCACGGCAATCCGACCACCCGTTCCACGGGATCCCGACCACCGATTCCGGTGGAAGGCGACCACCTCGTCCGACGCGCGACCGGGCCCATTGGCCATGGCGGCTAACCTCGTCCTCGACGCCCCGAGCGGAGAGGAGAAGCGATGCCGGCCGAGAGAGTCGCGATGCGCAAGATCAGAGAAGTCCTACGCCTGCACTTCGCCTGTGGGCTGAGCAAGCGCCGGATCGCGCCGATGGTGGGCGTCGGCCCGTCGACGGTGAGGGAGTACATCGGCCGAGCGACGACGGCCGGGCTCGGCTGGCCGCTGCCGGAGGCGCTTGACGACGAGGCGCTGGAGCGCCGCCTGTTCCCGCCGCAGTCGGAACTGCCCGACGACCGGCCGACGCCAGACTGGCCGGCGGTGGCCAAGGAGCTGCGGCACAAGGGCGTGACGCTGCGGCTCTTGTGGGAGGAATATCGCGCCGTCCACCCCGACGGTTATGGCTATTCCTGGTTCTGTGATTGCTTCCGGGAGTGGAGCGGTCGGCTGTCGCCGACGATGCGGCAGTCCCACCGTGCCGGCGAACGGCTGTTCGTCGACTACGCCGGCCAGACCGTGCCGATCGTCGACCGGCAGACCGGCGAGGTCAGAGAAGCGCAGATCTTCATCGCCGTGCTCGGCGCGTCGAACCTCACCTTCGCCTATCCGAGCTGGTCGCAGAAGCTGCCGGACTGGATCGCCGCCCACGTCGCCGCCTTCGAAGCCCTCGGCGGCGCGCCGGAACTGGTGGTCTGCGACAACCTGAAGGCCGGGGTGACCAAGGCCTCGCGG
>ERZ1645187.3836-NODE-3836-length-12447-cov-7.700936_pt1 | contig 12447 bp, 11 predicted proteins | sample MGYA00575352_ERZ1645187 | MGnify/ENA primary metagenome ERZ1645187 (study PRJEB40837, sample SAMN11349314) | freshwater sediment metagenome | isolation source: river sediment | host: Sediment | place: India: Wazaribad , New Delhi | collected 2017-02-21 ... | reverse complement strand
TTCCTGCGCCCGCAGCGGACGGCCCAGCACAGTGGCAAGCCCCAGCGCCGATGCACCTGCAAGCAGGCTTCTGCGGTCAAGGATCAGCCCTTTGGAATTGCTCGTCATTTGGTATCCCCCCTGTTGCCGGACGCTGCCCTATCAGCGCTATAGGCCTCGGGTTCTGACGCTAAACTGTCATAGATTTGTAGAGCAAATGACAAATTGTCATGGCCCCATGCATCGCGGATCCGACCCGGCAATCGGGATTGACCGGCACTTCGGTCGGGGTCTCGGTCAGGGTCTTAGCGGTTGCTTGCCAAAAGCCAGTCGGCGACGCGGCGCGCAAGCTGGCGCATGTGCCGTTCGGCGGGGCGCAACAGGTAATAGCCGCCACGCCCCAAAAGGACATGCGGATGTGCCGGGATCAACTTGCCCGAGGCGAGATCGTCGCGGATCAACCAGGTCCAGCCCATCGCCACGCCAAGCCCGTCACGCGCGGCCCGGATCGCCATGTCGTAATCGCTCAACTTCCAGCGCCGTACGTTTTGCGGCAGGGCCACCCCGGCATCTGACAGCCAGTTGCCCCAATCGGTCCACTCTTTCAGCGTTTCTTCGATCGCAAGGATGACCGGCTGCTGTTGCTGCAACAATGGCTTCAGCATCGGCGCCATGACAGGAACCATTTCCTCATGGCCAAGCTGGCCAAGCGTTCGGTCGGGCAGCGGGGTGGACAGGAAGCCGATGGCCAGATCATATTCGTCACCACGCCGCTGTGCAGAACTGTCATCGACACGCAGCTTCAGCTCCAGATTGGGAAACTCGGCGCTTAGTCCGGCAAGGCGCGGCACAAGCCAAAGCTCTCCAACGGCGCGCGAACACGAGATTGTCAGTCGCCCCTGCGCCTGCCGTTTCAGCGAACGGTCCCCCAGATTGGTCAGCACATCCAGAGCCGCCGCAACCTCTTGGGCGTATTCTGCCCCGATCCGCGTCAGCACCACGCCCGAAGCCGTCCTCTCGAACAGCTCGACCCCGACATCTTCTTCAAGCCGCAGGATCCGCCGACTGATCCCGCTTTGCGTAAGCCCAAGCATCGTCGCGGCATCCGAAAAACTGGCGCAGCGCGCCACCATCTGGAACGCGATCAGGGATTTGAGCGGGGGGATTCCGTCGGTCTCCAAGGCAGCCGCCTCCCAGACAGTCAAAGGGATGATTTTCCTGCCCAAACCGCAAGAGAGGGCGCAATTTCGGGCCGTCAGCGTTGCCGGGCGTGCGGGTTTTGTCAATCGCGCCCGGATCCGGCAGATGCAGAAGGCCCAGAGCTATATGACCGACAGGGCCGCGCGGGATCGACAGCCGCGGGTTTCAGCGACCAGAGAGGTAATCCGACGCCACATAACCGGTCACGCCCGGTGCGTTGGCAAGGGAGACGCGGCACCACTCCTGCCCCAGTTCCGTGACGCAGTCGCGCAGGATCAGTGGGGTGCCGTCGGGCAAGCCCAAAACCACCTTGAACCCCAGCCCGGGGCCCGCCCTCAGCTTCAGCAGCTCATCCGGACCGGCACGTTCGACCAAGACAGGGCGTCCCGCAACGCTGTTGCAGCCGGCAAGAACCGAAAGGGCAACTGCACTTATGGCAACAAGTTTCATCATGATGGCCTCGCATGCTTTTCCCACGCTGCTGCCACATTGTCTGAGGGTCGGCAACTGTTCCAGGAGATTTGCGGGCAACGCATCAGGCAATCCCGAAGCCGCGCTGGCGCGCGGCCTTCATCCCGGCTGTCTCAGGTGCGCCCTTGCCCCGGCAACTGGCGCCTCAGTCCAGCGCGAAATTTTCCGGGTTGACGGCAAGGCCCTGCGCATCCGGGGCGACCTGCGCCTTGTGGCGCGAGGTGGCGTGCCGCTTGCCCGTGGCCATGTCGCGCAGCCAGACGTTTCTGCCGTCCGTCTCGACCCGATAGCTCACGCCGCCGATGTCAAGCACCTGCCCTCCGGTGCCAGCCGACAAGAGCTCGGTCCCGCCCAGAACAACCGGCTGACCGGAAAGGGGCGATCCGTCGCGCGCCATCACCGGCCCTGCCCCGGCCTCGGCGGCAACAGGGGCGTTGAAAGCATAATAGACCCCATCCGGCCAGAGACCGCCCTTCGTGTCAAAGACGGGGTGGCCATCGCTCCAGTCCAGAACGGAAATCACCATGCCGTCGCTGTCGCGCAGAAAGACCGTCGGCCGTGGCGCGAGCGTCGGGGAATTGCCCGGCAGGGAATCGGCAAGCGCTGGCACTGCCAAGACCAGAAGCAGGGTTGCAGACAAGGTAAGACGGCTGAACATTGCGGTTCCTTTCGTTCATCAAAATCGTATGAGGGTGACACCGACCGAGCCCGTCAGGATCGGGCCGTCGCCAGACCGGCGCGTCAGGTTTTCGACCCCCAGCTTGACCGACATGCCGCTGCGCGGCAGGGCATAAGAGACGCCCGCGGTCAGATTGCGGCCGTTCCATTCGGCGATCAGGTTCAGATGGTCCGCCACCTCGCCCGACAGCGCGGCAAAGACCGTGGTCCCCTGCGAGGCACGGCCCTCGGCGATGTCGCGCGGGGTTGCCCTGGCAAAGCGGCCGCTGCCGGCACCCAGCGTCAGCGTGCCCTTGAACGGCATCTGCGCCCGATCAAAGGCCCAGCTTGCCGCAAGGGAAAAGCTTGCCTCGCCATCGGTCCGCCGCACGAAAAGGTTCTCGCCCCCGAAAGACAGGGACAGCCCGTCCCAGAGATAGCGGCTCAGCGCAAAGCCGAAGGACAGCCGGTCAGGGTCGCCGAAATCGCTGAGGTCATTGGCCGAGACCATCAGACCCACGCCAAGGCCATGAAAGGCATCGCCAAAAGACAGGCCCAACCCCAGCGCACCATCGGGCTTGGCGGTATAGGGCACGCGGCTCACGCCACCGAGCGAAACCGACAGCGCGGCACGGCCGGGCTGGTTGACAAAGCGGGCCGGGCCAAAGCCCGAGGGCACGGTCAGGGTATGGGCCGCCGCATTGGGCAGCGTCACCTTCGCCGCGCGATAAAGATCGCGCGGGCCCTCGGGCCGGTCAAGCGCCAGAGTGCGCAGCCGCAGGCCCAAGGCCCGCTCGGATCGGATGGCAGGGTCAAAGGCGAACCGCCGGGTGCCGGGATCCAGCCGCAACACGCCGGCCTGTTCCAGACGGGCGATATCGGCCAGCGTCAGGGTAAAGCCGGAAATGGTGATCGCCTCATATCGGCCGCCCCCGCTCAGATCCTGGGCAGGAGCCGGGTTCGCAAGGCACAGGGCAAAGGCCAGAAGAAGGCGACGCATTCCGGATCCGGGGCTAAAGGTTGCCAACCTCTAGCATAGCCCGTCCGGCGGTCGAATGATCTTTCGTTTATCGCGCCGCCTTGGCGATAAACCTTTGACGATCCGGGCCTGCACAAATACGCGACAGGTCCATTGTGGTTCCCTGCTGCCATTCCGCCGGTCAGCGCCGCGCGATCCGCCTCTGATACGAAAGCCCGCGCTTTTTCAGAGAAGTCCTTCGTCGGCAAGCACCCTCGGCTCGGAGTGTTCGAAGCGGTCCATCAAGAAATTGCCGGCCCAATCGGGAAGGGGGCAGCCGTTCAGCCACGCCGCCGCGAGCTCTCCGCTGGCGCAGGCGGCCATGGTGCCATGGCCGGAAAGTCCGCAGACCATGAAGGCGTCTGGCGCACCCATGGGGCCGATGAGGGGCCAGTTGTCGGAGGTTTTCGTATAAAAGCCCCCGTAATGGACCATCTGACGCGACAACTTGCCGTAATAGGCTTTCAATGCCGGGTGCAGGCGCGCAGCACCGCGCAGGACGATTTCCGGAAACCGCGGGTCAAGGTTCGGCGACCGGCTGGGTGGCGCGGCGTCCGAATTGTAGGCCCAGCCCAGCTTGACCCAATTGCCATGGTCGCCGCCTTCGGGCCGGCAATGGATGGCCCCCGGCATCTGCGATGCGAAACGAGCCGAGGCGGGGTCGGACAAGAGCAGCGCACGCTCCTCTTCCGTCCAGTCGATATGCTGGGGATCGATGTCGATCGTAAACGGAAGATCGCGGGGGATGGCGCCGGCATAATCTGGAAACGCCACCTTTTGCTGCAGAACATTCGCCAGCGGCAGGCTGACCCCGACGAACGACGCGATCTGGTTGGCAAAAGGACCGGCGGCGTTCAGAATCCGCTCCGCCTCGATCCTGATCGTCCCTTCGGATGTTTCGACGGCAAGGTCGTAATGTCGGCCGCGGTCAATTCCTTGCAAGGTGCCCCGTTGAAACCGCACGCCTCTGGCCCGGCAATCCTCCAGCATGAACTGGCCAAGCTGCTGCCCCGAAACGTCACCCGCGCGGCGGACATGGAGGACGGACCGGACCTCGTGCGACAAAGAGGGAAAGTGACGGCGGATCGCCTGCTGATCGGTCAGGAAGTCAAAGCCGTCAGGTGCGTTTTCCCAGTCGGGTGAGACGGGCGGTTGGTAGCCTGCGCTATCCGGTGTGGTGTGGACGCGAATTTCCGTTCCGCTGGTGGCCCCGAAAACAGCCGTCAAATGATTGTGCTGTGCCGAGATGTCGGCGCTGCGCGAGGCCAGCAGATACCCCCGACGCGTCAGCGAGATCCGGTTGTCGGTTTCCCTGGCGATCCGCTCCATCAGCGTGATCGAGCGGTTCATGAAGCCGACCATCGTCGGCTGCGGCCACCAGTTGCGATAGTTGTTGCCAGACTGCGCCGATGTCAGCGCAAGAGGATCCCCCGCATCGATAAGGATGACGCGGCAAGATGGTTTACTTCGGGCAAGATAATAGGCCGATGCAATGCCCAGAATGCCGGCACCAATGATGGCGATGTCGAATTTGTGGTCCATCATGAGATCCTTATTGTATCCGTTAATGCAAGATCGTATACGAAAATCAGGACACGGCAAGTGTCATACAGAATCGGAGACCGCAATGGCAACGACACCTACGCTTCTCTTCATCGGGTGCGGCAATATGGGGGCGGCGATTGCGGCCGGCGCGCTGGATCAGTTGCCCGGCGTCAAGGTTGTGGCCCTGGATCCGGATACGGAACGGGCGCGCGGGCTGTTGCCTCCGGGCGCGGCAGTTCAATTACACGCAGAACCCTCGGGTCTTGTGGGGTTGCGGCCTGATCTGATCATTCTGGGTGTAAAGCCGCAAACCTTTCCGGCGCTTTCTGCCGAAGTGCTGGCGCTTCTGCGCGCCGCGCCGGTCGTGTCGATCATGGCGGGCATCGATCTTGACCGTCTGACTGCGGCGGTTGCGCCTTCTGCCGTTGTGCGGGTGATGCCCAACTTGCCGGCCATGATCGGCGAGGGAATGAGCCTTGGCTGCACCAAAGTCGCGCTGCCGGACAGCGTCAGGTCGATGGTCGAGGCGCTTTTCAATGCCATCGGTCGGTTCGACTGGGTCGCCGACGAGGTGATATTCGAGAAGGCCAACCCCGTCTTTGCCTGTGGCCCGGGGTTTGTCTTTGCGTTTGCCGAACAGATGATCCTCGCGGCCGTTGGTCAGGGGCTGCCCCGTGATCTGGCCGAACGCTTGGTGCATCAGACGATGCTTGGCGCGGCGCGGATGTTGTCCGAAGATCCGCGCGGCGCGGCCGGCCTCAAGCGCGCGGTCAGCAGTCCTGGCGGGACGACGCTTGCTGGCCTGTCGGTCCTTGAGGCCGAGACGGCGCTGCCGAAGGTTTTGCCGGGCACCCTCGCTGCTGCCCACGAACGGGCCCTTGAATTGGCGCGGACGGCTGGCTGAGGCTGGTTCAGCAAAGGAGGCGGCACATGGCGCAACCGGATTACATCATCGTAGGCGCTGGGGCGGCGGGCTGTGTGCTTGCGGCAAGGCTGACCGAGGACGCGGGAACGACCATTCTTCTGCTCGAGGCAGGCGGATCAGACCGCAAGCTGACGATTGCCATGCCGGCCGCGATCCCCTTCGTCTATCAGAACAAATCGCTGGGATGGAACGAGCAGGCAGGGCCGGAGCCCTACCTTGCAGGCCAGATGATCGACGAAAAGCGCGGCAAGGTGCTGGGCGGGTCAACTTCGGTCAACGCCATGATCTTCAACCGCGGCAATCCTCGCGACTTTGATGGTTGGGCGGCGCAGGGATTGAAGGGCTGGGGATGGCAGGATGTCCTGCCCTATTTCCGCCGGATGGAAAGCTTTTCCGAGGGGGCAAGCGCCACGCGGGGCGGTAACGGCCCGCTCAAGGTGACGCGCGCCAAGGCGGCGCATCCGCTTTTCGATGTTTACATGCGCGCGGGCGAGCAGGCGGGCTATTCCCGCCCCGCAGATCACAATTCCGGTGATCAGGAAGGGATGCATATCGCGCAATGCACCATCGGAAACGGCCGCCGCTGGAATGCGGCGCAAGCGTTCCTGCGTCCCGCACTTGGTCGTCCGAACCTGACACTAAAAAGCGGGGTGCAGGTTGTGCGGGTGCTCTTCGACGGGATGCGCGCCTGTGGTGTCCAGCTTGCCGATGGCACGCGTCTGGAGGCCGGAAAAGAAGTCATTCTGGCCGCATCGAACGTGGGCGCGGCGAAGCTTTTGCTTTTGTCGGGTGTGGGTCCTGCCGATGATCTGCGTGGGCTTGGCATCCCCGTCGTTCTTGAACAGCCGAACGTCGGGCAAAACCTTGAAAATCATCCGGGCGTGAACCTGCAATACGCGGCCAGACGCGAGGATACGCTTGTTTCGCAGCTTGGCCTGATCGGGCAGGCGCGGCTTGGCCTTGAATGGCTGCTGTTCCGCCGCGGTCTGGGAGCGTCGAATTTCTTTGAGGCGGGTGCCTTCGTCAAAACCCATGACGGGGCAGATTACGCCAATCTCCAGCTTGAATTCCTGCCTCTGGCGCGGCGTGTGGTGAACGGGAAGGTCACGGTTTTTCCGGGCTTCCAGCTGTGGATGGACCTGTCGCGCCCGCAGTCACGCGGGCATATCCGCCTGCGTTCGGCCAACCCGTCCGATGCGCCAGAGATCGTGTTCAATCACCTGAAGGAACGCGAAGACCAGTTGGACATGATCCGCTCGGTTCGCCTTGCCCGCGATCTGTTCGCACAGCCGGCGTGGGACGGAATCCGCGGCGCGGAAGTCAACCCGACGGCCGACATCAAGACTGACGACGATATCCTCACGTGGGTCAAATCGGCGGTTGGCACCAGCTATCACCCTTCGGGGGCAACGCGCATGGCGATGCGTCCGCAGGATGGTGTCGTCGATGCCGAATGCCGGGTTCACGGCATCTCTGGCCTGCGCGTGGTCGGCCCCGGCGTCATGCCCCGCATCACCACCGGCAACCTGTCGGCCCCCACCTACATGATCGCCGAAAAGATCGCAGACGCGATCCGTGGCCGCAAATCCCTCTGAAGGAAGTTCAATGTCTGTTCCTCTCGTCCCACTTCTGATCGATGGCGATTACTGCGCCGGAGCCACCGGCGTGACCGTGCCAGTCGTCAATCCCGCGACGGAGGAGGTGATCGCCGAGCTGGCCCATGCGGCTGTTTCCGATCTTGATCGGGCCCTTGCCGCATCTGCCCGCGCCTTTGCCGAATGGCGCGAAACCACCGCAGCCCATCGCAATGCGATTCTGGTCAAGGCCGCGAACCTGATCCGCGAGCGAACCGAGGAAATTGCCAGGATCCTGACGGCAGAGAACGGCAAATCGCTGGCCGAGGCGCGGGGCGAGGTGGCTTTTTGCGCCGACGCGACGGACTGGTATGCCGAGGAAGCCAAACGCGCCTATGGCCGCGTGATCCCCGCCCGTGCGACGGATGTGCGTCAGATCACCTTGCGTGAACCTGTAGGTGTCGCGCTTGGCTTTGCCGCATGGAATTTCCCCGCCGGTAACGTGGCCTTGAAGATGGCGGCGGCCCTTGCCGCGGGCTGCACCATCATCGTCAAGCCGTCCGACGAAACGCCGGCAACGGCAATCGCCATCGGGCGCTGCTTTACCGACGCGGGTGTGCCTGCCGGTGCGCTGAACATCGTCCACGGCGTGCCGTCCGATGTGTCTGAACACCTGATCGCCTCGCCCATTCCCAAGAAGGTCTCGCTCACCGGATCGACGCCTGTGGGCAAGCTGCTCCAGCGCCTTGCTTCGGAGACGATGAAGCGCTGCACGATGGAGCTTGGCGGCCACGCGCCTGTGCTGGTTTTCGCCGACGCCGACATTCCGAATGCGGTGGCGCGGCTGGTCAGCGCGAAGTTCCGGAATGCGGGACAGGTCTGCACGTCGCCGACCCGCTTCTTCGTTGCGCGTGAGATCTATGAAGATTTCCTCGCGGCCTTCATCTTGCGCGCAAGGCAGGTGCGCCTGGGCAATGGGGCAGAGGACGGTGCCCAGATGGGCCCGATGATAACGGCCCGTCGTCGTGACACGATCGATGCCCTGGTGAAGGACGCCGTGGCCAAAGGGGCTGACCTGCGCCTTGGTGGCCATGCGATCGAAGGGAAGGGCTATTTTTACGCGCCAACCGTTCTGGCCGATGTTCCGGACACGGCGCGTCTGATGACCGAAGAACCCTTCGGCCCCATTGCCGCCTTCACGCCCTTTGACAGGTTCGACGAGGTGATCGGTCGCGCCAATGCGCTACCATACGGTCTTGCAGCCTATGTCTTTTCCCAGAACCCGGGCACGATTGCCCGCGCAGGTTCTGCGCTGGACGCGGGTGTCGTGGGCGTGAACCACACCTCTGTCCACGAGGCTGAAACCCCATTCGGCGGCGTGAATGAATCCGGCTACGGGGCCGAAAGCGGGATCGAGGGCCTCGACGCCTATCTCCGCACCAAGATGCTGACTGAAAAATATCTGTGAGGACCACTATGAAAACGGATGTCGCCATCATCGGGGGCGGGGCCATCGGCGCTTCTGTCGCCTACTACCTCAAGACCATGGATCCGGGCCTGAAGGTCACGGTGATCGAACGTGATCCGACCTACGAGATCGCCTCGACACCCCGCGCCTCGGGTGGGGTGCGGCGCCTGTTCAGCCTGCCCGAAAACATCTCGCTCTCGAACTTTTCCATCCCGTTCTTCGAGACCTTCCCCGAGACGATGGCCGTGAACGGCCAGCGGGCCGAAATCAGCTTCAAGAAGGGCGGATATATCTTCATCGTGCCGCCGTCTTCGGTGGACATGCTGAAGGCCAACTACGACACCGAATTGTCGATGGGCTGCAACGTGGTCTGGCTGACGCCGGACGAGATCAAGCACAAGTTCCCGTCGATGTATGTGGGCGATCTTGGCGCGGCGGTGCATTCGCCCGACGACGGATGGCTGGACCCCTATGCTGTTCTGATGGGCTTTCGCAAAAAAGCACAATCCCTCGGGGTCGAGTTCATTGCCGAAGAGGTGACGGGGATGGAACGTCACGGCGCACAGGTGACCACGGCCACCTGCGCCTCGGGCCTGCGGATCGAGGCGGAGACCTTCGTCAATGCCGCGGGGGCCTGGGCCAAGGAAATCTGCGCCATGCTTGGCTTCAAGGTGCCGATCGAGCCGCTGCGCCGCTTTGAGCATTACTTCGAGTGCGAAGAGGAAATCGAACCGCTTCCCTATCTGAAAGACCCCGAGCGGCTGGCCTTCCGGCCCGAAGGCAAGGGCTATTCTGGCGGCGTGCCGACGCTTGCCGAACCGCGCGGTTACAACATGGAGGCTGACCACGACTATTTCCAGAATGTCGTCTGGCCGGCCCTTGCCCACCGCTTCCCGAAATTTGAACGCACCAAGTGCAAGAACACGCTTCCCGGCCTTTATGACCAGAATGATCTTGACGGAAACGTCATCATCGGGCCGGGCGCGGATGGTCTGGGCAATTTCCAGATGCTTGCGGGCTTCTCGGGCCACGGTTTGATGCACGCGCCGGGCTGTGGTCTTGCCATGGCAGAGCTTATCCTGAAGGGGCGCTATGAGACGCTGGACCTGACCCGTTTCGGCTGGCAGCGCGTGGCGGATGGCGCACCTTTGCCCGAGCGTGGCATCATCTGATGCCCAGGCCGGTCTCGGGCAGAAATCTGCCCGAGACGCTTGCCGTGCATATGGGCTGGCATCGCGCCGCCAAGACAGTATTTTCAATTGGCCAGAGGACAAGGCGCGCGGCATGAACGAAACGAAGCTTGATACGCCGACAGCAGACCCGATCTACGAGTCGCTGAAGGCAGCGATCCTGTCCGGTCAGCTTGCCCCCGGCGAACCGCTGAGGCAGGACGAGATCGCCCGCCAGCACGGCGTGTCGAAAATCCCCGTCCGCGAGGCGCTGCTGCGTCTTGAGGTCGATGGCTTTGTGCTGTTTCGCAAGAACAAGGGCGCGACCGTCCGCGAAATTTCGCCTTCAGAAGTTCTTGACCTCATGGACATCCGCGTGGCGCTGGAATGTCGTGCCCTTGAACTGTCGATCCCCCAAATGGCAAAAAGCGATCTGGACCGGGCGCGGGCAATCCTGCGTGAATACTCCGAGGGTGCAAGCCTCGCGGAATGGAGCAGCCTGAACGTCCGCTTCCATCAAGCGCTTTACGAACCCTGCGGAAATGCCTCGCTCCTGCAGATGATCGCCGATCTGCGCGCACGGCTTGGGCCTTTTGTCAGGCTTCTTGTCACCGAGACGAGCGGGTTCGAACGCCCTGTGCAAGAGCATCAGGACATCCTTGATGCCTGCGCGGCCGGCGATGCAGGGCTGGCGATCCGTCTGCTTCGCGACCACATCGAAACAACACGCAAAGAGACGGCAGCCCTGATGCGCCGGCGTCGGATGCTTTGATCGGGTCTTACCCCTCCGCACGGGGCGGAGGGGCAAAGGCAGGTCAATTGCTGCGCGCTGGTTTCACCATCGCCGCCGCCAGATCGCGCAAACTCACCATGCCGATGGGCGCGCCATTTGTGCCTGAGACGATTGCCTCTCCCGCAGGGTGCGACATGACGATCCGTGCGGCATCCTCGATCATGGCCTTGCCCGCGATGACCGGCAGATCCGCGGACACTGCCCGATCTGCCAAGGGCGACATCACGGCATCGACGTGAATGAAGCGCCCCCGGTTCACCTCCTTGACGAAGTTCGCAACATAGTCGTCAGCCGGTCGCAGCACGATGTCCTGGCTGCTTCCCTGCTGAATGACCTCACCATCCCGCAAAATGGCGATCTGGTCCCCAAGACGAAGCGCCTCGTCAAGATCATGCGTGATGAAGACGACGGTCTTGTGCAGCTCTTTCTGCAGCTCGATCAGCATCGTCTGCATGTCAGTCCGGATCAGGGGGTCAAGGGCCGAGTAAGCCTCATCCATCAACAGGACCGGGGCGTCATTGGCAAGGGCGCGGGCCAACCCGACCCTTTGCTGCATGCCGCCCGACAACTGGTTCGGGAACTTCTTCTCAAAGCCGCCCAGACCCACGCGATCCAGCCAGCGCATGGCTGTATCGACGCTTTTTGCACGGTCGACGTTTCGCACCTCAAGACCATAAAGCGTGTTTTCAAGCACGTTCCGGTGCGGAAGAAGGGCGAATTTCTGGAACACCATGCCCGTCTGACTGCGGCGGAACTCTTGCAGTTCGGCTGGCGCCATCTTGACCACGTCAACGCCACCGACCAGAACTTCGCCTGCCGTCGGGTCGATCAGACGGTTGATGTGCCGGATCAAGGTCGACTTGCCAGAGCCCGACAGCCCCATGATCACCTGAATGGTGCCAGAGGGGATCTCGATGTTGATGTCGCGCAGGCCCAGGATATGGCCGTGTCTTTCGTTCAGCTCTGCCTTGGACATGCCTGCCTTGACGGCATCGACATGGGCCTTGGGATCGTTGCCGAAGATCTTGTAAAGGTTGCGGATGCGGATTCCGTCAAAAGCCGTGTCAGCCATGGACCACCTCACGGTGCTTTTGCAGACGGTTCCCGTAGGCTTGGCTTACCCGGTCGAACATGATGGCAATGCCGACGATGGCAAGGCCGTTGAACATGCCAAGCGTGAAATACTGGTTGGCAATCGCCTTGAGGACCGGTTGTCCCAGACCTTGCACCCCGATCATCGACGCGACGACGACCATGGCCAAGGCCATCATGATGGTCTGGTTGACGCCTGCCATGATGGTCGGCAGCGCAAGCGGAAGCTGGACTTTCACAAGCTTTTGCCATGACGAACTGCCAAACGCGTCTGCTGCCTCGAGAACATCCTTGTCGACCAGACGGATGCCCAGATCGGTCAGGCGGATCATCGGGGGAATTGCATAGATCACCACCGAAATCAGACCGGGCACCTTGCCGATGCCCAGCAGCATGACCACGGGGATCAGGTAGACGAAACTCGGCATCGTCTGCATCACGTCAAGAATGGGGTTTGCGACACTGCGGAACCGATCCGAACGCGACATCAGGATGCCAAGCGGAATCCCGATGAGGATTGCCAGAATGGTGCAGACAAAGATCATCGACACGGTCC
>ERZ1645187.3835-NODE-3835-length-12450-cov-8.739330_pt1 | contig 12450 bp, 9 predicted proteins | sample MGYA00575352_ERZ1645187 | MGnify/ENA primary metagenome ERZ1645187 (study PRJEB40837, sample SAMN11349314) | freshwater sediment metagenome | isolation source: river sediment | host: Sediment | place: India: Wazaribad , New Delhi | collected 2017-02-21 ... | reverse complement strand
CCACCGTCTACCTGATAGACGCCTCCAATTTCTCGCTGCGCTTCTGGGAGCGCGCCGGCGGCGTTTCCGCCGACGAGCTGGAGCGCGGCTTCCTGGCCTGGCTGGCCGACGCCGCCCGCACCGAGGCTCTCCGCGCCTCCTGCTTCCGCGTGGTCTTCGACGGCCCTTACCGCAGGCCCGCCCCGTCCGGCCCCTCGATAACGGTCTACTACACCGAGTCGGAGCCGGCCGACGAGATGCTGCTGGAGCGCGGGTATTTCATGCACACCGAGGGCGCCCGGGCCATCATAGTTACGTCGGACAACGGGCTGCGGGACCGCGCCTCGGCCGAGGGCATAATGACGATGAACTGCGAGACCTTCCAGCGCCTGGCCGACGCGGAGCTGCGCAAGGAGAGCCGCTAAATTTGTAGAATAACTGTCCGCGGCCGTTTTCAGGGAGGGCCTGTGGCGGAACGGCAGACGCGACGGACTTAAAATCCGTTGGCCGCAAGGTCATGTGGGTTCGAGTCCCACCAGGCCCAATGGATTTAAGGGAAGATCTAGGAGGAAAAATATGGGATTCGCACCAGCGGGAATAAAGCTGATAGCCGGCGGCGTGGCCGCCGCGGCGATAGGCGGCGTGCTGACGGTCTGGACCCGGGGGCTCGGCCTGCCGGTGCTCTTCCTCGGCCTCGCCTTCGCGGGCTTCTCCGCCTACTTCTTCCGCGACCCGGAGCGCGACAAGGTCTTCGCCCCCGGCGAGATAGCCTGCCCCGCCGACGGCACCGTGATGAGCGTGAAGAACGAGGGCACGCCCGGCATAACCGTCGTGCGCATCTTCCTCTCGGTGCTCAATGTGCACGTGCAGCGCTCCCCGATGGACGGCAAGGTGGAGAAGACCAAGTACACCAAGGGCGCCTTCGCGATAGCCTACAAGCCCGAGGCCGCCGACAACGAGCGCAACCTGATCCGGATAACCGGCGAGTACGGCCGCGCCGTGGAGGTGGAGCAGATAACCGGCTCCATCGCCCGCCGCATAGCCTGCTACGTCAAGGAAGGCCAGGACGTGAAGATAGGCGAGCGCGTCGGCATGATCTATTTCGGCTCGCAGGTGGCCGTCTACCTGCCCGAGACCGCCAAGATAATGGTGAAGCCCGGCGACAAGGTGACCGGCGCCGAGACCGTGCTCGGCCTCTGGTAAGGGGAACGCGATGGAAGAGACACAGCCTCAGGAAAAGAAGCGCATAGACATAGTGAAGCTGAAGAAGACCGGCGCCATCGTGCTGCCGTCCATATTCACGATAGCCAACATGGCCTTCGGCTTCTTCGCGATACTCTCGGCCTCCGAGGGCAATTACGTGCTGGCCGCGTGGTTCATCGTGCTCAGCTACGTGATGGACATGCTCGACGGCCGCATAGCCCGCCTGGTGCACGGCGAGAGCTCGTTCGGCGTGGAGATAGACTCCCTGTCCGACTGGATCTCGTTCGGCATAGCGCCGGCGTACCTGATCTACAAGTTCGTGCTGAAGGACTACGGCTTCTGGGGCTACCCGGTGGCCTTCCTGTACGTGCTGTGCGGCGCGCTGCGCCTGGCGCGCTACAACGTGAAGTCGCACTTCGGCGGCAGCTCCAAGGACTTCTTCCAGGGCCTGCCGATACCCGGCGCGGCCGGCATACTCATCTCGTTCGTGCTGGCCTACAGCATGCTCGAGGGCGAGAGCGGCATGCGCAGCATAAAGATAGTGATGGCGCAGATGCCCTACGTCTACGCGGCGATACCGTTCATCATGATAGCGCTGGCGCTGCTGATGGTCTCGTCGGCGCCGTACGCCGCCTTCAAGGGCGACATGCTCAAGCCCAACTCCATAAAGGGCATGCTGGTCATCATAGCCGTGCTGTCGATGATCGTCGCGTACCCGCAGGACGCGCTGTTCGTGTTCTTCTCGCTGTACGCGCTCTCCGGCGTGATAGTCGGCATCTACAGGGCTTTCCGGAACCTGGGAAAGACTAAAGAAGCCTGACGGCGCGCTAGCGCATGAAAAAAGCCCGGGCGGTCCCGGGCTTTTTTCATGCCTTCTCAGGCGGGTCTTATCAGGTCCTCTATCTTTATGCCGGCGCGCTCGCTCTCGAGCAGCGCGGTCTCCAGCAGCAGCAGGTAGGAAACGTTGCGGTCCGCCATGCGGCGCAGGTCCAGCGTGCGGCGCAGCAGCGCGGTCAGGCGCGGCTTGGCGGGGCCCTCGGCGGCGCTCCACGCCGAGCGGGCGCGGGCGAGCAGCAGGTCCAGCAGGGTCTTCACCTCTTCGCGGGCCTTGTGGCTGTCCCTCGGCAGGCCGGCCGCGAACTTGAAGGCGCGGGCCGGGTCCCCGGGGCGCAGCGCGGATACCCTCTTCAGGAAGGAGGCCGCCTCGGCCGCGCCTTCGAGCGAGCCGTTGCCCAGCGAGGCCAGCGCGGCCGCCTCGCCGGCTTCGGCGCCGCCGGCTTCCAGCACTTCCTTCAGCACCTTCGCCGGCAGCGGGGCGAAATCTATCATGCAGCAGCGCGAAAGTATCGTCGGGAGGAGGGCCGTCTTGCGCGAGACCGTGAGTATCACCAGCGTCCCGGGCGGCGGCTCCTCCAGCGTCTTGAGCAGCGCGTTCTGCGCGGCCGGCATCAGCGCCTCGGCGTCGCGCACTATGAAGACCTTCCACGGCGAGAGCATGGGCTTCTGCTGGGCCCAGCGCGTCACCTCGCGCATGGTGTCTATCTTGAGGTTGGCGCTCTCCTCCTCGCCCAAGAGCGCGGCCTGGAAGGCGCTGTCCACCACGCGTATGTCCGGGTGGGCGCCGCTGGCCGCCTGCAGGCAGGAGAGGCACATGCCGCAGGAGTCCGACATGTCGGAATGGGTCCTGGCGGGCGCGGCCTCGGGCTCCGGCGCTGGCGCCGGGGCTGCGGCGGCGAAAAGGTCGTTCTCGTCGGGCGGCGGGGGAGCGGGCTTCTTCTCGAGATGCTCGCTGTGGGAACAGTTCACCGCCTTGGCGAACTCGAAAGCGGCGAGGAACTTGCCGACGCCGGCGGGGCCGTGGAAGATCATCGCCGGCGGGATGCGGCCGGTCTCGACCAGCGAGCGCAGCCGCTTCACTGTCCGTTCCTGCCCCAGCAGCTGTGAAAATGACATCAGCGGGCCCTCTTGAGCAGCCGCGCCGCGCGCGAGCGGATGTCGGCCTGTATCTCTTCTATGGTCCGGCCCGCGTCGACGCGCGTTACGCCGGGCTTCTTCGCCAGCAGCTTGTAGGCGCGGTTCACGCGGCGGCGGAAGGCGTCGCTCTGGCGCTCCATGCGGTCGCGGCCGGCGCGCAGGTGCTCGCGGTCCGCGAATATGCGGTCCGGCATGTCGAAGACCACCAGGAGGTCGGGCTTCAGGTCCAGCGTGGCGATGCGGTTCAAAGTGTCTACGGTCTTAAGGTCGAGACCGCGGCCGTAGCCCTGGTAGGCCACGGTGGAAAGGGTGTAGCGGTCGGAGATGACGACCTTGCCGGCCTTAAGCGCCGGCATTATCTTCTCCAGCGTGTGCTTTATCCTCGACGTCTCGTAGAGGAACAGCTCGGTCATGGGCTCTATCTCGCTCTTGGGGTCCAGCAGTATCTCCCGGATCTTCTCGGACAGGTAGGTGCCGCCGGGCTCGCGCGTGACCACGACCTCGCGGCCGAGGCTTTCCAGCCAGGTCTTGAGCAGGCCGGCCTGCGTGGATTTGCCGGAGCGGTCCGGGCCCTCCAGAACGATAAAAAGGCCTTTTTTCATGGGTCGGTAATATATGATAGCAACGGGCGGGGGAGGGGGGCTATAAGCGGGGCGAAAAAAAAGCCGGCCGGGGCCGGCTTACCTTACGCCGATGAACTGCTTGAGGCGGTCGAGCTGCCGCTTGCGCTGCTCGGCGGCCTTGTCCTCCTTGTCTATCAGCGCGCGTATACGCCTGGTATCCCATTCGTCGTAGGCCGGGCCGCAGACGCCGCGGCCGGACGACAGTTCCCTAAGCGCGTCGGGGTCGTTGTTCTCCCACCAGGCGCGGGCCGGCAGCAGGGTGTCGGCCCAGGAATCGGCCACTATCTCCACCGGGCCGTTCCTGCCTTCGAAATGGAAACAGGGCGCCGTATGCTCGCTGAGCCGGCGGAACCTCGCGGTAACTGGCAGCGCGGACCAGGCGTTGAAGATCCCGCGCGGCCGCCCGGTGTCCTTTACCGGGGCAGTGTTCCGTATAAGCGTGTCGGCCTGCTCGAAACACTTCATCGTGCGCATGCGGTCCTTCTCCGGGCGCACCATGTTGCCCAAGCCTTCCGTGAAATTGCCGTATATGCCGCCGCCCATGCTGACCAGTATGCGGCGGTGGTCCTCCACGCGTATCACGTAATACCACTGCTCCGGCGGCAGTTTGGCTATCTCCGACCTGATCAGCGAGCCGCCCGGGTCCTTCCGGCCCCCGGCGAGCAGGCTGTTGAAGAGCAGCCATTCGTGCTTGTAGCCGCTGTCGAAGGCGGCCGCCGCGAAGCGACGGGTCAGCTCGTCGCTGCCGCCGAGGAAGGATTCCAGCGCCGGCATGCGCTTGAGGTTGGCTTTAAGTATGCAGTACTTCCTGTCCGCGCCCGCGCAGTCCTGCGCCGCCGCGGGAGCGGCTGCGAACAGGGCCAGAGCGGCCGTCAGGAACAGGGTCCGTTTTCCCATACTGTAAGTATACCAGCCCATAAAGGATTGTCAATGGACGCCCTTATACGCGCAAAGCCCCGGCGGGGCCGGGGCTTTCCTTGCGCCGCGATGAGGCGGAGGTTCAGGAGCACTCGGAGTAGCCGCAGTCGTGGCAGGTGGGGCCCGAGCAGCCGCTCTCGAAGCTGACGTTAGACGAGTAGCACTTCGGGCAGTACTGCGTGCGCGAGGCGTCCCACAGTTCCAGCTTCTCCTGGCCGCCCAGGTCCTGGTCGCCGGCTATGAAGCCGGTGCGCTTCAGGTGGCTCCTGAGCGCCACGGCTATGCCGTGCGCTATGGAATTGATGCGGTTCTCGCCCAGGCCCACGGGCCGGTCGCCCTTCACCGAGTTGAGATGCTTTATGATCTTCACCGGGTCGCCGCCTTCCTCGAAGTACTTCGAGAGCAGTATGCCGATGAGCGACGTAAGGCCGCTGATCTCGGTGCCGAGCGGCGGCATGTTGGTGAACACCTGGTACGGGCCGTGCTCGTTGTAGTTCACGTGCACGTGCAGCGGGCCGTAGCCGGTCTTCAGCTGGAAATACTCCGACGAGACGCCGAACGACTGCGAGGCGCCCTTCTTCTTCTTGGTCTTGGCCTTGTCGCCGGGCGCGCCGATATTGAGCACCTGCTGGTCCTTGCAGCCGTCGCGGTAGACGGTCAGCCCCTTGCAGCCCAGCGAGTGCGCCAGCCTGTAGCATTCCTTCACGTCGGCGGTGGTGGCCGAGGCCGGCATGTTGATGGTCTTCGACACCGCGTTGTCGGTGTGCTTCTGGAAGGCCGCCTGTATCCTTATATGGTTGTCGATCGTAACGTCGTGCGCCGTCGGGAAGAGGTCCTGTATCTCCTTGGGGATCTCGGGCACGCCGCGCACGGCCTTGTGGTTGGCCTCTATCTTCTTCCACAGCGTCTTCTCGTCCATGCCGAAGAAGCCGTGCCGCTGCGCCAGCTTGCGGAACAGCGCGTTGACCTCGCTGAAGGTGTCCTTGGCGTCGGGCTCGTGGCCGTTCTTAATGGCCTCCAGCGCCCTGGCGTTGTAGCGGGTGTAGGCTATGGCGAAGAAGGGCTCTATGCCCGAGCCCTGCAGGCCGGCGGCTATGGCTATGGTGCCGGTGGGAGCTATCGTCGTGCGCGCGGCGTTCCTCGGGCGCGCGGCCTGGCCGCGGAAATGCCGGCCGCCGGAATCGTATATGGAGTCCTTCCAGTTGGGGAAGACCCCGCGCTCCTTAGCGAGCTCCTCGGAGGCGGCGAGCGCGCGGTCGTTGACGAACTTCATCACCTCGGCGGCCTTCTCCATGCCCTCCGGGCTGTCGTAGGCCACGCCCAGCTTCACGGCGGTCTCGGCCCAGCCCATCACGCCGAGGCCGATCTTGCGGTTGCTCTTCGCGATGGCCTCTATCTCGGACAGCGGGTAGTTGTTTATCTCTATCACGTCGTCGAGGAAGCGCACCGCCTTGTCGACGGTGGCGCCGAGGCGGTCCCAGTCCATGCGGCCGGAGGCGGCCTCGCCGGTCACGTAGTTGGCGAGGTTTATCGAACCGAGGTTGCAGGACTCCCAGGGCAGCAGCGGCTGCTCGCCGCAGGGGTTGGTGCTCTCTATCTGGCCCAGCGCCGGCGTCGGGTTGGAATTGGTGCCGTTGATGCGGTCTATGAAGACTATGCCCGGGTCGCCGCTGGCCCACGCGGACTCCACCAGCATGTCGAAGAGCTCGGCGGCCTTCATGCGGCCGGTTATCTCCCAGCTCCTGGGGTTGACGAGGTTTATCGTGGCCTCGTCCTCGACGGCCTTCATGAACTTGTCGTCGAGCGCCACCGAGACGTTGAAGTTCTCCAGCACGCCCTGCTGCGACTTGAGCGTGACGAACTCCTTTATCTCGGGGTGCCAGTACGGCAGTATGCCCATGTTGGCGCCGCGGCGGGTGCCGCCCTGCTTCACCACGTCGGTGAGCTTGTCGAAAAGCTTCATGAACGACACCGCGCCCGAGGCCACGCCGTCGGTCTTCTTCACGGTGTCGCCCTTCGGGCGCAGCCGGCCGAAGGAGAAGCCGGTGCCGCCGCCGGATTTCTGTATCAGGCTCTGGGCGGAGAGGGCCTTGGCTATGCCGTCCATGGTGTCCGGAACAGGCAGCACGTAGCAGGCCGAGAGCTGCTGCATGTCCCGCCCGGCGTTCATCAGCGTCGGTGAATTGGGGAGGAAGTCGAAAGAGGCCATCAGCGCGTAGAACTCGTCGCGGCGGGCGTCCGCGGCCGCCCTGGCCTCGGGGACCTCGCGGTATATCCTCTCCAGGTTGCCGAGGAACTTGAAGAAATTGGCCTCGCGGTCTGCGGTCTCGCCTATGCCGTCGTGGAACAGCAGCGCGCGCCCGGCGTCAGGGCCGGCCTCTCGCCGCGTCACGCGCACGCCCTCGAACGCGCCCCAGCGCTCCGCCTCGGGATGGAATATCAGCTCGGAAAGCGAGATGTTGTGCGCCACGCGCGAGAACAGTTCTTCGGCCCCGCGCTCGCCGCGCAGGTACTTGTCCTTTATCACCTTGGCCTGGTTCTCGCTCAGCTGTATCTTCTTGTGGTCTTGTGCCGTGGTCTTCATTAGGTCCCCGTAAAATTTTCTGGAATACGGCTAATCTATACAATCCAAGGGTCGTTGTCAAATCCGCCGTCGTGCCCGGTCCCGGGGGGCGCGGGAGGTCAAAATTGTTATAATCTGGGCGAGGGAAAACCGGATGGAAAAGCGGAAAAAACCGGCGGAGGAACTGTCGCTGGCCCCTGCCCTGCGGCAGGACCTGCGGCTGTTCTCGCTGCTGGCCAGGCCGGAGGAGGAGTTCCTCGGCCTCGAGATCAGGCTGGAGGCCGACCCGCTTTTCGTCAGGCTGCTGGCCCCCGGTCCCGACGGGCGCGCGCCGCTGCGCCGCCGCCGCCTGCCCGGCGCCTCCTACGCCTTCTTCGCCGCCTGCGGCGACGAGGCCCTGGCCTCGGCCGCGGCCCAGGGCTCGGCCGGGGAATGGCTGGCCGAGCGCCCCGCCATGCTGCGCCTGGCGCGCAAGACCGGCCCGGAAAATTTCGAGAAGTACGTGCTGGGCGGGGAGAACTGCCCGCTGCCCCAGGCGGCCCGCGCCTGCGGACTTTCCCTGCGCGAGTTCGACACGCTTAAGACCTTCGCCGCGGCCTTCATAATGGCCCATGAGCATACCCCGCCGGCCGCGCTGCCGCCCCGGCTGCTGCGCTGCGCCGCCGAGGTGCGGGCCGAGGGCGGGGAACTGCGCGCCGCCTACACGCACCCTTCGTATTTCCGCGGCTCTTATTCCATAGACGGCCGGGCGCTGGCCGCGCTGCTTAAAAGCGGTGTCAGCCGCGCCGAGGCCGCCAAATTGCGCTCGCTGGCCGCGGCCGCGCAGCGCCTGGCCTGGCGCAAGTCCGGCTTCCACCGCGCGCTGACCGCGCTCCTGGACGGGCAGAAGGACTTCCTGCTGGGCCGCGGCCCGCTGAAGCCGCTGAGCCAGCGCTCGCTGGCCGCCGCCGTGGGGCTGAACCCCGGCACGGTCTCAAGATTGCTCTCCTGCCGCACCGTGCTGACGCCGGCGGGCGACGAGCTGCCGCTGAAGGAACTTTTCAGGCGTAAGAACGCCTATGTAATTGATAGAATAAAGGACATCCTCGGGGGGCGGGGCGCCGGCATGACGGACGCCGGCCTGGCCGCCGAACTGAAGAGACGCTGCGGCATACGCGTTTCGCGGCGCAGCGTGAACCTCTACAGGAAGAAACTATGACGGAAAAGAAAGAGCAGCCGGTTATGCCGGTGCACCGCAGCCTTTTCGACGCGCTGTTCTACAGGGCGCAGGAAGCCATGCTGGTGCTGGACCGCGGGCTCAACGTGCTGCTGGTGAACAACGCCGCGCTGAAACTGCTGGGCTGGACCGAGCAGGACATAACCGGCAAACCGGCCAGCGCGCTGGTGCTGGAGAAGGACCTGAAGGAATTCTTCGAGATGGCGGAACTGACCGCCAAGAACGGCGTGATGCGCAACTGCCGCTTCTACCTGCTGACCCCGGCCAAGAGCATAGTGCGCCTCTTCCTCACCGCCCAGGCGCTGAAGGACCCGTCGGGCGCGGTCAACGGCTTCTGCCTGTCGCTGTCGCCGGTGTCCCCGGACGAATGGTCCGCGCTGAAGGACCCGCACGTGTTCCGCGCCGCGGCCCGCAAGCTCAACCGCCTCACCTCCGTCGGGCAGCTTACGTCGATGTTCGCGCACGACATCAAGAACCCGCTGCACGTGATCCTTTCCACGTCGGAGCTGCTGCGCGCTCAGGAGGACCAGCCCGAGCAGGTCCGTTCCGGAGCCGAGCTGATAGAACGCAACGCCCGCCGCGCCTCCAAGATCGTCAAGACGCTGCTGGACTTCTCGCGCAGCGGCATGTGCCGCCTGGAGCCGCATCCCGTCGAGTCCGCCGCCGAGTACGCGATCGAGCTGATGGACAGCTCGCTTAAGGCCGGCAAGGTGAAGGTCAGCAAGGAGTTCGGCAAGGCGCCCAAGGTTTTCCTGGACCCGAACTACATGCACAGCGTCATCTACAATCTGCTCAACAACGCCGCGCAGGCGCTGGACGGCGCCCCGTCGGGCGAGATAAAGGTCAGCTCCGGCTGGCTTGAGGCGGAGCGCGAGGTCTTCCTTACCATTTCCGACAACGGGCCCGGCATGGAGTCGGCGATGCTCGAGAACCTGTTCCAGCCCTTCTTCACGACGAAGGAGAACGGCACCGGCCTGGGGCTCTACCTGGCCCGCCAGATCATGGACGAGCACGGCGGCCGCATAGTAGTCGGGCAGTCGCCCGAGGGCGGCGCCTCCGTGAGCCTGCGCTTCCGCAAGACCGTCTGACATGGGCAACATACTGATAGCCGAGGACGACGAGGACACCCGGTTCGTGCTGAAGGCCGCGCTGGAGTCCGGCCGGCATTCCTGCACGGCCGCGGCTTCCGGCGCCGAGGCGCTGGCCTTTGCCGACGCGCTCACCTTCGACGCCGTGGTGCTGGACATGGTGCTGGGCGACGCCGACGGCCTGACGCTGCTCGAGAAACTGAAGGCCGACGACCCTGGCCTGCCGGTGGTGATACTCACCGGCCACGCCGACGTGCAGACCGCCGTGAAGGCGATGAAACTGGGCGCGCTGGATTATCTGATAAAGCCCTTCGGCAACGAGGAGCTGCTGCTGATCATGGAGAAGGCCGTGAAGGAGCGCCGGCTGAAGCGCGAGTTCGACGCGCTGCGCAGCCACGTGCGCAGTTCGCACGGAGGGGAACTGGTTTTCGGCTCCAGCCGCGAGATAAAGCGCACCGCCGAACTTGCGGCGCAGGTGGCGGCCACGGACCTGACGGTCATACTTTCCGGCCCTTCCGGTTCCGGCAAAGAGGTCTGGGCCCGCGAGATACACCGCCTGAGCGCCCGCGCCGACAGCCCCTTCGTGGCGCTGGACTGCGGCGCCCTGCCGGAGAACCTCGTCGAGAGCGAGCTGTTCGGTTACGAGCGCGGGGCCTTCACCGGGGCGGACCGCCGCAAGCCCGGCCTCTTTGAGACGGCCTACGGCGGGACCCTTTTCCTCGACGAGATAGCCAACCTCACGCCCGCCACGCAGGCCAAGCTGCTGCGCGTGCTGGAGGAGCGCCGCATACGCCACCTCGGCGGCAAGAAGGACATCCCGGTGGACACCCGCCTTATAGCCGCGGCCAACAAGGACCTGCCGGCCTGCATAAAAGACGGCTCTTTCCGCGAGGACCTGTATCACCGCCTTAACCAGTTCACGCTGCGAGTGCCTTCGCTGGCCGAGCGCAAGGAAGACATACCGGCACTGGCCGCTTTCTTCCTGCGCGAGGCCGAGAAGCTGGTGAAGAAGAAGGTCGAGACCATTTCCGATTCCGCGCTGGCCGCCCTTGAAGCCTATTCCTGGCCGGGCAACGTGCGCGAACTGAAGAACGTCATCACCCGCGCTGCCCTGTTGAGCGAGGGGGAGATACTGCCTCAGCATCTTGGCCTGGGCGGGCCAGCCCCTATCGAGACGACGGCCGGCGGTCAAGCCAGCCTGGACCTTAAGGAAAATTTAAAAAGGCTGCGGGCCGAAACCGAGAAACGCCTTATCAGTTCTGCCCTGGCCGAGTCCGGCGGTAATAAGGTCAAAGCCGCCAAGCTTTTAGGCATAGACCGCAAGGCACTTTACAATAAAATAAGCCAGTACTCCCTTTGATGTGTGGATATAAGTCTACATATTTGGTGTAGATTTTTGTCTACAGTGTAGACTTTTGTCCACAATTTCCATTAACAAAGATTTAACTTTTTCGTATTATTTCCTTTCTGTACATCCAGTATAATTAATTTGTCACGGCAGGAAGCCTGGCGGTTTTAGAAAAGGCGGATCTTCCTGCTATCAAAGAGGATTTGGCAAAAACGTTGCTATACACAGTATTAACGGGGATTATATGGATTTTCGGTTCCTTATTGGAGGCAAGATGAAAACGCTCAAAGCCCGGGTAATAGAAGCCCTTTCGGTATTGCTGCTGCTGCCTGCACTGGCCGCCGCGGCGCCTTCCCTGATAAACTACCAGGGAAGGCTGGTGGACACCGCCGGCAATCCGCTGGTAGGCGCCCAGAGCATACTCTTCAGCCTCTATGACGCCTCTTCCGGCGGCACCTTGCTCTGGTCCGAAACCCAGAGCGTCACGCCTGACAACGGCATATTCGCCGTAAGCCTGGGTTCGGTCAGTTCGCTGCCGGCCTCGGTATTCTCGGCAGACGGGATATACCTGGAAGTGAAGATAGGTTCCGACTCCCCGCTTGTTCCGCGCACACGCCTCCTCTCCGTTCCTTACGCCATCACCGCCTCCAACCTCGGTTCCCCTACCAGCGTGGTAACGGTCTCCACCCACATGGTGGTTTCCGCCTCCCAGGTGCGCTTCGGCAACTTCGCCGCGCTGCCCTCCGCCCTCGGCCTCGGCGCCATGGTCTACAATACCGGAGACAACCAGCTCTATTATTATAAGGATTCAGGCTGGACGGCCCTGGCCGCCGGCGGCATAAGCCCCTGGAGCAGCGTGGGCGGCATAGTTTCGCTCAATACCGGTACCGACAAGGTCACCATGACCAGCACCGCCGCTGACGCCCTTAAAGTGTCGGGCGGTATTACCGCCGGTTCCGGTTCCGTAGGCATCATAGGCACCGACGGCAAGATCCCGGCCCTCAATTCCTCCTATCTGGCCAGCGTCGACGGTTCCGCCCTGACCGGCCTTAACGCTTCCAACCTGGGTTCAGGCACCGTGCCGCTTGGCAGGCTTTCCGGCATAACCAACACCGAGATAGCCGCCGGCGCCGGCATAGCCTATTCCAAACTGGACCTGGCCGGTTCCGTTACCTCTTCCGACGTGAACTTCAACTACGCCGCGAGCGACAGCCAGGGCGGCGCGGCTAACGCCATAAAGTCCGGCAGCTACCTGGGCGACGTGCGCGTCTCCAGCGCGGTCTACGCCGAGAGCGTGGCCGCCAATACTATAGATTCCTCTAAAATAGTGGACGGCAGCGTGGCCGCCGGCGACGTGGCCTTCAACTACGCCGCGAGCGACAGCCAGGGCGGTCCGGCTAACGCCATAAAGACCGGCAGTTACATGAACGACGTGCGCGTCTCGAGCGCCGCTTACGCCGAGAGCGTCGCCGCCGACACCGTGGATTCCTCTAAAATAGTGGACGGCAGCGTGGCCGCCGGCGACGTGGCCTTCAACT
>ERZ1645187.3834-NODE-3834-length-12450-cov-10.390883_pt1 | contig 12450 bp, 6 predicted proteins | sample MGYA00575352_ERZ1645187 | MGnify/ENA primary metagenome ERZ1645187 (study PRJEB40837, sample SAMN11349314) | freshwater sediment metagenome | isolation source: river sediment | host: Sediment | place: India: Wazaribad , New Delhi | collected 2017-02-21 ... | reverse complement strand
GGCCAATTCTTTGGCGTCTTTGGCGCGTGGATGGGTGGATTGGGTCGTAATCACTTGCTCGACGTGCGGCATGATAGCCTGCAGCATGTCATCGAGCTGTTTGTCAGCTGAAATCCCAAGTACCAGTAAAAACTTCCAACCAGGGAAGTAATCATCCAGTGCCTTTGCCAACACCTCCATGGATGCGCCGTTGTGCGCGGAATCGATCACGACCGGCGGCCAGCTGCGCAGAACTTCAAAGCGGCCCGGCCAGACTACCTGCCGAAAGCCGGCTTGCACATCTTCAGGTTTCAAGGTGAAACCCGCCTGCCGGATGAGATCCAGGGCGGCGACGGCGCTGACGGCATTTTGAATCTGGTGAAAACCCAAAAGGTGCGTTGTCAGCTTCAGTGGCGGGTCTACCAGACTGCCGCCAGTCAGCGATGTGAGCACGCCATTTTTCTGCAGCTGAAAGGTTTGGGAATGGTGTGTAAGGCTAAGCCACTTATAGCGGTAACTTTCATCAACCAATACATAAGGGGAGCCGCGCTCGATAGCGACGCGAATCAGTTCTTTTTCGGCTTCAGCCACCTGTGGGGAGAAAACCACCGGCCGGCCAGGCTTGATGATGCCTGCTTTTTCCCAGGCGATTTCAGTCAGCGTATTCCCCAAAACAGCGGTGTGGTCGTATGAAATTGGTGTAATGATGGAGACGAGTGGGTCCACCACATTGGTGGCATCGAGCCGGCCGCCCAAACCCACTTCCACCACCGCGAAATCAATTTTTTGTTCAGCGAAATATTGAAAGCCCAGGGCGGTGGTCAGCTCGAAGGTGGTGATGTCGGCCACCTGGCTGGTTAACTGGCGCAGCTGATCACAAATCCGGACCAGAGACTGCTTGTCGATTTCCTGCCCGTCAACACGGATGCGTTCGGTAAACTCCTGAAGATGCGGAGAGGTGTACAAGCCGACCCGGTAACCGGCGGCTTGCAACACGCCGGCGACCAGCGCGGCGGTGGAGCCTTTGCCTTTGGTTCCGGCCACGTGCACCACCGGATAACGCGCTTCGGGGTGGCCCATCAGGTCCATGAGATGGCGCATCCGATCAAGCTTGAAAAAACGATGCGTGTCATCTACGTGGCGCTTCATGCTGAAATCAACGAAGCTATACAGCCAGTCTAACGACTCCTGGTAGCGCGCGTCTAATGCTTCATTCACTGGTTCTGGCATATCCATCGATTATACAATCTCCATCGGCGGTCTGAGATGCATATCATTATTGGTTGAATCTGGCGGTTTCTCATGGTGTGGTAATGTCCATCATTAAAACATAGCCGATGATCGCGAAGCCATTGCCGCGGAATTCCACCAGTACACATTCCCGGTTAAAGTTGTCAAAGCGCGGTTCAGCCATCGGGAGCAGCGTGAGCGTGACCCCTGCGGGAATACGGCCTGTGGCGGTATAGTTTTCGTAGCAGCCATTGCGCGCCCAAACGTCCCGCAGCGTCACCCCGTTGAGGATCGGGGTGGGGGTTACGGTCCGGGTGGGTGTCGGTGAATAGTCTGGCGTCGGCGTTAGCGTCTGGGTGGGTGTCGGAGTAATCGTTGGGGTAAGCGTGATGGTTGCGGTAGGGGTCACGGTTGGAGTCTTTGCCAGATTGCGCTCGTAGGCTGCGGCCGAAATCGCGCGGGAGGCCATCACGATGCCGGTAATGATTAATGCAGCCAGCAGAACAAGCCCGGCTCCGCCGATCAGGTACGTGGGGAGGAGCGCCCGACGGATCTTTAAGACGCGTGGGTCCTGCGGGAAGCGCCGGCTGGCAGCCCGGCTGATGCGCACCACCGCCGGGTTAAACACAGCGCTGCCGTTCTTGAGAGCCTCCTCAGCCCGGTCCAAGGCGTCTTCATGGGTGCCAATCTCTGCTTCGAGGGTGCTGATCTGATTTTCGAGCGCCAGACTCTGTGAGTCGTACGCGTCCAGCTGGCGCAACAGGTCCAAATTTTCGCGTGCGCCGGCGATCTTTTGCCTGGCCAGCGCAGCTGTAGGCGCGGTCATTGCTTCTTGCTGCAAACGTTGGGTGTTATCCAAGAGCGATTGAATCGTCGCCGGAATTAACATGTCCAGCCGGTTCCGCAGACGGCTGATCTGGGAGATTTCTCCGTACTTCATGCGAATGCGCTCGAGTTTGGCCTTGGAATCCGCCAGCTTTTCCGGTGGGATTTTTCCACTTAGGCTGACGACATCACTGACTTCTTCCAGCGCGGCGATGTCTGCGCGGACTTCGGCGGCCTTATCAATGTACTCCGGAATGGCGACAGCACTGGCAGCCGTTTGGATCTTGCCAAGGGCAGCCGGCAGGTCACCCTGCGAAAGCAGGTTGAGTCCTTCGCGATAAACATCGTAGGCTTGCATCTGGTTTTCGAGGTCATGCCGCAGTTCTTCGCCTTCACGCCAACGCTTGATGCCAGCTTCCTGCAGGTGTTCGAAAGCTTCATCCAGATAGTTGAGGGCAACCTGGTAACGGAAAACGCGGGCTGCGCTTTGAGCTTTACCATAAGCTTTGCCAGCCTCGGGCGGCAGCGCGACGGAAGGGATATTTCCGGAGCGAAGATATTCTTCGGCTTCGTCGTGATGCTCCTGCGCTCTGGTCCAGCCCGGTTCAATGGCGATGACTTTTTCATAGAGGGGGATTGCAGTCTGATAGCTACCTTTGTAGAAGGCTTCTTCAGCCTCGTCCATCAGCTGCTCAGCCTCAGGGTCATGCGCTGATGTGAAGAATTTGCGCAATGGGTCTGTGGCTGAATCCGAGCGGCTATCCGCGCCGCGCAAGGAACTGCGTGTTAGCGGGGGTTGAGAAGCAGCTGCTGAACCACCTCGGCTTTCAGCATCCGGGGCGGCAGCTGCCGGCGGGGAGGAGGGCGAAGGCGCAGAACCGGCGGTTCGGCGGCTGCGTTCCCGGCGGATGGCCTGCAGCAGGCGGTTGGCTTCTTCAATGTCATCCATACTGACGTCTTCGCTGATCCGATGGGTGGCCAGTGCTTCCAGGAAGGTGGAAAGCGAGCTCTCTACCTGAGCCAAGTCTTCATCACTGGGATGACTTTGTGCGAGTACTTGGTTGGCTTTTTCAATGAGATCGAAGATCATTGAAATCCTTTCATTCCGCCATAGGCGGTAATAGTCTTAGGAGCGTTTACGAAGAAGCATCTGCAGTGCTTCTTTCATTTCGCCGGCAGAGCCAAAGCCACCGTCTACGGCCTTTTCGAGAAACTTGATCTCTTCCGGGTTGAGGCGGTTTTGGACGTCATAAGAATAAGAGGCTTTGTAGCGTGTCGGGGAATTGGCGATATCTTCCGGACGGTTTGGCCCGACTGCAACCGTGCCTGGCGCCTGACGACCAGTGAAAAGATGGTGCAGCGCGCGCGAGCTGAATTGGATCAGGTCAGCCTGCTGGACCTCGGCCGAAAATTTGTCAGGCATCCAATGGCCAATATTCCAGTCGATCATCACCACTTTTTGGCGGAAATTGTTCCAGTAATAATGAAGCAGCTTATGATCAAGGTACGTTGCGCCACGGCTGTGTGCGGCTTCGAGCATGTCACAAATTTGCAAAGCGATCTGCAGCACCTGCTTCATGCTTAAGTTATGCAGGAACTCGCCGCGGGTGTAACCCGCATCACACAAGAGGTAGAGATTATCCTCCCAACGCCGCTCCAAAATCAGAAATGGCAGCCATTGATCGGCAAGGCGCTCTTCAAATTGATCGAGCAGGTCATCGATTTCATCCGGTTCGAACAGCACCATGCTTCCGCGCAAACGCGCAGCCTCACCCTGCTGTTCCAGGGCTTTGGAAAGCGGTGCGACTTCGGCCGGCCAGGTGCTGCCATCTTCGGTTTTGAGGAAGCCCGCCTGGAGCATCGGCGTAAGGGCTTCACTTCCTTTTAAACCGGCCAGAATGCGGTACTCTTCCAGGAAAAGCGGTCGGGCATATGCAATTTTGTCATGCCGCATCACTTTGAAGGCTGGGTCGCGCCGGTAAGGTGAGGGGCCGGATGTATTCTTGAGCAAGAACACCCGGGCAGAAGAGCCGCCGGCTTCGGGGACGGCAAAATCCTGTTGGCTGGCCGACAGCCACGTATCCAGCGGTTCGGCCAGAAAAAGCCCGCTGCGGGCATCTAATTTTTCTTCTTTCATTGCTAATTGGTTCCTAACTTAAACGGTGATATTTTACCATTTTCGCTGGTCAGGGAAGTCAAAGTAACCGGTATCGCGCCTGACCAGTTCATCCAACCAGGGCAGCAGCGGATGAATCGGTTCCAGTGCTTCAATTTCCTTGCGAATGGCATCCGGATCGGTGAGCGTGAGCAAGTGCAGGTATTGCTTCTGCCAGTCACGGATCACAGAACGTTTGGGATCAATGGGCTGGCTTATTTCTTCAAGCTGGACGAGTGCATACATCAGGTCGGCGGCACTGTTTTGGGCTAAGCGCGTGCGGGCGCTCTCCGGCTGGCGCAAGACGAGTGCCGCCTGCACAGCAGTGCGAAGCTGGCGGGTGATTTGTGCCAGGGTCTGATTGACGCTGCTGAAGAGCATCTGGTTGGTCTGGATGACCCAGCGCATGGCCGGGTTGGGGTGATGTTCCAGCGCTTGCCAGCCGCTAAAGTAGACCTCGTGCGCGGAAGTAATTCGTTGAACCAGGGTTTGGATGGCCTCAGGGTAAACCCCCTGATAAGCGATCTTATCCCAGGTTTTTTGAAATTCGGCCAGAGCACGCGCAACTTCCCGCAGGAAGCTGAAACTGCCCAACGCACTGCCTTCCAGGGCGAGCGCACCCCATTTTTTCTTTCTGATATTGGTCAGCACCGGCAGTGCGGTGGCTTTCCACTCCTGATTTGCTTGAGAGGTCCAATCCAAAATTGCCCAGCTACCGCCGCTCGACTTTTTGGGAGGAGCAGAGAAATGCTGTGGGTCACCGTCAATCCACTGGCGGACGCGCTGCAGCGCCAGCAGCGATTCTTGGATGCGCTGCTGATCGGCCTCCGGAAAGCTGGCCAGGGAAGGCAAGTCTTTTGCGGTAGCAATGCTGGAAAATGCGTTTGCGAAGGCGTTGGCCAGATGGCTGTAACCGGAGTGGAAGTCTGGCAGGAGCTGATGGATTTGTTCCAGGGAAGCCTGAGGATCCTCCCCCTGCCGCAGCGCCTGATGAAACTGGTCCAATGCGGCCTGTGCGTCTGGGCTTAGGGGCTGGGAGCGGGACTGTGCATCCGGAAGGTCCAGGGCCAGGCTGCGATATTCCAGCCACTCCAAAGGCCAGTTTTCAGCTTGCGCCAGTTGGCGGAGGTCTTCAAGGTCACGTGCCTCCGAAAAAAGCTCAGCCATCTGCAAGCGCTGTTCCAGCCATGGGGTCAGCCCCAAATGTTGGATGACTTTGGGCTGGGCCGAAAGGAGGCGCATACCGAAATGGTTTACGGTCTCGTCTTCGTGCGGTCCGGCTGTCAGATCGGTATTCCAGTTTTGAACCTCGATCAGGCCCAAATAGATTTCGCGCGCAGCGCTTTGCTCGGGGTCGGCCAAAAGCAAATAAAGCAGTGCCTGGCGGGCGGCTTCAAGGTCTTCGGCCAGCCAGGCCTGGTAAACTGAGCGTACGCTGCCCAGCAGAGCTGTAATGACTCTGGGCAGTTCAGCTGGCATTTCCAACCCGCTTTCTGCGGCAGCCCCGAGCGCTTCTCGCAAGGCCAAAAGACTGTCTCCCAGCTGTTCGCCAGCTGACAGGGTGCCCCAGGTCAGATGGAGACCCGCCAGCCTTTCTGCCAGTTCTTCAAGGGGTGCCAAGCTGGCTTCGCCCTGGGGGAGCTGTTTTTGGGCTTCAATTTCGTGATCCAGGGTAGTTAACACTTCTTGAAGGAGGGCACGCGGCTGCCGGTTAGCGATCGCAGCGGGAAGGCCTGCCTGACGCAGTGCCTGAAGCATTTGCTGCTGCGAACCTTCATCCAAACCGGAATCCGCCAGCTGCCAGGCTGCCAGCGGCCAATCTTGCTGCAGGATGGCGGTAAGCATGCGGGAAAGGTTGGCTTTGCTTTGCAGGCCTGCAAGGCGGAACAGTTCGCCTGCCAGTTTCCATGGCGAGTTGGGGCTGGTACGATCCTGGCCGGGCAGCATGGCGGCAATGCGCTGCGCCTCGGACCAGTTTCCAACCTGTACTTCTTCCACAGCCAGCCGGGAGGCGGCCTGAAGCAAGTTGGATGTCTCCACACGGACACCCAACCGGTCCAAAAGATCCACGATCTTGAAAGCGGAAGCCAGAGCATCCGCGCTGTTTAAATGGGTTGTGAATTTTTGCAGCTGGATTTGATAATCCACAACACGCATTGAAAGAATGGTCTGAAAGTATTCAACGCGCAGATGAAGGGCTTCAATTTCCTGGCTGGTGAGCGCTGCGCCATTGGTTGGCCAATCCAGCTCGCGCAGCAGGTCGGGAGCGGTTTGCTTGAGAAATGAAGCTCCCTCCGTGATCAACTGCGCGTAGTCCAAAGCCGGATCAATACTGCCTGATGGTGCGCTGGCATTAATGAACAGACTGTTACCCCAGTCGATGAAGGATAGGGTATCGCTCTCTCTTTCCCAAAAGATGTGGTCCATCTTGACATCGTTCCAGATGATGCCGCGCTGATGAACCTGGCGCAGCAGCTCAAAAAGCCCGTTGAGGACTTTCAGGACCAACACCTGCGAGATTTTCTCTTCCTCCTGGAAGAGCTGCTTGAGCAGCGTAGAAATGGATGCCCCGCGGATTTCTTCACTGACAATGAACAGGCCAGCAGTGCCAGAAGTTCCGCTGATGCTTTGGTCAAGCAGCAGGGGGGTATGAATGGTCAGGCCGCTGCGCCGGGCTTGAAGGCCATTCAGCTGGGCCAACACTTTGCCTTCGATTTCAATTTGAAGGGCCTGGCGCACAATCGTGCCGCCGGAGACGTTTTGTACCGGGCGCTTCATCACTGCTGCCAAATCGCCCAGTTCAGGTTTTACCCGCAACACCTCGCCGGCGTCGCCTTTGCCGATCACTTCCATTAATTGCCAGGTTTTGGCCTGGCCTCTTACCGTACGAGCCATGCAGCCATTATAAACGGTGGCGGCTGATCCATTTTTTAGGAGCATAACCCAGCTCCCCAATGCGTTACCTGCTCAAAATCAGTGAGAATGCTTGACCTGAAACCGAAGGCGGGTTAGGATTTAGACATAAACAAACTCCTGGTATGCTCACCATTTTACCCGGAGAAAATGTGCCTGCAGCAAGACCAATTGGAATGCCATCGGATCAAAAAGGAGACTAAGACGAAATGATGGATTACGGACGTGTGTACAACTTCTCTGCTGGACCCAGCATGCTGCCCCAACCGGTGCTGGAGGAAGTGCGGGATGAACTGCTGAACTACCGCGGTTCTGGGATGAGCGTCATGGAAATGAGCCATCGCAGCAAGGTCTTTGAGAATATTTTGCATGAGGCCGAAGCTGATTTACGCCAGCTCATGACCATTCCGGCCAATTACAAGGTTTTGTTCATTCAAGGCGGGGCCACCCTGCAATTTGCTGCCATTCCGATGAATCTGATGAAGAATGGCGTTGCAGATTACCTCGTCACCGGCAACTGGTCCAAGAAAGCTTATTCGGAGGCTAAAAAGTACGGGAAGATCAACCTGGTTGCTTCCAGCGAGGATAAAAATTATAGCTACATTCCGGATGTGTCAGATTTGGCAATCGCGCCAGATGCCGATTATGTCTACATCTGCGAGAATGAAACCATTCATGGAACCACCTACCAAGAGCTGCCCAATACAAAGGGGAAGCCGCTGGTGTCGGATCAATCCTCGATGTTTATCTCGCAGCCCTGCGACGTCAGCCAATATGGTCTGATTTACGCCGGCGTCCAGAAAAACGTTGGGCCAGCCGGACTGGCGATTGTTATCGTGCGCGAGGATCTCATCCGCAAGGATCTGGACACCAAAGTTCCCACGTATATGCGCTTTGACACGCATGCCGAAAATGACTCGCTTTACAACACCCCCAATTGTTGGGCGATTTATGTCTGCGGGAAGGTTTTCAAGTACGTATTGGGTTTAGGCGGGTTGGAAGTGATGCAGCGCATGAACCAGGAGAAAGCCGCGCTGCTGTATGAATTCCTCGACAGCAGCGAGATGTTCCATGGGACGGTGGAGAAAAAGTACCGCTCGCTGATGAATGTGCCCTTCGTGACCCAGAGCGCTGAGCTGGACGCTGAGGTTGTTGCAGCAAGCAAGGCCGCCGGTTTTGACAACCTGAAGGGCCACAAATCTGTTGGCGGACTGCGCGCCTCAATCTATAACGCCATGCCGCGTGAAGGGGTCGAAGCGTTGGTGAACTTCCTGCGCGATTTTGAAGAGAAACATATCGCCTAACGCTCATATTCCTAATCAAGAAACCCCGCGTGAGCGGGGTTTCTTGCCTTATCGGGTTCGCGATCGTAGCAGCCCAACTTCAAAAAGATTGATCTTTTTCAGCGCGCCATCTGGCAGGCTGAATCTATTCTTGAGACCCAGCGGCGTCAATCGTCCTGATTGATCTCATCCATCACTTTGGTGATCATCTCCTGCGTGATTCCGTATTGCTTGACCTGCGGCATAGCCAGCACATTCTTCAGGGTCATGCCTTTGGCCAGCGCCAGCATTGGGTTCTTTGTGATCCCGGGGACGTATTTTTCCAGAACCTCGACCGCCTTTTTGTTTTTTAAGATCTCACCGACCTTGCTCTCCAATGAAACAGTCATCTGAACTCCTTTTTTGAACAGGTTACTGCAAATATTATATAACACCGTTGGGTCATACCTGGCCGCAAGTGAGGGTTGCATAACGGGTTAAATCCGGGAGGCAAATCGGGCGCGAAAGGCGAAGCCGTCAGCCTTCGATGGTTTTGGCGCGATACTGCAGCGCTTCTGCCAGGTGGGTTTGCGAGATCTGCGCTTCACCCGCAAGGTCGGCGATGGTGCGAGCCAGTTTGAGCACGCGGTGATATCCGCGGGCGGTCAGCTGCATCTGGCGGACGGCGACCTTCATCAGGCTGTTACCGGCTTCATCCAGCTGGCAGTATTGTCGGATCTCGGCCGGAGACATATCCGCGTTCGCCATCAGATGCGTCCCCGTAAAGCGCCTGAGTTGGCGTTCGCGCGCCGCTTGCACCCGCACACGGATTTCTGCGGAGGGTTCGCCCTGGCGCTGCCCGCTCAATTTTTGAAAATCCACCCGCGGAACGTGGGCATGGATGTCGATTCGGTCCAACAGGGGTCCGGAAATGCGTTTTTGATAATTTGTGATGGCTGAGGGGGCGCAGGTGCACTGGCGCAGTGTGTCGCCGTAATAACCGCAGGGGCAGGGGTTCATCGCCCCAATCAGCATGAAGTTGGCCGGAAAGGTCAGGGAGCCGTTAGCGCGGCTGATCGTGACGGTTTTATCTTCGACCGGCTGGCGCAGCACTTCCAACAAACGCTGCCCAAACTCGGGGAGCTCATCCAGGAAAAGCACCCCGCGATGAGCCAGTGAAATCTCGCCGGGGTGTGGCAGGTGCCCGCCGCCGACCAGGCCGGCGTGGCTGATGGTGTGGTGCGGCGCACGGAATGGGCGGCTTTGAATCAGGGGCGTATCTGCCGGCAGCATGTCACAGATGGAATAGATGCGGGTAACTTCCAGCGCCTCACTTAAGCTGAGGGGCGGCAGGATGGAAACCAGTGCCCGCGCCAGCAAGGTTTTGCCGGCACCGGGCGGGCCGGAGAGCAGCGCGTTATGCCCGCCAGCGGCCGCTACTTCAAGAGCGCGTTTCACATGTTCCTGACCGCGAATCTCGCTGAAATCGGTAAAATATTCACTCCTGAGCTGTGGTTGGGGCGGCGGGCCGGGTTGGGCTGGGGCGATTCGCTGGCTGCCGTCCAGGTGAGCGGTGAGGGCGGCCAAACTCTCGACAGGGATGACTTCAATATCGGGAACCAGCGCCGCCTCAGCTGCGTCTACCGCGGGCACGTACAGGCAGCGGTAGCCTTCCTGGCGGGCCAGGGCAGCCATCGCCAATACCCCGCGGACATGCCGCAGACTGCCGTCCAGTGAAAGCTCACCGACCAACAGTGCCCCTTCAATTTGTTCCGGAGCAAGCAGTTCCTCGGTGATTAGAACCCCGACCGCGATTGGCAGGTCAAATGCCGGGCCTTCCTTGCGGACGGAAGCTGGCGCAAGGTTTACCGTCAGCGGACGGCGCGGATAGGCAAAGCCGGCATTCTTAATGGCCGAATAGACCCGTTCGCGGCTTTCTTTGACGGCTTCATCCGGCAGGCCGACGATAGCCATTTTGGGCAGGCCCTGGCCATAATCCACTTCGACTTCGACGACAACACCATCAAGGCCGATCACAGCGCAGGATTTGACGCGGGCAAGCATGGGATAAGTTTAAATTCAGGGAGGCGAAAAGTCAACAAACTTCACACTTCTCGTTTTTTTTTGGGGAAAGAAGCTTTGGTCAGTCACCCCGCCCAGTTGGCAGCCCTGGGTAAAAGCGAAATGCCTCCGATTTTTTGCTGATTTTGGTCGAGGTAAATCGCGTTGATGTTAGAATTCACGCATTCCAATTCAGCCGGTTCCATAGGAGGAACAATGAAACTTAATTCCAAGAAGCAGGTGCTGATGGTTCTGACCTGCCTGGTCACTGTTTTGGTTCTCGCCTCCGCTGCGCATGCGGCCCGGGCACAATCCGATAGCGGCAATTGGTTGGCCTTCTCGGAGAATGCTGCGCAAAACGCACCGGGCATTACGTTGACCGCGGCCGATGAAAATAACATCATGCTGCGCGGAACCTTCAGTGGTGTTTATTTCGCTCAAAGTGTGATCAATGGAACGCCCTATCTGGTTTTTTCTGGTGAAGGGTACGAAACTGCCGGTGAGGCTGGCCTTCCTGCCCTGCCGGTAGTGCATCAACTGGTGGAGATCCCGCTGGGAGCGCAATACACTCTGGAAGTCACTGCTAAGACCAGCCAAACCATTAGCCTGGCCAGCCTGGGGGTAGACCTGTCGGTGGCGCCTATCCAACCTTCGCAGCCCAAGTGTGGTGAACCTCTGGCCGCAGCTGAGCCAAACCAGACGGTCTACGGAAGCAACGTGCTGTATCCCGAATCGGCGGTTCGGGTGGCCAAGGAATTTACCATGCGTGGCCATCGGCTGCTGCTGCTTGAGTTTTGGCCGGTCCAGTACAACCCGCTGACAGCTGAACTGGAAACAGCGTCTGAACTGGAGCTGGTCATTCATCTTGCCGGCAGCGATTCCGAGCTGACCCGCACTGAGGCTGACCGGTTGAACTCCGCTGCATTTAATCAAATTCTTGCGCCACAGGTGCTCAATTACAATCAGAACCAGCCGCTCATTCAGCCTTTGACCGGGGAAAAATACCTGATCATCACCGCGGATGTATACGAAAGTGCGTTGGCGCCGTTTGTGGCGTTAAAACAGAGCCAGGGCTTCGACGTCAGCCTGGTTAACCTCAGCACGACTGGTTCACAAAATACACAAATTAAAAGCTACATTAGCACCCAATACCAAGGCCCAACACCGCCAGATTATGTGTTGTTGGTCGGGGATTATAACGACGGCTCGGATTCTCTGACCAACTGGCCTTTCCGGACATCAGGGGAATCTTCTTACCGAACCGATCTGGAATACTTCACGATGGACGGCAGCAACGACTTCGTTCCGGATATGCTTTATGGGCGCTTCCCGGTGCGCGAGGTCGCTCAGGTCGGAAACATCATCGCCAAGCTGCAGGCCTACGAAGCAGCCAACGGTTCCGAAGCCTGGGTGAAAAAAGCTGAGTTTTTGGCTTCCAATGACAGCAATTATTATGATGTCGCTGAGGCCACACATAATTACGTCATCAACACCTATACCCTGCCTAAAGGGTATACCGGAATCTTCCCCAACAACCCGCAAGCGGGCGGCGACAAGATTTATGCCATCACCTATGGCGGCACGGGTGCTAACGCGGTCGCTTCCATGAACGATGACCGGGCTTTCATTGTTTACAGCGGCCATGGCGCTTCCACTTTTTGGGATGCACCGCGGGTTAATCAAACTGACATCCGCAATATGACCGGTGTGGCAATTCCCTATGTGGCTTCGCATGCCTGCGTGACGGCTGATTTTAATACGGCTGAGTCGTTTGGCGATACCTGGGTGATTGAACCGGTTAATGGCGGTATCACCTTCCTGGGAGCGAGCGACAATTCTTACTGGGATGAAGACGATCTCCTCGAGAGAACTACATTTAACTACCTGTACCAGGATCCGGCAATGGCCAACGTGCCATCTGTCGGGTCGATGCGTCAGGCGGGTCTGCTGGCTGTGGATTATTCAGGCTCCTCTTTGGGAAATTATTACTGGGAGGAATATCATATTTTTGGGGATCCCAGCCTC
>ERZ1645187.3833-NODE-3833-length-12452-cov-49.570461_pt1 | contig 12452 bp, 9 predicted proteins | sample MGYA00575352_ERZ1645187 | MGnify/ENA primary metagenome ERZ1645187 (study PRJEB40837, sample SAMN11349314) | freshwater sediment metagenome | isolation source: river sediment | host: Sediment | place: India: Wazaribad , New Delhi | collected 2017-02-21 ... | reverse complement strand
AGAAGACCAACTGCATGGTGATCTTCATCAACCAGATCCGCATGAAGATCGGCGTCATGTTCGGCAGCCCAGAGACCACCACCGGCGGCAACGCGCTGAAGTTCTACGCCTCGGTGCGGCTGGACATCCGCCGCACCGGCACCATCAAGAAGGGCGAAGACGCGATCGGCAACGAGACCAAGGTCAAGGTGGTGAAGAACAAGGTCTCGCCGCCCTTCAAGACGGCGGAGTTCGACATCCTGTTCGGCGAGGGCATCAGCCGCCACGGCGAAATCATCGACATGGGGGTGAACGCCCGCATCATCGAAAAGTCGGGCGCCTGGTACGCCTACAACGGCGAGAAGATCGGCCAGGGCCGCGACAACGCGCGCGAATTCCTGCGCGAAAACGAGGCGCTGGCACACGAGATCGAGAACAAGGTGCGCGAGTCGCTGGGCATTCCGCTGCTGCCGGACGCCGGCACACCCGCCTGACGGGTCTCAAGGCCGACTTGGCGCCTATTTCATCAAAAAATCAGGCTTACCCCAGCGTCAAATGGCCACCAGTAGCTATCATTACCGTAGCTAGCCGTGCCTGCTCCGATGTCGCTGTCCCTGAAGGGCCGTGCGTTGCGCTACCTGGCCACGCGTGAGCATTCCCGCGCCGAGCTGGAGCGCAAGCTGCGTGGGCCCGACACCGACGCTGGTGAACTCGCCCGCACGCTGGACGAGCTCGAAGCCAAAGGGTTCATCAGCGCCGAGCGGGTGGCCGAATCGGTGCTGAACCGGCGTTCGGGCCGTTTCGGCGCCGCCCGGATTCGCCGCGAACTGCAGGACAAGGGGCTCGACCTGGAGACGGTTCAACACGCGGTCGAACGTCTGCAGGCCACCGAGTTCGAGCGTGCCCGCGACGTCTGGCGACGCAAGTTCGGCGAACCCGCCCCGGATGCAGCCGGCCGGGCGAAACAGATGCGCTTTCTCGCCGCGCGGGGTTTCGGCGCCGACGCCATCCGCCGCGTGGTCGTCGCGGCTGGCGACGACGACGAATGAAACCAGGCACGCGGACGCTGCCCCGAAGGGTTGCCGATCACCCGGTCTATTGGCTTTCCGTACTGATCCCATCGTCAACCGGCCACAGCGCGCTATGGTTTTTTTCAATCAGACGGTTGACTGACGAGGACAGGCGCGTCAGAGGCCCAACATCAGCTTCAGGTTCTGCACCGCCGCGCCGCTGGCGCCCTTTCCGAGGTTGTCCAGCCGGGCGATCAGCACGGCGTGGTGGAACGTGTCGTTGCCGAACACCCGGAGTTCCATCTGGTTGGTGTCGTTGAGCGCCAGCGCATCGAGCTTGCCGCTGTCCGTCGGCGGCTCCACGCGCACCCAGCCTTCCGCGGTGTTGCTGGCAGCATAGTGCGCGGCCAGCGCGTCGTGCAGGTCGGCGGCTTTCGGGTTGCCGGGCAGCTGGTCGAGGTGCAGCGGCACCTGCACCAGCATGCCCTGCCTGAAGTTGCCCACCGACGGCACGAAGACCGGCCGACGGGTCAGCCCGGTGTAGCGCAGGATTTCGGGCAGGTGCTTGTGCTTCAAGCCCAGCGCGTAGGCTTCGAACAGCGGCGCCTCGCCTTTTTCGTAGGCCTCGATCATGGTTCGCCCGCCGCCCGAGTAGCCGCTGACCGCCGGCAGCGCCAGCGGAAAGTCGCGCGGAATCAGGCCCGCATCCACCAGCGGGCGGATCAGCGCGATCGCGCCGGTTGCGTAACAGCCGGGGTTGGCCACCCTGGATGCGCCGGCCACGGCCTCGCGCTGGCCGGCGGCCAGTTCCGGAAATCCGTACACCCAGTCGGTCGCGGTGCGGTGGGCGGTGGAGGCGTCGATGATGCGGGGCTTGGCGCCGTCCAGGCTGTCGATCATGGCCGCCGATTCGATCGCCGCGTCGTCATGCAGGCACAGGATCACCAGGTCGGCCTGCGCCATCAGGTCGCGCTTGGCTTGCGGATCCTTGCGCAATTCGGGCGCGATGCTGAGCAATTGCACCTGCTGCATGGTCTGCAGCCGCTCACGAATCTGCAACCCGGTGGTGCCGGCTTCGCCGTCGATGAAAACCTTGGCCATGGCGTGCCGTGCTCCTCGTCAGTTTCAGTTCAGATGTCCGTCAATATAATTATGCATTATGTACGTGGCGCAACACCAAGAATGGTGCGTTGCAACATGATACAGTTCCCGGTTGCCGTGTCCAGCCTCTGCCGTCTGGCCGATCGCCGGGATCTGCGGGTCCCAATCATTCACTCCTGAGAGAGCCCTCATGAAGATTCACGAGTACCAAGGCAAGGAAATCTTGCGCAAATTCGGTGTGCCGGTGCCCCGTGGCATTGCGGCCTTCACGGTGCAGGAGGCGGTGGAAGCCGCCCAGAAGCTGGGCGGCCCGGTGTGGGTGGTCAAGGCGCAGATCCACGCCGGCGGCCGTGGCAAGGGCGGTGGCGTGAAGGTGGCCAAGTCCATCGATGACGTCAAGCGCCTGGCGGGTGACATCCTGGGCATGCAGCTCAAGACCCACCAGACCGGCCCCGAAGGCCAGAAAGTGCGTCGCCTCTACATCGAAGACGGCGCCGACATCAAGAAAGAGTATTACGTGTCCCTCGTGACCGACCGAGCCACGCAGAAGGTGGCCGTGATCGCGTCCAGCGAAGGCGGCATGGACATCGAGGAAGTGGCGCACAGCACGCCCGAGAAGATCATCACCGAGCTGGTCGACCCGCTGACCGGCCTGGGCCAAGTGCAGGCATTGAAAATCGCCAATGGCATCGGCCTGACTGGCGCCTCGGCCGAGCAGGCGGCCGACGTGTTCCGGAAGCTCTACACCTGCTACATGGACACCGACGCCTCGCTGGTGGAAATCAACCCGCTGAACTGCGACAGCAAGGGCAACATCATCGCGCTGGACGCCAAGTTCAATTTCGACGCCAACGCGCTGTTCCGCCATCCCGAAATCGTGGCGCTGCGTGATCTGGACGAAGAGGACCCGGCGGAAGTCGAAGCCTCCAAATTCGACCTGGCCTACATCAGCCTGGACGGCAACATCGGCTGCCTGGTCAACGGTGCCGGTCTGGCCATGGCGACCATGGACACCATCAAGCTGTTCGGCGGCGAGCCGGCCAACTTCCTGGACGTCGGCGGTGGCGCCACCCCGGAGAAGGTCACCGAAGCCTTCAAGATCATGCTCAAGAACCCCAAGGTCAAGGGCATCCTGGTCAACATCTTCGGCGGCATCATGAAGTGCGACACCATTGCCACCGGCGTGATCACCGCCTGCCGCGCGGTGAACCTGTCCGTGCCGCTGGTGGTGCGCATGAAGGGCACCAACGAGGAACTGGGCAAGAAGATGCTGGCCGAATCGGGCCTGCCCATCATCGCCGCCGACACCATGGCCGAAGCCGCGACCAAAATCGTGGCTGCCGTTAAGTAATGACCTTGGGGACAGATCTTTAGCTCTGTCCCCGACTGACTAGGACTAGCATCATGTCGATCTACATCAATAAAGACACCAAGGTCATCACCCAGGGCATCACCGGCAAGACCGGCCAGTTCCACACCGAGAAGTGCCAGGAATACGCCAACGGCAAGAACTGCTTCGTGGCCGGGGTGAATCCCAAGAAGGCCGGCGAGTCGATCTTCAACATCCCGATCTACGCCTCCGTCAAGGAAGCGGCCCAGCAGACCGGCGCTACCGTCTCCGTGATCTACGTGCCGCCGGCGGGCGCCGCCGCCGCCATCTGGGAAGCGGTCGAGGCCGACCTGGATCTGGCGGTCTGCATCACCGAGGGCATCCCGGTCAAGGACATGCTGGAAGTGCGCAACAGGATGAAGGCCAAGGAAGCCGCCGGCGGCAAGAAGACGCTGCTGCTGGGTCCGAACTGCCCCGGCCTGATCACCCCCGATGAAATCAAGATCGGCATCATGCCCGGCCACATTCACCGCAAGGGACGCATCGGCGTGGTGTCGCGCTCCGGCACCCTGACCTACGAAGCCGTGGCCATGCTGACCGAAGTGGGTCTGGGCCAGTCAAGCGCGGTGGGTATCGGCGGCGACCCGATCAACGGTCTGAAGCACATCGACGTGATGAAGGCCTTCAACGACGACCCCGACACCGACGCCGTCATCATGATCGGCGAGATCGGCGGCCCGGACGAAGCCGAAGCCGCCCGCTGGTGCAAGGCCAACATGAAGAAGCCGATCGTCGGCTTCATCGCCGGCGTGACAGCCCCTCCCGGCAAGCGCATGGGCCATGCCGGCGCGCTGATCTCCGGCGGCGCCGACACCGCCGATGCCAAGCTGGCCGTGATGGAAGAGTGCGGCTTCATCGTGACCCGCAATCCCTCCGAACTGGGCAAGCTGCTCAAAGCCCAACTCTGATGCAGCGGGGCCGCCGCGCGCCCGTCGGGGCGATTGCGGTTACCCACAATAGAAAGCCGGACTCCGCGCATGGAGAATCCGGCTTTTATTTTGTGCAAGTGCCCGTTCACGGCCAACGCTCTACAGGAGACCATTTGTGGAAGCAATCATGACACCCGAGTTCTGGCTTGCCGTGGGTCAGATCATCATGATCGACATCCTGCTCGGCGGCGACAACGCGGTGGTGATCGCGCTCGCCTGCCGCAAGCTGCCCCCGGCGCAGCGCCGCCTTGGCATCCTGTGGGGCACTGCCGGCGCGATCGGGCTGCGCGTGATCCTGATCTTCTTCGCGCTTCAGTTGCTGGCCATCCCGTACCTGAAGATCGTCGGCGCCGCCCTGCTGCTGTGGATCGGCATCAAGCTGCTGATGCCCGAGCACGAGGAAGAGCACAGCAACCTCCAGGCCAGCGACAAGCTCCTGGGCGCGATCAAGACGGTCATCGTCGCCGACTTCGTGATGAGCCTGGACAACGTCATCGCCATTGCCGGTGCAGCGCAAGGAGCCGACCAGCACCATCAGTTGCCCCTGGTGATCTTCGGCTTGCTGATCAGCATCCCCATCATTGTCTGGGGCAGCCAGCTGGTGATCAAGCTGATGGACCGCTACCCGATCATCATCACGCTCGGTGGCATGCTGCTCGGCTGGATCGCTGGCGGCATGATCGTCGGTGATCGCATGCTTGAGGCCTGGGCCCAGGCGCAGGGCGACTGGCTGCCGTACGCGGCGTCGGCGTCGGGTGCGCTGTTCGTGCTGCTGTTCGGCAAATGGCTGGCCCAGCGGGCCATGCTCAAGCGCCTGCCGGCCGCGGCCACGGCCGAGCCCGCCGCGCTGCCCAGCCAGATCCAGCGCGTGCTGCTGGCGGTGGACGGCTCGGAGAGCTCCGGCCGCGCGGTCCGCTATCTGGTGGGCCTGCGCGATTCGCTGCGCCAGCCCGCGTTGGAGCTGCACCTGGTCAACGTGCAGCGGCCGGTGTCTGGCGATGTGTCGCGCTTCGTACCCGGCGAGAGCCTGAAAGAGTACCACTCCGAACGCGCGGAAGAGGCGCTGGCCTCGGCCCGCCAACAACTCGGCCAGGCCGGCATCGCCTTCAAGGAACACCAGCGCATCGGCGACCCGCCGGTCGGTATCGCCGAAATCGCGACCGAGAACAACTGCGACCTGATCGTCATGGGCTCGCGCGGACTCGGCTCGCACACCGCCGGGCTGATCGGCTCGGTCGCCCAGGGCACGGTGGCCGCTGCGCCGGTGCCGGTGCTGCTGGTGAAGTGAGACGTTCCCGCCGACCGGAACCTGAACAAGTAGCGGGTGCTGAAACAGAACCGGGCCCGCCTGGCCGCCCCAGCCTGTTGGATTGTTCCGGATTTGGGGCCCACCGAGCCTCGCGCCTCTTGCGATCGGCGCTCCGCAATGTTAAGTTGCGCCACTCCCGGCCAGCCTGAAACAGGTTGATGTGCCGGCCCCGGCATCCCGGTTCGGGGCTCAGGAGCACAACCGAACAACAAGCTGGGCCATGGCGACACCATCGAAGAAGCGGGCATTCTGGCGCTCCGACGCCTTTGTGGGCGTGGCGGTGGTGCTTGCCGCCTTGCTGCTGAACCAGGTGACCGACTTCTTCGGCACACTGGAACGCCGGTTCTACGACTTCGCAAGCACCCATACGCCGCGCACGCCCAACGAGCGCATCGTGATCATCGCCATCGACGATACCAGCATCGCCAGCATCGGCCGCTGGCCCTGGCCCCGTGACACCCATGCCACATTGATTGATCGGCTGACCGATGCCGGTGCCAAGACCATCGGGCACACCGCGTTCTTCTTGGAACCGCACACCGACCGAGGCCTGTCCTATCTGCGCCGGATCAAAGCGCTTGCCCAGCCCGCACCGGGCACCGAACGCGCGCCGGACGCCCCGCCGGATCCGTTGCTGGCGGTGATCAGCGAAGCCGAGGCTGCACTGGACACGGATGGCAAGCTGGCTGCCAGCATGGCCCGATCGGGGCGGGTGATCCTGCCGTCGGTCTACCGGCTTGGCGAGCCTCTGGGGCGCCCCGACCTACCGCTGCCCGCTCATGCACAAAAGAGCACGCTGGGCAACTTCTCGGGTTTCTCGCTGCCGGCGATCAGCGGACAGCAGCCGCTCGAATCCTTGGGAGTCGCGGCGGCAGGCATCGGCCACCTGAACCAGACCCCCGATGCCGACGGCTACCTTCGCCGGGAGCCCTTGCTGGTCGACTATTTCGGACACGCGGTTCCCTCGATGGCCCTGCTCGTCGCCGCGCACAGCCTCAACCTGGGGCGGGCGGACATCCGTCCGGAGCCGGTCGCCGGGCTGGTGCGGGCCGGCAAGCTGGCGGTGAAAGTCAGCCCGGAGGCTTTCATGCTGCCCCAGTTTTATCAGGGCCGCGACGGCAAACCGCCGTTTGCCATCGATTCATTCGCCGATGTGCTGGGGGGCAAGGTTTCACCGGGTCGGTACACGGACAAGATCGTCCTGATCGGCGCCACGGCTGCGGGACTGGGTGCAAGCTTTCCAACGCCGGTGTCTCCGGCCCTCACGCCGGTCGAGTACCTGGCTCATGCCACGTCCAGCCTGCTCGGCGAGCATTTCATGGTCCAGCCGCCCTGGGCACTTTGGGCCACTTTGGGGGCCCTGTTGCTCACCGGGGCCTATCTGATCGCCGTTCTCCCGCGTTTGACAGCCGCCATGGGCGCGCTGGCGACAGGCCTGCTGTTCATTTTCTGGCTGGGCCTTGAGTTTGGCCTGCTGTCCAGGGGCTTCATCTGGATCGAGCTGGTGCTGCCCGCCAGCGTGCTCCTGATCGGCCATCTGGCACTCACCACGAAACGCTTCCTCGTCACCGAAGCCGGCAAGCAGCGGTCGGACGAGGAGTCGGCGGAAACCAACCGCATGATGGGCCTGGCGTTGCAGGGTCAAGGACAACTGGACATGGCATTTGACCGGTTTCGCCGGGTTCCCCTCGGCGACGCCTTGATGGACAACCTGGGCAACCTGGCGCTGGATTTTGAGCGCAAGCGCCAGTTCAACAAGGCGCAGGCAGTCTATGAACACATGAACCGCATGGATCCGGCGCATCCGGGACTTCAGGCCAAACTGGGACGGGTGCGAAGTCTGGCCGAAACCGTGGTGCTGACAGGCGGCGCCACACACGCCGGTGGCGCGCTTGTGCTGGGCGACGGCTCGGTTGAAAAGCCCATGCTGGGACGCTACCAGATCGAAAAGGAATTGGGCAAGGGCGCCATGGGGATCGTTTACCAGGGCCGGGATCCGAAAATCAGCCGTGTGGTCGCCATCAAGACCCTCGCCCTGAGCGAAGCGTTCGAGGGCGACGCCCTCGTCGACGCGCGCCATCGCTTCTTCCGTGAAGCCGAAACCGCCGGCCGCCTGCAGCACCAGAACATCGTGACGATCTACGACGCCGGCGAAGAACACGATCTGGCCTTCATCGCGATGGAGTTCCTCAAAGGCAACGATCTGTCCGGCCACTGCACACCGGGGCGCCTGTTGCCGGTTCGTCAGGTGATCTCCATCGGGGTTCGGGTCGCGCGCGCGCTGGCCTATGCCCACGCCCAGAACGTGGTTCACCGCGACATCAAGCCGGCCAACATCATGTTCGAGGCCGCCACCGACGTGGTGAAGGTGACCGACTTCGGAATCGCTCGCATCACGGACTCCAGCCGGACGCGAACCGGCCTGGTCCTGGGCACGCCCAGCTTCATGTCGCCGGAGCAGATCGCCGGACATCGTGTCGATGGCCGGTCGGATCTGTACTCGCTTGGGGTGACGCTGTTCCAGATGTTGACGGGCAGCCTTCCGTTCCGGGCCGATTCCATGACCGAGCTGATGTACAAGATCGCCAACGAAGAGGCGCCCGACGCGCGCACGTTGCGGCCGGACCTGCCCCCTCGCCTGACCGCGGTACTGGCTCGCGCGCTGCGGAAAACGCCTGACGGCCGGTATCAGGACGGCGAAGCGATGGCGGTCGATTTGCAGGCCGCCCTGGGGGACCACGCGGTCGACGTTGCATCCGGCCCGGACCCGAAAGCGCCGCCAGCGGCTTTCGGTTTTCAAGAAACCCTCCTGATGGACGAACGGAACGGAAACGGACACGACCATAATACTGCCGTCCAATTGCCGCGCCGCCCCTGAATGATTCCAATGCCGGCCGCCATCCGAACCCTGAACTGACCATGAACTATGACTATGCGGCGCTGACGGACACCGGGCGCATGCGGGAAAACAACGAGGACGCCGTGTCCATCGACCCGGTCGCCGGGCTGGCGGTTCTGGCCGACGGTATGGGCGGCTACAACGCCGGCGAAGTCGCCAGCGGCATGGCGACTGCCTTCATCACGTCGGAGCTTGGAAAATGGCTGACGCAGGCGGGTGAGCAGGTCCCTTCCAGGGACGTCAGACGCGCCATGGAGGTCTGTGTCGAAAATGCCAACACCTCGATATTCGTTTCCGCCGAGAACAACCCCAAGTACAGCGGGATGGGAACGACCCTGGTTGTGGGCGCGTTTCTGGGGCCGCGGCTCATACTCGGTCATATCGGGGACTCCCGGTGCTACCGGTGGCGCCACAACACCCTGTTGCCGATCACCCGGGACCATTCGCTGCTGCAGGAACAGCTCGACGCGGGCCTGATCACACCTGAGGAGGCCGCGGTGTCACCGAACCGCAATCTGGTCACCCGCGCTCTGGGGGTCGAGGGATCGGTTGAACTGGAGGTGAACGAGTTCCGGGTCGAGCCCGGCGACACCTACCTGATGTGCTCGGACGGCTTGTGCGACATGCTGTCCGATTCGGCCATTGCCGCCGAATTTTCCCGAAATGAGGAATTGCAGCCCCTCGCCGTGAGCCTGATCGCCGCGGCCAATGCTGCCGGCGGGCGCGATAATGTTTCAGTTTTGCTGATCAACGCGAGCGAAAGTTCCAAAAAACGCGGCTTTATCGGTCGTTTGCTGGGAAAATAGCCGAATTGCCCGTTTGAATTTGAAAAAGTCCAGGAACAGGAGTCGGCCATGCCGAAAGTGATCGTTTCGATCGACGGTGTTGTCATCAAGGAAGTGCAGCTGACCAAGGACCGCACGACGCTGGGTCGGCGGCCTTACAACGACATCGTGATCGACAATCTCGCGGTCAGTGGTGAGCATGCCGTCATCCAGATCGCGGATGGAGAGGCCGTACTCGAAGATCTCAACAGCACCAACGGCACCTACATCAACGGCAAGGCGATCAAGAAACAGCCTTTGCAAAACAACGACAGCATCGAAATCGGCAAATACAAGATCAGATTCCAGTCAGACCAGGCCGGTGCCGGCTTTGACAAGACCATGGTCATCAAACCCGGTAGCACCGCTGGAATCGGGTCGTCGCCCGCCGCTGCCCCAGCGGCGGCTGTCGCTGACAACGCTGCCGGCGGAGCGGCGTCGATTCGCGTGCTCAGCGGTGCAGCCGCCGGCCGTGAAGTGGCCTTGGTCAAGATTGTCACCACCATTGGAAAACCCGGCGTGGCCGTGGCCGCCATCACGCGCAGGCCGGCCGGTTTTGTCGTCGCGCATGTGGACGGCGCCGAGAGTCCCACCGTGAACGGCACGCCGATCCAAGCCGACCCGGTTTTCCTGAAAAACGGAGATCTGCTGGAGTTGGCGGGCATCCAGATGCAGTTTGTGCAGGCCTGACGCCTGATCCCTCATGGCGGGCGCCGACACCACTCCTCGCGCCGGGGAGTGGACGGCTGCGATATTAAGACATTGGCCTCGCGTGGCCATCAGTCTGGTGCCTGTCCTGTTCGCGCTCCTTCACGCCACCGGGTTTCTGGAACTTGGGCTGCTTCACCGGCTCGACAACCTGATCTACGACGCGCGTCTGCGCGCCACCATGCCCCGAACGCTCGACGAGCGGATCGTCATCGTTGACATTGACGAAAAAAGCCTGGCCGAAGTCGGACGATGGCCTTGGTCGCGGGACCGGATGGCCCAACTGGCGCAGGAGTTGTTCGACCGCCAGCAAGCAGCCGTGACAGGCTTCGACGTCGTCTTTTCCGAACCTGACGACAGCTCCGGCCTGAAGCGGCTTCGTCAGTTGTCGCAGGAAGACCTGCGGGATGAGCCCGGGTTCGTCCAGAAACTTCGGCAACTGGAACATCGCCTGGATCATGACGCCCTGTTTGCCCGCGCGCTCCAGGCGCGCCCGGCGGTGCTGGGTTTCTATTTCACCAGTGATCGTGAGGGAGGCAGCACCGGTGTGTTGCCAGCGCCGGTGGGCATGACGCATCCTGCGCAAAGACACCCGGCGCGCTTGACCACCTGGAACGGCTTCGGCGCCAATATCGATGTGATTGCTGCCGCGGCACCGCACGCGGGCTTCTTCAACGCGATCGCCGATCCGGACGGGGTGGTGCGCTCCGCGCCGGTGCTGGCCGAGTACAAGGGGCGCGTCTACGAGTCCCTCGCACTGGCCGTGTTTCGACGCCTGCTCGGTTTTCCGGCCATTGAAATCGGCCCTTCAGGCGCTTTGCCACAGACTGCTTCGGTTTCAAGCCTGGACAGCGTCAGCCTGAAACAGAACGGAAGCCGGCTCGCCATCCCTGTCGACGACCGCGCAGCCGCCCTGGTTCCTTTCCGAGGACCTGGCGGGCCGAAGGGAGACTCCTTCACTTACCACGCCGCCGCGGACGTGCTGGCGGGGCGCCTGCCAGCCGGGTTGCTCAAGGACAAGATCGTGCTGCTCGGAACCACCGCGCCAGGCCTTCTCGACCTGAGGACCACTCCGGTCAGCGAGGCTTACCCCGGGGTCGAAATCCATGCCAACCTGATCTCCGGATTTCTGGACGGGCGCATGTTGGTGAAGCCCGACTACACGTTGGGCTACGAGTTGTTCACGCTCCTGCTGGTCGGGGTCGTCCTGGTCTTCGGACTGCCTTGGTTCGCCGCTGTACCGGCCATGGTAGCCAGTGGCGCGACAATCGGAGCCGTCGTGCTGCTGAATTCATGGCTTTTTCTCAGCCACGGTCTGGTGCTTCCATTGGCGTCAGGGCTTTCGATGGCCATGGCGGTTGTCGTGCTGAACATGAGTTACGGCTACTGGGTGGAAAGTCGAACCAAGCGTGAGCTGGCCCACTTGTTCGGCACCTACGTGCCCCCGGAGTTGGTCGAAGAGATGGTCAAGGATCCGGACCGTTACACGATGCAGGCGACCGCCCGGGAGATGACCGTCATGTTCTGCGACATGCGCGGGTTCACGCGGCTGTCGGAACGGATGGATCCGGGGCAGGTGCAGCGCCTCCTCAATGAGCTGTTCAGTCGGCTGACCCGGATCATCTGCCACGAACGCGGGACCGTCGACAAATACATGGGTGACTGCATCATGGCCTTCTGGGGCGCCCCTGTGGAGTCCGACGACCACGCATCTCAGGCGGTCCGGGCCGCGCTGGCGATGGTGGAGGAGATTCGGGCCATCAACCGGGAGCGTGTAGCGTCGAACGCGTTGCCCATCGCCCTGGGCATCGGTTTGCACACGGGCCTGATGTGCGTCGGGGACATGGGCTCGGATGTTCGACGCAGTTACACCGTCGTGGGCGATGCGGTCAACCTGGGTTCCCGGCTTGAAGGCCTAACCAAGACCTACGGCGCTGACATCATCGCCAGTGAGGCGACCCGGTCGCGGGCGCCGGGGTTCCGGTGGCAGGAACTCGACAGGGTACGGGTCAAGGGACGGGGGCAGACAGTGACCATCTATCGCCCCTGGCCCGCGGAACGCCCTGTGGACCAGACCGGGTCGACCGAGCTCATCGCCTGGGACGGACTGCTGAAAAACTACAGGGCCCAGGACTGGGCTCAGTGCGAATTGTTTCTGGTCAACCTGATTCGCCTCGATCCCCAAAATGTTCTATACCATCTGTATGCTGCGCGTGTTGCCGCACGCAAACAGTTGCCTGCGGATCCTGGCTGGGACGGTGCCACCGATATAGAGACCAAATGATTCCTGGAAGACCATGCGC
>ERZ1645187.3832-NODE-3832-length-12456-cov-141.861382_pt1 | contig 12456 bp, 12 predicted proteins | sample MGYA00575352_ERZ1645187 | MGnify/ENA primary metagenome ERZ1645187 (study PRJEB40837, sample SAMN11349314) | freshwater sediment metagenome | isolation source: river sediment | host: Sediment | place: India: Wazaribad , New Delhi | collected 2017-02-21 ... | reverse complement strand
TTCCTGTGGGTGCCCGACGACCTCGAGGAGGTCGCGTTCGACCTGTTCCGGCGCAACACCAACACCGAGTCGAACTTCACGCAGTCGCTGCCGATCCAGGTCCGGCCGGTGTGGTGCTGGACCGACGCCAACGACTGGTGTCTGTCGGCCGACAAGGCGGACATCCCGTCCATCGAGGTCGGCTTCCTCGACGGCACCGAAGAGCCGGAAATCCTCATCCAGGACGATCCCCGGTCGGGCTCCGTCTTCTCCAACGACGTGATCACCTACAAGCTCCGGCACGTCTACGGCGGCGTCGTCACCGACTTCCGGGGTCTCTACAAGTCGGTGGTGGCGTGATGCGCGACGATCGTCGGACGAGCGACTTCGTCTCGCGGCTGAAGAACAGCCATCTCGTCGGGCCGGCGCGGGCGCTCCATGCCCGTCTCGTCGGCCTCGATCTCCAGGCGGCCGAGGCGGCGATCGAAGGCGCTCGGCGGGTCGCTTGGACGGCGGCCTTTTCCGGAGGCGAGCCGGCGGCCGTCGCGCGCGCCCTGGAAATCGGGGAGCCGGGCGCTTCGATCGGCGTGGAACTGGCCCTCCACCCGTTGCAGAACGCCGAAGAGATCCTGCACGAACTGCGGCTCATGCTCTACGTCAACGCCTTCGGGCATGATCCGCGATCCCGGTTCGGAGCGCTCTTCGCCATCGTCGCCGGATCGGACGGCGACGATGGCGGCGAACCACCGCGCTACCAGTGAGCGGGAGGCGGCCTTGATGACGGTATCGAGCAGCCATCGAGCGCCCGAGAGCGCCACCGAGGACAGAGCGCCGTCGAGCGCCGCGGAACTGCCGATCCCCGTCGTTACGATCCCCTCGGCCGAATACGCGGCGCTCCTCGAGGCGAAGAAGCGGATCGATGCCATCGACGCGCGCGAGCGGCGCTATCCGGTTCCGCCGCGCTCACCGATCCAGGTCGACGCCGAAGTCGCAGCGTTCTTCCGCGAGCGTTTCGGCAAGATGCGCATGGAAGCCATCATCACGGATTGCGCGAGCCTGTTCGGGAAAAGGCGCACCCCGTCTCGGACGGCCGCCTACGCATTCTGGAAGAGGCTGCGCGAGGGGATATCGAAGTAGTCGCCCATCCGGCGAGGACCAGCGAGGATTGGGTTCATCCGTCCTTCCCTCCCATCAAACCTCCTGCTTCTCCCTGTCAAACCTCTTCAGTTCACTCACTCTCGCGACGGCGGAGCCGGTTCACGAGAGCCCACGCCGGGCTCCCCGATCCCGGTGCCCCGAACCCCGAACGAAAACGGCCGGCGAGAGCCGGCCGGTCGTGTCGCGTGTGGGGAATGGCCGCTCAGGCGGCCTTGGTCATGCGGTCGAGGTAGTCGTCGGTGACCTCGCCCAGCCGTTCCGCCAGCAACCGCGCCGTCGGCGACGTCTCGTCGCGAGCGTTCTCCACGATGATCGCCCTGACCGACTGGACGTGCTGACGCACCAACTCCCGCGGCAGCCGGTCGGGGACGTCGATCCCGTCGAGAAGCCGGCACAGGCTCGCGGCGATCCGTCCGGCGACCGGGAAGCCCAGCGTCGCCGCCTGACCCTTGATGTCGTGGGCGGCGCGATAGAGCGCTTCGCGGGTCTCTTCCTCGTAGTCGGTGAGATCGGCGGCGGTCCACAGCTCGGCGAGCCGCTGCGTCTCCTCGCTCATCCAGTCGTCGAAACTGGCGGCCATGCGGGCGAGCGCCGCTTCCGCCGCGGCGACCGGGTCGGTATCCCCGGCCTTGGAAGCCCGCTGCTTGACCTTCTTGCGCAGGTCGGCCGGCGGCGCCATGAACTCGGCGTCGGCTCCGATCTCGATGTCGTCGAAGGTCTCGGCCGTCGTCTCGGCGACATCCTCGGCGGCGACTGCGGTCTTGGTCTTCTTGCCCATCGCATCCTCCGGGACGGCCACGCGCCCGTCCGGCGATCCGTCCACGCGACGCATCGCACGGCTTCGGCGGACCGCACCTTCCTCGGCGGCATCCTCCCTCCATCCCCTTAAATTTCCGTTCCCGGTGGGGAGGGAGCTGCAATCGAAGATAGTAGTTCGTCAGTATTGAAATTGTTCAGCGAGGATGCGCTCTTCCCAACTGTGTTCGGGATCGAACATCAGCAGGCTTTCCGACGCCGTGTCCTGGCGCACCGTGACCTCGCGAACGTCGCGGATTTCGGTGTGGTCCGCCGCCGCGCCGACCGGGCGTTTGCCGGGGTCGAGCACCTCGAACTGGACCACCGCGCGATCCGGCATCAGCGCGCCGCGCCAGCGTCGCGGCCGAAAGGGGCTGATCGGCGTCAGCGCCAGCAGCGGTGCGCCGAGCGGGATGATCGGCCCGTGGGCGGAGAGATTGTAGGCGGTGGACCCGGCCGGCGTGGCGACGATCAATCCGTCGCACACCAGCTCGTCGAGCCGCTCGCGGTCGTCGATCGAGATGCGCAGCTTGGCCGCCTGATAGGTCTGCCGCCACAGCGACACCTCGTTGAAGGCGCGCGCCTCGTGGGTGACGCCGTCGGCGTCGCGCGCCGTCATCAGGAGCGGCCGGATGCGCGTCACCTGGGCCCGCGACAGGCGTTCGAGCAGTCCGTCGATGCGGAACTCGTTCATCAGGAAGCCGACGGTGCCGCGATGCATGCCGTAGACCGGCTTGCCGGTGTTCATGAAGCGCCTGAGCGCCGTCAGCATGAAGCCGTCGCCGCCGAGTGCCACGATCACGTCGGCCATCTCCGGCGGCGACGAGCCGTAGAGATGGGAGAAGCGCCGGCGCGCGTTCTCGGCTTCCTCGCTCGCCGAGGAAACGAAGGCGATGTTTTCGATCTTGAGGCCCGTCGGCTCCGCCGCACCCGTCATTGGTTCCATCCCCGGCCTGCGTCCGTCTCTTCGTCGCCGTCGCGCTTCCGATCGGAAGAGGACGGGCTCATGCTGCGGCGCATCGCTCGGACCGATTGATCCCACGCGAGCCCGCCGTCGGTCAACGCCGGTCGTCTCGTCTCATCGGAGCCTGCGACACGTCGACCGACCCGTCGCCCACCGAGTGAGGGGAGGGGCCTCCGCCGGCGGCGGGTCGCAGGTGCGGCGCAGCGCCGCAAAGACGAAGGCCGCGCCGATTTCTCGGCACGGCCTCTCGGGGGACGGATCTCTCCGACGGTCTCGGGTCCTCTCGTGTCGCGGAACGTCCGCGGCCCCTCCTCTCGACCGTCACGGAGACGCGGGCCTCAGGGCTTCTGCGCCCGATACTCGTCGTGGCAGCCCTTGCAGGTCTTGCCGATCTCGCCGACGGCGACCTTGAGCTTGTCCATGCCCTGATCGACGTTCGGCGCCTGGGCGGCGATGGTGGTCTTCATCTTGTCCATGGCGGTCTTGAAGCCCGCGGCGTCCGACCAGACCTTCGGCAGCGCTTCGGTGTCGCCGCCCTTCTCGGTGCCCTTGGCGAAGAGCACGGCGACGTCGATGCCGTCGGCTTTCTCCTTCATCGTGTCGACCGCCTTCTTGGCGGCGGCGGCGTCGTAGGGGATCTCGCCCTTGACCATCTTGACCATGACGCCGCCGAAGGCGCCGCCGATGGCCTTCATCGTGGCCTTGCGGGTCTCGATCGGATCGGCGGCGAAGGCGGTGCCGGAGGCGATCGCGGCGACGAGCACGGCGGCGGCGGTGGCGCGGATCAACATGATGGGTCTCCCGAGTTGACGTCCCGTCGGGTCCGCGGAGGCGACCCTGGGGAATCCGTAATTGCACGCATGAGAATGGAGAGCGGCTCGCTCTCGTGCGACTCAAACAAACGTGAACGATTCCAGTGTGGCACGTGATCGGTGACGATGGTGCGGCGATCTCGTCGCAGGGCGTGGGACGCGCCTCGGGCCGCCGCTGCCCCGCGACGCGACGCTCGCGCCCCGATGGCGCCGACAGGTCGGACGGTGGACCAGCGCTCGTCGGAATGCGACGCCGCATTCGTCGCATCCGAAACAGACGAACCGGCCCGGATGGTGCCCCATTCGGTTTCGTCCGCGCCGTACGGGTCGCCGATCGGAGGGTCTCCCCCTTGCACTTCTCGTTCCTGTCGCTCCTGCGCGCCGCCTTCTCCGCCCATCAGAACTGGCCGGAGCAGTGGCGCTCGCCCGAACCCAAGTCGTCCTACGACGTGATCATCGTCGGCGGCGGCGGTCACGGCCTCGCGGCCGCCTACTACCTCGCCTCCGAGCACGGCATCCGCAACGTCGCGGTGGTCGAGAAGGGCTGGATCGGCGGCGGCAACACCGGCCGCAACACCACCATCGTCCGCTCCAACTACCTCCTGGAGGAGTCGGAGGCGCTCTACGATCACGCGCTGAAGCTGTGGGAGAACCTCTCCCAGGCGCTGAACTACAACGTCATGTTCTCCCAGCGCGGCGTCATGATGCTGGCCCACACGGTCCACGACGTGCAGTCGTTCAAGCGCCACCTCCACGCCAACCGCCTCGCCGGCATCGACGCCGAATGGCTCACCGCCGAACAGGCGCGCGACTTCTGCCCGGGGCTGAACATCTCGCCGAACATCCGCTATCCCGTGGTCGGCGCCACGCTGCAGCGCCGCGCCGGCACCGCCCGGCACGATGCGGTCGCCTGGGGCTATGCCCGCGCCGCGTCGGCGCTCGGCGTCGACATCATCCAGAACTGCGAAGTGACCGGCATCCGCCGCGGTCCCGACGGGGCGGTCGAGGGCGTCGAGACTTCGAAGGGCCTGATCCGCGCCAAGAAGATCGGCGTGTCGGCCGCCGGCAACACCTCGGTGATCATGGACATGGCCGGCATCCGCATGCCGCTGGAGAGCAACCCGCTCCAGGCGCTGGTGTCGGAACCGCTGAAGCCGATCGTCTCCTGCGTGGTGATGTCCAACACCATCCACGCCTACATCTCGCAGTCGGACAAGGGCGACCTCGTCATCGGCGCCGGCACCGACCAATACGTCTCCTATTCGCAGACCGGCGGCCTGCAGATCACCGCCCACACGCTCGACGCCATCTGCGAGCTGTTCCCGACGCTGCGTCGGGTCCGCATGATGCGCAACTGGGGTGGCATCGTCGACAACACCACCGACCGCTCGCCGATCTTGGGCAAGACGCCGGTCCCCGGCCTCTTCGTCAACTGCGGTTGGGGCACCGGCGGCTTCAAGGCGACACCCGGCGCCGGCCATCTCCTCGCCGCGACCATCGCCAAGGGTGAACCCCACCCGATCGCCGCGCCCTTCTCCCTCGACCGCTTCGCCCGCGGCCGTCTCATCGACGAAGCGGCCGCCGCCGCCGTGGCGCACTGAGGAGCGAGCCCCATGCTGCTGATCACCTGCCCCTATTGCGGCCCGCGCCCCGAGATCGAGTTCGCCGCCCGCGGCGAGGCGCATGTCGCCCGCTGTGCGCCGGACGCCGACGGCGACCGGATCGCCGACTTCCTCTACTTCCGCGCCAACACCAAGGGCTACTTGGCCGAGCGCTGGCGCCACGTCTCGGGTTGCGGCCGCTTCTTCAACGCCGTCCGCCACACCGTCACCGACAAGTTCGTCACGACCTACAAAGTGGGGGACCCGCGGCCGGATCTCGCCGCTCTCGCCGCCGAGGAGACCGCCCGATGAACGCTCCCCTCCGCACCCCCCAGGGCGGCCGCATCGACCGGTCGAAGCCGCTGCGCTTCACCTTCGACGGCGTGAGCTACACCGGCCATCAGGGCGACACGCTCGCCTCGGCGCTGGTGGCGAACGGCGTCCGCCTGCTCGGCCGCTCCTTCAAGTATCACCGCCCGCGCGGCCTCGTCGCCGCCGGCACCGAGGAACCCAACGCGCTGGTCACCGTGATCCGTGACGCCGGCCGCACGACGCCCAACCTGCCGGCCACCGCCGTCGAGCTCTACGACGGCCTCGTCGCCGAGAGCCAGAACCGCTGGCCGTCGCTGAAGTGGGACATCGGCGCGCTCAACGGGATCGGCTCGCCGCTCTTCGTCTCGGGCTTCTACTACAAGACCTTCATGTGGCCGAAGTCCTTCTGGAAGAAGGTCTACGAGCCGCAGATCCGCGCCGCCGCCGGCTTCGGCAAGGCCCCGAAGGCCGCCGACCCGGATCGCTACGCCAACCGCTTCGCCCATTGCGACGTCTTGGTGGTCGGCGCCGGCCCCGCCGGCCTCGCCGCCGCGTTGGCTGCGGCCGAAGCGGGAGCCAAGGTCATCCTCTGCGACGAGAACGCCGAACTCGGCGGCTCGCTCCTGTCGGATGCCTCCGCCACCATCGAGGGCCGCTCGGGCCGCGACTGGTCGGCCGACGTCCTGATGAACCTCGCGCTGAAGGACAACGTCACCGTCCTGCCGCGCACCACCGCCTTCGGCTACTACCAGGACAATGCCGTCGGCCTGCTCGAGCGCGTCACCGACCACATGTCGGACCCGGCGTCGCACCTGCCGCGCGAGCGGCTGTGGCAGCTCCGGGCGAAGCGCGTGGTGATCTGCGCCGGCGCGCTCGAGCGCCCGTTGGTCTTCCCGGAGAACGACCGCCCCGGCATCATGCTGGCGGACGCGGCCCGCACCTATCTCAACCGCTTCGGCGCGCTCCCCGGCCGTCGCGTCGTCGTCTTCACCGCCACCGACAGCGCCTATGCCGCCGCGATGGACCTGAAGGCCGCCGGCGCCGAGATCGCCGTCGTCGCCGATCTGCGCCCCACGGCCTCGGCCGCGGCCGAAGCCGCCCGTGCGAGCGGCATCCGCGTCGAACTCTCGACCGTGATCAACGCCACCCACGGCAAGCTCGCGGTCGACAAGGTCCAGCTCGCCCGCGTCTCGCCCTCGGGTGCCGTGGCACCGACCGAGACCATCGCCTGTGACGTCGTCCTCCACTCCGCCGGCTTCACCCCGACGGTGAGCCTGTTCTCGCAGTCGCGCGGCAAGCTCGTCTTCGACGAGGCGCGCGGCGTCTTCCTCCCCGGCAAGGCCCACGAGGACAACGCCTCGGCCGGCGCCTGCAACGGCACGGCCGATCTCGCCGCCTGCCTGAACGAGGGCTATGCCGTCGGTGCCGCCGCCGCCCGCGCCGTCGGGCGGACGACGCTCGGCGACAAGACCTTCGCGGCCGAGGGTCTGGCGATCGAGATCGGCGGCCACTTCGGCGAGGCGCCACACGCCCGCGACGCCACCCGGGTGAAGTGCTTCGTCGACATCCAGCACGACGTCACGGCCAAGGACATCCGTCTGGCCACCCGCGAGGGCTTCCGCTCGATCGAGCACGTCAAGCGCTTCACCACGACGGGCATGGCGACCGATCAGGGCAAGTCGTCGAACATGAACGCGCTGGCGATCGCCGCCGGCCACATGGGCCTGAACGTGCCGCAGGTCGGGCTCACCACCTTCCGCCGGCCCTACACCCCGGTCTCCTTCGGCGCCTTCGCCGGCTCGAACCGTGGCGATCTCTTCGATCCGCTGCGCAAGACGCCGACCCACGACAGTGCCGTCGCTCTCGGCGCCCCCTTCGAGAACGTCGCCCTGTGGAAGCGCGGCTGGTGGTTCCCGAAGGCGGGTGAGGACATGCACGCCGCGGTCGCCCGCGAGTGCAAGACCGTGCGCGAGACGGTCGGCGTCTTCGATGCCTCGACGCTCGGCAAGATCGAGGTCGTCGGCCCGGACGCGGCCGAGTTCCTGCACCGGATGTACGTCAATCCGTTCCTCAAGCTCGGCGTGGGCAAGTGCCGCTACGGCATCCTCACCCGCGACGACGGCTTCGTCTACGACGACGGCGTCATCGGCCGCATCGCCCCGGATCGCTTCCACGTCACCACCACGACCGGCGGCGCCCCGCGCGTCCTCGCCATGATGGAGGACTACCTCCAGACCGAATGGCCGGATCTCGACGTCTGGCTGACCTCGACCACCGAGCAGTGGGCGGTCGTCGCCGTCCAGGGCCCGAAGGCGCGCGAGGTGATCGCCCCGTTCATCGAAGGCGTCGATCTCTCCAACGCCGCCTTCCCGCACATGAGCGTCGTCGACTGCAAGATCATGGGCGTCCCCGGCCGCCTCTTCCGGGTGAGCTTCACCGGTGAACTCGGCTACGAGCTCAACGTGCCCGCCGACTTCGGCAAGGCGCTGTGGGATGCGGTCCACGCCCGCGTGGTCGAGTTCGGCGGCTGTCCCTACGGCACCGAGACCATGCACGTGCTGCGCGCCGAGAAGGGCTACATCATCGTCGGCCAGGACACCGACGGCACGCTCACCCCCGACGACGCCGGCGTCGGCTGGGCGGTCGGCAAGACCAAGGGCGACTTCGTCGGCAAGGCCGGCATGGCCCGCCCCGATCTCAACGGCCCCCACCGCAAGCAGTTCGTCGGCCTCGTCGCCGCCGACCCCGAGGTGGTGCTCGACGAGGGCGCCCAGATCACGCCGATGGCCAACCCGCCGAAGGGCACCCACGCGCTGGGTCACGTCACCTCGGCCTACCACTCCTCGGTTCTCGGCAAGGGCATCGCGCTGGCGGTGATCGAGGGCGGCCGGGCGCGGATGGGCGAGACCCTCTATGTGCCGATGCCGACGGGCGCGATCGCCGTGACGGTGGTCGACCCCGTGTTCTACGACAAGGAAGGGAAACGCCTCGATGCCTGACGCCGTCCTCGCCCCCAACCGGGTCGACGCCTTCGCCGGCCTCCCGGCGCTCGCCCACAAGACCCGCTTCGTCGCCGAGCCGGTCGGCCCGCGCGCCCGCTTCCTCTTCCGTGGCCGCGAGGCGGCAATCGAGGCGGCCGCGGCCGCCTTCGGCGTCGCCCTGCCGCGCGAGGCCTGCCGCTCGGCCGAGGCCGGCGACCGCGCCGCCCTGTGGCTCGGCCCCGACGAATGGCTGCTGATCGCCCCGGAAGCGGACGGTCCGGCGATCGAGACGGCGTTCCGCGGGATCGCCGCGCCGCATTCGCTGGTCGACGTCTCCCACCGCAACACCGCGCTGGCACTGTCGGGGACCAAGGTCACGCTGGTGATCAATGCCGGCTGCCCGCTCGACCTCGACCTCGCGGCCTTCCCGGTGGGCATGTGCACCCGCACGCTGCTCAACAAGGCCGAGATCGTGCTGTGGCGCCGCGCCCACGATCGCTTCCACGTCGAGCTGTGGCGCTCTTTCGCCGGTTACGTCCACGGTTTCCTGGGGGACGCGGCGCTGGAATATTCGGTCGGCAGGTGAGGGGGCTCGGCGGCCCCGGATATCGCACGGCGCCCCAGGACAGCACGGAGCCCCCTTCTCCCCTCGCGGGAGAAGGTGCCCCGCAGGGGCGGATGAGGGGGCGCGCGCCTCGGCGCGCAAGGGGACGAACCCGCGATTTTCTGCCGTTTCGAGAGGCCCAGCCCCCTCATCCGGCCTTCGGCCACCTTCTCCCGCGAAGGGAGAAGGGAGGAACCGCACCTGCCGCGGTGGCCTCGCCGTCGTCGCGAGCGGTGCATCTCGCTTCGGCCGATTCATCCTACGGCCTCGAACCGCCGCCGGCGGCGACCGTCGTCACGTCCACGTGAACCCACCGCCGATCTTCCTCCGTGAAACCGAACGGATACGAATTCGCCTCTAGCGTGAGCCGATCGCACGGCGCAGACGTCGGGCTCACGAGGAATGTGCATGCCGGTGCTCAGCACTTATGCTCGCAAAAAGAAGACCGAGTTCTTCCTCGCGTCGATCCCGCGCGAGGCACGGATCCTGGAGATCGGCTGCGGCTCGATGTGGGTCGGCGACTATTTCCGCTCGAACGGCTACACCAATTACGTCGGCCTCGACATCGAGCCGCCGGCCGACGTCGTCGGCGACGTGCGCGACTGGCCGTCGCTCGGCCTGAAGCCGGGCGAGTTCGATGTGATCGTCGCCTTCGAAGTGATCGAGCACGTCGACTTCACGGCCGAAGCCCGGGACCTGCTGAAGCCCGGCGGCCTGTTGATGATGACCTCGCCGGTGCCGCACATGGACTGGGCGATGCGTCTTCTCGAACAGGTCGGCCTCAACCAGCCGCGTACCAGCCCTCACGACAGCCTCGTTTATTTCGACCGGCTGCCGCATTTCGAGCCGATCTCGCTGCGTCGCAAGGCCGGGTTGTCGCAATGGGGCGTGCTGCGCAAGCCGCACTGACGCGTCGAGCCGCTCGGGCGACCGGCGAGACGCTTTCGGCACAGTCGACGGCGCGGATCGGACAGGGCGGCGCGCCGCCTTCCGGCAACCTGAGCCGCGACGCGTCGACCGGACGCACGACGGAGGGCCCTCGACGATGATCAGCGTGTTCGATCTCTTCAAGATCGGCATCGGACCGTCGTCCTCCCACACCGTCGGGCCGATGCGCGCCGCCAAGGCCTTCGCCGATCGCCTCGCCGCCGACCGCGTCGCCGCGCTCGAGGTTCGCCTCCTCGGTTCGCTCGCCTGGACCGGCAAGGGCCACGGCTCCGATCAGGCGGTGGTCCTCGGCCTCGCCGGCTGCGAGCCGGACACCCTCGATCCCGACGAGGCGGAAGCGATCGTTGCCCGCATCGCCGCGGCGAAGCGCCTCGATCTCGCCGGCCGCACCATCGCCTTCGATCCCGAGACGGCGATCGTCTTCGATTTCGACGCCCCGACCCCGGTCCACCCCAACACCCTGGTACTGACCGCGCGGGACGGGGAGGGGGCGCCGATCGCCGAGGAGACCTGGTATTCGGTCGGCGGCGGCTTCGTCGCCCGCGAAGGCGAGAACGCGGTGGCCACCGACGACGTCGTCGATCTGCCGTTCCCCTATCGCACCGGCGCCGAGCTCCTGGCGATGGGCGCCAAGTCCGGCCTCTCCATCGCCGAGATGGTGATGGCCGACGAATGCGCCCGGCGGCCGCGCGCCGAGGTCGAGGCCCACGTCGATCGGGTGATCTCGGTGATGTTCGCCGCGATCGATCGCGGCGTCCGCACCGAAGGCCGCCTGCCGGGAACCCTCGACGTCGCGCGCCGCGCCCGCGCTCTGTCACAGCGCCTCGCCGCCGACCGTTTCAAGAACGTCCGCACCCCGCACGAGCCGATGGATCACGTCTCGCTCTACGCCATCGCCGTGAACGAGGAGAACGCTGCCGGCGGACGGGTGGTGACGGCCCCGACCAACGGCGCCGCCGGGGTGATGCCGGCGGTGCTGCGCTACTGGCGCGACCACTGCACCGGCGCGACGCCGGAGAGCTTGCGCACCTTCGTCCTCACCGCCACCGCGATCGGCGGCCTCTTCAAGATGAACGCCTCGATCTCCGGCGCCGAGGTCGGCTGCCAGGGCGAGGTGGGCGTCGCCAGTTCGATGGCCTCGGCCGGCCTCGCCGCGGTGCTCGGCGGCACCAATGCGCAAGTGGAGAACGCCGCCGAGATCGCCATGGAGCATCATCTCGGCATGACCTGCGATCCGATCGGCGGTCTCGTGCAGATCCCCTGCATCGAGCGCAACGCCTTCGGCGCGGTCAAGGCGATCAACGCCGCCTCGCTGGCCCTGCGCGGCGACGGCTCCCACAAGGTCTCGCTCGACAAGGTCATCCGCACCATGGCGGAGACCGGCCGCGACATGGCGTCGAAGTACAAGGAGACCTCGCAAGGGGGCCTCGCCGTCAACGTCATCGAATGCTGAGAGCCGGCCGCGACGTCGACACCCTTGCGGTGGAAGCCGGTTCGGGGCAATCCCTGCGGACGCATGCCGCGCGCCCCCGAGCCGAGGACCGAGCCCGATGAACGACAACCAGGATCCCGTCCTCACCGCCCGTCGCCGCCGCGGCCGCCTCGTCGCCGGACCGGCGCTCGGGCTGCTCGCCGGTCTGCTGACCTTCCAGATGACCGCTGTCCTGCCGCCCGCCCTCGGCGCGGCGCTCGCCGCCGGCCTCCTGGTCTTCGCCGCCTGGGGTCCATTGGTGGTGCGTGAGGAGGGGGCCTCCTACGGCCGCGCCGTCGGCCTCGGCTTCGCCGCCACCTTCGCCGCGTTCTTCGGTGCGGCGGTGTTCGGCATCGGCACCGGCGCCGCCTCGGGCAGAGAGGCGGCCGGCGTCGCCGTGTTCGCGCTGGCGATGGTGCTGCCGGTGATGGTCGCCGCCGCGATCGGCCTCGCCGCGCTGACCGGACGTCGCGACGCCGGCTGAGCCGCCGCGCGCGATCACGCCACGGCGCCGAGCTCGGAGCGTGCGTCGATCAGTTCGAGATCCATCGGCTCGACCAGATCGCCGATGGTCTTCTCGTAGTTGGAGGCGAGCAGGTCCGGGATCGCCTCGATCTCGACCGCTGCCGAGATGACGTAGCCCTGGATCTCGTCGCAGCCGAGATCGCGCAGCGTGTCGAGCTGCGAGGTGGTCTCGACGCCCTCGGCCACGGTCGCCATGCCCAGCGCCGAGGTCAGATCGATGATCGCCTGGACGATCGCCCGGCTCTGGTCGCGGCGATCGATGTCGTCGACGAAGCTCTTGTCGATCTTGATCTTGTCGAAGGGGAA
>ERZ1645187.3831-NODE-3831-length-12457-cov-110.361796_pt1 | contig 12457 bp, 9 predicted proteins | sample MGYA00575352_ERZ1645187 | MGnify/ENA primary metagenome ERZ1645187 (study PRJEB40837, sample SAMN11349314) | freshwater sediment metagenome | isolation source: river sediment | host: Sediment | place: India: Wazaribad , New Delhi | collected 2017-02-21 ... | reverse complement strand
CGATGGCGAGACCGGCGACGATCGCCAGGGTGTTCATGTGGGTGCGGATCAGCTGGCCGAAGACCGAGGCCGAGGCGCCGAGGGCGATGAAGACGGTGGAGAAGCCGGCGACGAAGGCGGCGGCGGAGGCGAAGATCCGCCGGCGGGCGCGGTCGAAGCCGCTCGACTCCAGTTCGTCGAGGCTCGCCCCGGCGATGAAGGCGAGATAGGGCGGCACCAGCGGCAACACACAGGGCGAGGCGAAGGACAGGACGCCGGCCGCGAAGGTGCCGAGGAAGGTGACGCTGGAAGTCATGCGGTGATCTCGCTGGCGTGGGACCGGCCCCGGGGCCGGCGTGACGCACGCCGGTCTATCCCGAAACCGCGATCGCACGAAATCACCTTCGCGACAGCGCATCCTTGCGTTCGGTCACGCAGGCGCACCGAACCGGCGATCGGTCGCAGGCGGTCACGGCGCCGATCGGCGGGCCCGCGCGATCAGGGCGGCGAGGACGTCCGGCCAATTGGCCGGGCGATCGGCGGTCTTCGGTTCGAGGCGGCCGTCGGAGGCTTGGGTGAAGACGAGGTGACGGCGCGCCAGGGCATGGGCGAGTGCCAGGGTGAAGGCGACGCCGAAGCCGAAACCGGCGATCACGTCGGCGGGGAAATGGGCGTCGAGCAGGATACGCGAGAGCGCCACCAGGGCGCCGGCGGCGAGGATCGGTCGACGCAACCGAGGGAAGAGCAGCGCCAGCACCATGGCGGTCGCCCCGGCGGTGGTCGAATGCCCCGACGGGAAGGCGGCGAACTTGGCGGAGAAGGCGAAGGGATGGAGCTCGAAGACGCCGGGGCCGACGACGTGTTCGGGCCGGGCGCGGCCGAGGCTGTTCTTGATCAGCGAGGCGGAGAGGCCGCTGCCGGCCACCGCGGCGAAGGCGAAGGCGGCGGCAAAGCCGATCTCGACCAGGGCGGCGCGGGCGCGTCGGGCCAGGCCTTCGGCCGAGACGCCGAGGCAGAAGATCAGGATCGCCGCCGACGCGACGAGGATCTCGACGCCCTCGCCGTAGTTGGTCAGCGTCTTCAAGAACGACCGCCACTTCCCCGTGGCACCGCCGAGGAGCCCGCGGACGTGGGGATCGAGCAGGAAGACCGCGGCGACGGCGAGGACCAGGGCGAAGCCCATCACCATCCACGGATTTTCGTCGAGGGGCGAGCGGATCGGTTCGCGGCGGGCGCGGCGGGCGCCGAGGCGACGCAGGCCTTCCCCGGCACGATCGTGCAGGCGGACGGCGAAGGCGGTGACGAGTGCCGCCAGGGTCTCGAACGCGCGCATCGGCCCTCCGCTCACCGCATTCCTCCAGCGCGAGCGGGTCGCCCCCTCGCGGAGGCGACCCCTAGCACGGTCGAGGGACGTCATCAAAGCGCCGGACGTCAGTTCCTAAGCAATCGCTCGAAGAAGCCCGGTGCGTCCGAGACCTCGGGAAGCCCCCCTCTTCCTTCTCCCCTCGCGGGAGAAGGTGGCCCGCAGGGCCGGATGAGGGGGCGCCGCGGAGCGGCAACCGGGAAATGACCACGACCGCCGAGGCCCGAGGCGAGGTCCAGGCCCCTCATCCGCCCTTCGGGCACCTTCTCCCGCAAGGGGAGAAGGGATGGTCCCGGGGCGGATGCTCGTCGTATCGATGGGTCTCCACCGTTTCGAGCGATTGTCCTGACGTCAGTAGACCGGCGGCGGCGGCAGCTGGGCGACGGAGACCGGCGGCAGACCGCTCTGCTCTTCGGGAACCGGCGGCAACAGCGGTAGACGGCGACTGGCGCCGGCCACCGGCATGGCGGCGGGAACGACCGGAGCGGGAGCCGGAGCGGCGGTGGCGCTCACCGGAGCGGTGTATTCGTAGCGATCGATGCCGCCGGAACAGGCGGAGAGGCCGGCGGCGGCGAGGCAGAGCAGGCCGAGGACAGCGAGACGACGTGGGCCGAATGAGCGCGGCAAAGCGGGAACTCCTTGCTGTCGCGAAAGAAAGCGCCCGCATTCTGCGCACGCCCGATCAAGAAGACGTTAATCACGTCGTCACGCCTGGAATTCTGGTTGACGAGTGGTTGACGACGCCCGAACGACATTGGCGAACTGTCCGCCCCCGACGGCCGGGAGCGAATCCGTCGCAGGTCCTGCAAAGTTCGATCCCGCGTCGAAGATTTTGTGACGCGATTTGTCACATGTCAAAGAGTGCCCCGGCCGGGTCGTGGCAGAGGAAACGCGGTCGCCGACGACGCGTCGACGGCACGAAATTCGTTCGACCGGGACAGCCCACCCCCGGTTTCGGACGGTGAACGAGGAAACGACATGTCCGAAACACGCAAGTCCGTCGCGATCGTCATCGCCGGCTCGGGCGGAACCGGTGCCATCACCGCCGGCAGCGCCCTGATCGCCGCGGCGGCCCGTGACGGCCATTACGGCCTGATGACCAAACTCTCCGGCGCCCAGGTGCGCGGCGGCGAAGCGGCCGCTCTGCTCGAGATCGGGGTGGATCCGCTCGAGGCACAGCCGGACCGTTTCGACTGCCTGATCGCGCTCGACTGGCAGGACGTCCATCGCTTCGCCCCCGAGATCCCGCTCGACGGCGACAGTCTGATCGTCTGCGACCCCAAGAACGGCGCGGTTCCCGAGGCGATCGCGCGCTCCGGTGCCCGCGTCGTCGAGTTGCCGCTCGCCCAGATCGCGGCTTCGGTGGAGGGCGGTCGTCTCAACATGGTCGGGTTCGGCATCGCGGCGGAACTCGTCGGGCTCGCTCCCGAGGCGGTCGACTCCGCGATCCGCGCGATGATCGGCGGCAAGGGCGAGCGGGCAGTGACCGCCAGCCTCGCGGCGAGCGACGCCGGCCGCGCCGCCTTCGCGGTCACCGGCCTGCACATGGAGATCGAACCGGGCGAGAAGCGCGAACGCTGGATGTGTTCGGGCAACGAGGCGGTCGGGCTCGGCGCGCTCCGGGGCGGGATCACCTTCGTCGCCGCCTATCCGATCACGCCGGCGACGGAAATCACCGAGTGGCTCGCCGTCCAGATGCAGGAGCACGGCGGCCGCGTCGTTCTCGCCGAGGACGAGATCGCCGCCATCAACATGTGCTGCGGCTCGTCCTTCGGCGGCGCGCCGACCATGACCATCACCTCCGGCCCCGGGCTGGCGCTGAAGGTCGAGACCATCGGTCTCGCCATCGCCGCCGAGATCCCGATGGTGATCGTCGACGTGATGCGCGTCGGTCCGTCGACGGGCATCCCCACCAAGTCGGATCAGGGCGACCTCGACATCGCGCTCCACGGCACGCCGGGCGATGCGCCGCGCGTCGTGCTGGCGCCGATCTCGATCGCCGACTGCCCGGCCACCACCGAACGCGCCGTCCACATCGCCGAGGCGCTGCAGACGCCGGTGATGCTGCTCTCCGATCAGTCGATCGGCCAGACGCAGGCGATCATCGACATCCCGACCGAGCGTCCGGTGCCGCTGAAGCGGCTGACGACGCCCTTCGCCACCGGTGCCGGCTTCCGCCGCTATCAGCTGACCGACGACGGCGTCTCGCCGATGCCGGCTCCGGGCGTGCCGGACTGCCAGTGGGTGGCCGACGGCCTGTCTCATGCCGAGAGCGGTCATCCCTCGAACTCGGCCGCCAACCACGTCGCCCAGCTCGAGAAGCGGCTGCGCAAGCTCGACCGCTTCGACTTCGGCGACACCTGGGGCGAGGTCTACGGCCCGGCCGACGCCTCGCTGGCGCTCCTCGCCTTCGGTTCGTCGGTCGGCCCGTGCAAGGTCGCCGCGGCGCGGCTGACGGCGGCGGGCACGCCGACCAAGGTGGTGGCCCTGCGTCTCCTCGCCCCGGTCCAGCGGGCGAAGCTCGCCGCGGCGCTCGCGGGGGTGAAGCGCACCATCGTCGTCGAACAGAACCATTCCGCCCAACTGTGGCGGCACCTCAGGGGCGAAAAGGCGCTGCCGCACGGCTGCGAGAGCTTCGCCCGCTCCGGCCCGGCGCCGTTCCGCGCCGCCGAGATCGTCGCCCACATTCTTCGCGAGGTCGCCGCATGACCATTCACGAACAGCCCCACGCCTGTCCGCAGCAACTGACCCTGAAGGACTTCAAGTCGTCGGTCGAGCCGATCTGGTGCTCCGGCTGCGGCGACTTCGGCGTCCTGCAGGCGTTGCAGCGAGCCCTCGCCGAGCTCGGACGGCCGCCGCACGAGGTGGTGGTGGTCTCCGGTATCGGCTGCTCGTCGCGCCTGCCGGCCTACACGACCGCCTACGGCTTCCACGGCGTCCACGGCCGCGCCCTGCCGGTGGCGACCGGCCTCAAGCTCGCCCGCCCCGACCTCGAGGTGATCACCGTCGGCGGCGACGGCGACGGCTACTCGATCGGCGGCAACCACTTCCTGCACGCGGCGCGGCGCAACGTCGACCTGACCTACATCGTCATGGACAACCGGGTCTACGGCATGACCAAGGGCCAGCCGTCGCCGACCACCGAGGCCGACTGGGACAGCGACGCGGCCCCCGGCGGCACCGGCGTCAAGCCGTTCTCGCCGCTCGCCATCGCGCTCGCCGCCGGCGCCAACTTCGTCGCCCGCGGCTTCGCCCTCGACGTCAAGCCGCTGGCGGCGATGATCGTCGAGGCGGTCCGCCATCCCGGCTTCTCGTTCCTCGAGATCCTGTCGCCGTGCATCACCTTCCGCCCGGAGGAGATGGAGTGGAAGAAGTCGGTCGAGCGCGGCGCCATCCAGCCGACTTCCGACCGTGCCCAGGCGACCGCCACGGTGCTCTCCGACACCGAGATGGCCACCGGCATCTTCTTCAAGGGCGATCGCGGTTCCTACCGCCCCGCCCCGACCGGCCACGGCGATCCCGAGAAGATCGCGGCGCAGTTCCGCATCGGCGGCACCGCGCACATGCCGGCGGAAGAGGGCGGCTGCTGTGGCGACTGAGCCGCAGGGCACCCCGGACATGCGAAAGGGCCCGGAGACGGGCCCTTTTTCATCGGCGGACGCGCTCCCGGATCACGCCCCTTCGGCGACGAAGGCGACGCCCATGTCTTGGCCGAACGTCCACACCCGCTCGACCCGACGACGCTCGCCGCGCTCGACCAAATGCAGTTCGAACCAACGCGGCACCAACGGCGGACCGCCGAACCGCAGCCGCGCCCCGGTCACGGAGATGTCGCGCACCCGGCAATCCATGGTGGAGAACCGTTCGTTGAACACGGCTCTGCCACCCAGCAGGGTCCGCGATCTGGGGTTTTTCCGACGCTCCGGCCTGACGACCGTCATGCCTCCCTCCCGTTCCGAAATCAACGAGAAGTAGTTCTATCATCAGAGGTTGCGGCGCGCATCTCGTTGATTGATTTCTGGTTAATTCGACGACCGGGAACCGCCCGACCGGGCGCGAAAAGGCGGCCTTTTCGGCGCCCGAGATCGCCTTCTCGCGCGAAACGACCGACGGCCCCCTCGCGGGAGCCGTCGGTCGTTTCGGGTTCGTCGGAAGCCGTGTGTCGGCGTCAGTCGAAGGCGACGCCCACGTCGCCCTCGTGGGCCCAGATCTGGTGGACCCTGCGCTTCTCGTTGCGGCCGTCGATCCGCAGCTCGAATTCGGCCGGCAGGAGAGCGGCGCCGCCGAAGCGCAGACGAGCGCCGTGCGGCGTCAGATCGCGCACCAAGCAGTCCATGGTCGAGTATCGGTTGTTCATCACCACGTGGCCACCGAGCAACGACCGCATGCGTTTCTCGCGGCGACGTTCCGGACGGGTCTGGTCCATGGTGATCCTCCCTGGATGTCCGTTCGAGGCGGAAGTATAGCGCCGTCCGCGTCGTTCCCCGAGCGATACCGCTGAACGCGGTGAGCGACGGTCTACCGAGATCGGTCGAATTCGACGCATCCCGGCGCGACCGGGGGTTAGTCTCGAAGGCGACGATTCGCGCCGCGACGAGGCTTCCGTGATCCGCATCCTCCACACCGCCGACTGGCATCTCGGGCAGACGCTGATGGGCTGGAGCCGCGAGCGCGAGCACCAACGGGTGCTGGCGGTGCTGGTCGACCTCGCCGAGGCGCGGGCGATCGACGCGCTGATCCTCGCCGGCGACGTCTTCGACACGCAGAACCCGCCGGCCAAGGCCGAACGTCTGTTCTACGACACCCTGATCGAGCTCCGGCGGCGGATCCCGCATCTGACGACCATCGTCACCGCCGGCAATCACGATCCGGCCGGACGGCTCGAGGCGCCGCGCCCGGTGCTCGGCGCACTCGGCATCCAGGCGATCGGCACGGTCCGGCGCGGGCCGGAGGGCATCGACCTCGACCGCCATCTCGTGCCGCTCGCCGACGCGACCGGCGCGATCGGTGCCCATGTGCTGGTGCTGCCCTATCTCGGCCCGGCGTCGCTGCCGCCGATCGACCGGCGCTCGGAGGAGCCCGGTTCGCCGGTGGTGCGGGCGGTGCGCGCCTTCCACGATGCGGCGATCACGGCGGCGCGGGCGCGGATCGGCGACGCCCCACTGGTGGTCACCGGCCATCTCGCGGTCGGCGGGGCGACGGAATCGGAAGGCGCGGAGCGGCGCATCCTGATCGGCGGCGAGCACGCCGTGCCGACCGATCTGTGGCCGGCCGACCTCGCCTACGTGGCGCTCGGCCATCTGCATCGGCCGCAGGCGATGGGCCGGCCGACCCTGCGCTATGCCGGCTCGCTGTTTCCGCTGTCGGCGACGGAGCGCGGCTACGACCACGGGGTGTCGATCGTCGAGATCGAGGGCGCCGAGGTGCGGGTGGAGCACGTCCCCCTCCCCCGTCCGGTGCCGTTCCTGCGGCTGCCGGAGAGCGGCGCGGCGCTGCCGGAGGAGATCCCGGGCCTCTTCACCGGGCTCGACCTCGCCACCGATCTCGATCCGGAGGAGCGGCCCTGGGTGCAACTGGCGCTGCGGCTGGAGCGGCCGGCCCCCGACCTCAAGGCCGAACTCGATCGCATCGCCGAGGCCTTCCCGGTTCGCCTCGTCGGGCATACGATCGAGCGACCGCAGAGCGGCCCGGGCGGTGAGGAGACCGGCGGCGACGCCTTCGTCGATCTCGCCGAACGCGATCCGGAGGATCTCTTCCGCCTCGCCTTCACCCGCCGCCATGGCGTCGCGCCGGAACCGGTGCATCTCGACGGCTTCGCCGCGATCCGAGAGGAGGTGTGATCCGATGCGCATCCTCGCCGTGCGCGGACAGAATCTCGCCAGCCTCGCCGAGCCCTTCGAGATCGACCTCGAGGCGGCGCCGCTCATCGGCGCCGGGCTCTTCGCCATCACCGGCGACACCGGCGCCGGCAAGTCGACGCTGCTCGACGCCATCTGTCTGGCGCTCTACGGCGAGTTTCCCCGCCTCGGCTCACGCAACGGCGCCGAGGACGTACCCGACGTCGCCGAGGGACAGGTGTTGAAGGCCGACGACCCGCGTTCGATCCTGCGTCGCGGCGCCGCGACGGGATGGGCCGAGGTCGATTTCTTCGGTGTCGACGGCGCCCGCTATCGGGCCCGGTGGACTGCCTATCGGGCGCGCAACCGCGCCGCCGGCCGCCTCCAGGCGGCTCAACGCCAGATCGATCGGCTGGGGCCGGACGGGGCGGCGGTGGAGACCATCGCCGATCAGGCCCGTGTCGCCGATACCCGCATCGTCGAGCTCACCGACCTGACGTTCGAACAGTTCCGCCGCACCGTGCTGCTCGCCCAGGGCGACTTCGACGCCTTCCTCAAGGCCGACGACCGCGAGCGCGCCGATCTTCTCGAGAAGATCACCGGCACCGAGATCTACGCCCGCCTCTCCGCCCGCGCCTTCGAGAAGGCCCGCGAGGCGAAGGAGGCGGTCGGCCTGCTCGAGGCGCGCCATCGCGAGATCGGCCTCCTCGACGCCGATGCCCTCGCCGACCGGCGGCAACGGCGCCTCGATCTGGCCGAACGGCTGGCCGAGCGGCGGATCGCGACCGACGTGCTCGTCGCCGAGATCGCCGCGCTCGACCGCATCGCCGCCGCCGAGGCGAACCTCATGAAGGCCGAGGCCGAGGTCGCCGCCGCCGAGGCCGCGCATGCCGCCGAGGCCGAGGGCCGCGACCGGCTGGAACGCCTCGGCCGGGCGAACCGCATCCGCCCCGCCTTCGAGCGGCTCGCGGCGGCGCGCGAGGCCGAGCGGGCGGCGCTGGCGGCGCTGGCGGCAGTGGAGGTCCAGCTCGGCGAGACGACGCCGCAGATCGAGCGGGCGCGGCTCGCCCGCGACACCGCGCAGGCGGCGCTCGCCGCGATCGAACGCCGCATCGCCGACCTGACACCCCAGTGGGAGGCGGCGCGGACGCTCGACGTGCGGATCGCCGAGGCCCGCCGCGAGGCGCTGGAGGCCGAGGCGCCGCGCCGCGCCGCCCGCACCGCGCTCGACGGCGAGAAGGCCCGCCTCGACGCCATCGACGCCCGCCGCATGACGCTCGCCGCCGAGGTCGCGCGGCTCGAGGCCGAACTCGCCCGGCTGTCGGCGCTGGCCCCGCTCGCCGAACGCTGGACCGACGTCGAGGTGCGGCTCGCCGAGCGGCTGAGCACGGCGCGGGAGGCGGGCGCGTCGGCCGAGCGGTTGAGGGTCGCGCGAGCGGCGCTCGTCGACCTCGATCGGCGGATCGTCGCTCATGGCGAGGCGGAGGCGGCCGACGCCACGGCGCGCGGCGCGCACGAGACCCGGCTCGGCGAGCGCGCGGCGGTTCTCACCGCCCTCGACGAGACCGAAACGCGTGCTCGGGATGCCGCGCTCGCGGCATTGCAGGGCGAGGTCGCCGGGCTGGTGCCGTCGGCGATCGCCGCTGCGACGGCCGCGACCGAGGCCGATGAGGCGACGGCCGACCGATCCGACGCCGATCGCGAGGCCGCGGAGATCACCGCGACCCGCGTCGAGGTCGAAGCACGGCAGGCGGCCAACGAGGCGCAGCGCGCCGGTCTCGCCCCCGCCGCCGACCTCGCCGAGGCGATCGCCTCGCACGAGGCACTGCATCTGCGGTCTCGGCTGGTCGAGGGCGAGCCCTGCCCGGTGTGCGGCGGGCGGGATCATCCGATCACCGCCGATCCCGGCATCGTCGCCGCGCTGGAGCGGGTGCGGGCCGAGCGCGCCGCGGTGGCGGAGCGAGCGGCGGGACTCGCCCGAGAGATCGCCGGGCTCGACGGTCGGGCGGCGGCGGCGGCGGCTCGGCGCACCGCGGCCGAGCGCCGGTTGGCGGCGGCCGAGACCCGGCGCGACGCCGCCGGGCGTGGACTGGCCGAGGGGCTGGCGCGGATCGGCGATCGGCCCCAGCGCCTCGGTCTGGCATTCGACGGCGATGTGACGACGGAGCCGGCGCGTGTGCTGCCGGCGTTGGCCGAGGCGATCGGCGCGGCGCGGGTGACCCTCGCGGCGACGCTCCAGCGGATCGGCGGCTTGCGGGGCGAGATCGACGCGGCGCGGGCGCAGCTCGACCGGCTCGACGCGGCGCGCGGCCTGCGCCTCGCGGCGCGGCGCGACGACGAGGCCGCGGCGGCGACGCTGCGCGGCGAGGCGGCGGCCGCCGCCGAGACCGAAGCCGGCGCCGCGCGCAGGCTCGCCGAGATCGACGCACTACTGCTCCCGCTCATCGCCGGATTGGAGATCGACGCCGAGGACCTCGACCGCGACGGCGCCGCGCTGGTCGAGCGGCTGGCGCGCGGCGTCGGCGAGCACCGCGCCAAGGCCGAGGCGATCGCCCGGGCGAGCGCCGAAGAACAGGCACTGGAACGCGATCGGCTGGCCTGTCGCGACGTGCTGATCCGCACCGAGGAGGCGCTGATCGGGGCTCAGGCGACGCTGTCTCTGAAGTCGGAGGCCGTCGCCAAGCTGGTCGCCGAACGGACCGGCCTGCTCGGCGGGGCGGCGACCGGGCCGCATCGCGAGGCGGTCACGGCCGAGCGGGCGGCGGCGGCGGTGGCGCTCGAGGCGGCGACGCGGACGCTCGGCGACGCTCGCGGTGCCCACGAGGCGGCACTGGCGCTGCACGGCGAGCGCCACGCCGGGGCGATCGAGGCCCAGGACGAGGTCCGCAGCCGCGAACATGCGCGCGATCGGGCGCTGGCGGCGGCCGATCTCGAACTCGACGCGGCGACGGCGCTCCTCGCCGTTTCGCGCGAGGAGGCGGAGGGATTGGCGGCGCACGTCGCCGAGATCGACCGCCGCTTGACCCGCGCCCACGCGGCAGCGTCCGAACGGCGGCGCGATCTCGCCGACGCTTCGGCGGCCGGGCGGCCGGTGGCGGCGCGCGACGAGATCGAGGCGCGTCTCGTCGCCGAACGCGAGGCCCACGAGGGGCTGGCGCGGGAGATCGGGGCGCTCGATCAGGTGCTCGCCGCCGACGCGGCGGCCCGACGCACCGCCGAAGATCTCGAACGCGACATCGCCGAGGCGCGGAGCCGGCGCGACGTCTGGGCGGCGATCGACGAGGCGATCGGCTCGCGCGACGGCGCCAAATTCCGCCAATTCGTCCAGGGCATCACCCTCGACCGGCTGGCCGAGATCGCCAACCGCCATCTGGAGACACTCAACCCGCGTTACCGGCTGGCGCGCGCCGAGGGGCTGGGGCTGACCATCGTCGATCGCGACATGGGCGACGAGCTGCGCTCGACGCGGTCGCTCTCCGGCGGCGAGCGCTTCCTCGCCTCGCTCGCCCTGGCGCTCGCCCTCTCCGGGCTCGAGGGCAAGCGGTCCTTCGTCGACACGCTGTTCGTCGACGAGGGCTTCGGCTCGCTCGACGCCGCGACGCTCGACGTCGCCATCGACGCGCTCGAGGGGCTGCAGAGCGAGGGGCGCAAGGTGGGCGTCATCTCCCACGTCGCGGCGATGCACGACCGCATTCCCGTCCAGATCCGGGTGGAGAAGGCCGGCGCCGGCCGGTCGCGCGTGCGGGTGACCGGCGGCGTCTGACGCCGAGGCAGGGGCGCCGCGGCGCCCGGATCAGCCGATCGAGCGGGCGATGGCGGCACCGATCTCGGCGATGGCGGCGTTGCGCTCGGCCATGGTCGCCTTCGTCTCGGCGACGTAGACGGCGATGGTGAGCGACTTGCGCTCCGGCGGCCAGACCACGGCGACGACGGCGCGGGCGCCGTTGCCACCGGCGCCGGTCTTGTCGGCGATCTTCCACGACTTCGGCAGGCCGGCGCGCAACAGCGCATCGCCGACCCGGTCGCCCAACAGCCATTCGGCGAGTTTCGCCCGGCTCGCCGGGGTGAGCGCCTTGCCCAGCATCAGATCGCGCAGGGTACGGGCGGCGGCGGCCGGGGTGGTGGTGTCGCGCGGATCGCCGAGAGCGGCCTCGTTGAGGTCGGTCTCCCAGCGATCGAGGCGGGTGGCGTCGTCGCCGAGGCCGCGCAGGAAGGTGGTCAGGCCGGCCGGTCCGCCGATCGCCTTCAGGAGGAGATTGCCGGCGGTGTTGTCGGAGAGGGTGATCGCCGCCTCGGCGATCTCGGCCAGCGTCATGCCCGGCTCGCCCACCCGCTTTTCGGTCGTCGGCGACCAGGTGACGAGGTCGGTGGCCGCGAAGACGACGCGGCGGTCGAGGGTCTCCTCGCCGCGGTCGACGCGGGCGAGCAGCGCTGCGCCCGCCAGGGCCTTGAAGGTCGAGGTGAGGGGAAAGCGCTCGGCGGCGCGATGGTTCCAGGCGCGGCCGGTCTCGTCGTCGAGGACGGCGACGCCGATGCGGGCGCCGAGACGGGCCTCGGCGGCGGCGACCACCGTCTCGATCGGATCGCTCGCAGCCAGAGCCCCGACCGGGCGCGTGGCGGCGAAGGAGGCCATCGAAGCCGCGGTCAGAAGCACCCTACGCCGGTCGGTCCACATCGAAGTCGCTCCTCGCGCACGCCCCCTGGAGCGGGGACGGACGGGAGCTTCGGACCGCGTCGGAGCCTTTTCGAGACCGCAATCGGGCATGGTCGGGGCAGGCCGCCACGAAGACGCCACACCGGTTACGAGCCCGACGCGCGCCTCGGCGACGGGCCCGACGGACGAAGGGCCGGAACGCGCGTTCCGGCCCTTCGCCGTGGTCAGTAGAGGCCGCCCTGCTGGAGGCCGCGTTCCTGTTCGGGGGTCACCTTGCGGGCCTTGTCGAACTGCTCGGCGTCGTAGCCGATGACCGAGTAGGTGTCCGGCGGCGCGGTGCCCGGCTTGAAGGCTTCCATGATGGTGGAGCCGTCGCCCGGCGAGGCGCGCATGCCGGTGGCGCGGTTGACCGCGATCAGGCGGATGCCCGGCGGCACGCGGAACGGCACCGCGGGCGTGTCCTTCAGCGCATCGGCGAAGAAGTCGCGCACCACCGGCGCGGCGGTGTGGCCACCGGAGATGCCGCGACCGAGGCCGCGCGGCTTGTCGTAGCCGAGATAGACGCCGGTGACGAGGTCGGGGGTGAAGCCGACGAACCAGACGTCCTTCTCGTCGTTGGTGGTG
>ERZ1645187.3830-NODE-3830-length-12461-cov-6.903514_pt1 | contig 12461 bp, 9 predicted proteins | sample MGYA00575352_ERZ1645187 | MGnify/ENA primary metagenome ERZ1645187 (study PRJEB40837, sample SAMN11349314) | freshwater sediment metagenome | isolation source: river sediment | host: Sediment | place: India: Wazaribad , New Delhi | collected 2017-02-21 ... | reverse complement strand
GATCCCGCGCTACGCGGGCGATGCGGAAGACCCGCGGGGCGGGGTGCGGTGGGTGTTGCCGGGGAAGGCGAGGTATTGGTGAGGTCGGCCAAAATTTGCTGCCAGTTGGCCCGTGCCAGACTGTTGCACAACACGCCCTCCGATCACCAACTACTCAGCAGGCGTTTTCTGTCTCTAAGGTACAGCTTCACCGCCAATGCCAGGAATGAGACCAAGCCGAACCCAGCGACCCGGTCATATTGGTGCAGCAGCTTGTCTTGTATGGCACCCGTCAGGGGCGCCAGTGGTCCATGGAACGCCATGCCCGAGACGATGTAGTGGCCGAGCAGCAAAGTACCAAAAAACGAGATGACCGCCAACGCAAGCGCAACTTGTGTCTTGCGCGAGTAGGCCAAGACGTACAGACATTCAGCCCACCAGTCAGCCATTGAGTGACCTCATTTTGATTCGTCCGATTGACAGGTCTAAGTTTACAAAATAAACTGCCAAATCTCAATATGTAAACTACAAGTCGGAGTTAACGATGATCGGAAACCGACTCAAGCGGGCCCGTGCGGCCCTGGGCCTGTCGCTTCGCGACCTTGAAGCCGCGCTCAATGGCCAAGTGTCCGCACAAGCCATTGGCAAATACGAGCGCAATGAAATGATGCCGGGCTCGGCGGTGCTGCTTGCACTGGCCAAGGCTCTGCAAATCACGCCGGAGTACCTGCTGAGTGAACGCGAAATTGCCCTGGCAGGCGTCGACTTTCGCAAGTCGCCTCATGCCGGCGTCAAGGAAGAACGCGCGGTTGAGGCTGCCGTCTTGGATCAGGTCGAGCGTTACCTGGCGCTGGAGGAACTGCTGCCCAGCTCCGACGCGGAATGGACCGCGCCCGATGACGCCGTGTTCACCATTGGGCGCGTAGAAGACGCCGAAGCTGCCGCAGACTCGCTGCGCCGGCTGTGGGAGTTGGGCATCGACCCCATTCCCATGCTGGCCGAGTTGCTGGAAGAAAAGGGCGTCAAAGTGATCGCCCTTGACCTGCCAGAAAGCGTTTCCGGCTCCAAAGCCTTCGTCCAGCGTCCAGACCACAGTGACGTGCCCGTCATCGTCGTCAACCAAGGCCATAACGGCGAACGGCAGCGCTTCACGTTGGCACATGAGCTGGCGCACCTGGTGCTGCGCTTCAGTGGCCTCAGCGAAGCGGACGAAGAAAAAGCTGCGGACCGCTTTGCGGGCGCCTTCCTGATGGCCAAGGACATGATGCTCCAGTTGTTGGGCAAACACCGCACGTCGATCTCGCTGGGCGAACTGGCAGAACTCAAGAAACTGTTCAAAGTGAGCATCGCATCACTGGCAGTCCGATGCTCGCAGATTGGCGTGCTGACCAAGGCTGCCTACGGAAGGCTTTGGGCCCAAATCAAGGGCCAGGGCTGGAATGGCCCCCAATCGTCTGAGCCCTACAAGCTGCCATCCGAAGTGCCCAGCCGAATGGAGCGGCTGTGTCTGCAGGCCGTCGCCGAAGAAGCCATCTCGGAGGCCAAAGCCGCTGAGCTAATGCGAATCAGTGTCCGAGAGCTGGACCGCCGCCTGATGGCCCAGGTTGCCTGACTTGCATGATCATCCTCGTCTCCGACACCTCGGTGCTGATCGACCTGGAGCGAGGCGGATTGCTGGAGGCGGCCTTCACGTGCGGGCTGACCATGGTCGTGCCCGATCTGCTCTACGAGAAGGAACTGGCCAACGAAAACGGACCCTGGCTTCGGCAATTGGGGCTTGGCGTCGTCAGCCTCTCACCACAGGAACTGAGCCTGGCCCAAGAAGTGCACAACACCCGGTCTACCCTCTCACTGCCGGATTGCTTCGCGCTGAGTTGCGCCACACGCGACGGCTACGAACTCGTCACCAACGACAAAGCCCTGCGCAGCGAAGCGCTGGCGCGCTTGGGCAAGGTGTTTGGCCTGTTCTGGATGCTGGACCAGATGGCCGCCTCGGGGAAGGTTTCCACTGACATCTTGTTCAGCGGCTTGACGCAGATCGCGGGGCACCCGCGATGCCGGCTGCCGGGCGCAGAGGTCAGGAGCCGTCTGGCAATCTGGCAACCGGCCTAGGCCGGCGCCCGCCCCTCATAAGCCGCTGCCAACAGCGGCTTGATCTCTTCAAACTCCTTCATCGTCGTGAGCGTGATCTCGAGGTCCCCCGTGCCCCAATGGCCAATGTTGCTGACGTCTCTGGCGTTCTTCAGTGCCTTCACCACCGGCGCTGGGTCCAGGTGCAGGTACAGAAGCACGCCCTTCTTGGCCAGCACCACGGTGGCGAAGTTCTTCAGCCGCTTGAATGCCACGTAGAGCTTGAGCTCCTTGCGCTGCACGTCATCACCCAGCGAGGTGGCGTAGTCCTCCAGCGAGGTCAGCACCAGCTTCAAATCGGGTGGCAAGGTGCTCAGGTGTTCGGCAAAGGTCTTGTCCGTGCCCCCAGCAGCATTGGGTGTGGTCACCGGCGTCTTGCTGGCCTTAGTGGGCCCGGCCTTGCTGGCCGCGGCGGTGCTGGCGTTGGCCAGTTCAAACAACAGCAGGTCGTCACCGAACTTGCGATAGCGAATCAGCTCGATGTTGCGGTTCATCTGCTGCACCGCGTGGCCGTCGAACTTGGTGAAGTCGGCTGCAATGCACACCAGGCGTGGCGCGCTCCAGTCAATGGCGTCGGCAGCGGCTTTGCCCACTTTCTCCAGCACCAGCAGCTTGAACTCGGCCTGGTGGTCCATCAACCAATCCAGGTAATACAGCCCTTGGTTGATGACGTTCTCACCCACCGAGCGCTTGTATTCGACGATAACCGGGCAGTGGTTTTCGTCCAGCCCCAGCGAATCGATGCGACCGCCGTGCGTCTTGCCGGTGGAGTATTCCGAGGCCAGAAAGCGGATGCCCAGAAAGGTGTCCAGGTTCGCCTCGATCAGGTTCTGCATCGGTTTTTCCAGATCTGATGCGGCGCCGTGCAGCTCGGTGGCTTGGCCTTTGGCGATGCGGAATAGTTTGATGTCGCTCATCTAATCGATTTCAATCCACTAAATTCAAGCTCCTGTCTCTATCGCAGCAAGCAACCCATTTCCCGCACATGCCTTTAGGTATGCAACCTTCAGAAAGTTGTTGTTCGCATATCGCTGCCTGCTCGAAATGTTAGCAATGTGATTCGATGACATCACACCATAGCTTCTGTTCAGAATCCTAAACTCCTCCAGCCAGTCTTGCGCATCTGGACTGCTGAATTTCGCCTTGTATCGCTCTTCAATACCATACACCTCCTTCCAAGTTTCAATTTCTTCCTCAAGTCCAGCCGACTCAAGGTTCAAAGTGATGCCTGAAGGAACGGTGTCGGTTGCAAATTCCAACACCGCCGTTACCTCAATGACATAGTTGTGCGTCGAGTAAGGGTAGAACGCCTTGCGCCGGACATTACCTACAAGAACGGGATCCTTACTCAACTTGTAGCTGCTATTGCATTCATTACAAGCGGGAACCAGGTTTCGGAAATTAATAGAGTTAAATGGATAACGACACTTCGGCAAGTAATGATCATATGCATCCCTGCGAGTGTGATAAATACCCTTTAAATCACCAATTCCGCAAAACGGACACTTTCCCAAAATATTCTGAGTGAAAAACGCCTGATAGTGATCCCTTAAGCTGCCTATCACCCCCTTCAAATCGACCAGCCCAAGAAGAGTCTGATCGTAAATTCCGCGACAGAAATTAGCCAATAGGCCGCCAAGCCTGGGATATTTACCGACTATTTCTTTGTATCGGGCAGGTTTAACCGACAAGTCACCACCACATATTTTCTCTAGGTCGTTGTTGTCAAGATACCATCGCCTGTATTGATCTACGTCCTGCGGAGACAGGGTGGAGAACTGTTCGTAGATCTCCTTTATGTCTTGGTAAAAATCCTTCGCACGCTTTGCCGCCTTAGAAGAAAAGCCAAACTCGGACATGAGGGCCATGTATTCCGGATTTGCGCCGTATAAATTCGGATGAAATACTTGACCAATCGGAGCTTTACACCACACCTCGAAAAAAGTGAAGTCAAGGAACTCCTGCATCTTCTCCATCTGATGGGGCACATATTTAAACGGAAACAGCACAGCCTCTATCCCTCCTTCTTCTGAGCTTCCAGCTTGTCCTGTATCGCCTTGATCAAGAGGATTTTTTCGACCGAGTCGCCTAGCTCCGCTTCGATCTCTTCGACCAATCTCGATAGGTCGTCCGCTCCGGTAACCAAGCGCTGTTTAAAACCTTCAATCAGCCCCTCTGCGACGCCACCAATGGTTTCGCGCTTGCCGAAGGTGCTCATGGTGATCTTATTGATCGACGCGCCCAGCGTGTTGTACGGCGGGTGGCTGATGCTGACCGCGCTACTGGATTTGTCCTTGGCAAATACCAGCACCTTGTCCGGCTTGCTATCGGAAATCAGAAATGGCGTGTGGGTGGTGATCAGCATTTCCTGCGCGAATTCACCCTGGCCAGGCAGGCATTGGCGCAAGCGACTGATGAAGTTGGCGCGCCAGTCGGGATTGAAGTGCGTTTCGGGTTCATCGAGCAGGAACAGGCTGTTGGTCTCGCGGAACAGAATGCACAAGCCGAGGCTGTGCAGCAATTGATGCTCGCCGTCCGACAACTCCTTGAGCATCATCGGCTCGGCCACGCCCTGCTTGGTGAAGCGCACGAACTTGAAGCGCATGATGCGCTGGTCGGACGCCAAGGTTGGCACCGTCTCGCTGACGTAGTGGCTGGTCGAGGTGTAGAGATCGGTCTTCAGAGTCTCGCTAACGGCATACAGGTTGAGCGTTAACAGCACCTGAAACGCCTGGAACAGCACCAGCGCCGAGCCATCGAAGTTCTCGCGGAATGCCTGCCGGGTTGCCTCATTCACCCAGTAGTCGAGCAAAAGGGTATCGCTGGCCTCGTCGATGTAGCTGAGCGTGGCACAGCGCTTGAGGGCGCTCACGACCAGCGAGGATTTCTCGTCACCCTCCAGCAACTGCAGCAGATTCAGGCGGTAGCGGGTACTTCCTGGCTCATCAGTTTCCGAGAGCGCGGGATTGCCTTTCATGATCTCGCGGCGAACCCAATCATCAACTGATTGGCTAATCTCAGACTCCGAGAATCCGCGTGATCGAGCTTCCGCCTGTATTCGATTTCGTCGCTCGCGCTTCTGATCTTCATCAGCAAGATCGAAGGCTTCCAGTTGCACCGCGTCGATGGGAATTCGGCAACGCAGGATGATGCGGAACTCTCGTAGCGCTTCGATACCCACATCCTCGCCGAAGGGCTGCAGCGTGGCCTCGTCCTGAAACAGCAGGTTGCACAGCAGGATGGCCTGGCTGAATCCGCTGTCCAGATAAGCCAGCCGTGTCTCCGGGTGGCCGGGGTAGCTCAGTTGCTGGGTCAGTGCATTCCAGTATTCGTCGAACTGCACGAAACGCATCTTGAAGAACGGCAGGCTGAGGATCTCGTTCTCGCCCGAGGAATAACCCAGCACGTACTGCGGCAGCAGGATGTCCGCGTGTCCGCCCTTGAACGCCTCGTACACATCGGTGCTGAAGTCGCCCTGGTTCTCCCAGAGAAAGCGCACCGATTCGCCGGCGTTCTTCCACACACTCACCTTCGCCCACGGCGGACCGTCGGGGCTGCGGTACTCGGCAGGCACGCGGATCAAGTAATCCAGCTCAAAGGCGATGGGCGAAACATCCGGCGCCTCGTCCTGCAAAGCTTCGGGCAGAAAGCTGCGGCGCACGCGCAGCACCTCCAGCTGAAAGAAGATGGCCGCCAGTGCTTCGAGCAGGTTGGATTTGCCGCTGCCATTGGGGCCGGCGCAGACGAAGGGCGCAAAGTGGTCCGCTTGCGCCAGCTCGTCCTGCAAACTCCACTCGGTGCGGAAGTGGTGCTCAAACCCGCAAGGCAGGCTGCGAAAGCCTGCAGGGTCGGTGATCTTGAGGCGCAGCAGTTTCATGACTACCAGCTTCCCCAATCTGCATGCTGCACATACAGCCCCACTCGGCTCCCTTCTTCATCGAACTCTTGCCTCAAGACTCCATCAGTCAGCGCCCCGAACACCCAAGCTTTGATATGTTCGTAGTCGTTCGCGCCCAGCTCGAAATCATTGTCTGGGTGCAGTTCCGCCAGCCGGGTTTGCGCGGCGGCGATGAAGCGTTCGAGGGAGAAAACCGCACTGCCCAACTGCGTGCGATAGGCATCCAGCCAGAAGCGCAGCAGCGGCGCAAGCTGTGTACGGTCTTGCAGTGCGGGCGGCAGTAAATCGGTATCGGGCAGTTCGATCACGGGCGTGGTGATGGGCGCAGGCACGTAAGCAGACACCGGGCTTTCTCCTTCCATCGGTACGGCAGGGAGGGACACCCGCGACAAATCCGACTCGCCCTTGAAGGCCTGCTGGCTCAGAGTCCCGTAGAGGGCTTCGAGGTCAGTGAGGCTTTGCCGGTAGTGGGATTTGAGGACTTCAACCTTTTCGACGATCGCGGCGAACTGGTTTTGTAGCCCTTTGTCGGGAATTGGGATCGGTAGGCCGGAAAGAATCTGTTGATTGATGTTCTGAATGTTCGCCCCTTGCCCTCCCTGAAAAAGAACACGGCGGAATGCTGCGGAGCGGAAAAGGTGAGCGACGTAGATTGCGAGGATAGAAACGTCAGTAATGCGGTACCGAATGCAAAAGCCACTGTAAGTGACTCTCTCCGTTCCTGGATACACCGCCATGCAGCGACCTACCAGCTCTCTGTTCCCATTGGATCGAACAAAGAGTAGGTCGCCGTCATGGAGGAAATAGTCCGCCGCAGGCAGTTCATTGAGTTCAATGAATCCAAGGCTATCGAAATCATCCAACGCAGCCTTGGATTTGAAATCACCCACGCCCAGATAGCGAACAGTTACGCCACTCTCGCCCTTGCCGAAGTTCAGACCATTCTTGAAGGAGCCATATGAAGCGAGGGAGCCGATCTTCCACCCCTTCTCATTCCGCACCGGGTCGCCAAAGATCTCCAGAAACACGCTCTTGAGTAAGTCGTCGAGTTGTTGCAGGTGTTGTTTGCGCTGGGCGATCAGTCCTTCCACTTTGCCGAGCAGATGGGCAATGCGGATTTGGTCGTCGAGGGGGGGGAACGGAATTTCTAGGTTGAGAAAGTCCGTCTTCGTCAGGCTGCGCCGCCGTGCAACGGCACCTTGCATGCGCGAGGCATAAGAACCCCTTGCCTGCGCCGACCGCAAATATCGCTCAAGGTAGGGGATGTGGGAATCTGCTTCACTTCGAAGCTTCCAGATGTCATACGCCGGACTAACGATTCCTGCTGGATATTTCGTCTGAAAACCGAGGACGCCCTCATCAATCGGGAAGCCGACAACCAATTCGTTCTTGTATGCAACGCGATAGTTCGAGGTGTCTGAACTGGCAACGCGCTTCTTGAACTTGTCTGCTTGATCGACCAAGCCATGCTTCATGGTGATCGAAAGGACTGGCAAATCCTGATCGCCAGCACGGTGGCGACCCGACTGTTCCAAGATTTCACCGAGAGGTTTAGGGGTCCAGCTCATCCCACCATCCCCTTCAACTCCAGCAGCTCGCGCACGATGCCGCTTTGCACATTGGCGAGATCCGCTTCGTCTACATCCCCCACCTCGGCCTGAATCAGACGATCCAGAATCACTCCCGGCGCGTCGTAGCGCACTTCTTCGAAGACATCCTGCTTGTAGCGGGAGAGCGAGAGGTCGTAGTTGTTTTTCTCGTCGGCGATCTCGGCGCGCGGCACCATGAAGAACTTGGCCGTGCGGTCGGTGTCAGTGGCGGGATTGCGTGAGTGATATCTGGCGATGATGTCTTGCAGGTCGCCGTAGCCTTCCAGCTTGCTGCGCTTATCGTCCAGCGAGTAGCCGTCAGCAGCCATCTCGTAGAACCACACATGTTCGGTGGCGGGCTTCGTGACCTTGTCTTTCGGCCCCCAGACCTTGGTGAAGAGCAGGATGGCGGTGCTGACGCCGGCATAGGGTTTGAATACGCCGCTGGGCATGGTGATGACTGCCTTGAGGTCGCAACGCTCGACCAATAATTCGCGCAGCTTCTTGAACGGGCCGGCAGAACCGAACAGCACGCCCTGCGGCACGATCACACACGCGGAGCCGCCTTTTTTCAACAAGCGATAAATGTTTTCGACAAACAGCAGCTCAGTCTTGGTGGTGGCCAGTTGCAGATGCTCGTTGATGTCGCCCTTGTCGATGCTGCCGGTGAAGGGCGGGTTCGCCATCACGATGTCGTATTCGGCTTCCTCGGTGTAGCTCTTGCTGAGGGTGTCTTTGTAGTCGATGTGCGGCTCGTCGATGCCGTGCATCATCAGGTTCATCAGCCCCAGGCGCACCATGGTCTGGTCGATGTCGTAGCCCCATAGCGAGCTGGCCAGAATGGCCTGCGCCTTTTCGGTGAGCGCAGCGGCCACCGAGGTGCGGGTGAAGCCGTCTTCATCGGGCTTGAGATCTTGGGCGCCCGCTTTTTTCGCCAGTTCGGTGATGATGTACTGATACGCGCCGAGCAGAAAGCCGCCTGAACCGCAGGCTGGGTCGGCAATCTTGTGGCCCAGTTGCGGCTGCACCAGATCGGCCATCAGCTTGATGATATGGCGCGGCGTGCGGAACTGGCCGTTCTTGCCGGCGGTGGCGATCTCGGACAGCAGGAACTCGTAGACATCGCCCTGGATGTCCTGGAAGGCCTGGCCTTTCTCCTTCGAGTCCTTCTCCATCACCTCGAAGATGTCGTCGATGGTCTTCACCGCTTCCACCAGCAGGGCGGGCTTGGGGATGATGAAGACCGCGTTCTTCATGTGGTGGGTGAAGTTGGATTCGGCGCCGTTCAGATCCTTGAGAAAAGGGAACACCTTGCCCTGCACGTGCTGCAGCATCTCTTCGGCCTGCATGCGCTTGAATTCGCTCCAACGCAGGCTGCGCCTATCGATGGCGAATTTCTCCGGCTGCGGCTGGCTGCGGTATTCGGGCGGAATCCACGTGCCGGTGAACTTGGAGAGGTAGTTCTCGCCGGTCCACTCGGTATCGGCCTGGCGCTTCTGGTCCAGCTCATCCAGCCGCTTCATGAAGAGCAGATAGGTGATCTGCTCGATGGCGGTGAGCGGGTTGCTGATGCCGCCGCTCCAGAACTTGTTCCAGAGCTGGTCGATCTTGCTTTTGAGTTCGGGGTTGTTCTGTAGCATGAGATAGCTTGATCTTTAGGCGGCCAACCGCTCGGTCAGCTGCAGGATTTCGTTGATTTCGCTCGGGCCGAAGACGCCTCGGATGCCCTGGGGGTGAATGACCGTGAAGGGCGCGTTGATCAGATCTTTCTTCTCCACCTTTTCGCGCTCGATGATGAAGCCCTTCAGCAGATTGAGGAATTCCATCTGTCGGCTGCTGAGCGTGGTGTGGGCGCGGATGAATTGGTCAAAGGCTGCGCCGACTTCGTCCGGGAAGCTTCTGAGCACTTCAATACCCAGGATGTGGCGGATGAACTGGATGAAGCGCGCCTTGCGGTTTTTGTAGACCTGACGCAGCAGGTCTTCGGTGATGTGAGGGTGCTCCTCGTGCAGCAGCTCGGCCAGTTCGTTGGCCTCTTCGCCGCTTACTGCCTCGCCGTTCTTGATCTTCTGCAGCACCAAGTTATGCGCGGTAAGTTCGGCGATCAAGGTCTCGACCATTTCGCGATAGCGGGTGATGCTGACCGCCTCGTGCTGTGGGCCGAATTCCACCCATTCCTTCTTATGCAGTTCATCGGCCAGATCAAGGTGGATTTGCTCTTGGCCGGTGCTTTGCTCGCGAAATTTCATCAGCGGGCCGAGCTTCGCGACCATGTCATCGAAGGCATCTTCGTCGGCCTTGGCCCAGTAGTGGTTGGTCTGGGCGGCTCGGATGAGGGCTTCTTCCTGCTTCACGAAGCTGACGGAGAGCGGCAGTTCGCTGATCTGCTCGACGATGCCTTCCTTCAGCGTTTCGGCTTGCTCCTTGTCTTTGTTCAGTACGGCCAGCGAATATTCGAGCAGGTCGCGCTCGAAACGCATGGCTTTGAAGTCGGCCTCGGAGACGGTGCGGAACAGCGGCTTGATTTCAGCGCGCAGGAATTCCAGCCGATCGTGGCCGAGTCTGATCCAAAAGTTGTCGTCGTCCAGCCGCGCCAGGGCAGCGGCGGCCTCCTTGATCACCACTGAATCTTTGGGTAGCGCCGCGATCTGCAGGCGGAACTTGGCGACTTCCCGCTCGGCGATGTCAGCCTTGCCGCTGTCGTTGGCCCTCTCGATCTTGTCGAGGCGCAGCCCCACCAGCCGCACCGGCAGTGGCAGTTGCGGCTTGAGTTCCTTGCCCTTGGGGTTGAGCTTGAAGTATTCGAAGTTGTCCCAGCAGTCGAGGATCAGGAACACATCTTTCTCAAGGCACCAGGGCTTGGGCTTGCTGGTTTCCAGCAGGCGCGTGCCGCGCCCGACCATCTGCCAAAACTTGGTATAGGAATAGACCGGCTTGGCGAACACGAGGTTGACGATCTCCCGCACGTCGATGCCGGTGTCGAGCATGTCCACACTGATGGCAATGCGTGGCATGTCGTTGTTGGTGAACTGATCGAGCAGGCCGCCTTTGCCGTAGACACGCGGATCGTCCGATACCAGCACCTTGGCCAGCTCGCCGTGGTACTGAGGGTAGAGCTTGTCGAAAATTTCTTCCATGCGCCGGGCGTGGGCCTTGGTGGCGCAGAAGAAGATGGTCTTGCCCGGCAGCACGCCGTTGGCGTCCTTGATGGCTTCTTCCATGAACTCGCGGACGATCAGGGTGTTGGTGCCCTTGTTGATCACTTGTTTTTCTAGCTGCGAGCCCTCGAAGTTGATCTCCTCGACCTCTTTGCCTTGCAGGATCAGCTTTTTTTGGTCTTCCAGCGAAATGGTGCGCTTGCTGATGCCTTCCATCTGAAACTTGGTCTGAATCTTCATGACCTGGAAGTTGCTAAGGTAAGGCGGCACGTTGTTCACGGCCTCTTCGAAGGTGTAAGCAAAGGTCGGCAGACCGTCTTCGCAATGGAAGAGCCGGAAAGTGTTGTGGTCGATGATGTCGGTCGGTGTGGCCGTCAGCCCCAGCGTGATGGCCTTGAAGTAGTCAAGAACTTCGCCGAAGGTGTTGTAGATGGAGCGGTGGCTTTCATCGACCACGATGAAGTCGAAGAAGTGCGGCGACAGGTGCTGTGCCTCATCCCTGATGACGTTGAGCATCGTCGGATATGTCGCCACATAGATACGGCGGTCTTTGGCGACTAGCTTCTCGCCGGGGTTTGGCCACCGTGGTTCGTTGGGCATGTGCTCTTTGAACGCCGCCAAAGCCTGCTCGCGCAGTGCGATGCGGTCAACGAGGAACAGCACCTTTTCCGCGTGACCGGCACGCATCAGCGCATCGACCATGGCAATGCAGGTGCGCGTCTTGCCGGTGCCGGTGGCCATGACCAACAGGAAGTCCCGCTTCTTTTGTTCAATGCCTTCGAGCACGGAACGGATGGCACGGATTTGATATTCGCGGCCCGCAATCGAGGTGTTGATGAACTCGTGCGTCAGCGGCTTGCGGTTGCGGCGGATGTAGGCAAAGCGTTCCAGGTCATCGCGAGTCGGAAACCCCACTACCTTGCGGGGTGGAGCGTTCTCCAAGTCCCAGAAATAGGTGTCGTGACCGTTCGTGTAGAAGCAGAACGGTAGTTCTCCCCCCAGCTGCTTCTGGATGTTGTAGCAGTACTGTTTGGCTTGCTCCCTGCCCAGGGCGGCGTCTTTGCTGGTCCGCTTGGCTTCGACCACAGCCAACGGCTTGGCATCTTTTCCGAGCAACACATAGTCGCTGAACTGGTGGCCCTCGTATGGCGTACGAGGTTCCTCGACACCAGGGGCCAAGCCGACCGCGATATCGAACTCTTCAATTACTTGGGTCGGGTCTTTGACATTCCAGCCCGATTGGCCGAGTGCCCTGTCAATCAGCGCTGACCTCGTGGCCGCTTCAGAGTGCGTCATTTGGCAGACAGGTTGTGAGGGCTTGAAGTTGAGGACCGTATTGTCAACTTGCCGCGGAGACAAGGCGAACGGTCCAATGGCCGCCATTTTCCTGCTGCACCTTCAGCAGGTCGTACGTCTTGAGCATGTCGAGCAAGCCGGAGTGACCATAGTTCTTGGGTGAAAACGATGGGTCAGCCCGTTTAAGGTATGAACCCAAGCCTCCCACGCTGACCTTGCCTTCCGGCGTATCAGCCGCCATGAGGGTGACCGCTTCGACAACGAACCTTGGGCGCAGCTTCGGTCCTGATCTTGTTGGGTCGGATTTGCCTGTCTCGGCTATGGCTGCCGCTTTGGGTTGGTCTGGCGCAGTCTCCGGCTTCACCCACTCAAAGAACTGGTCGCTGGCATTGCGAAGTGCATCGGGCGATT
>ERZ1645187.3829-NODE-3829-length-12461-cov-7.099629_pt1 | contig 12461 bp, 7 predicted proteins | sample MGYA00575352_ERZ1645187 | MGnify/ENA primary metagenome ERZ1645187 (study PRJEB40837, sample SAMN11349314) | freshwater sediment metagenome | isolation source: river sediment | host: Sediment | place: India: Wazaribad , New Delhi | collected 2017-02-21 ... | reverse complement strand
GGCGTGCAGAGCGGCTGCCCCGAGGAGATCGCTTTCGAGGCCGGCTGGATCACCGCCGAGGCGCTCAAGGCCATGGCCGAGCCGCTCAAGAAGAATGACTACGGCAAGTATCTCTTGGGATTGCTGAAGTAATCAGCGGCTTGTCGGCAACCGATCGCGCGGCTCTTCCCGGTTGGAAGAGCAGGCGCGATCGTCGCGCCGTTTCTTCGAGCGCCAATGCCGACTCACCCCCGCGTCAGGATAATCGCTTCGGGCTCATAGGGTTGGAGGCCGGCCTCGATCTTTGCTTCCAGCTGATCCAAGGCCTTGTCGATATTCGCGAAATCGAGATCACGCAACTGCCACGGCGCGAAGCGCCACCAACGCAAGTTCAACAACCGCGCGACCGTTTCCTCGGGGAAGCGCAGCTTGATGACCTTTCCCGGGTTCCCAACCACGATTGAATAGGGCGGCACATCTTTTGTCACGACCGCCCGCGCCCCGATGATCGCGCCATCGCCGATCCGAACGCCATTGCGGACGAAGACCCCATGAGCCAGCCAGACATCATTGCCGATATGGGTCGGTACGGGCTTTTGGACCTTCGTGTTATCCGCCGTGGCGAGGTCGGCGTAATAGGTTTCACGATCTGCAAACCCGGGGCCGACGTCGAACTTGAGGGGTTGGTATTGGAACGGGTGTGTGCTGAGCCAGTCGGTCGGGTGGTTGCCTTGCCCGATGTGAAGCCCATTCGAGAAGGAGCAATAGCGGCCTATATGCGTGTGATAGAAGAAGCCGCCGGAAATATAGCTGAAGGCGCCGATCGAGAAATCATGGAAAATCTGACTTTCGGCAATCCGCACTGGCGGCTCTATGGTGCCCCAAAAGCGCCCGAACTGCGCGGCGGGGAGGTTGTGATTCAGGCCGTATTTGCGGGTTTCGGGAACAACCGCTTCTGATTTGTTGGAAATTCTGACCAAAGCGGGCGCCTCCATTGCGTTGCTTATTGAACCGGCTGCGGGCGCCCCATCGGGTGCGAGGCCCGCAGCCGAAGGTTATTTGCCAACGGGCTCGATGCTTCTGAACGCGGGGTTCAGTTGTTGGTCGCGGCTGTCGAACCTCGGCATCTCCAGCTCGTCAGCCGCATAGATTTCCCGATCATCACTGGTGATGGTGTCGGACCACAGACCGAGGAACACGGTTCGATTGTGCACATTCGCCTGACCTCGCCCCGGGCTCTTGCCCTCGAGGTGAATGATCTCGGGGTCGGGAACGTAGCGCACCACCTTGCCCAGCACGCTGCGCATGCGCAGGCACAGGTCGATATCTTCGGAGCCGTTGACGTAGAGCGGGTTGAAGCCGCGCAGTTTGGCCCAATCCGACGCCTTCATCGCGAGACATGCGCCGGTGATGGCGGTCATCTCGCGGGTCCGCATCACACACTCGCTGTCCGCGGGCATGCCCTTGTAGATGTGATAGGGGAACTGACTCGCATCGTTGAAAGCGATGCCGGCGTGCTGCACGGTGCGATCCTCGTAAAGCAGGCGGGCCCCGACGATACCGGTGTTGGGCTGGGCCTGTAGCGGATGCAGCAACTGGCTCAGCCAGTCGGCATTCTTCACCAGCATGTCGTTGTTCATGAACAGAATAAATTCGCCGCGCGCGAAGGAGGCCCCATAGTTGCAGCCGACCGAAAACATCAGCTTGGTATCCGATCGGATGAGCCTCACCTCGGGGGCGATCCGGTTCAGCGCGCGCAATTGGCGATAGGCTTCGGGGTCCGAACCGTTGTCGACCACGATGATCTCGAAGTCGATGCCTTTCTCGGTTTGCTCCAGGATCGAGCGAACCATGCTCACGGTTATGCCGACACGATTGTAAACCGGCACAACGATCGAAACCATGCCGCGGACGCGGGGTCTGGTCAACATCGCACGCCAATCGATCAGGCTGAAGTTCGCATCCACCAAGAGCGCATTGTGCTGCGCGAGGAACGCCGATGCGCCCGGCAATATCTCTGTATCGAGCCGGTTGGCGATGGTTTCGCGGGTGGTCGCGGTCACGCCGGCGAGCGGCAGGATCGGCGGGCCCGCCCGCTCCTTCATCCGCTGCAAATGGGCCTCGAGGGTGGTCTTCTCGGTGAAGGCGGCCGAGATATCCAGCGCGCTGACGTCATTGCCGGTGAAAGCATCCGGTGCAACGACCTCTTCGGCGGCTTCGATCAGGGCGGCCAGATCCGGCGCGCGGCTGTCAGGGGCCCAGGCCTCGGGCGGGCAATCGGGTGCGATATCGAGAACGATCTTGACGCCACGCAGCGCCGGCAGGATCTGCGTCAGCGATGCCATCTGCGGCGAGGGGCCGTGGTAGCGGATCACGAGCGCTTCGGGGTGCTCGATCTCGTCGATCAGCGACAGAAAATCTTCCGGCCAGATCGAAACGTGGTGACGCCCGATGATACGCTCGAGAACGGCCGTCAGATGTTGCGTGCCGGTGGTGGCGTCCGCATGTTTGCGCCCGACGGCCACTACGAAGGCATCTGCCCGCTTTCCAGCCGGTTTACGCATGTCCATGACGCGGCGATAAACGCGTTTGTACCGCTCGGCCATGATGGGCAGGCTGTAACGGCGCCCGTAACCGCGCTGCCAGTCGAACACCTCGGAGGTGCGTGCGCCGATTTCCTCGGGGGTATTCGCGAGGCCGATCAGATGATCATAAACCGCTTGGGCGGACATGTCTTCGAGCGCCCAGCCGCCGCCGTGCTTGTTGACCCGCTCGCCGGTGGCGCCCAGTTGCGTGGTGATGATCGGCAGGCCCGCGGCCCACATTTCGGTGACCGTATGGCTGTAGGTTTCCGGCCAGACCGCCAGAACCGCCCCGATATGAGGGTTGATCTTGCGGATCAGATCGCCAAGCTCCTCGCGCTTGTAGGTGCCATGCGAGACGCCATAGGGCGACAAGTCCTCGCGTGCGATACCGGCGAAGTGGAACTCCAGTTGGTCATGGATATCCAGCTCCTTCACCGCCTTCATCAGATCGAGCCCCTTGGCTGCCACCAGATGCCCCGGCATGAAGATGCGCAGCGGCTCACCTGTTTCGAGGACCCCGGCCAGGCGCTCCATGCGCGTGAAATCCCGGGCGTGCGGGATGATGTCGAAGGGGACGTCTTCCAGCCCGTAATGGCTCTTGATCAGATCCCGTGCGAACGGCGAGGTGGTGATCAGTTGGTCGCACAGCGGCAAGATGCGGGAAAACACGGTTTGCCAGCTTTTGACCCAGCGGTGCTTGAGCGCGGGCACCAGCGCACCGCTCCAAAGCTCGACGTTGCATTCCTTGTAGCCCTCGGTGCAGGTGCCGCCGCAATAGCGGTTCTCGCCGTCCAGCAGCTTCACGTTGGGGCAGACGGTATAGAAGTCATGCAGGGAGAAGATCACCGGGATCTCGAGGGCGCGCGCCGAAGTGATCAGGCTCAGCCCGTGGCGTCCGATATGGCGGATATGCACGAGCTCGAAGGCGTAGCGTTGCAGCACGTCGGCGATGGCGGTGCGATAGGCGCGGCTGTCGTGCGAGATGGGCTCGACCGCGGGGCGGAGCGGGATGATCTCGACCTGAATGCGCTCGGAGCCCTCGATTCTGAAGATCGTCAGCTGGCCGGTCGAGCAAAGCAGAAGCCAGGGTTCGTAATCATCCTGGATCGAGGACATCAGATCCATATTCGTCTGCGGCGTGCCGCCGCTTTCGACGCCGATGACAAACGCCACCCGCGGCAGCGCGATCCGCTCGCTGCGCATCCATGCGGCGCCGATGCGGTGGCGCATGGCCTTGACACCCGCATTGGTGACGATCGAGAGGCCGACGGCCTTCTCGTATTCGGGATACATCTCGGGGACCAGCTTGTTGGCCTTGTCCATCAGCTCGGTCTTGGCACCAAGGAAGCTCTTCGACCGCTCGTGATAGATCATCACGTTATCGGCGATCACATGTTCCCAGCCGGCATGAAGCCCGCGCATGCAGAAGTCATTTTCCTCGCCATAGCCGCGCGGGAAATTTTCTTCATCGAACAGGCCGATATCGCGCACCATCCGCGCGGTGACATACATGCAAAACCCGGATCCGGTCGGCGTGTTGAAATGCTGAAGCCGACTCGAATGGGTGATCTGACGCGCCAGATCGTCGCGTTCGAGCCAGGGCGGAAGCGGGTTCGAGGTGTTGCGCGCGGGCACGGAGAAGGCGCCGGCATTGTCCGAGACCGCGGTGACGGTGCCGATCGACATCCGTTGCCGGGCGGCGCGTTGCAGCAAGCTCAACCATTGCGGCGTGACCTGCGTATCGCTGTTGAGCAAGACCACATCGCGCCCGGCGCCCGCCAGGCGCATCCCGGTGTTGACGTTGGCGGTATAGCCTACGTTCTGGGGTTGGTGATGCACCGTGACAAAGGGCAGATGCGCGTATTTGTCGAGCAGCGGCCGGATACGCGGGTCGGGGCTGGCATCGTTCACCAGGATCAGGTGGTGGCCCTGCTCCGAAAGCTCCGTATGGGTCAGGACGGACTCGATGCAGATACCGACATCATCGAACGCATTGTAAACCGGCACCACGATTGACACCGGATGCGGCTCGAACAGCACCTGCGTTGCCGCCCCGACCGGGGGCGTCATGTCCGGCTGGTCCTCGGGCAACGGGATTTGTGCGACCTTGGAAAGCAGGGGGGTAGCCGCCTCGCCGACATGGATCGACGGGATCAGCGTGCTGTGCCCCAGATCCGCGGGATTGAAGCTGAAGAGAAACCCGCTCACCGGAAAGCTGGGGAAACTCTCCAGAACATCGCTGCGCTCCAAAGAGCAGCGCTTGGCATCATAGGGAATACCGTTGAACAGCAAGCGCAGATCCGCGGCTTCGCCGGGGCGGGTGAAATCGACCGCCCAGCCGCGCAGGGTGCCGTTTTCGAACCTCTCGACATTGCCCGTGAAGGTCGAGCCAAGCCTGACCTCGCCCGAGAAGATTGTCACTTCGTTCCAGCTGACCGTGACAGGCGCGCGCCCCGCGCCGAACAGGCATGGCAGGCTGCCTCGATAGAGGATGGTGTCTTCATCCGCCTCGGGGTGATCGGCATGAAGCCGTTTCAGCTCCACCTGGAGCGCGTTTTTGCCAAGGGTCACAATGGCCGAGCGCATCCGGCTCGGCGTCGCCTGGCGCGGCGTTCGCGCATAGACGACGATGCGTCGCTCAGGATAGACCGCGTAGACCTGGATCGTGGTCTGCTTGATTTTCTTGCTGCCCAAGAGCCGCGCGGCGCTGTCTTCGGGGACGCCCGGATTGGCCATGCCGATCCTTTGTCCCTGCGCCGAGATGGGCGTCGCGGTGTCCGCCGGTGAGGCGCAGCCAAGGTCTTCAACAGCCTCTCCCGGGGGGGCGGCCAAAGGATCCATCAGTGGCGCGAAATCGGGATCCAGCTGGTCAATCTGAATGGACCCGACTTTCAGGCCAGTCTCGCTGTCGCACACCTCGATCACGCTATCGATCTGGATGTCGGCCCAGTTTGGAAGCGGCACGTTGTAGCCGCAGTGCAGCCTTTCCTTGAAGCTCTGATGGACGTCGGGGCGCGGCAGGTCCGCGGTGATACCCGTGGCAATCGGCTTGCCGTCGATCATGATATCGATCTCGCGGGGCTCTGCGGTGCCGGGCATGTAGAACCAGCCAATCAGCGCCTGCTGTCGGATCGCGTCGATATTGCCTCGGAAGCGGTTCAAAGCGACCGACATTTTCCCGATAAACGCACCGTTGCTCAGGTCTCTCATCGATACTGTGCATTTGGCTGCCGCGCGCAGCTCTTCGGGCAGGGCCACATCAAACCCGTAATTGCCATCGCCGATGCCGGCGGCGAAGAGGTCGGGGCGGTATTGGTTGCTCACCACTTCGGGCAGGGTCACCGTTCCGTCGATGAGCAGTTCGCAGCTCAACGAGGCGTCCGAGGACGTTGACTTGACCCATCCGCTGATCCGACGCCCATCGAAATATTCGACATTCATGAGATAGCCGGTCGATTGCCCGTTCGCGGCACCTTTCCGAGGCGATAGCTGTTGAATTTTGTTACGCAGCCGGGCGGAAAATGCTTCGCGATGGGGCTTGGGAGGGCGCATGAACTGTTCCTTTTGGGTGAAAAGTTACTTCGCAATTTTTTGCCATTCAAGACGAGCTTGTACCCAGGCTTTCGCTTGAACAACAAGGCGTTTCTCCCTCGGTGGCCGGCTCCGGGGGTATGCCTTGCGACGCTGCGGGCCCCTGTGACCGGGGCATTTTCTTTTTCTTAACGGGCAGTTAGGGCGCGCGCGATTCGGTCAAAAACCCGCCCGCCGGGCTACGCCCCCCCATTCATGACCATCGACGCAGCCTCCAGTATTGCCGCCAGAGGGTGCTGAGCCTATACGAGACTAATGTAACCGGCTGGTTTTCTGAGCTGGTCGGGGTTTGGTGGACTTGGTCTGAGAGGGTTTCAAGGATGAAGATTGCGGTAGCCGGCCTAGGGTATGTCGGGCTGTCGAACGCCGTTTTGCTCTCGCAAAACCACGCCGTCACTGCGCTGGATATCTCGGATGACCGCGTGGCGCTGGTCAATCAGCGCAGGAGCCCGATCGCGGACAAGGAAATCGAGGATTTTCTCGCAGGTCATGCGCTGGATCTGCGGGCAACCACCGACTCCGAGATGGCCTATGCGGACGCTGATTACGTCATCGTGGCCACGCCGACCAACTATGACAGCACCACGAACTACTTCGACACATCCAGCGTGGAGGCTGTGATCCGGCAAGTATCCAGGATCAACCCGCGCGCGACGATCGTGATCAAGTCAACCATTCCGGTCGGCTATGTGCGACGTATTCGCCATGAGCTGGAAACCGATCAAGTGTTCTTTTCACCGGAGTTCCTGCGAGAGGGGCGCGCGCTGCACGACAACCTCCATCCCTCGCGGATCATTGTCGGGGAGCAGTCCGAGCGTGCGCGGGTTTTCGCTGAATTGCTGCTCGAAGGGGCGCTCACGAAGAGCGCCGATGTCCTGTTCACCGATCCCAATGAAGCCGAGGCGATCAAATTGTTCGCCAATACATACCTGGCCATGAGGGTCGCTTTCTTCAACGAGCTCGACAGCTATGCCTTGGCCGGCGGAATGGATAGCCGCCAGATCATCGAAGGGATCTGCCTCGATCCGCGTATCGGCGGGCATTACAACAACCCGTCTTTCGGCTATGGTGGCTATTGCCTGCCAAAAGATACCAAGCAGCTTCTCGCAAATTACAAAGAAGTTCCGCAGAACCTCATTCGCGCGATCGTCGAGGCAAACCGGACGCGTAAAGACTTCCTGAGCGACCAGATTTTGATGCGCCGCCCGGGGGTGGTGGGCATCTATCGGCTTGTGATGAAGGCTGGCAGCGACAACTTCAGACAAAGCTCGATCCAGGGGATCATGAAGCGTCTGAAAGCCAAGGGTGTCGAGGTTATCGTTTATGAGCCGATGCTCCAGGCCCCTGACTTCTTCCGCTCGCGCGTGGTGAACGATCTGGCGGCGTTCAAGGCCGAGGCCGATCTGATCGTCGCGAACCGCGTCACAGAAGAGATCGGTGACGTGCCGGAAAAGATCTTTACGCGCGATCTCTTCGGGGGTGATTGAGGCCGATGATCCGATCCTGCGCCGGTTCGATCCCCGGGAGCATATGGGGATCGAGAGCGGGTGCGTGAAGCCCGGACGGGCCAAAAAGGCCCGCCCCGAGGCAATTGGCCGCCGATCCGGGCTCAGAACCAGCGCCCGACCGCCATCAGCCGCGCCGTCGCCGCGGTGGCCGAGGTGACCGAGGACAGCACCGCGACATTGGCCGAGGTGGTCGAGGTCGTGCCGATCGCGACCCAGCGGGTGAGCGTGCTCGCCGCCCCGGTGACCGTCGGCGTGACCGCGAAGGTCGCGGGGAAGGTCCAGGCCTGCGAGGCCGAGGTGAAGAGCGCCCCGGTCGCCGTCGCGGTCGAGGCGAAGCTCAGCGAATGGGTGCAGATCATCGTGCCATCGGCAAAGCGCACGGTGCTGCCGTTGGCGCCGGTGGTGCGCTCGATCACCGCGCCGGTGGGCACGCCCGCGGTCTGGCTGACCGTGCCGAGCAGATTGCCGCGGCTATAGCCGTAATCGGCGCGCATCAGCCGCCCGGCGGTGGTGTCGGTTGCGCTTTGCTGCACGGCCTCGCCGGTGGCATAGCCCGTCGCCGGCGCGAAACTCAGCGCGGTGACAAAGCTCGACCCATCGGCGCTCACCTTGATCTCGAAAGCGTCCGAGCCGACGATCCCCATCTCCGCGCGCCCCGACCAGTTCGACTGGAAGAGAAGGCTCGCCGTATCGCCGGCGCTCGCCTTGTTGATCTTGAGCTGATGGCCCGCGCCCGCATGGGTCAGAAGCGTCGCCGCCGAGGCCACCGCGAGGCGGTTGGTCAGATCGGCGGTGGTGTTGATGCCGAGGCTCTCGAGGCCCTGAAGCTCGAGCCCCGGCGTGATCCAGCCGCTGCCGTCGAAGACCCGCAGCTCGCCCGTCGGGGTCGCGCCGATCCAGCCCGCGCGCGGCGCGAGGAAGGTCCAGGCACCGTCGAGCCAGGCGGCGATCTTGCCATCCTGGCCCGCCCAGGCGCCCGAGGTGCCGGTGCCGAGCGCGTAGACCTCGCCCTCGGTCGGGCTGGCGGGCGGCACCTGCGCGTCAAAGGCCTCCACGGCGAGCTGCACCATGACATCGAGGAGCCGCAACGCTTCGTTATGGGTGACATGCTTTTGCGCCTGCGAGGGCAGGATATAGGGCAGGGAGAGGATTGCGGAAGTGTCGGCCATGATGAGTCCTGAAATCTGGGGGATCAGGGGCCGAGTGTAGAAACCCCGGTTTGAGAGGCGCTTAAACCACCGTGCGCTGCCGTTGCGCGGCGGTTGAAACGCGCCCGGCGAGGGGCTAGGAAGCGGCAGAGAGGCCAGTCAGGGACCAAGGACGATGCACACCGAGCCGCATGTCGTGATCCTGATGGCGACCTATAACGGCGCCGAATGTCTGCGCGAACAGCTCGACAGCTTCGCCCGCCAGAGCCACCGCAACTGGTCGCTCCTCGTCGGCGATGACGGCTCGCGCGACGCCACCCGCGAGATCCTCGCCACCTTCGCCGCCGAGGGCCACCGCGTGCAGATGATCGACGGCCCGGGCCGGGGCGCGGCCGCGAATTTCATGGCGCTGGTGCGCGCCGCGCGCGAGCTCGCCCCCGAGGGCGCCTGGCTCGCCTTCTCCGATCAGGATGATGTCTGGCTCCCCGACCGGCTCGCGCGCGGGGTGGCGGCGCTGCGCCTCGCCGACCCGAAAAACCACATCGGCCTCTATTGCAGCCGCACCCTGATCACCGATCACGAGCTCCACAACCACCGTCTCTCGGTGCCGCGCCCGCGGCCCTTGGGCTTCCGCAACGCGCTCGTGCAAAACGTCGTCGCGGGCAACACGATCCTGCTCGACGCCGCCGGCGCGCGGCTGATCTGCGCCGCCGCCGTCGAGGCGGGCGAGGTCGTCGTCCATGATTGGTGGGTCTATCAGGTCGTCTCGGGCTGCGGCGGGCGCATCGTCCATGATGACACGCCGACGCTTCTCTACCGCCAACACGCCGCCAACGAGATCGGCGCGAATGATAGCCGCCGCGCCCAGGCGCGCCGCTTCGCGATGCTGATGCGCGGCACGCTGCGGGAGTGGAACACGATCAACATCGCCGCGCTCACCGGCTCGCGCCACCGCTTCACCCCGGAAAACCAGGCCCTCTTCGACGCCTTCGCCGCGCTGCGTGCCCGCAAGGCGCTCGGCCGCGTCGCGGGGCTCGCGCCGCTCGGCCTTTACCGCCAGACCCGCGTCAGCACGATCGCGCTCTGGGTCTCGGCGCTCTTCGGGCTGCTGTGATCAGTCGCTGAAACACTCCGCGCGGCCATCCGCCCGGATCGTGTCGGCGCCATCCTGGATCGCATGCGCACGCCGCGACACGAAGCCCGAGGGCCGCGACGCCGAACGCCCCTTCGGATCGGGCAGAACCGCGGCCAGAAGCGAGGCCTGCCGCGCGGTCAGCTTGTCGGGCGTCGTGCGGAAATAGCGAAACGCCGCCGCATCCACCCCGAACACGCCCTCGTCGAACTCCGCCACATTGAGATAGACCTCGAGGATCCGCCGCTTCGTCCAGACCGCCTCGACCGCCGGCGTCAGCACCGCCTCGAGCGCCTTGCGCAGCCAGCTCCGCCCCTGCCAGAGAAACACGTTCTTGACCACCTGCTGGGTGATCGTCGAAGCCCCGCGCCCCGCCCCCTCATCGAGCGCCTGCCGGATCGCGCGCATGTCAAAGCCCCAGTGCTGGCAGAAATTCGCATCCTCCGCCGCCACCACCGCGCGGCGCATCACCGGCGCGATCTCGTCCATCGAGGCCCATTGCTGATCCACCGCCCCGATCCGCCGCGCCTCGAGCACCATCGTCAGCGTCGTCGGCGGGTTGAGGAAGGAATAGAGCACCACCAGCGCCAGCGCCACCGCCCCCCCGATCAGCCCGAGTCGCGTCAGCCAGCGCACCGCCAGCGCGATCGCATTGGCGAAAATCCCGCGATTGCGGGCTTTCGAGCGGGCCACGGCCTTCTGCACGGGGGTCTTTCTCTGCGCCATGGCGCCATAAGTCACGGCCCGGCCGGGATGGTCAAGCCTGACCGGGCGGCGCCGGAAAATTCGCGCCGCCCGCGCCCGGTCAATAGGCGCTGGTGCCCACGATCCGCCCGAGCCGGCCGATCATCCCCTGGCCGATCTGCTGGCCGGAGAGCGCGATCGTCCCGCCCTGCGCAAGGCTCTCGCGCAGCTGGCTGACCGGCGCCGCATCGAGGTCGAGCGGCGTCGAGAGCTCGCGCCCGGTCGCGCCGAGATTGCGCATCCGCTTGAGCGTCTCCTGCGCCCCCACCCGCCGCAGGAGCACGAAGAGCGCCGCGCCCTCGGGCGGCAGCGCATCCGAGACCGCGCGCATGAACTCGTCGTTGATCCCGATATCGGAGGCGAGCCCCGCCAGCGCGCCCACCCCCGCGCCGATCGCCGCGCCCGCGACCGGGCTGAGAAACACCGCCCCGATCACCGCGCCCCAGATCGAGCCCCCCGCCGCGCCGGTCACCGGCAGGTTCACCTGCTGATGCAGCCGCACCTTGCCCGCGCCATCGCGCGTCACCACGACCATGTCACGGGTATCGAGAAACCCCTCGCGGGTCAGCGTCTCCATCCGCTTGCGCATCGCGAATGCGTCGTCTTGCGTGTCGAAAGCCAGAACCAGGAGTTCGGTCATCTGTCCCTCCTTTCAGGGCTGCGAATGACAAGGGCGAGGCCATCGGCCCCGCCCTGACAACTCTCGCATCCCGCGGAAGTTCCCCCGCCGGGGGAAAGCCGCTTACTCGGCCGGCATCGCCGCCGGCTCATCGGTCAGCGGGAAGGGCAGATGCGCGAGCATCTCCTTCGGGCAGACCTGCAGGAAGTTGGCGCGCTCCGCCTCCCAGTTTTGCAAGATATCCGCGGCCTTGCGCGAGCCGGTTTCCTTGGCGTGGCGCTCGATCAGGCCCTTGAGCTGATGCTCCCAATGGCTGTGGCCGAGCCCGCAGGTGACGAGGCTTTCGAGATTCATGTAATCCTCCGCGAGCCCCTCCGGGTCGTAGAGATAGGCCATGCCGCCGGTCATGCCCGCGCCGAAGTTCGCGCCGATCCGGCCAAGGATCACCGCCACACCGCCGGTCATGTATTCACAGCCGTTCGAGCCACAGCCCTCGACGACCACCTTCGCCCCCGAGTTGCGCACCGCGAAACGCTCGCCCGCGCGGCCGGCGGCGAAGAGATAGCCATCCGTCGCGCCGTAAAGCACGGTGTTGCCGATGATCGTGTTCTCGCTCGCGACGAGCGGGCTCGCCATCGGCGGCCGCACCACGATGATCCCGCCCGAGAGCCCCTTGGCGACATAGTCGTTCGCATCGCCCGAGACCTCGATCTTCAGCCCCGGCGCCGCGAACGCGCCCAGCGATTGCCCGCACGAGCCGGTGAGCTTGACCGTCAGATGGTCGGGCTGCAGCGCGTTGCGCATCCCGAAGTTCTTGACGATATGGCTCGAGGCGCGCGTCCCGATGGTGCGCAGCGTGTTGCGCACCGCATAGGAGAGCTGCATCTTCTCGCCTTCCTCGAAGAAGCGGTGGCCGTCCTTGATGATCTCGGCATCGAGCGTATCGGGGACATAGTTGCGCGGCTTCGAGCGGTCGTAGACGATCTTGTCCCAGCCATCGACGGTGATCAGGAGCGGGTTCAGGTCGAGGTCATCGAGGAAGGCCGAGCCACGGCTGACCTGCGTGAGCAGATCGGCACGCCCGATGATCTCGTCCATCGACCGCGCCCCGATCGAGGCGAGGATCTCGCGAACCTCCTGCGCGTAGAAGGTGAT
>ERZ1645187.3828-NODE-3828-length-12463-cov-3.855013_pt1 | contig 12463 bp, 7 predicted proteins | sample MGYA00575352_ERZ1645187 | MGnify/ENA primary metagenome ERZ1645187 (study PRJEB40837, sample SAMN11349314) | freshwater sediment metagenome | isolation source: river sediment | host: Sediment | place: India: Wazaribad , New Delhi | collected 2017-02-21 ... | reverse complement strand
TTCAGTTGATTCATAGTTATTGGTTTTAGTTCGTCATCAGGCTGGTATAGGCCTGCGCATCAATCGTAAATTTAACTTTTCCGCCGGTTACATTTACTGTATTTACTTTTTCCATTCCGCGGGTTGCATCGGTTACATATATGTTGAACGATTTCACCGATTCAGGAATACCGGAAAGGGTTACTTCGCGGGTTGCGCTGTTGTTAACAATGTGAATGGTATATAAACCGTTCAGGATATCGGCAAATGCCGTTGCGGTGATGTTCGGCCTGTCAACCTCAACCGGAATTGCAAACGAACCTTCAGGAGTTGAACCCAACTGTTTCAGGTTCCAGAAGCGTTGCGTCGGACGCAGCGGGCCATTATCGCCGTACAAACCTTTGCCGGTAAGCACCGAATAATCAGGAGTTAACTGCCACTCTAATATGGAAATGGGCTGGGCATATTTGCAAACCCTCAGGTATAAATCGATTTCGGATAACTGAAATGCGTTGTCGAGAAAATATTGCGGGTAACGGTGCAGGGCAGAGTTGGGTCCACCTTCGGTAACCAATAAAGGCACATTTAATTTTTGTGCCGAAAGTGCCCATGCTTTGCAATCGGCTTCTGTGCAACCATGCCAGGTATGAAATGCCACAGCCCCGATATAAGGATGAATGGAAGGGTCATCAACTGTGGGAATCACAATTTTATTTGAGCGGATGGTGCCAGCACCGGTATCGCCCAACATCATTATGGTAACCAATCCTTTCGATGCAAAATGTTGGCCTATTGCCTTGGTGTAAAAGGCATGTTCTTCGGGAGTGTGATAAACCATCACACCATAATCGACTTCGTTAAAACTGAAAAGCGGAATTTCAATTCCATAATCAGTTTTTAAGTATGAAATGTAATCAGCAATTGACTGACACATTTTATCAATTTTTTTGCTGTTTAAAGAAAGTTTTGACTCGTGTTCCAATCCCTGTCTGTTGTGCCGGGTGGTGTCGATAGCCCATGCCGGTGGTGCCCAAACGGTAACAATAACAGGAAGCCCGCGTTTAGCCAGAATGCGGGCCATTTCAATCTGTTCATAAAAAGCTTTCGATAATTTACCCGCCCTTGCTTTTAACAGCGGATTTTCGCTTTCGGTGGGTTGCCACTCGCTCCAGTTAAATTCAATTCGCGACCATGCAACCCGGATATTATTCAAACAGTAATTTACCACCATCGAGTCGCGCCCAAGGTCTTTTACCCGATAGTTGCTACCCACACCATCAAAAGGCCTGCCCGGTTTGCCCGCATCGATTGTCATTTGAACAGCCTCTTTATCGTGAGTACCATTTACATTTATCGTATAGCTGAATTTTTTTTTGTCACCGTTTTTTGCCTTGCCCTGAATGAGTGTAAAGTATACCTGATAATCGGCGATGGGTTGGTTAGGGTCGGAGGTTACAAATTCCTTTGCTGGCAGCGGGTCGTTGAGATAGCCCGGGCGGTCGATAAAGTTCTGTTTTACAAATATTTCTGAAATGTTGTCGGCAATTACCTCATATTCACGTTTGCCTGTTTTTACGATGATTTTATTTCCTTTTTTACGAATGTATTCGGCTTTTCCGCCCGGAACTGAATTTTCCAGTTGAACCGACCCGCTTTTTGATTTTCCTGAATAAATGTCGAGTGTTGCACCGGTAAATTCGCTGCCGGGTATTTCGAAACAAAAATAGGTTCCTGCCTGGTCGATTTCGGCAGTGGCATCGACCAATAATTCTACTTTTACTGAGTTCCCACTTGTTTGGGTAAACTGTTCAGCATAGTTTAAAGGCAGGGCCTGCAGAAAGTGCGACATGTTGGTTGTATTCCCTGAAAACGAATAAGTCTGGGTTCCCTGCCAGTTGCACCTTTCCGATGAGATACATCCGCTCCAGTCGGTTTTCACCGACCTGACAGAGGTTTCGAAATTCATTTTTTCACCATCCACAACAAACCCTTTGATGTTGCCCCAGGGAGTAATAATTGGTTGTGCCCACAATTGACTGTAAATGAAGAAAGAGGTCAGAAAAAGCAGAGATTTGATTATTCGTTTCATGATACAAATGGTTTAGTTCAACACAATAAATTTACCGGTTTGTGTAGTTTGATTTCCTGACAGTCTGAGAAAATAAATTCCCGGGTCAAACTCGCCGTCGATTTTGATAAAATTCAAAGATTCATTCAGTTTTCCGTTGCCAACAATTTTTCCTTTGCTGTTGTATATGCTGAAAACAGGATTTTCCAAAGCAGGAGGACAAATCACTTTTAAGTTTTCGTTTTGCCTGATAACCGTCGGAAAAATTTCGAAGTTGCTTTGAGTATTTTCTCCATTTACTTTTGTTACGATTGTTCCAAAAACTTCGAACTCAAAAATTGAATAGCCCCAGTTTGTTGTGCGCGCGGTGCCATACATTCGAATATAGCGGCCTGTGCCCGACAGATTATTTATAATATCGGTTCTTGCACCCGACGGCATGTTTGATTTTACCATGATTGTGCTCCAGATAATTCCATCATCAGAAACATCGATGGTGTAGTTTTTTGCTGACGCGGTTTCCCAATAAAGAACAACTTGTGTGATGTTATATTTTGCGCCCAGGTCAACCTGGTACCACTGCGGATCGGAATATACACTCGACCAGCGCGTTGTAAGGTCGCCATCAACAGCGTTTGCGGGCAGATTTCCGAGATTGGCTTCATTTGACGAGGTCAGAAAGATTTTTTTTTTCGCCAAACTCGGGGTTTTCACTGTAATTATCACTTTTGAAGTTTTTGTTTCGCCAGTGTCCGTGGTAACTGTCAGAACAATTTCGTGTTCGCCCAGCGGAAGTTCAACTATTGCCCGAACGCCGGAAGCAATTTCATTTCCGTTTTTGGTCCATCGATAAGAAATAATCCGGCCTGTTTTAGTTGAGCTTTCACTTGCATCAAGTGTTACCTGTTCTTTTCCGTTGCCATCGGTATCTTCCAGTAACTGAGATTGCCCGGCTTTGGCTTTTAACCCCGGCTGCAGGTCCTCGAGTGTTAACACCCTCGAATCGTTAAAAACCTGGTTGATCCAACTGGCTGTATTTTTCCCGTTTTGCTGCCCCGGGTCTTTAATCATGTATGCCCAGGTGATGAAATAAAGCCACGGTTGATTTTGCAATAGTTCAGGATTGAAAAGTTCACCAGATTCTCCAAGGGCAAAAAGTTTATTATTAGTCCCGAACAACTGCTGGTATTGGCTCCATGATCCTGTTTGTGCGTTATAATCCGGATAATCCCAGGCAATAATATCAACCACATCGTCGCCCGGATACCAGTTCTCTTTGGTTGTCCCGTAGCTGTTCCAAACCCAGATTAGGTTGTTAATTTTATGATGATTCACCAATCTGTCGTACACCATGCGGTACAACTTTTTGCAGGCATCGCCAGTTTTAGCGCCCCACCAGAACCATTTTCCCTCAGCCTCGTGCAGTGGCCTCCACAACAAAGCAATGCCTTCGTTTTGCAGTCGAAGCAATCGTTCAGCAACAATATCAATGTCGCGAACAAGCAATTTATAGTCTTCCGAGTTCACATCGTTCATGGCTGCTGCCACATCGAATGTCGTGTTTTTTGTATAAAATGCCTGCCATTTGTCGCCCGTAACCTTACTGGGTGCATCCCAGTGCCAGTGCATTTCAAGAATTCCACCTTTATTTTTTACCCAGTCAATTCCTTTGTCGGTTGTTGCGTCGGGGTTGGTTCCCATCGATACCCTCAGCGGCGATGAATTCATAAAATCAAGCGACATAATTGCGGGTTGTTTACCCCCGCTGGCATCTGAAATAATCGTTAACCAATTTTCATTCACGTCTTCGAAAGCCTGGCCAGATATAATTTTTTTACCCCTGATTGAATCGAGAAAAGCTTTTAATTCTTTGGCCTGAAAGGTTGCATTCGGATTTACAAGTGGCTGGGAGGCAGCTATTTTTGATTGCAGCAATATCAAACCAAATGCGAACACAACCAGAAATATTTTTTTAAAATGGCTCATTTTCAGTTTATTTTAGGATTTAATGATTAATTCAATTTTTTCCAGTTCATCGTAATTGAACTGTATTTTTTTCAATGCCAGCAGGTTGTCATCGAGTTGGTTTACACTGCTAGCCCCAATCAATACCGATGTTACACGACTATCTTTCAGCAGCCACGCAATGGCCATTTGGGCGAGCGACTGGCCACGGTCTGCAGCCAACTGATTAAGGGCTTCAATCTGTTTTAGTCTTTCCGGTGTAATCTGGTTTGCATTTAACGCTCCGTGTGATTTTTCAGCCCTCGAGCCGACAGGAATTCCTCCGAGGTATTTATTGGTTAAAAGGCCCTGTGCAAGTGGCGAAAAAGCAATGCAACCCATTCCGGTTTCTTCGAGCACATCAAGCAGTCCGCCTTCAACCCAGCGTTCGAACATCGAGTATTTTGGCTGATGAATCAGGCAGGGAGTTCCCAGCTCTTTCAGGATTTTGGCTGCCTGCGCGGTTTTCTCCGCGGGGTAGTTTGAAATGCCTGCATACAAAGCTTTTCCGCTGCGAACAGCGTGGTCGAGAGCACCCATGGTTTCTTCGAGCGGTGTTTCGGGGTCGGGCCTGTGCGAATAAAAAATATCCACATATTCCAACTTCATCCGTTGTAAACTTTGGTCGAGGCTGGAGAGTAAATATTTTCGTGAGCCCCAGTTGCCGTAAGGCCCCGGCCACATGTCGTATCCCGCTTTTGTCGAAATAATCAGTTCGTCGCGGTAAGCCTTCAAATCGTTTTTCAGCAAAAGGCCAAAGTTTTTTTCGGCTGAACCCGGAGGCGGACCGTAATTATTGGCCAAATCGAAGTGCGTGATTCCGGCATCAAAAGCTTTCCATATTATTTGCTGACAATTGGCAAAGATGTCCTTGTCGCTGAAATTGTGCCACAAACCGAGCGAAAGCGCCGGCAGTTTTAATCCGCTTTTTCCGCAACGGCAGTATTCCATTTCAGAATAGCGATTATTATCAGGTTGATACATATTGAATAATTAACTTTTTACAGAAGAATAATTAATGCTGAACTTTTAACACTTCCGACCATTCCGAATCGCCGGCTTCGTTGGTGCCTTTAATACGGTAATACCAGGTTTTTCCGGCAGCTGCCCATTCGTCGGCAAAAAGAGTCAGTGGTTCTGAGGCTTCGGGCGAGGCTTCAAATTTGGCCACTTCGGCCAATACCGAATCTTCGAGTCCTGTGCCGATTACTTTCCACGGGCCTTTTGGCGATTCAGCGCGTTCGATGGTATAAAAAGCTGCGCCTGTTGAGCCGCGCCAGGTAAAACCATCACTTTTCAGGAAAAGAATTGGTGCCGGAGCAGGTTTTTCAATTTCGGGAGCCGGAATGCCACGAATGAGGTAAGCCTCTTTCCGCAAAAGCTGAAGCAGACGGACTTCATCGTAAGTAAATCCGGCTGAAAATCCGGGAACATGAAATGAATTAACTGGCGTTCCACCTTCGTTGTGGTAGTACCAGCCTCCGTCGCGGCGGTGACTGCGGATGCTCCACATCAGTCCGCCGACTATGCCCGTTTCGCGGATGGTCTTCATCAACTCCCTGATATTTTCGGTGGTACCAAGTCCAAACTCATCCACCATCAGCGGTTTGCGGCCTTTGCACTGGTTGTACGATTCTACTGCAATCGGAGATAAACGCCACGGTTTACCACTCATTTTGTTCCAGTATTCATACAAATGGTCGCTGATAACGTCGATGTTCGGGTCGGCAATCAACTTTTCGCGGTCGGCGCCACCGGCTTCCATGATGAGGTGGTTAGGGTCAACTTTTTTAATGTAAGCGGCCATTTCCAGACTCCATTCCAGAATTTTTGGCGACCATTCGTCGTATTTCAACCCGCGATCGCCGGGGTAACTTCCAAATTCGTTACCCAGTTGCCACGCCAGAATTGCAGGATCGTTTTTATACAAAATACCGTTTACCGTGTTTTTGCGGTTTAGAATAAAATCGAGAAAATGCCTGAAATCAGCTTTTTGTTCAGGGTCGGTCCAAAACGAACCTTTGGGTTTTCGGGCCAACGCCGAAAACTCGTCAACGCCACGCACACTCGGAAACGATTGCGAAGCGATAAATGGAATTATCAGCCGCACATCGTATTGATGAGCCAGCGCAATTACGCGGTCGAGACATTGAAATGCTTCTTCGTTGTATTGCCTGTGGCCACTGAAATAAACCGGCATTCCATTATCATCAGGGTGATAAACCGACAATGAAAAAGTTCGTGTGGCGCGCCCGCCTGTGCGACGGATTCCATCTAAAATATCGCTGATTTCGTACTCATCAGGAAAACGGTTGGTGCGGTCAACCCTCACCTGGTTTTCGTTGGCCTGAATGTTTGGTGCGGCAAGTCCCATAAACCGGAATGGTTTGTCGCCCTCAAAAAGCTGGTCGCCTTTGCGGATAATGATGGGCCAGTTATTTTGTTTTTGCTTCTGGGCAACTGCCGGCAAAAAGCAAAATGCTGCCAGTACCATTAAAAATGCTATTCGAAATATTAGTTTCATTGCAATACGTTTATTTAATTTCGATTACTGCTTTTTGATTGTGCCCAAACGTTGAGTATTCCAAAACAGATGTTTCGGTTAAGTCGTCATGCATAATTTCAACATCGAGTATTTTACTTTCTCCGGGCAGCAAACTGATGTAATTGTCGCTCCAAAAGGAAGGAAGAATCTCCTGTTTCGATTCTTTCCCGACCAATTTGAGGTTCAGCATAAACGCCAGTGTTTGCCCTGTGTTTTTTACCAAAACCTGAAATTTGTGGGTTCCGGTATTTGAAACGTTTGAGACAGCAACATCGAGCTTTGGCTCAGGCAAATGGTTCAGCGCTTTAAAATCGTTCTTCTCATTCAGCCAGTAAAAGTTTTCAGCCAGAATTTCCCCCGCTGCGCTGATTACAGCCAGTTTCAGGAATTGTGTTTCTTCACTTTCGGGCACAATAATTCCTGAAAAAACGGAGCAATTTGCACCGGTGTCAAGCTTTTTTGTTTCGTTCCAAACAGTTTTCAAACTCAAATCGCAAAGTGTTGCTTTGATGGTGATTCCGTGTAAATTCCGGTTTTGCAGGTTCAGCACCGAAACGCTGTTGTCGTTGCGATTGAGTTGCACATGAATGGTTTCGCCGGCCTTTTTTGCGCCGTAGTAACCGGCGTTTGCCTGCAGGTACCAGTCGTAAACCTGCCAGGTAATGCTGGGCCAGCTTGAGTTCGATTTCCAGAGTAAAATGCCACTGGCATTCGACCACAACTGACGGTTTATCGATTCGATGCTGGCCCGGTAAACATCGTAGTTGATGAGCTGGCATTTTTCGATGTAGTTTTCAACTCCCTTTGAAACCACTGAAGTATCGGGTGCACCGTAATATTTCCGGAGCATATCGTCGTACGAAGTGAATTTTCTGGAGTCGTTTCCGGGCCAGTTGTTGGCATCGTGGTACGCCCACACACCATCGAGCGGAAACCTTCCCGGAGCCCAGGTTTTACCCATTTCGGGCATAAATTTTTCCATGCTTTGCAGCGGAGGAATTCCGCTGGGGCCAATTTCGCTGCTGAAACCATTGAGTTTCGGGTGTGTGAAATAATCTTTGGGTTCGAGTGTATGGTAAGGGCCGCCACCATGCAAACCATCGCCATCCGACTGTTTCAGGTAGAATCGCGAATCGCGGTTGTCCTGTTTTTTCAGTAACTCAAGAATGAGTTCTTCACGCGGATTTACACCTTCGTTTCCGCCGCACCAAATCACAAGCGAGGGATGATTTCTGAGTTTTTTAACGATGCCAGTGGTTGCTTTTTCATAGAGTTTTATTTCAGGCTGAAATCCGGGTGTGTTTTTAAAAGTTCCCCAGAAATCGTTCAGAAAATCCTGCCACATCAGAATGCCGTAATTATCAGCCGCTTTGTACAAAGCTTTCGGCGCAACACCAGTCGGTCCCCAAATGCGCAGCATGTTGAGGTTGGCATTGCGGGTGAGAAGAATTTCCTTTTCGTAGCGCGAAGCATTCCAGTTGAGCATCATATCAATCACCCAGTTGCCGCCTTTCGGGTAAATTTCGCGTCCGTTTATTTTTATAACACGTTCTTTTGCGCCGATAGACGTTTCCACTTTGCGGATGCCAAAAGTTTCGGAAATGGTTGCTTTGTGGTTTGATTTTGTTTCGGTGGAGAGGTTCACAACGTAAAGATTTTGTTTGCCGTAACCAAAAGGCCACCAGAGTTTAGCATTCTGAATGCGCAACGATTTTACGTTGTTTTTATCCCAGAAAAATTCTTTTACCGAATGGGGCTCAATTTGGTAGGGTTCTTCAAAAGTGATTTCGTCGCCGCCATTTTTTACCACAATTTTCACCACACCTTTCTGAATGGCAGCCGAATGATTTACCAAACTGGCTGATAGGGTGATATCGGCAGTGGTGGTATCGGGCAAATTCAGGTTTGAAGTCACATATAAATTGTCGAATTCAATATCGTCGGTTGCAGACAGAAACACATCTTCTGTAATTCCCATATCGCGGTCGCGGATGGCGGGTTGCCAGTCCCAACCGAGGGCATCCCATTTGGTGTAATCGCGGGCGAGCAATCCGTCGGCCATGTTTTGACCGGGGTCTGAACGCGGTGCGAGTGGGTCATTTGCAGGTGTCGCCGGATGGTCGGGTGGCCAAACGGCAACAGCGAGTATATTTTTTCCATCTTTTTTCAGGATTTCGGTAACCTCAAACCGAAAAGTGCGCTCCATTCCAACCATTTCAGTGGTGTCGGCAAGCAGCTTGCCGTTGAGCCAAACCTGCGCTTTGTAATTGATTTCTCCAAAATTAAGCCACAGATGTTTCCCGTTTAAATCAGTTGAAACCTGGAATTCGTTTCGAAACCAGTACGGTTGTTTCCATGGGTTGGTGTTTTTTATGTGGCTGTATTTCAGTAGGTCGTATTGTTTGTTGTATTCGTCGCTGATGTCGGGAATCAGCATGTTGTTGGTGCCGATGTATGGATTGGGATAAATACCGTTGCGGACCAGTGCTGTTAAAACAGTGGCCGGCAGACTAGTGCCTGCCCAACTTTTAGTATTTATTTCTGAACCGGAAAGTTTTGCACCATTCATACCAGCTTCGGCAGAAGATTTCACTTTCCAATCGTGCCGGATGAGTTGTGAATTTGCAGGAACATCGGCAAGCGGAGCGTCATCAATGGTAAATTCCTGAATATTCGATGTTATTTTGGTTCTTTTTGAAACTGCAACTACTTTCCACGAATGCTTTCCGAACGACAGCGGAAAAGGGATGTATGCGTTTTGTGCAGCAGGAACTTCGCCCATTTTAATGCCGTCAATCCAGATTTCGTAAAAATCGCAGTTCGATTTTTGCCACGATAGGTTGGGCATATTGTTGGTAAGGCTCATCCCGTTTTTTGGTGCAATCAGTGTAAACGCAGATTGTGGCAGGGCCTTTTGCGATGCACCAAAAAAAAGAATGACAAACAGAAATATTTTATAACCAGCTGATTTCATTGATGTTGGTTTAGTCGGATAATTTTTTATCAGATAATTCTTCGACCAGTAAAAAATCGAAGGAGGCAAGGTTGGCGCCTTTGTTGTATTTAAGGGTGAGCAGGTTTAATCCGGCGGTTGGGAAAACGATTTCGCCCACGGTAGCCTGTGTCCAGTAATGCCAGTTGCCTGTATCTTCGGGCAGAACGATTTTACAGCCAAAACGGTTGTTAATCCACAATTCTGAGGCGTTATCCTTATTTCCGTAAACAGTAATGATGCGGTATTTGCCGGGTTTCATCACATTCACGGTGTAGTTGGTCCATTCGCCGTCGTCTTCCCAGCCAATATAAAGCTGATTTACTTTCGGGTCAACCTTGTTCGGGTGGTTAAAATCGGCCCAGTCTTTTGTGTATGAAATATCCACGCCTTCGTTTTCCCGGAAAAATGCGGTGTAAGCGGTAATTCCCGGTCGCCAGTGGCTTCCGTAATCATGCACTTCGCGGTTCAGTTTCGAACCTTCGTTTTCAGGAGTAACATCATGATATGCAATTCCTTCGCCTCCGAAATCGTAATAAGCCAGTTCAACCCGCCCCGGAATCAGCTGCGGCCCGCCAACATAAACCGAATCGCGGTAAGGTTTGCCTTTGTAGCCAGAGGGGATTTGGGCATTGCAGTAAATGGGCGTGATGAGAATCAGAAGGAAATGAGTCAGAGAAAGGAATCTTAGTTTCATTGTTTAGTTGAAGAATGAATAATAAAGGTTATTAATAAAACCCTCCAAACCGTTAAGTCCGGAGGGTTTCTCCTCTAATTAAACTAATAACTATCTATGCGAAAAATTGGGAACCCGGAATGACGGTAAAAATCCGGGTTCCCCTGTTTTTATTCTGTAACAAGATTCGGGTCGAGAGGAACAGTTGTAAAAATGAAGTAGTCCACATTAACTTCAATCGGTGTTCCGTTACCAATGTTTCCACCGTAGAGTTGAATATCCATGGTAAAATCTTTGGTTGCATCGAAGTTTTTCAAATCACCCTCTCCGGGGAATATTTTCACGGAGCGCCACACCCACTTGTTGCCGGTAGGAACAAATTTGTAGTCGTCGCCATAACCCTGTGATTTTGTAAAGTGCATCCAGCCAGAGCCAAAGTCGAACTGGAAGTAACCCTGTTTGTCGCCAGTGTTCAGCAGGAAGTTAATCCATATTCCGTTGGCATAAACTGCAGGGTCAAGTGCTTTTACATTCCAGGCAGCGCGCCCCAGTTTGTCGTTCCAGCCGGTGGAAGTACCTGTTGCTGTAGCGTAAGAGTCGCCCTGCATATAACCTGTAAATGCAGGTACAGCGCCTTTGTCAGCCAGTTTCCAGTTGGTCATTTCAACTGACGCAGGAGCTTCGCAGTTCCATGCCAAAGTTGGGTTAACAGGTCCGTCAGTAATCAGAACCTGGTCAACAGCAATGTAGTAAGCGTCAGAGTTTCCGTTACCAACATTACCACCACGGAACTGAATACCAAATTTATCGAGATTTCCTTTTGCCGCAGAGAAACCCATCGCTTCGAGGTCGTACGAGCGCCATTCCCAACCGTTTGTTTTTACTTTGTAGTCGTCGCCGTAGCCAAAAGCACCGATTAAATGTTTGTCTTCAAATTTTCCGCCTGCAGTAATAATTGGCTGCACATATCCAAAGCTCCCGTTTGTATTAACGAGAATGGTAAAACATGGGCGGGTGTATGTTGAAAGATCGAACCCTTTTCCGCCGTTATCGCTTTCAATTTTTAAATAGATACCATTCCAGCCGTTTCCTTTCGAAGCTTTCACTTCGAATCCTTTTCCAAAGAAACCCGGAATTTCGGCATAAGTACAACTGCCGGCAGCATCGCCCGGGTCAACAACATAAGGAGAATCAAAATCCACAATCTTTAGGGTTTGTTTTGGGTTGTAAGTTGTTTTTGGAGCAACCACCGGAATTTCGGGTGAGGCTTGTTTGTCGCCCGTTTTTGGTGTAATTTCAATGATTGCCGTTTCGCTTAAGTCAACTCCGGCCGAGGAATAGGAAGCTTTTTCTGATGTTGCCGCACCAAAAACAGATACAACTTTTCCACCGAGTTTAACCTCTTTCAGCAAATCGAGGTTTTCACCCTTCAGCATAAACGGTTTGCCGCGTTGAATTTCGGCAGGCCATTCGGTTACTTTAGCTGTATAATATTGTGGTTTGAGCATTTTCTCAGTCACATATTCGCGTTTGTATTTGTTCATAATTGTCAGCGGACCGGCTTCAACCGAACGCGGAACTTCAACACGCATCGAGTCTTTTGACTGGCTGATGATTTTAAATGTATTCGGGCCAATTGCCACCGATGTAACTGTGTTCAGATTCTCTCCGGTAAGTTTTATTTGCTGTCCCACAAACGGAGTTTCGTTTGAAATTGCTGAAACAGAAGCAGCGGGTAGAGTAATGTCGTAATCCTCGGAAAACGGAGATTCTTCCTTACAGCCGAATGCAACAACCATTACCATTGCAAGCAGCATTATCCGACTTATATTTTTATTCATAATAAATTGATTTTAATTTGATTAATAACCTGGATTTTGTTCGATGCCCCATGCCTGCACTTCGGTTTGAGGAATTGGAATCAACGGTACTTTGTTTCCGTTAGGTCCGTCAATTGACCTGGCAATACCATTTGCTTTCAGGTTCGGGAATTGTTTGTAGGGTTTAAGGCCCAAACCGTAGTTCTGCCCCGAGGCACGTTTTTGATTTTTTTCCACGTCCATTACATCGAAATAGCGGCCTGTGCGAACGAGATCGTAAAAACGGAGTGCTTCAAGTGCAAGTTCGAGACGGCGTTCTTTCCAGATGTCTTGCAGGAGTTGGTTGCCCGACGAATTGATGTCGGGTAGATTCACTTTT
>ERZ1645187.3827-NODE-3827-length-12463-cov-6.726386_pt1 | contig 12463 bp, 10 predicted proteins | sample MGYA00575352_ERZ1645187 | MGnify/ENA primary metagenome ERZ1645187 (study PRJEB40837, sample SAMN11349314) | freshwater sediment metagenome | isolation source: river sediment | host: Sediment | place: India: Wazaribad , New Delhi | collected 2017-02-21 ... | reverse complement strand
CGAACGATCCGAAAAACGAAGGCAAGCATATCGAGACCAAGAAGCCGATCAAGCCTTTGGCTCCGGTGGCCAACCCGGAACGCTTCACCGACGTCAGCAAGGTCGAGGCGAACTTCGCGAAGCATTGCCGGGAAGTGTATAGCCGCGACTGCACCGCGTCCGAGAAGGGTCACTTCCTGACCTACCTGTTGTCCGTCAAATAAAAGAAACGGGATCCGACGATCCCGCCCCACCCATGGAGGAGAGTATGAAGAAACGAGGGCTGGAAAGCCTGGTGACCGGAATGGTCGCCCTGGGTTTCTCCGCCGGTGCCCTGGCACAGGCGGCGGAAATCGACCACGCCAAGGCGGACGCGGAATTCGCCAAGTTCCGCGCCGAGATGGAAGACAGCAATCCGGCCGAACTGTTCGAACTCAAGGGCGAGGAACTCTGGAAGGCCAAGCGCGGCCCGAAGAATGTTTCGCTCGCCGAGAGTTGCGATCTGGGCCTCGGCGTCGGCAAGCTCGAAGGCGCATTCGTCAAGACCCCGCGCTACTACGCGGATGCCGACAAGGTGATGGATGCCGAGCGCCGCATCGTCTGGTGCATGACCGAAAAGCAGGGCTTCAAGTTCGAGGACATTGCCAAGAAGCCGTTCGCCTCCGGCAACTTCACCCCGGACATCACCAGCCTCGTCACCTTCGTCGCCGGCCATTCGCGCAACATGAAGTTCGCGGTGCCGCTCAACGATCCCAAGGTCAAGGAGGTCTGGGAGATTGGCAAGGAAATCACCACCTATCGTGCCGGACCCTACGATTTCTCCTGCAACACCTGCCATGGCTCCGACGGCAAACGCATCCGCATGCAGAACCTGCCCAACATCAGCAAGCCGGAAGGCGCCATCAAGGGCGTGTTCGGCTGGCCGGGCTACCGCATGACCGGCGGCGTGATGCTCACCTCGCAGTGGCGCATGAACGACTGCTTCCGCCAGCAGCGCTTCCCTTCGCCGAAGTATGCCTCGGACACGGTGACGGCCCTGCTGACCTATATGACCGCCAACTCTAACGGCCAGCTCTACAAGGGGCCGGGCATCAAGCGCTGATTCGGGAGATAAACATGACCAAGAACCTCAAATTGGCTGCCCTGGCCACCATCACCGCATTCTCCTCCACGCCGGTTCTCGCCGATGCCCTGGCCCGCGCCAAGGCCATCGAAATCATCAAGCGGGATTTCGAACCGCGCGGCCAGGCTGACCTCGACCGCCTGGCCGAAGATGGCCTGCAGGCGATCTGCAACCGCACCGGCAACAGTCCGGCGTCCGAAAACGCCAAGCGTCTCGAGGCAGACCAACTCGCCATGGTGAAACTTCCCGCCGACGGAAAGCTGATGGGCGACTGGAAGGCGGGTGAAAAGCTGGCCCAGAGCGGCCGCGGCTTTACCTGGAGCGACAAGCCCGGCCTGCCGGTCGGCGGCAATTGCTACAACTGCCACCAGATCAGCCCGAAGGAGCAGGCCTACGGCACGGTCGGTCCGAGCCTCTACCAGTACGGCAAGCTGCGCGGCAACACGCCCGACATGCAGAAGTACACCTACAACAAGATCTACAACGCCAAGGCTTACAACGCCTGCTCCGACATGCCGCGCTTCGGTCATGTCGAGGCGCTGAAGCCAGAGCAGATCAAGGATCTGGTCGCCCTGCTGCTCGATCCCGAGTCGCCGGTCAATAAATAAAAAGTCGCACGAAGAAGCCTGGCCCTGCCAGGCTTTTCCTTCCCGAGGAGAGTTACCCATGTCCATGAACCGTCGCGAGTTCATGCAGATTCTGGCGGCTGCTTCCGCCGCCGGATTCATGCTCAACAGCCGCGAACTGCTCGCCGCCCAGGGCGGCGAAAAGCTGTACGACCTGCCGCGTTTCGGCAACGTCCATTTCCTGCACTTCACCGACTGTCATGCGCAACTGCTGCCCGTCTGGTTTCGCGAGCCGAACGTCAACATCGGCATCGGCGGCGCGGTTGGCAAGGTGCCGCACATCGTCGGTGAAAAGCTGTTGAAGGCTTACGGCATCAAACCGGGCGGCGCCGAGGCGCATGCCTTCACCTATCTCGATTTCGCCCAAGCCGCAAAAACCTACGGCCAGGTCGGCGGCTTCGCCCATCTCGCCACGCTGGTCAAGCAACTGCGCGCCGGCCGGCCGAACGCGCTCCTGCTCGACGGAGGCGATACCTGGCAGGGCTCGGGCACGGCACTCTGGACCAAAGGGCAGGACATGGTCGATGCCTGCAAGGCGCTCGGCGTGGACATCATGACCGGCCACTGGGAATTCACGCTCGGCGACAAGCGCGTCAAGGAGATAGTGGACAAGGATTTCGCCGGCAAGCTCGAGTTCGTCGCCCAGAACGTCAAGACCGCCGACTTCGGCGACCCGGTGTTCAAGCCTTACGCGCTGCGCGAGATGAACGGCGTCAAGGTGGCCGTGGTCGGCCAGTCCTTCCCCTACACGCCGATCGCCAACCCGCGCTGGATGATTCCCGACTGGAGCTTCGGCATCCAGGACGAGGAAATGCAGAAGGTCGTGAACGAAGCCCGCGGCGCAGGCGCGCAGGTCGTCGTGGTGCTCTCGCACAACGGCATGGATGTCGACCTCAAGATGGCCAGCCGCGTCACCGGCATCGACGCGATCCTCGGCGGCCATACCCACGACGGCGTGCCGCAGCCGGTCAAGGTGCAGAACAAGGGCGGCGTCACGCTGGTCACCAACGCCGGCTCGAACGGCAAGTTCCTCGGCGTGCTCGACTTCGATGTGAAGGGCGGCAAAGTATCTGACTTCCGCTACAAGCTGCTGCCCGTGTTCTCCAACCTGCTGGCGGCTGACAAGGAAATGAACACACTGATCGAAAAGATCCGCGCACCCTACAAGGACAGGCTGGAAGAAAAGCTCGCCGTTTCCGAGGGCCTGCTCTACCGTCGCGGCAACTTCAACGGCAGCTGGGACCAGCTGATCCTGGACGCCCTGATGGAAGTAAAGGGCGCCGATCTCGCCTTCTCGCCAGGCTTCCGCTGGGGGACCTCGATCCTGCCGGGGCAGGCGATCACCTTCGAGCATGTCATGGACCAGACCGCGATCACCTACCCGATGTCGACGCTGACCGAAATGACCGGCGAGCAGATCAAGATGATCCTCGAAGATGTCTGCGACAACCTGTTCAACCCCGACCCCTACTACCAGCAGGGCGGCGACATGGTGCGCGTCGGCGGACTGACCTACGCCTGCGATCCCAACGGGAAGATCGGCAACCGTATCCAGGACATGCGACTGGGTGGCAAGCCGCTCGATGCGGCCAGGAAGTACAAGGTCGCCGGCTGGGCACCGGTGGCGGAGGGCGCGCAGGGTGAACCGATCTGGGACGTGGTGAGCAAGTGGCTGCGCGACAAGAAGACCGTCACGCCGCGCCAGCTCAACACGCCGAGGCTGATCGGCATCGCCGGCAATCCGGGACTCGCCTGACATGCGGGTGCGCGGCGCGCTCCTGCTGTTCGGCTGGCTGCTGGCGGCCGCCAGCCTGGCCGCCGAAGTCCGCGATTACCCCGCGGAGCGTGTCGCCGCCCGCACCTGGGTCATCCACGGCCCGCTCGGTGATCCGTCGGTCGAGAATCAGGGCTTCATGAACAATCCGGCCTTCATCGTCACCGCCGCTGGCGTCGTGGTGATCGACCCCGGCTCCAGCGTTCAGGCCGGCCGCATGGTACTCCGCCAGATTCGCAAAATCACTGACCTGCCGGTCACGCACGTGCTCAATACCCATGTGCATGGCGACCACTGGTTCGGCAACCAGGCCCTCCACGAAGCCTTCCCGCAGGCGCAAATCCTCGCCCATCCGCGCATGATCCAGGAAGCCCATGGCGGCCAGGCGGCGCGCTGGCTGGCACTCATGGACCGGCTGACCGCCGGCTTCACGCGCGACACCCGGCCGGTCATCCCGACCGTGCCGGTCGTCGAAGACCAGCAGCTCAGCATCGGCGGCGTCACCTTGCGCATTCATGCGCCGCCCAAGGCCCACTCGGGCACCGACATCATGATCCACGCCGTCGAGGAAGACGTGATGTTTCTCGGCGACAACGTGATGAACGGCCGCCTCGGCGGCATGAACGACGGTACTTTCCGCGGCAATATCGCCGCCTGCGACCGTGCGCTGGCCGTGCCGGCGAAAACCTTCGTGCCAGGCCACGGGCGCACCGCCGGCCGGGACATCGTTACCGCTTACCGCGCCTATCTGGCCATCCTGTTCGAAACCGCACGCGCCGAACACGACCAGGGCAAGCAGGACTACGAAATGAAGGACGCCATCCGCGCGAAGCTCGGCCGCTTTGCCGGCTGGGTGGGCTTCGATCTAAACTTCGGCCGGCACATCAGCGTCGCGGTCCTCGAGATCGAAGCCATGTAGCGACGCCGGTGCCGTCCCGCCACCGCCGACTTTTGTCCATCATGGAATTCAAGCTGATCGATTACCGCAACGGCATCTACGCTTTCGATGCCGGCTACGTGCGCCACCAGCTGGCTGCCGTCCACCTCATCGTCGATGACGGCCGCGCCGCCTTCATCGACAACGGCAGCAACGCCAGCCTGCCGCGTGCGCAACAGGCACTGACCGAGCTCGGCCTGACTGCGGAGTCGGTCGATTACGTCATCGTCACCCACATCCACCTCGACCATGCCGGCGGTTCGGGCGCGTATATGCGGGCCTTCCCCAACGCGAAGTTCGTCGTCCATCCGCGCGGCGCACGCCACATGATCGACCCGGCGAAACTGATGGCCGCCACCGAGGAAGTCTATGGCAAGGAAAGTGCCCATCGTCTCTACGGCGAGCTGATCCCGGTGCCGGCCACGCGCGTCATCGAGACCAGCGACGGCATGGTGCTGCACCTCGGCAAGCGCGCACTGGCCTTCCACGATTGCCCCGGCCACGCCAAGCACCACGTCTTCATCCATGACCGCGTCGCCAACGGCATCTTCACCGGCGATACCTTCGGCATCGCTTATCGCGAATGCGACGCGCCGGACGGCCGCCCCTTCGTCTTTCCCTGCCCGACGCCCTCGCAGTTCGATCCGGTCGACTGGCGCGACAGCGTCGAGCGCATGATCGCCCTCGAACCCGAGGCCGTGTATCTGACGCACTTTTCCCGCATCGCGCCGCCACGCCCGCTCGCGGCGCAGCTGCTGCACCGCATCGACGAATGCGTGCGGCTGACCCTGGAAGCCGTCAGGGAAACCGGTACCGGCAACGCCCTGCCGCGCCTCAAGGAAAAGCTCGGCACCTATCTCGTCAGCGAGGCACGCAAGCACGGTACGCCATTGCCCGACAGCGAGATACTCAAACTTTGGGCAACGGACATCGACCTCGATGCGCAGGGTTTGCTGATCTGGGCCCGGGGGTAAAATCCCTCGCGATGTCCGTCCCTCCACATTCTCCCCAATTCGTCCATCTCCGCCTCCACAGCGAATACTCGATCACCGACGGCCTGACCCGGCTCGACGACGCCGTGGCGCAGGCCGTGGCGGACGGCATGCCGGCGCTGGCACTGACCGATCTCGCCAACCTGTTCGGCATGGTCAAGTTCTATTCGGCGGCGCGCGGCGCGGGCGTCAAGCCGATCGTCGGCTGCGATGTCTGGATCGCCGAGGAGGAAGGCGCAGCGCCCGATCCGACGCGCGAAATCACCAGTCGCCTGCTGCTGCTGGCGAAGAACCGCGCCGGCTACCTGCGACTCTGCGAACTGCTATCGACCGCCTATCTGCGCCCGCGCCGCCATGGCCGTGCCGAAATTCCGCGCAATGCTTTTCACGGGGACAACAGCGGACTCATCGCCCTTTCGGGCGCCCACTTCGGTGAAGTCGGCCAGTGGCTGGCCGCGGACAAATTCGACAAAGCCGCCGCCAGCGCACGCCACTGGGCCGGCCTGTTTCCCGGCGGCTTCTATCTCGAGATCCAGCGGCCGGACGGCACGCATGAAAATCCGGCGCAGGAACGGCTGATCGCAGCGTCCTTGAAGCTCGGCGCGGAACTCGATCTGCCGGTGGTCGCCACGCATCCCGTGCAGTTCATCCACGTCGACGACTTCCGCGCCCACGAGGCGCGCGTGTGCATTGCCGAAGGTTATGTGATGGGCGACAAGCGCCGCCCGAAAGCCTTCAGCGAAGCGCAGTACTTCAAGACGCAGGACGAGATGGGGGCACTGTTCGCCGATCTGCCCGAGGTGCTCGCCAACTCCGTGGCGATCGCGCAGCGCTGCAACCTGTCCGTGCCGCTCGGCAAGAGTTTCCTGCCCGAGTTTCCGACGCCCAAAGGCGAATCCATTGAAGAGTATCTCGGCACGCTGGCGCGTGCCGGGCTGGAGAAACGCCTCGAACATCTCTACCCTGATCCGGCCGAGCGTGAAAGTCGGCGTTCGCAGTACGGCACCCGGCTGGAATTCGAGATCCAGACCATCATCCAGATGGGCTTCCCGGGCTACTTCCTGATCGTCGCCGACTTCATCAACTGGGGCAAGAACAACGGCGTACCCGTCGGGCCGGGACGCGGCTCCGGCGCCGGCTCGCTGGTCGCCTACAGCCTCGGCATCACCGACCTCGACCCGCTGCGCTACGAACTGCTGTTCGAACGCTTCCTCAATCCCGAACGCGTGTCGATGCCCGACTTCGACATCGACTTCTGCCAGGAAGGCCGCGACCGGGTGATCGATTACGTGCGCCAGCGCTACGGCCAGCATGCGGTCTCGCAAATCGCCACCTTCGGCACGATGGCGGCCAAGGCCGTGATCCGCGACGTCGGCCGCGTGCTCGACCTCGGCTTCAACTTCGTTGACCAGTTCGCCAAGCTGATTCCCAACGAGCTCGGCATCACGCTCGCCAAGGCGCGCGAAATGGAGCCGCAGATCAACGAGCGTCTGCAGCAGGAGGAGGAACTCGCCGAGCTCTGGACGCTGGCCGAAAAACTCGAGGGCCTGACACGCAACGTCGGCATGCATGCCGGCGGCGTGCTGATCGCGCCGGGCAAGCTCACCGACTTCTGCCCGCTCTACTCGGCCGACGGCGGCGCCACGGTGAGCCAGTTCGACAAGGATGATGTGGAAAAAGCGGGGCTGGTGAAGTTCGACTTCCTCGGCCTGCGCACACTGACCATCCTCGAAGAGGCCGTCGCCTTCGTCAAGGACGTCGAAGGCAGCGAAGTCAAGCTTGAAGACCTGCCGCTCGACGACGCGGCAACCTATGCGGACATCTTCAAGACCGCCAACACCACGGCGGTGTTCCAGTTTGAATCGCGCGGCATGAAGGACACCCTGGTGCAGGCGCGGCCCGACTGCATCGAGGACCTGATCGCGCTGAACGCGCTCTACCGGCCGGGCCCGATGGACTTCATCCCGACCTACATCGCGCGCAAGCACGGCCGCGAGCGCGTCGTTTATCCGCATCCGAGCCTCGAGAAGGTGCTGAGTCCGACCTACGGCATCATGATCTACCAGGAGCAGGTGATGCAGACCGCGCAGGTGGCCGCCAGCTACACGCTCGGCGGCGCCGACCTGCTGCGCCGCGCGATGGGCAAGAAGAAGCCCGAGGAGATGGCCAAGCAGCGGGCGATCTTCGTCACGGGTGCGGCGCAGAACGAGATCGGCGAAGCGAAGGCCAACGAGATCTTCGACACGATGGAGAAGTTCGCCGGCTACGGCTTCAACAAGTCGCACGCCGCCGCCTACTCGCTGGTCGCCTATCACACGGCCTGGCTCAAGCGGCACCATCCGGCGGCCTTCATGGCGGCGACGCTGTCATCGGAAATGGCCGATACCGACAAGGTGCAGTTCTTCTGCAACGACGCGAAGGAAAATGGCATCGTCTTCCTGCCGCCGGACATCAACAGCGGCTTCGTGCGCTTCCGGCCGGTCGATGCACAGCATGTGCGTTACGGCCTCGGCGCCATCAAGGGCTCGGGTGAATCCGCGCTCAACGTCATCCTCGCGGCGCGCGAGGATGGTGGACCGTTCACCGACCTGTTTGACTTCTGCCGGCGCGTCGACAAGCGCGTCGTCAATCGCCGCGTCATCGAGGCACTGATCCGCGCCGGCGCCTTCGACAGCATCGACGATCACCGTGCCAAGCTGCTGGCTTCCGTCGGACGCGCCCTCGAAGCCGCCGACCAGGCCGAGCGCAACGCGCATCAGGGCGGTTTGTTCGACGCACCCGACAACAGCGCACCGCCGGAAACGCATTATCTCGAAGTGCTGCGCTGGACGGAGCGCGAGCAGTTGCTCAACGAGAAGCAGGCACTCGGCTACTTCTTCTCCGGCCACCCGTTCAACGCCTATGCCGACGAGGTCGCCGCATTCGTGCGCCGGCGCCTGTCCGATCTCGAACCGCAGCGCGAGCCGACGCTGCTGTGCGGCGTCGTTCTCGGCGTGCGCACGCAGATGTCGCGCCGCGGCAAGATGGCCATCGTCATGCTCGACGACGCCAGCGCGCAGGTCGAGGTCACGGTGTACAACGAATTGTGGGATGCCGCGCGCGGCAAGATTCGCGAGGATGAACTGCTGGTCATCGAAGGCAAGGTCTCGCGCGACGATTTCAGCGGCGGCCTGCGCGTCGTCGCCGATAACCTGCTTACGCTGGCCGAGGCGCGTGGCCGCTATGCGCGCGTGCTCAAGCTCTCGCTAAATGGCCAGACGACCAGCGAGACCGCTGGCCGCCTGCGCACGCTGCTGTCTCCCTATCGTGCAAGCGATGGCGCCTGCCCGGTGCGCATCCGCTACCGCAACGCGGACGCCGAAACCGAACTCACGCTGCCCGACGCCTGGCGCGTGCGACTCGACGACCGGCTGCTGGAAGAACTCGACGACTGGCTGACGCCGGAAAACGTCAGCGTGATCTACCACTGATGCCGTCCTGTCAGCGCCGACTTTTGTCGATGCTGACTTGCTGGTCGTGCCACCAGGCGATGAACTGCTCGAGTGGCAGGGCCGCCGAATAGAGGAATCCTTGCGCCCGATTGCAGCCGAGGCGTGCGACGATCGCCGCGGCCTCAGGCGTTTCGACGCCTTCGGCCACCACCGCCATGTCGAGGCGATGCGCGAGCTGCACCACGGAAGCGATGATTTCGCGGTCGCGCTCCGAACTGGCCGCATGCAGGACGAAGCTCTGGTCGATCTTGACCTCCTGCACCGGCAGGCGCTGCAGATAGCTCATGCTCGCATAACCGGTGCCGAAGTCATCGACCGACAGCTGGAACCCCTGGCTGCGCAGGCGGCCCAGAATCTCGATGACCTGCTCGGTATCCTCGATCATCAGTGTCTCGGTCAGCTCGAGCAGCAGGCAGTCCGGGGTCAGTTCCCAGGTCGCCAGGGTCTGCTCGATCAACTCGGGCAGTTCGGCATCGAGCAGATCATTGGCCGACAGGTTGATCGACAGGACGATGCGGATGCCTGCCGCGCGCAGGCGTGACTGGATCTGCATCGCCTGCTGCAACAGCCAGCGGGTAAAGCGGCTGCGCAGGCCGAGACGCTCGACCACGGCCAGGGTATGTGGCGGCGAGATCCACTCGCCGGTGGGCAATTGCCAGCGCAACAGCGCCTCGCAGGAACGGCAACCGAGGTCGGCGAGTTCGATCTGGGGCTGCAGATACAGTGACAATCCCGGCGCGCCGCTCAGTACGTGCGGCAATTCGGCATGGAGTCGCTGCTGGAACTTGTCGCTGTGCTCCATCTCTGGCGCATAAGTCGCATAACGGCTGCCACTGCGGTCGGCACTCAGGCAGGCGATGCGCGCCGACTGGACGAGGTGACGCGCGTCAGTACCATCGTCCGGGCACAGGGCACCACCGCAGGCGACGCGCAGCAACAGCATGCTGTCGTCAAGGGCATGTACCGGTTCGGCGAACAGGGCATCGAGCTTGATCAGCGCCAGCATCAGCGGGGCGCTGCTCGGCAGATCGGCAAGAACGATCAGCCACTCCCAATGATCCGTGGCGTAGAGGCGGTCGCGTGGACGCAGCGCGGATTCGATGCGCCGCGTGATGGTCAGGCGCAGATCGCGACTGACCTCCGGAGCCAGACGCAACAGTACGGGATCGGGCAGTACCTCCAGCGCGATGAGGCCGAGGCAATGCGCTGCGTCGAGCTGCTGTGCCAGGTGGGCAATGTCTTCCCATGCCACCGGCAGGCTGGGCAGGCCCGTGCCCAGGTCGATGAGGCGCTTTTCGAGATGCGGGGTAAGGGGTTCGCGGTCAGCCAAGATAGAAATCAGCGGGATTGATGCCATAGGCATTCATCGGCAGCGAACGGACGATGCGGTACAGCTCGCCCGTGGGCGTCGCCGGGTCCATGATCAGGTCGAGCGTGCGCGGCCGCCGCTCGACCGACTTGTCGGGATTCAGAATCACCAGGATGCGCGGCTTGAGCCGGCGTACGTTGTTCTGCTGGATCACCACGCCGACCTCGCCGCTGTTGAGCTCGACCAGCGAGCCGATCGGGTAGAGGCCAAGACACTGCACCAGTTGGTCCACGATCGGTGCGCGGAATTTCGTGCCGCGCATGCCGATCAGGCTTTCCAGCGCCTGCTGGTTCGAGACGGCAGCACGGTAGGAGCGCTTGCGTGTCATTGCGCAATAGCAGTCGATCAGCCCGGCCAGTTCGGCATGCAGGCTGATCCGTTCGCCCCGGATGCGACGCGGATAGCCGCTGCCGTCGAAACGCTCGTGGTGGCTGCCGACTATCGCCAGCGCCTCGAAACTGAAACCGTGCTGGCCGGCGAGAATCTCCAGCGAACTGGCGACATGCGACTGCATCAGTGCCAGTTCTTTCGCAGTCAGTTCTTCCTGCTTGTTGAGCACGCTGTCAGGCAGGTTGATCTTGCCGATGTCCTGCATCAGCCCGACCTGGCCGAGCATTTCCACGGTCTTGGCCGGCATGCCGAGGAAGCGTGCCAGTACCATGATATGCACCGAGACATCGACGGCATGGTCATAGGAATATTCATCGGTCGAGCGCAGGCGTGCCAGCCAGATCATCGCGTCCGGGTTGCGCTCCACCGCCTCGGCCATCTCGGATACCAGCCCGACGACCTCGCGAATATCGCCCGAGATGTTCCCATCGAGCGATTCGCGGATCGACTGCAGTTTCTGCTTGACGTCATCGACGATCGGCGCGGAATAGACCAACTCTTCTTCGAGCAGGCTCTGGTGATCGACCGTCGAGATGGCAGGCGGCTTGCGGTCGGGCCGGCGTCCCGGCGGCTGTTCGCGCAGCGACTTGAGAAAAGCGCCGAAATCCTCATGGACGGATTGCATGCTCGTCACGGGCTTCTGCGTGCCTGCCTGCAGATGAGGCCGGATGTCTGTTTTTTTCTCGGCCACAAAGTGCGCACCCACCGAGCGACTGCGATCGATGGTAACGGTGGCGCAGTATTTTTTCAGGTCGGCGACCTGGGCGTCATCCTCGACGAGAAAACCCTGCAGCAGGAAAGGCGTCTCCAGCCAGGGACGATCCAGTTCGAGGACGAACATGCCCTTTTCGATCTTCTGGGTGGAGATGATGTCTTTCATGACGCCGATCTTACGCCGTCCTGCCAGCGCCGACTTTTACAAGGAAGCGCGCTGCTCGAAGCCGCCGAACGCGCCTTCGCCCAGTTCGACCGCGACATGCTCGACCGTCGCATTGGGCGGACCGCGGCGCGCCCAGTTCATGATCGCGGCGACCTGCTCGGCAGTACCCGCAACCATCGCCTCGACACTACCGTCAGCACGGTTGCGCACCCAGCCGGTGACACCGAGGCACTGGGCCTCCTGCGCCATGCTGCCGCGAAACCAGACCCCCTGCACTCGTCCGGTGATGACGAGATGCCTGACCTCCCGGCTCACTTCACCTTCATTCCCGGTGTGGCACCGGCATCGGGCGAGAGCAGGTAGAGGCCGGCGGTCTTGCCCTCCGGATCGGAGCCCGCGAGCACCATACCCTCGCTCATGCCGAATTTCATCTTGCGCGGCGCGAGGTTGGCAACCATCACTGTTAGGCGACCGACCAGCGTGGCCGGATCGTAGGCGGCCTTGATGCCGGCGAAGACCTGCCGGGTTCCCAGCGGGCCAAGATCGAGGCTGAGCTTGATGAGTTTGTCCGCACCCTCGACATGCTCGGCGTTGGCGATGCGCGCGATGCGCAGGTCGATCTTGCCGAAATCGTCGATGCTGATGTGTTCGGTTGCTGCCACTTTCTCTCCCGTCTGGTGTTGCGCATGACGTTGCGGCGACTGCTGCTCGGGGGCGGGTGCCAGTGACTGCTTGTTGGCTGCGAGCAAGGCATCGATCTGCTTGCCCTCGATGCGCGTCATCAGGTGTTCATAGGGATTGATCACATGTGACGGCGGCAGCAGGTGGGCCGCGTCGCGCTAGTGCAGTGGCGCGACATTGAGGAATTCCTCGGCACGCTGCGCCAGCTTGGGCAGCACCGG
>ERZ1645187.3825-NODE-3825-length-12472-cov-63.823709_pt1 | contig 12472 bp, 14 predicted proteins | sample MGYA00575352_ERZ1645187 | MGnify/ENA primary metagenome ERZ1645187 (study PRJEB40837, sample SAMN11349314) | freshwater sediment metagenome | isolation source: river sediment | host: Sediment | place: India: Wazaribad , New Delhi | collected 2017-02-21 ... | reverse complement strand
GCCCAGTCGAGGATGGACGAGGTCAGCGCGCCCGACTGGGACACCAGCGCCAGCGGCCCCGGCGTTGCCATCGGCCCGGCCACGCTGGCATTGAGCCCGGTGCGCGGTCGCTGGAAGCCCAGGCAGTTGGGCCCCAGCAGGTACATGCCATGGTGGCGCGCGAGCTGGTTGAGCTCGGCCGCCAGCGTGGCGTTGATGCCGGTCGAAATGACCACCGCGGCCCGGCATTTGATGCGCCCGGCAAGGTCGAGCGCCGCAGCCACATCCTCATGCGGCAATGCGATGATGGCCAGATCGGCCCGGGTCTGCGCCAGATCGGCGAGGGTGCCTTTGGTCTGGATGTCGAGAAAGATGAGGTTTCCGCTGAACCGCTGAGCCCGCAGGAACGTGAGCAGGGTCTGCGCCTGGGGTGTCTGGGTGGCGGGGTCGTCCCACTGGCCGGCAAAGACGGCGATGGTGTCGGGTGAAAACAGCGGATTGAGGTAGTGTTTGTCCATAAGGTGTTGTTGGGACCGCCCGCGTGTCCTGCCCGCGGTGGCCCGTGAGTGTTGAAATCAGTCGGCGCCGATCAGGACCTTGACGTGGGCAGCGACGCTGCGGGCCAGTGGGCTGAGCACATAGCCGCCCTCCAGACAGGAAACGATGCGACCTTTGCTGTGGCGTTTGGCCACCTGCATGAGCTGCCGGGTGACCCACTCGTAATCGGCCTCGACCAGACCAAGATTGCCCATGTCGTCTTCACGGTGGGCGTCGAATCCGGCTGAAATGTAGATCAGCTCGGGGCGGAAGGCTTCCAGCGCGGGCATCCAGTAGTCGGTGACGGCTTCTCGGAACTTGTCGCTGCCGGATCGGCTGGGCAGGCCCACGTTGACCATGTTCAACCCTTTGGCCTCCTCGCCGTTGAAGGGGTACAGGCCCTTTTCGAAGATCGAGCACATCAGCACCCGTTCGTCGCCCTTGAAGATGTCTTCGCTGCCGTTGCCGTGGTGGACGTCGAAGTCGATCAAGGCCACGCGCTGCAGTCCGTGCACGTCGAGCGCATGGCGCATGCCGACGGCCACGTTGTTGAAGAAGCAGAACCCCATGCACGCCGCGTGTTCGGCGTGGTGGCCAGGCGGTCGCACGCTGCAGAACGCCGTGGGCACCTCGCCGGAAATCACCAGATCGGTGGCCTTGACCGCCGCGCCGGCTGCGCGCAATGCGGCCTTCAGCGTCCAGGGATTCATGTTGGTGTCGGGATCGACGTGGTAATAACCCTCGCTCGGCGCGCTGGCAAACAGTTCGCGCACGTACAGCGAGGAATGCGCGCGGCCAAGTTGTTCCTCGGTGGCCAGCGGCGCGTCGTAGGTGTGCATGTAGTCCAGCAGGCCCTTGACCAGCAGGTGGTCGTTGATGGCGCCCAGGCGCTCGGGGCATTCGGGATGGTGGGGTCCCATTTCGTGGCGGGCGCAGTCGGCGTGGGTGATGAAAGCGGACAACAAAGCAGTCTCCTCATGTTGTAGTCATGGTAAACCCTGAGATTGTTGATCCGGAAATCGGCGCTTGTCTTGATTTGAAGCAATTCTGGGCGCTTCCTGCGGTTCGCGGGGCTTCCCGGTGTTTATTTTCAGGGTGGCGGCTGGATCCTGGTTGTTCTTTCAACGGTATTGTTTCTGAATAGTCGTAGTAGTAGAACCGCTCGATTTCTGTGGACAAACAGGGATTTATCTTTCATTTCAATGACTTGCACGCTGTAAGCCCCTGTGGGTGGAGGGTGGCTGCGCATGTTCGTCCAGATGGAACAACCTTTGCCAATCACCGCATCCTGTGGACAAGCAGGGGCTTGTTCCAGAACTGTCCACAGGCTTGTGCTTTGACGCTCCCGTAGGCGCCCGGTAGAGTCCGGGTCCATGAAACTGCTTCAGAAGTCCGCCTGGTTGCTGCTGGGCGCCTTGGTATTCTTTGGAACGGCCGGCGTGGTGGCCACCTGGGCGCCCGACAAACCGGTCAGCGAATTGACGCAGCGCTGGGCGCAGCCACCCTCGACGTTCATCGAGGTGACCGGTCAACGGGTGCATCTGCGCGACGAGGGGCCGAGGGACAGCGGTGCGCCGGGCGCTCCCTTGGCATCGCTCCCCGTGGTCCTGCTGCACGGCACATCGGCCAGCCTGCACACCTGGGAAGGCTGGGCCCGGGACCTGCGCGCCGATCGGCGCGTGGTGCGCTTCGACCTGCCCGGATTCGCCCTGACCGGTCCCAACGCGCAGAACGACTACTCGATCGCGACCTACGTGAAGTTCGTGACGGCCGTCGTGGACCAGCTTGGCATCCAGCGTTTTGTGCTGGCTGGAAACTCGCTTGGTGGCCAGATCGCCTGGGCAACGGCGGTGGCGCTGCCGGACCGTGTTGCCGGTCTGATCCTGGTGGATGCGAGCGGCTATGGCGTGGACCCGCGCAACGCGCCGCTGGGTTTCCAGTTGGCTGGCATGCCGGTGGCGCGGGATCTGATGGCCTACACCCTGCCACGCGGTGTGGTGGAGCGCACCGTTCGCTATGTGTACGGCCAGCCCGAGAAGGTGACACCGGAACTGGTGGACCTGTACGTGGACATGACCTTGCGCGAGGGCAACCGCCGGGCGCTGCCGCGGCGCATCGAGCAAGGCTACACCGGTGATCCGGTGGCGATTCGCAGCATCAGACAACCCACCTTGATTCTCTGGGGCGGTCGTGACCGGCTGTTGCCGCTGGAGAACGGCCATCGTTTTGCCAAGGACATCGGGGGTTCGAAGCTCGTGGTGTTCGACGACCTCGGGCATATGCCGCAGGAAGAGGACCCGGCGCGCACGGTGGCCGAGGTTCGGCGTTTCCTGGCACAGCCGTAGTCCAGCGGAGGCTGCGTTCGGCGCGGCGAGTTCGGCCGAAGCTGTGAATCAGTGTGATGAAGCGGGGGGCTGCCCGCCTGCGGCCAGCTTCTTCCAGGCCTGGAAACCACCGGCCACCGACAAGGCCTTGGGATAGCCCAGCGAGCGCAACAGCGAGGCCGCTGTCAGGCTGCGGCGTCCACTGTTGCAGATGCACAGCAGCAGGTGGTCACGTCCGTGGTGCAACTGGTTGATCATCCGGAAGAAGCTCTGCGCATCCATGTCCTTGGGCTGACCGGCATCGAGGATGTCCTGCTCGTCTTCGGTGAGGGTATGGCCCAGCATGAGCTTGACCTCGAACATCGGGATGTGGACGGTGTCGGGAATCGCGCCTTTCATCTCGATCTCGAAGGATTGCCGGATGTCGATCATCGTCGCCAGCCCGAGGCGGCAAAGCTCCATCGCGGTGGGCAAGGTGATTTCCAGCGCCGCGCGCTGTTCGGCGGTCATGTCTTTTTCATCGGTCATCGGTCGGTCCATCGGGCTCGGTTGAAGCCCGCATTGTCCCATCGCGCGTCATCCCCAGTGCGAAACGAGCCTGCCGATGCCGTTGCGGGGCGGGCCACAGCCCGGCGAGCGGCGAGTGCCGTGCCGTCTCTCAGGCCCCGCCTGTCAGCGAGGCCGCGATCATGCGCTTGAACGGGGTGAAGCGTTCGCCCACGTGCAGGGCCAGGGTTCGCAGTGCACGCGCCGACGGGCTGTCACGGGTGTAGAGCTGTGTAATCAACTGGGTGGCGAGGTACAGCGGCAGCGTCGCGCGGCGCTGGGTCTGCTCGTAGCGTGCCAGGCCGGCGGCGCCAGCCACGTCGGCGCCGGTGGCATGGGCGGCGCGCACCGTGCCCGCGAGGTTGTCGATGCTCAGCAGGCCGAAGTTGAAGCCGTGCGCGGTGACGGGGTGCATGCCGACGGCGGCGTCGCCCACGCAGGCGAAGCGCTGCGCCACCAGGCGGCGCGGATACACCGCCACCAGCGGGTAGGCGTGCCGGGTGCTGGCCAGCGCCATGCGGCCCAGGCGCTGGTCAAACCGCTCCGCCATCCGGGTGTTGAAGGCGGCGGGTTCCAACGTGAGCAGCGGATCGATGTCCCGGCTGGGCAGGGTCAGCACCACCGAGGAGCGGTGTTCGCCGGTGGCCGGGTCGTCGTTCATCGGCAGCAAGGCCAGGGTCTGGCCGTAGCCGAACCATTCCCACGCGGCGTGGTGGTGGGGCTCGTCGTGGGTCATGCAACACACCAGCATGCTGCGCCCGAAGTCGTGCAGGTCGGCGGCGATGCCCATGGCGCGGCGGGTGGTGGAAAACCGGCTGTCGGCGGCGACCAGCAGCCGCGCCTTGAGCAGGGTGCCGCTGGCCAGCGTGACATGGGCGGCCTCGGCATCGGTTCGAACGCCGGTCACGGCCTCGCCGGCCAGCAGCGTGATGTCACCGTTTTCCCCGCGTGACTGCTCGACGCATTCAAAGGCGGCGCGCCGGATCAGGTGGTTGGACACCAGCCATCCGAGTTCGCTGCGCCGGCCCAGCGCATGGTCGATCACCATCGCAAACGGCGACGGGCCGTTCATCACCCGCGCGTCGCGCAAGGGCGACAGCGCTTGGGGATCGATGCGCGCCCACAGACCCAGCGATCGCATCAGTTGTGCCGAATGCTGCGTCAGCGCGATCTCGCGCCCGTCGAAGGCCGGGTTTTGCAGGGCGGTTAGCGGCTGCTGTTCCACCAGAGCCAGGCGCAAACCGTGGCCCGATAGCGCGCGCGCCAGGCACAGGCCGGCAGGGCCGGCACCGGAGATGATGAGGTCGTAATCCATGGCGGGCAGGGTAGCGATGGCGGCAGTGGCTTGAGACGGGTCCATCCATGCCGGGATGTCCGATTATTTCTCCAGATACCACTGGATGATGAACTTGGCGGCAAAACCCAACATGCCGAAGGCCAATCCGAGAAAAAGAACGAAGGTGCCGAATCGTCCGGCTTTGGATTCCCAGGCGAGATGGCCGATGATGAACAGCATGTAGAGCATGAAGGCCCCGACGCCGAAACTCAGGCCGAACGCGGCGATCTGCTCTTCCGAATAGCCGAACATCAGAAAGCCTCTTTCGGCGGCAGCCGCTCCACCAGGCTGGAGGTGTCGACCAGATCCCGGTACGCATGCCAGCTCGCGTGGCCGAGAATGGGGATGGCGAAGACCAGGCCGATCAGCAGGGTCGCAAGTCCGAGCCCCGTGATGGCCATGATCATGGCGGCCCACACCGCCAGGGTTGTCGGGTTGACCAGGACGGCCTGGCAACTGGTCAGGACCGCTTGCAACACGGTCGCGCGACGGTCCAGCAGCAAGGGGATCGTGACCACGCTGGAAGCGAAGATCGGTGCGGCCATGATGCCGCCGAGGGCGAGCCAGAACTCGAACAGGTAGGTGTGGCGATCAAGCACCACATGGCGGATGAAATCCGCCGGACCGGTGACCGGCTGCGAAGCCAGCAGCGTGATCAGGGCCGCCGATGTCAGCACCCAGCCGGTGCCAGCCAGGCCCAGCAGCATTCCGAAGCGGACCAGGGCCCAGTAGCTCGCCGGCAGTTCGCGTCGCGACTGTTGCCAGCGCGTCCAGGTCACGACCAGCAACTGGACGTTTACCGGTTCGTTCTTTTCCAGCGCGCGGCTCATCGCATAGAGGCTGGTGGCGGTCACCGGGGCCACCACCAGGAACCCCGAAAACGCGCCGGCCAGCAACCAGAAGTGGTCGCGAGCGAGGAGATACAGAATGGCACCGATCAGCGCCAGCACCACACCGTGGGAATAACTGAGCCAGCCGCAACGAACCATGTCGCGGGCGCCCAGCGCCAGCCATCGCAAGGTGCGGCTGACCGGCACGCCGCGCACGACGGGAAGACTCAACGAGGAAGTCGGGGGTTTGGCAGGGTTTGGCACGGCACTGCCGAGCTTAGCGGGCCCATCGCTGCCGGAACTTGATGTGCATCAAATTCCGGCAGGCGGTTCGGGAGCAAGGGGCGAAGGCCCCTGTCCATCAGTTCCTTGCCGCGCCCGGGCCATAGCCCATGCCGGGGCCCATGCCCATGCCACCCATGCCGGGACCTGGGCCGCGACCGCCGCGGCCCGCTTGCATGCCGTTGCGCATCATCGCCAGCGTTTCGGTGTCGAAGGTCTTCTGCTGTTCGGGCGAGAGCACCGCGTAGAAGGCCTTGGTGGCGTCGCCGCGCCGGGTCATGGCTTCGTTGCGCGCTGCCTGGAAGGCCCGCATGCGGTCGATGCGTTCCGGCGTGGTGAGTTTGGCCATCTCGGCGCGCTGCAGCGCGGGATCGCCCATCGGACGGGCCTGGGGCTGCATCGCCGCGGCGAACGTGGTCCAGGCGCTTTCCTGGGCGGATGTGAGCTGCAGCTTCGTTTTCAGATTGGCCATGACCTGGGCATGCCGGGCCGCGCGCTGGGCCTCGAACTTGGCCGGGTCGCCCTGGGCCATGCGGCCCATGCCGGCACCCATGCCGGGTCCCATGCCTGGACCGGGGCCACCCATGCCGGCAGGACCCTGGGCCTGGGCAGTGGCACCGAACAAAACCATCAGGCTGGCGATCAGCAGGTTTTTGTGAGCGTGTTTCATTTGGGCTTCCTTTCTTGGAGAAGAGACCTGATCGGCAAGATTCCTTTCAGGTTGGAAGCCAGTGTGCGCCGGTCATGTATCGCCAACATTGCCCCCTGGCAAGCGCATGTAAAGTTTGGTTTCTGGCCTGTGGGGCACCGGATGCGCCACAGGCGACGGGAATCAGTTGCGCCGGGGCGTACTGGGAACAAACGGTGCGCGACCCGCGATGTGGCGGAAGATGATGCGTCCCTTGGTGAGGTCGTAGGGCGAGAGCTCCAGCGACACCTTGTCGCCCGCGAGGATGCGGATGTGGTTCTTGCGCATCTTGCCCGCGGTGTAGGCGATCAGCTGGTGACCGTTGTCCAGCGTGACGCGAAAACGCGAATCGGGCAACACCTCGTTCACCAGACCGCTCATTTCAATCAGTTCTTCCTTGGCCATGGCCATCACTCCTGCAAGCTGTGAATACGAACACCAGGGGTACCGGCGTGGTGCGCTGGCGGCGGTGGCCATGCGGACCGGGGGTCGAGCCCCGCTCATCCGGCACCCGCTGGGTGCACGGTTCACACTGGGCAATCCGGGTTTTGGACTGTGCTGCGCCTGACGGACAGGCGAGAAAGAAAGAAAACTTCTTGTTGAAGGCGAAGTGTGAACGCAACCGCGCATTATAACGGGGCGGCGTAGCCGCGGTAGGGGTTGGCCCCTATGCGTCCGGGTGGAAAAGACGCGGCGGGCCGGCCGGGCTGCCATGCCGCCGCCGCCGCTGGCGTGAGGCTCAGGCCTTGTTTTTCGTCGAGCAGGTGTTGAAGCCCAGGATCGCATAGGGCGGGCACCAGCCGAGAGCCCCGGTGCCCAGCAGCACCAGGCCCAGCCAGCCCCACCAGCCGACGGTGCCGGTGGCGGCCAGGCCGACCAGAACCAGACCCACGACGATGCGAAGAATGCGGTCGATGCCGCCGACGTTTTGTGTCATGAAGAGCTCCTTCGGTTGAATGAGGCCCGATTGAAACGCGACCGGGACCTCCCGGTCTGTGACACAAGTCACCCAGCGGGGCGGACCGGCTGCGTGGCTTTAACCCTGGAGCGTGGCGGCAAGGGCGCGCAAGGCCGGGCTGTCGGCGATGTGAATGCGCTCGCGGCCCAGGCGCACCCAGCCCTCGCGCTCGAAGCGGCGCAGCAGCCGGGTGACGATTTCGCGCACCGTGCCCAGCTCGTCTGCGAGCTGCTGGTGCGTGATGGCCAGATCCTGCCCGCGACCGAGCAGCGCCGCGGCCAGGCGCTGGTCGAGCTTGCGGAACGCCACCGCGTCGATGAGGCCGGTCAGGTCGGCCATGCGTTCGGCGAACAGGCCGAGCACCTCGTCGCGGAAGGCCGGGGTTTCCAGCCACCGGTTGAAAAGCGCCGGTGGAATCAGCAGCAGGGTGCTGGGCCGCGTGGCGACACCGCTGGCCGACAGCGGCTGGCTGCGGAACAGGCAGGCGCTGGAGACCAGGCACAGCTCGCCAGGCACCACCCGGTACAGCTCCAGCGAACGGCCGTCGCCCGAGTGGCGCGACACCTTCACTTCGCCTTCGAGCACCAGCGGAAAGCCCTGGCAGGGCGCGTTCTCGCTGAACAGCTCGGCGCCGGCCGGCACGCGCACCGGGGCGAGACCGCTCTCGGGTGAGCCCGGCGCAGGCTGGCATTCGGCCAGGGCCGGATACAGGTCGAAAAGCTTGGGGCCAGCCGCGTCCATGGCGCGAGTCTAGTGCAGTGTTGCACCAGCGCCGGTACCCAAGCGCTCAATGGCAGCAGGGCGCCGACGTTCCGGCCAGATCGTCGAGGATCGGGCAGTCCGGGCGGCTGTCGCCCTGGCAATGGGCCAGCAGGGCCTGCAAGGACCGTTGCATCGCCTGCATCGCCTCGATGCGGGTGGCGAGATCGTCCACGTGGCGTTGGGCGATGCGCTTGACGCTGGCGCTGGCGCGCTGGCGGTTGCGCCACAGGCCGACCAGTTCGGCGATCTCGGCCATCGAAAAGCCCAGGTCGCGGGCGCGCTTGATGAAGCGCAAGGTGTGCACGTCGGCCTCGGAATACTGGCGGTAGCCGCTGTCGGTGCGGGCAACGGCGCCCAGCAGTTCCAGCGATTCGTAGTGGCGCAGCATCTTGGCCGAGATGCCCGACAGCGCGGCGGCCCGGCCGATGTTCACCGGAAAGAGGGTGGGATCGGCCGGTTGCGCGAGGGCACGGGGAGACCCGGGCTCAGTCCGCGACGGCATAACCCTCTTCGGCGATGGCCTTGGCCAGCTCCTCGCGCGGCCGGTTGGATTCGACCTGGACCCGGTTGGCGGCCCGGTCGATGGCGACGTCGGCTTCGGGGTCGATTTGCCGGAGCGCGCGCTTGACGGCCATCTCGCAGTGGCCGCAGGTCATGCCGGTGACGGTGAAGGTCTGGTTCATGGGGAGTCCTTTGCGTGGATGCAGTTTGAAAATCGTAGTCTGAACCTTGCCATGATGGCAAGGTCAAGCCTTGGATGACGGCTGCACGGGGCGGGGGCGCGAAAAATGCCCCCAGCAGCGATTTTCGGCTCATTTATGGGTCAAAAAGGGTCGATCCCAGCGTGCAATGGCCACGGGCAGCTATGAAAACAGGAGTTTTTGGCGGCGCTTGACCTTGCCATGATGGGAAGGATTAGGCTTGCGGACATGAACAATCCTGACACGACCCTGGCCACGCTCGACATCGGCGTCGGCGGCATGACCTGCGCCTCGTGCTCGGCGCGCGTCGAGCGCGCCCTGCGGAAGGTGCCGGGCGTGCGCGACGCCGCGGTCAACCTGGCCACCGAATCGGCGCGCATCACCTTCGCGGCGGATCAGACGATGGACGCCCGGCTGCGCCGCGCGGTGCGCGATGCCGGCTACGAGCCCCGCGCCGCCGATGCGCTGGAGCACGACCAGGACGTTTCGCCTTGGGCGGGCTTCGCGCCGGTGGCGGCGGGCCTGCTGCTGTCGGCACCGCTGGTGCTGCCGATGCTCGGGGGCCTGTTCGGCCAGCACGCGATGCTGCCGGCCTGGCTTCAGTTCATGCTGGCCACGCCCGTGCAGTTCATTCTGGGCGCTCGTTTCTACAAGGCGGGCTGGCACGCCCTGCTGGCGCTGACCGGCAACATGGACCTGCTGGTGGCCATCGGCACCAGCGCGGGATGGGCGCTGTCGGTGTGGCTGTGGCTGACGGCGGCGCCGGGCACGGTACCGCACCTGTATTTCGAAGGTTCGGCGGTCGTGATCACGCTGGTGCTGCTTGGCAAGTGGCTGGAGGCGCGCGCCAAGCGCCAGACCACCGCCGCCATCCGCGCGCTGCACGCGCTGCGACCGGAGCTTGCGCACCTGATCCGTGGCCGCTGGCCCGCTGCAGCGACGGGCCGCCCCGAGCAAAGCGCGGCCCCCTCGGGGGGCAGCGACCCACACAACGTGGGGGAGCGTGGGGGCCTGACGGTCGACGTTCCCGTGGCCGAAGTGCTGGTGGGCGACCGGCTGGCGGTGTTGCCTGGCGAGCGTGTGCCGGTGGATGGCACGCTGCTCGAAGGCCGCACCCAGGTGGACGAATCGATGCTGACCGGCGAGCCGCTGCCGGTGCCGCGCGAACCCGGCGATCGCCTCACCGGCGGCTCGATCAATGGCGAGGGCCGGGTGGTGCTGCAGGTCACGGCGGTGGGCAGTGAAACCGTGCTGTCGCGCATCATCCGGCTGGTGGAAGACGCGCAGGCGGCCAAGGCGCCGATCCAGCGCCTGGTGGACCGGGTGGCCGCGGTGTTCGTGCCGGCGGTGCTGGGGATTGCCGCGCTCACGCTGGCCGGGTGGCTCTGGAGCGGTGCGTCGTTCGAGACCGCGCTGATCCGCACCGTGGCGGTGCTGGTGATCGCCTGCCCGTGCGCGCTCGGGCTGGCCACGCCGACGGCCATCATGGCCGGCACCGGGGTGGCGGCGAAGCACGGCATCCTGATCAAGGACGCGCAGGCGCTGGAGTTGGCGCACCGGGTGGACGTGGTGGCCTTCGACAAGACCGGCACGCTGACCCTGGGCCGGCCGGTGCTGACCGACCTGTTGGCCGCCGACGGACTGAACGGCGACGAACTCCTGAAGACAGCGGCCAGCCTGCAAAGCGGCAGCGAGCACCCGCTGGCGCGCGCCGTGGTGGCCGCCGCGAAAGACAAGGGACTTCCGCTGGATCCGCCGCAAAGCGTGCGTGCCGTGCCCGGGCGGGGCACCGAGGGCGAGGTCGGCGCCCGCGCCTGCCTGGTCGGCAGCCTGCGCTGGATGGACGAACTCGGCGTGGTGCAAGGGCCCCTGGCGGCACGCGCCGCCGAGTTGCAGCGGCAGGGCGCGACGGTGTCCGCCCTGGCCGAACGCGTCGATGGCGGCGCCATCGTGCTGCGGATGCTGATGGCCTTCGGCGACGAACCCAAGCCCGGCGCGCAGGCGGCGCTGGCGGAGCTGCGCGCACGCGGCATCCGGCCGGTGATGATCAGTGGCGACAACCGGGGCGCCGCCGAAGTCATGGCGCGCCGGCTTGGCCTGCGACCCGACGACGGCGAGGTGATGGCCGAGGTGCTGCCCGGCGACAAGGCGGCGCTCGTGGCGAAGCTGAAAGAAGGTGGAACAACAGTGGCGATGGTGGGCGACGGCGTCAACGACGCGCCGGCGCTGGCGGCGGCCGACGTGGGCCTGGCGATGGGCAACGGCACCGACGTGGCCATGCACGCGGCCGGCATCACGCTGATGCGCGGCGATCCGGGGCTGGTGGCCGCGGCGCTGGACATTTCGGACCGCACCGTGGCCAAGATCCGGCAGAACCTGTTCTGGGCCTTTGCGTACAACGTGGCCGGCATCCCGCTGGCCGCGCTGGGCTACCTGAACCCGGTGGTGGCCGGTGCGGCGATGGCGCTGAGCTCGGTCAGCGTCATGGCCAACGCGCTGTTGCTCAAACGCTGGAAACCGGCGGTAGCCAGGCTGGCCGATGTGCCGGCGCGCCCAAATACTTGACTTGAATCATGGCGCGAAGTGCGGGATGCTGGCATTGTCCCTACACTCGGCACCAGACTTTGAGGAGACCGCCATGAAACACACCAGCCTTCAGATCATCCGGGACGAGCACGCGTCCCTCGCGGCCATGTTGCAGTCGATGCGCATGATGGTGGAGCGCGGCCCGGCGGACAACCCCGAGAATTTCTTCGACGTCATGCGCGCGATGCTGTTCTACATCGACGAGTTTCCCGAGCGGCTGCACCATCCGAAGGAGTCGAACCTGCTGTTCCCGCGGGTGGCCAAGGCGGTGCCGCAGGTCATGGGCACGGTGGACCGGCTGGAGCGGGATCACATGCACAGCGAGCGTTCGGTGCGCGACGTGCAGCACCTGTTGCTGTCGTGGGAACTGCTGGGCGAATCGCGCCACCAGGCGTTCACCGACGCGTTCAAGCAGTATGTCGACGCCTACCTCGAGCACATGCGGCTGGAGGAAGAGGTCATCCTGCCCGAGGCCGAAAAGGTGCTGACCGAGGCCGACTGGAAGGAGCTTGACGCGGCGTTCGAGACCAACTGCGACCCGCTGACGGGCAAGTACCCGCCCGATCCGGCCTACGACCGGCTGTTCACGCGCATCGTGATGCGCGCGCCCGCGCCGATCGGCCTGGGCAGCTGAGGCCTCAGCCTCCCAGCGCCGGGTAGTCGGTGTAGCCCTTGGCCCCGCCGCCGTAGAAGGTGGCGCGGTCGGGGGTGTTGAACGGGCCGCCGGCGCGCAGGCGCGCCACCAGATCGGGGTTGGCGATGTACGCCTTGCCGAAAGACACCAGGTCGGCGCCATCTTCGAGGGCCTGTCGGGCCAGCGCGCCGTCGTAGCCGTTGTTGACCATCCAGGCGCCGGTGCCGCCGGCGTCGCGCCAGGTCTTGCGCAGCGCGGCGTAGTCGAAAGGCCGGTCGGCGATCTCGCGCGGGCCACCGGTGGAGCCTT
>ERZ1645187.3824-NODE-3824-length-12475-cov-27.036554_pt1 | contig 12475 bp, 7 predicted proteins | sample MGYA00575352_ERZ1645187 | MGnify/ENA primary metagenome ERZ1645187 (study PRJEB40837, sample SAMN11349314) | freshwater sediment metagenome | isolation source: river sediment | host: Sediment | place: India: Wazaribad , New Delhi | collected 2017-02-21 ... | reverse complement strand
TCGACGAAGGGCAGGATCTCGGCCTTGCGCTCCTCGTCGAGGGCGGCGAGCGGTTCGTCCATCAGGAGCACCTCGGGTGAGGCGAGCAGGGCGCGGCCGATGGCGACGCGCTGCTTCTCGCCGCCCGACAGGAGGGTCGGCCGGCGATCGAGCAGATGGCCGATGCCGAGCACCTCCACCACCGCATCCCAGCCGACCCGGCGGCGATCGGCGGGGGTGAAGAAGCGGCCGTAGCCGAGATTGGCCTTCACCGAGAGGTGGGGAAAGAGTTGCGCATCCTGGAACACCAGCCCGACGCGGCGGCGATGGGGGGGAACGAAGACGCGCCGCGCGGTGTCGACCAGGGCGGCCGAGCCGACGACGATGCGGCCGGCATCGGGGTGCTCGAGGCCGGCGACGCAGCGGATCACCGTGGTCTTGCCGCAGCCGGACGGGCCGAACAGGGCGGTGACGCCGGCGCCTCCCGTGAAGGCGGCCTCGAGGGCGAAATCGCCGCGGGAGAGGCGGAGATCGATCTCGATCATTCCACCCCTCCCAGGCGGGCGCGACGCACCGAAACCTCCGAGACCACCAGGGCGGTGAGCGCGATCACCACCGCCACGAGCGACAGTTTCAGCGCACCGAGGTCACCGCCGGGGGTCTGAGTATAGGTGTAGATCGCTGCCGGGATGGTCTGGGTCTGGCCGGGGATGTTGGAGACGAAGGTGATGGTGGCGCCGAATTCGCCGAGGGCCTTGGCGAAGGCGAGCACGGCGCCAGCGGCGATACCGCGCAGGGCCAAGGGCAGCGTCACGGTGGCGAAGACCCACAGCGGCGGGGCGCCGAGGGTGGCGGCGGCCTGTTCGACGCGCGGGTCGATCGCCTCGATGGCGAGGCGGACGGCACGCACCATCAGCGGGAAGCCCATCACCCCGGCGGCGAGCGCGGCACCGGTCCAGCGGAAGGAGAAGACGATGCCGAGATAGTCGGCGAGGAAGGCGCCGAGCACGCCGCGGCGGCCGAACAGCACCAGCAGCGCCCAGCCGGTCACCACCGGCGGCAGCACCAGCGGCAGGTGGACGAGGCCGTCGACCAGCGCCTTGCCGGGGAAATCGCGGCGGGCGAGCAGCCAGGCGACCGCCACCGCAGGCGGCAACGCCAGGAGGGTGGCGACCGAGCCGACCTTCAGCGACAGGAGAATCGCCGTCCATTCCTCGGGGGTGAACACCGCGGGCTCTCTCCGTCCGTCCTCAGCGCAGCAGGATGAAGCCCTGCGCCTGGAAGATCTTGGCAGCTCGCGGGCCCTTGAGGAAGGCGAGATAGGCGGGCGAAGCCGAATTGGTGGCCCCCTTGGTGATGGCGACCGGATAGACGATGCGCGGGTGGCTGGTGGGCGGGAAAGTGCCGAGCACCTTCACCTTGGGCTCGGAGACGGCATCGGAGCCGTAGACGATGCCGTATTTCGCCTCGCCGCGGGCGACCAGCGCCAGGGCGGCGCGGACGTTCTCGCTGCCGGCGATCTTGGGCTCGACCGCGGCCCACAGACCGAGCCTCTCCAGTGCGGCCTTGGCATACTTGCCGACCGGCACCGACTTGACGTCGCCGGTGGCGATCTTGCCGTCGCCGACGAGGCCGGCGAGGTCGAAGGCGGCGTCGATCTTCACTTCGGGCGCGTCGGGCGGGCCGATCAGCACCAGGGTGTTGCCGAGCAGGTCGAAACGGGTCTCGGGGCGGATCAGGCCGCGCTCGGCGAGATAGTCCATCCAGGCGGTGTCGGCGGAGATGAAGACGTCGGCCGGGGCGCCCATCTCGATCTGCTTGGCGAGCGCAGAGGCGGCGGCATAGGAGACCACCGCCTCGCGACGGACCTCGGCGGCAAAGAGCGGGGCGATCTCGTCGAGCGCGGTCTTGAGGCTCGCGGCGGCGAAGACGGTGGGGCCGGGTTCGGCGGCGCGGGTCGGGGCCGCGGTGCCGAGGAGGCCGACGAGGAGGCTGACGACGGCGGCGAACGGGGCGAGGCGCGAAGCGAACATGGGGCTCTCCGGCTGGGGTGGCGATGCGGACGGCGGGGGCGATGCGAGGCGCGCGAGCGAGCGCACCCCGCATCCGCGGGGGACTCAGTCGACGCCGATGATGACGTCGGAGGACTTCACGATCACCTTGGCGGCCTGACCGACCACGAGAGCGAGTTCCTCGACCGCCTCGTTGGTGATGGCGGAGGTGATGATCTGGCCGGGGCCGACCTCCACCACCACATGCGCGGTGGTGGCGCCCTTGGTGATCGAGACCACCTTACCGGAGAGAATGTTGCGGGCCGAGAGTTTCATGGATGCGGATCCTCTTCGCTGTGGGGCGACACGCGAACCAGGGTGGTCGTGGTCGCGCCGAAATCCGTCGTCTGGAACGGCGCGAGAGGCGAACCTCGGCGCGAAGTTCCGGGTGACGAAGAGAAATATTGCAGCCTCTCGAGCCTTTCTTATAGTCCAAATTATATAGCTGATCGCCGCAATTTCGGGCAGGGCGCACGGTGTCGCAGGCGCGGAAGCGGCGGGCAGGGGCGGGAGACGGGTCGGGGGACGGCGGCGCGGGCTGCGGAGAACGGCCGCGAGGGGCGGGATGGCGCCGTCTTTCGGAGATCGCGTCCACACTTTCTCGAGCATTCGAGGAAACTTCGACGGAAATGACTCGGAAAAATTGCGCATGGTCGCCCCGCATTAACATTCCACCGAGGGTCGCCCGGCATACTCGCGGGAAAGGCAATTGGTCGAGCGAGTACAACCATGTTCGGAAAGATGCGTGACCCGAAGGCTCTGTGGCGCGATCGCAGCGGTTCGCTGCCGATCGCCCTGGCCCTGTCGTTGCCGGTGATGGTGTTGGCGACGGCGGCGACGCTGTCCTACGTCTCTTCCAACAACCTGAAGAACCGGCTGGCGGCAGCGGCCGATTCGGCGGTGCTGTCGGTCGTCTCGCAGCCGGGGACCCAGGTCGGCGACAAGGGCTCGGACGACGACGACAAGCGTCAGACCATGGTCGACACCTACTTCAAGCGCAATGCCGGCGCCGACTACGCCTTCGTCAAGAAGACCAAGGCGAAGATCAACAAGGCCAACGGCACCATCACCGCCACGCTCGACTGGACGGCGCAGAGCGCCACGGTGCTGCCGGGGATCACCCCGGTCGACACGTTCCAGATCTCTGGCTCTTCGTCGGCGACCTCGGCCGAACCGCTCTACATCGACTTCTACATTCTGATCGACGCCTCCGGCTCGATGGGCATCGGTGCCTCGAGCGCCGATCAGACCAAGATGCAGAACGGCATGGGATGCACCTTCGCCTGCCATCTCGAGGGCCAGGACGACGTCGCCCATTCGCTCGGCGCCAAGCTGCGCTTCGACGTGGTGAAGGAGGCGGTCACCAGCATGATCGCCGCGGCGAAGACCAAGGCGATGATCTCCAACGAATTCCGCTTCTCGATCTACAAGTTCTCCAATCGCCTGACCAAGGTGCGGCCGCTCACGCCGGACAACGCCGCGGTCTCCTCGGCGCTGGCGGCGATGACGCTCGACGGCAACTACAATCCGCAGGGCGGCGGCACCGAAGGGTCGGGCACCAACTTCAACAAGGTGCTCGCCGACATGCAGAAGGAAGTCGGCACCCCGGGCGACGGCAAGACGCCGGGCAAGCCCCTGGTGTTCTTCCTGATCTTCACCGACGGCGTGGGCGACGACGCGTTCGAGCAGGGCGGCAGCGCGTGGATCAAGGACCCGCTGTTCTCGATCTACCAGCCGGTGATCTACGACAACAACCAGTACATCACCGGGTTCGATCCGTCGCTGTGCAAGCCGTTCAAGGACAAGGGCATCTCGGTGATGACGCTGGACATCGGCTACGTCATCCCGCCCGGCTCCGGCGATCAGCGCTACATCGACATCGGCAACATCCTGAAGCCGAAGATCATGGACAACATGCGCGCCTGCGCCAGCCGCGAAACCTACGCGCATCAGGCGGAATCGCCGGCCGAGATCCAGAGGGCGATCACCCTGATGTTCGAGGCGGCCTATTCCAAGGCGCGGCTGACCAACTGAGGCGGCCTCACAGGACGACGGACGATGCGAGGGGCGGGCGACCGCCCCTCTTCGCGTTTCCGCTCACCCTTTTGCGGGCGCGCGCTCGGCGCAGGCGGCGAGGATCGCCGTTCCCATGTCGGCGGCGAACAGGTCGGCCAGGACCGGTCCCAGACGGCGGCGCCAGTTGGGGCGTTCGCGGTCGGTGCCGGGCAGGTTGAGGCGTTCCGGTTCGGCGGAGAGGTCGTCGGCCTGGACGAGGCAGAGCGCGGACCGGCCCGAGGCGACGTAGGCGTGGATCGCCGCGGCGATCTCCGGCGTCAGCGCCTTCGGTTCGGCCGCCTCCTCGCTCGGGCGGGCGAGATGGCCGGTGCCGATCAGAGTGTCGAGGAGGATGCGCTTCTCGCGGGCGCGCGCGCCCGTCTCGGCGGCGAAGGCGGCGGCGTCGATGCGGCCGAGGGCGAGGTTCTCGGCGAGGTCGGTCGCGGCCCACCAGCCGGCCAGCGTCGGCAGGTCGTGGGTGGCGACGCAGGCGGCGCCGAGCGGCGGATAATGGGCCGGCGGGCGGAAGCCCTCCCCTTCCCGCTCGAACCACACCACCTGATAGGACAAGACCTTCGCCTCGGCCATGCGCTCCTTGAAGCCCCAGGGCACGGTGCCGAGGTCCTCGCCGACGACGAGGCACTTCGCGGCGTGGCTCTCCAGTGCCAACTGGCCGAGCAGATCCTCGAAGGGCTGGTCGACATAGGCACCCGCCGCACCGCTCATGCCGTCGGGGACGACGAACAGGCGGCGCAGGCCGAGGACGTGGTCGATGCGCAGCGCCCCGGCGTGGGCCATGTTGGCGCGGATCAGTTCGGCGAAGGGGGCGAAGCCGGTCGCCGCCTGCGCCAGCGGATTGGGCGGCGGCAGCGACCACACCTGGCCCTGGGGGCCGAGCGGATCGGGCGGGGCGCCGACCGAGACGCGGCGCATCAGGAGCGAGCCGGCGCCCCACACCTCCGCCCCGTCGGGCGCGCAGCCGACGGCGAGATCGCGGTAGAAGCCGAGCGTCAGGCCGGCGGCGCGGGCGGTGGCGTCCGCTTCGGCCAGTTGCCGCTCGGCGAGCCACTGGCAGAACATCGAGAAGCGCAGCGCGCGGCCGTGGCGGCGGGCGAAGTCCTCGACGCCGGGGGCGTCGGCGGTGGCGAGATCGACGGGGAAGCCGGTGGCGTTGAGGCAGCCGGTCACCGCGCAGATCGCCTCGAAGGTGGCGAAGCGGACGAGCCCCTCGCCGCCGCGGGTCATGAAGGCGGCGAACTCGCCGACCAGCGGGTGGTCGTGCCGGGTCGAGCGCAGGGTCTCGAAGGCGGCGAAGGCGGCGCGCAGGACACCCTGCTTGACCTTTCCCACCGCCGGATAGTCGACGTGCGACAGGGCCGCCAGCCGCGACGCCTCGAGCACGGCGCGCGGCATCTCGAGGCCGACCGAACTCGCCAGCGGTTCGGGCAGGCGCATCACGTCGATGTAGATCGGATCGAGGAAGCGGCGATCGGAGGGCGAATAGGGGCTGGCGCGCTCGCGGTCCTCGGGGAAGAGGGCGTGGATCGGGTTGATGCCGACCGTCACTGCCCCACTCGCGGCGGCGCGGCGGCCGATCTCGGCCAGCGCCGTGAAGTCGCCGATGCCCTGATCGCCGTCGCGGCGCAGGGCGTAGAGATGCGAGGCGATGCCGAAGCGGCGCTCGCCGCGCTCGAACGCCTCCGGTAGCCAGCAGGCACGCGGCGCGACCGCCAGGGCGCAGGAGACGTCGGTGCCTTCCAGGTGGAGACGATGGCGGCCGATCGGCAGATCCGGCAGCGCGATGCGGCGACGGGCGATGCGGTGGCCCTCGGTGGTCTCGTGCGTTTCGGGCGTGCCGTCGCCGGGCTGGACGGTCCAGCGCAGGCGGCGACCGTCGGCGCATTCGACCACCAGGGCATGAGTGCGGCCGGCGCGGGCGTCGTCGGCGAAGAGCGGCACGTCGAAGGGCCGGCCTTCGAAGACCGTGTGGGCGAGCGGCAGGGCGCGGCGATGGGTGAGCGAGGCGAGCCGTTCGAGGCTGGTCTCGGCCTCGCCGAGGGTGTCGGCGTGGAGGCCCATCGAGGCGAGGATCGCGCGCTTGGTGTCGTCGGAGACCTGGGTGCACTTCCCCGTCACGTCCCACCATTCCGGGGCGATGCCGGCGGCGCGGGCGAGGCGATCGAGGGTGCGGTGGTCGGTCGGGCAGCGGCGGACCTCGTCGGGCTCGCGCTCCTCGACCAGCAGGGTCACCGAACGGCCGTCGATGGCGAAGCGGGGGCCGACCTGCGGCTCGCGATCGGGATGGGCGCTGTCGAGCGCCACCACCCAGCGCATGCCGGGACGCGGCGGCGGGGCGGTGAAGACGGTGGGACGGGGATCGGCGGAGACCACCACCGCCACGCGATCGACGCTCTCGTCGTCGGCGCGGCCGGCGAAGACGGCGGCGAGGCGGAAATTGTCGCCGTCGTGCCAGTCGTGGCCCTCGAAGGGGTGGCCGTCCATGCGCAGCCAGGCGACGTCGGGCAGGCCGCTCTCGCCGACGGGGGCGCCGGTCGGCGGGCGATCGTCGCGCAGGGCGGCGTGGTCGGCGCGCAGGCGCAGCAGGCGGGCGGTGAAGTCGATCAGCGCCTCGTCGGCGCCCGCCCAATCGAACCAGGAGATCGCATTGTCCTGGGCATAGGCGTTGTTGTTGCCGTGCTGGGTGCGGCCGGCCTCGTCGCCCATGGAGAGCATCGGCGTGCCGCGGGCGGCGATCAGGGTGGCGAGCAGGGCGCGGACGTCGCGGGCACGGGCGGCGGCGACGCGGGGATCGCTCGACGGGCCTTCGACGCCGTGGTTCCAGGAATTGTTGTTGCCGGTGCCGTCGCGATTTCCCTCGCCGTTGGCCTCGTTGTGCTTGTGCGCATAGGAGACCAGATCGGCGAGGGTGAAGCCGTCGTGGGCGGTGACGAAGTTGACCGAGTCCGAGGAGGCGCGCCGGCGCGGGCCGAAGACGTCGGCAGAGCCGGCGAGACGGGTCGCCACTTCGCCGATCAGGCCCTCGTCACCGCGCCAGAAGCGGCGCATGGCGTCGCGGAAGCGGTCGTTCCATTCGCCCCAGGTGGCGGGGAAGGAGCCCAGCCGATAGCCGCCGGGGCCGATGTCCCAGGGCTCGGCGACATGGACGAGGTCGCGCAGCAGCGGGTCCTGCTCGAGTGCGGCCAGGAACGGCGCCATCGGATCGAAGCCGTCGGGACGGCGGCCGAGGGCGGTGGCGAGATCGTAGCGGAAGCCGTCGAAGCCGCCGCGGGCCGCCGTGTTGCGCAGCGCGTCGAGGCCGAGGCGCAGCGGTGCACGATCGTAGAGCGCCGGCACGTTGCCGCAGCCGGAGTCGTCGACGTAGCGGGAGCGGTCGGTGGCGCGCAGGTGGTAGTAGAGGGCATTGTCGAGGCCGCGCAGGCCGACGGTCGGGCCGAGGTGATCGCTCTCGCCGGTGTGGTTCAGCACCACGTCGAGGATCACGGCGATGCCGGCGTCGTGCAGCGCGTCCACCGCCGATCGCACCTCCTCCCAGCCGCCCGGCGCCAGACGCGGATCGGGGGCGAAGAAGGTGACGGGGTTGTAGCCCCAGTAGTTGGTCAGGCCGAGCGGCGGCAGGTGACGCTCGTCGATGCCGGCCCAGATCGGCATCAGCTCGACCACGTTGACGCCGAGGCGGGTCAAGTGGGCGATCGCGGCCGGATGGGCGAGGCCGGCGAAGGTGCCGCGGATCTCTTCCGGCACGTCCGGATGCTGCTTCGTGAAGCCCTTGACGTGCATCTCGTAGATCACCCGATCGCGTGGGGCGATGCGCGGGCGGATCGGCGGCGGCAGCGCGCTCGGCGCCTCGACGATGCCCTTCGGCACATGCGGAGCGCTGTCGAGGGTGTCGGTCTCGGCGCCGGCGGCGCGGGCATCGAACATCGAGGGATGGAGCACGAAGGGGCGATCGAGGCGACCGGCGCGCGGATCGACCAGGAGCTTGGCCGGATTGAAGCGGTGACCGACCTCCGGCGCCCAGGGGCCGTGGACGCGCAGGCCGTAGCGGGTGCCGACCGGAAGGCCCTCGATGCGGCCGTGGAAGACGTCGCCGGTGCGGGCGGGCAGGCGCCAGCGGGCGAGTTCGACCTCGCCGGCGGTGTCGAAGACGCAGAAATCGACCGAGGTAGCGTGGGCGGAGACGACGCCGACATCGACGCCGCAGCCGTCGTGGGTGACGCCGAGGGGCTCCGGGCGACCGCGTCCGAGACTGCCTTCCATCATGACGTCGGTCTCTCCCCTGCGACGGGACGCTGCTCGCGCCGGTTCGCGGACGCCGATGGTCCTCACAGAAATTCTATCGGCTCGGCACGGGTCGACGCAATCGACCGAACCGCGCGTGTCGCATCGAAATGCGGCAATTGCTCGGGCCGCATCGCGATGCGGCAGGGGCACGGAGGGATCGTCGTGCGCGACGGCTCGTCTCATACTGTGCACCTGAAATTCGGACTCGTCCGAATTTCAGGTGCGTTACGGCCCGACCGGCCGACGCCCGGTCGGGCTTGCCTTCGTTCTCGACCTCGCGAAAGGGTCGAAACTTCGTGAGCTCGGTATCAGCCGGCGCGTTCGGCCACCAGACCCTCGTAGAGCTGCTTGTAGCGCTCGGCGGAGCGGGCCCAGGAGACGTCGGTCTTCATGGCGTTCTTGATCAGACGGCGCCAGACGGCGGGATCGGAATGGAGATCGTGGGCGCGGCGGACGGCGGCGCGGAACATCTCGGCCGTCGGGGGCGTGAACATCACGCCGGTGCCCCAGCCGCCGTCGAGCGCCATCTCGTTGGCGTCGACGATCGTATCGGCGAGGCCGCCGACGCGGGTGACCAGCGGGATGGCACCGTAGCGCAGGGCGCAGAGCTGAGTCAGGCCGCAGGGCTCGAAGCGCGAGGGCACGAGCAGGCTGTCGGAACCGGCCTGGATCAGGTGGGCGAGGCCCTCGTCGTAGCCGACCACCACACCGACGCGGCCGGGATGGGCGCTGGCGGCGGCGCGGAAGCCGTCGACCAGATCCTTGTCGCCGGCGCCGAGGATGGCGATCTGGCCGCCGAGGCCGACGATGGTCTCGATGCCGGCGAGCACCATGTCGAGGCCCTTCTGCCACGACAGGCGCGACACCACGCCGAACAGCATGGCCCTGCGATCGACCTTCAGACCCATGCGCTTCTGCAGCGCCGACTTGTTGGCGCGGCGCTCCGACGGGGTGGTGGCGTCGTAGTGGGCTGCGACGTGCGGGTCGGTCGCAGGGTTCCAGACGTCGGTGTCGATGCCGTTGAGGATGCCCGAGACGACCGAGGCGCGGCCGTCGAGCAGGCCGCCCAGCCCCATGCCGCCCTCGCCGGTGCGGATCTCGGCCGCATAGGTCGGCGACACGGTGGTGACGCGGTCGGACATGCGCAGACCCGCCTTGAGGAAGCCGATGGTGTCGTAATACTCGACCCCGTCGACGCCCCAGGCGTGCGGCGGCAGGCGCAACTCGGCGAGCATGTCCTTGGGATACTGGCCCTGGAAGGCGAGGTTGTGGACGGTCGCCACGGTGCCGGGGCGCGGGCGTCCGTCGTATTCGAGGTAGGCCGCCGTCAGGCCGGTCTGCCAGTCGTGGGTGTGGACCACGTCGGGGCGGAAGCCCTTCACCGCACCGAGCCCGATGTCGGCGGCGACACGGGCGAGGGCCGCAAAGCGGAACGGGTTGTCCGGCCAATCGACGCCGTCGGCATCGTGATAGGGGTTGCCGGGGCGGTCGTAGAGATGCGGCGCGGCGATCACGAAGAGGTCGAGGCCCCTCGCCTTCCCCGCCAGCACCTCGGCCCTGCCGCCGAAGAGATCCTTGATCCTGATGACCTTCTCGGGCGCCTCGAGGGCGGCCATCACCGCCGGATAGCCGGGCACCAGGGTGCGCATCTCGACGCCTACGCGGGCGAGCGCGCCGGGCAGCGCGCCGGCGACGTCGGCCAGACCGCCGGTCTTGACGAGCGGGAAGACTTCCGAGACGACCGAGAGAACCTTCAGCGACGTCATGATCTCGTCCTTCATCTCGTCTTTGGCGAGGGGCACCCTTCGACCGGCGGCGACGGGTACGGTACTCCGTTCAGATCGCAGCTCGGTCGCAAACTCTCGTATTCGCGGAAGCCGCGCCACCCCCCTCTCTGTCTCTCCCCCACAAGGGGGGAGAGGACCGGAGGCGACGATCTTCCCGAACGCCGGCCGATCCACGGGGGAGAGGCCTCTGCCGAGCGTCGGAATGCGTCGGCCTCCAATGCCCGGAAGCAAGACCCTCCGCTGCGCACCCAGGGAGCGGTCGGCTCCGCATATCCCGCGCAGCCTTCCCTCCCCCCTTGTGGGGGAGGGTCAGGGAGGGGGGTATGCGGCGAAGCCGCAAACAGCCCCGATCGCGGAAGCCCGCCTCTCCGCTTCACATCCCCAGCAGATCGATCATCGGCTGGGTGATGAGGCAGATGCCCTTCTCCGAACGGCGGAAGCGCTTGGCGTCGAGCTCGGGGTCGTCGCCGACCACCAGACCGTCGGGAACCTTCACGCGGGCGTCGACCACCACGTTCTTCAGACGGCAGCCGCGGCCGACCGTGGTCTGGGGCAGGATGACCGCGTTCTCGACCATCGAGTAGGAGTTCACGCGCACGCCGGTGAACAGCAGCGAGTGCTTGAGGAAGGCGCCCGACACGATGCAGCCGCCCGACACCAGCGACGACACCGCCGAACCGCGGCGGCCGTCGATGTCGTGGACGAACTTGGCCGGCGGGGTGATCTCGCCGTAGGTCCAGATCGGCCAGTTGCTGTCGTAGAGGTCGAGCTCGGGAACCACGTCGGTCAGGTCGATGTTGGCTTCCCAATAGGCGTCGACCGTGCCGACGTCGCGCCAGTAGGGCGCCTGCTCGGCGCGCGAGCGGACGCACGACTTGGAGAAGTGATGGGCGACCGCCTTACCGTTCTTGACGATGTAGGGGATGATGTCCTTGCCGAAGTCGCGGCTGGAATGCGGATCGGCGGCATCGCGCTCGAGCTGGTCCCACAGGAACGACGCCTCGAAGACGTAGATGCCCATGGAGGCGAGGCAGCGGTCGGGATTGCCGGGCATGGTCGGCGGGTCCTTCGGCTTCTCGACGAAGGAGACGATGCGGTCGGTGGCGTCGACGTGCATGACGCCGAAGCCCTTGGCCTCTTCCTTCGACACCTCGAGACAGCCGATGGTCACGTCGGCGCCCTGCTCGACGTGCTGCTGGAGCATCTGCTCGTAGTCCATCTTGTAGATGTGGTCACCCGCGAGGATGATCATGTACTTGGGCTCGTAGTCGCGGATGATGTCGAGGTTCTGGTAGACCGCGTCGGCGGTGCCGGCGTACCACGCCTCCTCGGACACGCGCTGCGAGGCGGGCAGGATGTCGAAGCTCTCGTTGCGTTCGGGGCGCAGGAAGTTCCAACCGCGCTGGCAGTGGCGGATCAGCGAGTGCGCCTTGTACTGGGTCGCCACACCGAAGCGGCGGATGCCGGAGTTCAGTGCGTTCGACAGGGCGAAGTCGATGATGCGCGACTTGCCGCCGAAGTAGACCGCGGGCTTGGCGCGACGATCGGTCAATTCCATCAGACGCGAACCGCGTCCGCCGGCGAGCACGTAGGCCATGGCGTGGCGCGAGAGCGGCGCGCCTCCGACCTGCTGCTTGGCGGGTGCCGGGCCGGGCTTGGTGTTCATATCGTCCCTCCTGCCGATTCTCTCGGGTCTCTTTCAGGGCTCAATCGCCTGCGTATTCGAAGTAGACGGTGGCGAGCGGCGGAACCAGGATCGCCGCCGAGGCCGGGAGCCCGTGGCTCTCGATCGCCTCGACGCGGATCTCGCCGCCGTTGCCGAGATTGGAACCGCCGTAACAGGCGGCGTTGGTGTTGACGATCTCGCGCCAACGGCCGGGCATGGGGAAGCCCAAGCGATAGAAGTCGCGCGGTACCGCCGTGAAGTTCGACACCACCACCACCGGCTTGTCGCCCCATTCGCCGAAGCGGACGAAGGCGAAGACCGACTGGTCGCGATCCTCCACCACCACCCAGCGGAAGCCCTCCGGCTCGCAGTCGCGGGCATGGAGCGCACCGGAGCCGCGATAGACGCGGTTGAGGTCGCCGATCAGGTTCTGCAGGCCCTTGTGGTCGGGGTAGTCGGTCAGGTGCCAGTCGAGGCCCTTGTCGTGGTTCCATTCGGACCACTGGCCGAATTCCTGGCCCATGAACAGGAGCTTCTTGCCGGGATAGGCCCACATCAGGCCGTAGTATGCGCGCAGCGAGGCGAACTTCTGCCAGTGGTCGCCGGACATCTTGCCGATCAGCGAGCCCTTGCCG